>Ga0105050_10000101_pt1 | contig 104818 bp, 104 predicted proteins | sample FRY01_FD_78088 | JGI IMG/M metagenome (GOLD analysis project Ga0105050, IMG submission 78088) | Freshwater microbial communities from Lake Fryxell liftoff mats and glacier meltwater in Antarctica - FRY-01 | ecosystem: Environmental > Aquatic > Freshwater > Ice > Glacier meltwater ... | reverse complement strand
TTTTTGTTGTTGGTGTGGGCGACGCCATGAAACAACAAGATGTGTTGCGATCCGGACACACGCTTTAGTCCGCGAAGAATTTCGGAAACGTGTCGGACATAGCGAGCCCAGAAAGCAAAAAAGTCAGCAGACGCTAGCCTGCTGACTCTTGATTTACTTGGCTCCCCGACCTGGACTCGAACCAGGGACCTGCGGATTAACAGTCCGTCGCTCTACCAACTGAGCTATCAGGGAACAGCTCAAAATTATAGCTTGTTTTTTTCCAGGGTCAGAGGACTCTCGGGTCTGTAGTTGCATAGGCGCGATGCGCAGAAAAAAATCATTGATGTGCGGTCAGTGGGTCGGCTCTGCGAGGTGTCGGCAGCTCATCGGAGTACTTCAAATACATTCCACGATGTGTATTATGTTAAGTATAAATTCAAGAACTGGAAGCTTGGTTCGGGAGTCCAAACTGCTGACCATCACAGTTTTGCCAAGTCTCGGGCGTGTCATCTGCAGCTGTGTGGATGTATGCGGCTTTTGGACGCTACAGAAACCATGGCGCCGGTTGCCGACAGTGGTCTTTACGCCGACACCAGCGCCCAGTCCAAACCCGAGGGGGTTGGCAACAGCACGGGTGCATACCTTGAAAGCAATTTGTAATCGACCATCAGAGGTTTGCCAATACTGGCGAGCTGGCCAAACTCACAGCTAGGATGAGCGGTTCAACAAAAAGCGCGCTTAGGCGGGCTCCAGCAACCACAAAACATCGGACGGGGAAGCCACTTCAGCGTCTGCGCCCCACTGCGCGACATCAGCGCCAGCGCCCAGGTAACCGTACAGGGCCGCCACCGTTCCCATGCCAGCGGCGCGGCCCGCAAGAATATCGCGGGCGTCGTCTCCGACGTATATGCAGTCGCCGGGCGCGAGGTTGAGGCGCCGAGCCGCTTCCAGCAAAGGCGCAGGATGCGGCTTGGTATGCGGTGTGGTGTCGCCACTGATAATGGTGGAGGCGGAAGCGAAGAGCGGCATGGCGCGTGTTAGCGGTGCACTGAAGCGCTCAGCCTTGTTGGTCACAACACCCCAAAGTAGGTCACGCTGAAGCAAGGCCTCCAGCAATTCGGCGACACCAGGAAAGGCGCGGGTGTGTTCGGTCAGACAGGCTTCGTACTGAGAATAAAACTCTTCCCGCAGAGACTCATAGTCACCATGATCAGGAGAAATATCAAACGCGACATTGAGCATGCCCCGCGCACCAGAACCGGCATGGGGGCGATATCCCGCCAGCGGCAGGGACGGCAGCCCGCGCACGACCCGCATGCGGTCTGCCGCCAACCCCAGGTCAGGCGCGCTGTCAAGCAGCGTGCCGTCCAGGTCGAACAGTACCGCACGTACGTTTCGGAAAGGGACTTGATTCATAACTTGCGTGTGGCGAACATGTAGTTGACGCTGGTATTTTGGCTAAGCCAGTAGCGCCGTGTGAGCGGGTTGTATTCGAGCCCTTTGGTGTGCATCAACTCCAAATCAGCCGAACGGCAGTACCCGGCCAGCTCACTGGGACGAATCAGCTTCGCGTATTCGTGTGTTCCTTTGGCTATCATTTGCAGCAGGTACTCCGCAGCCACGATGGCGAACAAAAAAGATTTGGGGTTGCGGTTGATGGTGGAGAAGAACACCCAACCACCGGGCTTGACGAGTTCAGAGCACGCTTTCACCACCGAAGCGGGGTTGGGCACATGTTCCAGCATTTCCATGCAGGTGACGATGTCAAACCCAGCCGGCTGCTCCAGCGCCAAGGCCTCCGCACTGATCTCACGGTAGTTGACATTCACCGTACCGGTTTCGAGCGCGTGTAGCTGGGCAACACGCAGTGCTTTGATGGACAGATCGATCCCAGTGACCTGAGCGTCCTTGAGGGCCATCGATTCTGAAAGAATGCCACCGCCACAGCCCACGTCCAGCACCGCCTTGTTGGCGAGCGGTGCTAGGGCCTGGATCCAGTCCAGACGCAAGGGATTGATCTGATGCAAGGGGCCGAATTCGCTCTCGGAGTCCCACCAGCGGTGAGCGAGATCGGAAAACTTGGACAACTCGGCTGGATCGGCATTGATACTTTGCATGCTTGGAGTTTCTCATATCCCGCCTATCGAGGAGCTCTGGTTGGTTGTGGTCCATGGCCTGTTGTGATCGCGTCAGCGCAGGCGCATAAAAAAGCCCTGCTGGCGCGCGCCAGCAGGGCTTTTGGTGCGAAGATTGCAGAGCGAAACTTACTTGTTGGCGCGGGTGCCCACCACTTCCACTTCCACGCGGCGGTTTTTCGCGCGGCCTTCGCGGGTGCTGTTGTCAGCGACCGGCTGGGTCAAGCCCTTGCCTTCGGTGTAAATACGGTTGCTCTCGATCCCTTTGCTCACCAAGTAGGCCTTCACAGACTCGGCGCGGCGGTTGGACAACATTTGGTTGTAGCCAGCAGCGCCAGTGGAGTCGGTGTGGCCAACAGCGATTACCACCTCGAGGTTGATACCGCCAACCTTACTGGCCAGATCGTCGAGCTTGGCTTTGCCCTCTGTCTTGAGCACGGCCTTGTCAAAGTCGAAAAATGTGTCGGCTGCGTAAGTCACTTTGGACGCAGCGGGAACGGGCACAACCACAACTGCTACAGCAGGTGCTGGAGCTGGAACGGGCACAACCACCATCGCTACCGCAGGTGCCGGCGCTGGCGCTGGTGCAGCAGCCTTCGCAACGATGGCACCGTCACATCCGATGGCTGCGGTGGCTGGGGTCCAAGAAGCGTCGCGCCAGCACAATTCGTTGGTTCCATTTTTCCAAGTAGTACCGTCTGCAGCGCGCCAGTTGTCAACCGTCTGTGCACCAGCGGTGGTGGCCAAAACGGCCGTTGCAAACAGCATTGCCGCTTTATTTAATTTTTTCATGGTATTCCTTTCGATTAGCCGCCGTCGGGCTGTATGTCAACGATGACGCCTTGAGTGACCACCACTAAAAACGCTGGAAATAATTGTGCCACAAGCCGATCTGCCCCACCCCACCCCAAAGTGGCCCTGTGCCTGAGCAGCGCCAGGGCGTTCGAATTTGTTGCCAATTCACCACATCGTGTCTCGCTGCGACGTGATGGCGCATCCAAGTAAAATATCGGGTGGCCTTTTTGGCTTTCTCCACGCACCAACAGCAGCCCATGACACAGTTCGCCAAAGAGACATTACCCGTCAGCCTAGAAGAGGAGATGCGGCGCAGCTACCTCGATTACGCGATGAGCGTGATCGTGGGGCGCGCCTTGCCCGATGCGCGCGACGGTCTGAAGCCAGTGCACCGGCGTGTGTTGTTCGCGATGCACGAGCTGAACAACGACTGGAACCGGCCTTACAAGAAGTCTGCCCGGATCGTGGGCGATGTCATTGGCAAGTACCACCCACACGGTGACAGCGCGGTCTACGACACGATTGTGCGAATGGCGCAAGACTTCTCCTTGCGCCATATGTTGGTCGACGGTCAAGGCAACTTCGGCTCGGTTGACGGCGATAACGCAGCGGCGATGCGCTACACGGAGATTCGGCTGTCAAAGATAGCCCACGAAATGCTGGCGGACATCGACAAGGAAACGGTCAACTTCGGTCCGAACTACGACGGCAGCGAGAAAGAGCCGCTGGTGTTGCCCAGCCGCTTGCCCAACCTGCTGGTAAATGGATCTTCTGGTATTGCGGTGGGCATGGCCACCAACATCCCGCCGCACAACCTCAACGAGGTGGTCGATGCTTGCTTGCATCTGCTCAAGCACCCAGAGGCCACGATCGACGATCTGATGGAGATCATCCCGGCACCCGACTTTCCCACCGCCGGCATCATTTACGGCATCAACGGCGTGAAAGACGGTTATCGAACCGGTCGCGGCCGGGTCGTGATGCGCGCCAAGTGCCATTTTGAAGACATTGATAAAGGACAGCGCCAGTCCATCATTGTCGACGAGTTGCCCTATCAGGTGAACAAGAAAACGCTCCAGGAGCGCATTGCCGAGCTGGTGCACGAGAAAAAGATTGAGGGCATCAGCCACATCCAAGATGAGTCGGACAAGTCGGGCATGCGCCTGGTGATCGAGCTCAAGCGCGGCGAGGTGCCCGAGGTGGTGCTTAACAACCTGTACAAGCAGACGCAGTTGCAAGACACCTTCGGCATCAACATGGTGGCGCTAATCGACGGCCAGCCGCGCTTGTGTAATCTGCTTGAGCTCGTGCAGGTGTTCCTAGATCACCGGCGAGAGGTGGTGACGCGGCGCACCGTGTTCAATCTGCGCAAGGCTCGCGAGCGCGGTCACGTGCTCGAAGGCCTGGCGGTGGCGTTGGCCAGCATCGACGAGTTCATCCGCATCATCCGCGAGTCGCCCACGCCACCCGTGGCGAAGGCGGAACTGATGGTGCGCCCATGGGACAGCGTCATGGTGCGTGAGATGCTCACCCGAGCCAAAGCCGACGGCGGTGTGATCAACGCCAACGACTACCGTCCAGAAGGTTTGGAGCTCGCGTTCGGTATGGGTGATGACGGGCTATATCGCCTATCTGAGACGCAGGCACAAGAAATTCTTCAAATGCGTCTTCAGCGCCTAACTGGCCTGGAGCAGGACAAGATCGTGGCGGAATACAAAGATGTCATGGGCGTGATCGACGATCTGCTTGATATCTTGTCCAAGCCCGGGCGCGTATCGATCATCATTGGCGACGAACTGACCGAAGTGAAGCAGGAATTTGGCCAGACCAAGCTGGGCGCGCGTCGCAGTCTGGTAGAGCACAGCTCGTTTGATCTCTCCACCGAAGACCTGATCACCCCGACCGACATGGTGGTCACGCTCAGCCACAGCGGCTACATCAAAAGCCAGCCTCTGAGCGAGTACCGCGCACAAAAGCGCGGTGGGCGCGGCAAACAGGCCACAACCACCAAAGAAGACGATTGGATCGACCAGCTCTTCATCGCGAACACGCACGACTACATCCTGTGCTTCTCCAACCGAGGTCGCCTCTACTGGCTCAAGGTGTGGGAAGTGCCAGCTGGCTCGCGCGGCTCGCGCGGGCGCCCTATCGTCAATATGTTTCCGCTAGATGAAGGCGAAAAAATCAACGTTGTGCTGGCGCTCACCGGTGAGGCGCGCCAGTTCCCCGAGGATCAATATGTGTTCATGGCCACCTCCATGGGTACAGTCAAAAAGACGCCACTCAACGAGTTCAGCAACCCGCGCAAGGCCGGCATCATCGCAGTTGGTTTGGACGCGGGCGACTTTCTGATCGGCGCTGCACTCACCGACGGCCAGCATGACGTGATGCTGTTTTCCGACGGTGGTAAGGCAGTTCGCTTCGACGAAAACGATGTGCGTCCGATGGGCCGCAATGCGCGTGGTGTGCGCGGTATGGCCATCGATGAAACCCAAAGCGTGATCGCCATGCTGGTGGCCGAAGACGAGCAGCAGAGCGTGCTCACCGCGACCATCAACGGCTACGGCAAGCGCACGCCGATTGGCGAGTACACCCGACACGGCCGCGGCACGAAGGGCATGATCGCGATCCAGCAGACAGAGCGCAATGGCAAGGTTGTAGCCGCCACGCTGGCGCGCACCGAAGACGAGATCATGCTCATAACAGACACTGGCGTGATGGTACGCACGCGGGTGAGCGAGATCCGCGAAATGGGCCGCGCCACTCAGGGCGTGACCCTGATTGCGCTGGACGAAGGCTCGGCGCTTTCGGGTTTGCAGCGCATTGTCGAGAACGATGCAAACGTACCTGAGGCGGGAGAAGCGACCATAGGTGACGACAGTGCTGCCGAAGATGGCGTGGAAGGCGATGCAGAAGGCGGCTACGAAACATGACGCAAAACCTCTTGCGCCCCTACAACTTCTCCGCCGGCCCGGCTGCCATGCCAGTCGAGGTGCTGCAGCAGGCAGCCGCCGACATGCTTGACTGGCACGGCAGCGGCATGGGCGTGATGGAGATGAGCCACCGCAGCAAGGCGTTCATGTCGATCTGCGAGGCCGCTGAGCGCGATTTGCGCGATTTGCTTGCGGTGCCGGCCAACTTTCGCATCTTGTTCATGCAGGGCGGTGGTTTGGCTGAAAACGCCATCGTGCCGATGAACCTGTCGCGTGGCGGGAGCCTGGACGTTGTGATCACCGGCAGCTGGAGCCAAAAATCGGCCAAAGAGGCACGCAAATATGCCAGCGTACACATCGCGGCCAGCAATGAGGCGGACCATCACACCACCCTGCCAGACCCCGCCAGCTGGCAGCTCAGCGGCGGCGCTCAATATGTGCACCTGTGCAGCAATGAAACCATCCACGGCGTGGAGTTTCATGCGCTTCCCAACCTGAAAGCGTTGGGTTGCGATGCACCGATGGTGATCGACTTTTCGTCTCATGTGGCATCGCGTCTGGTGGACTGGTCGCGTGTGGGGCTCGCATTTGGTGGTGCCCAGAAAAACCTTGGCCCCGCCGGCCTGACCCTGGTCGTGGTGCGCGAAGATTTGCTGGGCCACGCGCTCGCCGTCTGCCCCAGCGCCTTCAATTACCAGACCGTGGCCGACAACGCGTCGATGTACAACACACCGCCGACCTACGCCATCTACATGGCTGGGCTTATCTTTCACTGGCTCAAGCGCCAGACCGAAGGTGACGTGACCGGTGTGGCGGCGATGGAGCGGCGCAACACCGCCAAGGCGGCGCTGCTGTACGACTTTATCGACGGCTCGCAGCTTTATCTGAGCAAGGTAGCAAAGAACTGCCGCTCGCGGATGAACATTCCTTTTTTCCTGCGCGACGAATCGCGCAACGACGCTTTCTTGACCGGTGCGCAGACCGTTGGCCTGCTGCAGCTCAAGGGCCACAAATCGGTTGGTGGCATGCGCGCCAGCATTTACAACGCAATGCCCATGTCCGGCGTCCAGGCCTTGGTGAGCTATATGCGCGATTTCGAAGCAACCCAGGCCTGACAACGCCATGACACAGCCTACCCAGACCGAAGCGCTGGCCCCATTGCGGGTGCAGATTGACGCACTCGACCAGCAACTGCTTTCCCTGCTCAACCAGCGTGCCCGCGTGGCCGAGCAGGTGGGCGAAATCAAGCGGGCAGAAGGCTCGCCGTTTTTCCGCCCCGATCGCGTGGCGCAGGTGATCGACAAAATTCAGGGCGCCAACCAGGGTCCGCTGCTGAACCAGCATGTGGCCTCCATCTGGCGCGAAATCATGTCGGCCTGTCTGGCGCTGGAGGCGCCACAGCGGGTCGCGGTGCTAGGCCCGGCCGGCACGTTTTGTGAGCAGGCGGCGGTCGAGTTCTTCGGCGGTGCTGCCAACCTGATTTACTGCGCCAACTTCGACGAGGTGTTCCACGCCACCACAGCGGGAACCGCGCAGTACGGCGTTGTCGGCATGGAGAACTCCACCGAAGGTGTGGTGGCCCGTTCGCTCGATTTGTTTTTGCGCTCGCCGGTGCATGTGGTCGGCGAGGTCAGCTTGCTGATTCGACACAACCTGCTGTGCCAGGTCAACGCGCTTGAAGGCATTGAGGTGGTGATGGCACACCCGCAGGCGCTGGCTCAGTGCCAGAACTGGCTGACGCAGCACCTGCCCAACGCCGAGCGCCGCGCGGTGTCCAGCAACGCCGAAGGTGCGCGCCTAGCCGCCACCAACCCGAGCTGGGCGGCGCTGGCCAGCGAGCGCGCCGCCGGCCAGTTTGCGCTGCACATCGTCTCGCACGCGGTGCAAGACGAGGCATACAACCGCACCCGCTTCGCTGTTATCAGCCTGCCGCAAACGATGGCCATGCCGCCTGCCTCGGAGCGCGACTGCACCAGCCTGGTGGTGTCGGTGCCGAACCGCCCTGGCGCGGTCCATGACCTGCTGATGCCGCTGAAAAACAACGGCGTCTCCATGACACGCTTTGAGTCGCGCCCGGCCAAGTCGGGCCAGTGGGAGTACTACTTCTACATCGACATCGCCGGCCACCCGACGCAGCCCCACGTGGCCGCCGCGCTCCAAGAGCTACAAGGCTTGTGTGCGTTCTACAAGGTGCTTGGCGCCTACCCGGTTACCGAATGAACCGCCCTACCCCTCTCTCAACTCCACGCGGCGCAATTCCCCGTTTGCCACTGAACGCCGATGTTTGAACAACTTGGCCTGATTGGCTGCGGCCTGATGGGCGGCTCTTTCGCGTTGGCGATGAAGCGTGCGGGTTTGGTGAAGCGTGTGGTTGGCTACAGCAAGTCGCCCTCGACCACCCAGCGCGCACGCCAGATGGGTGTGATCGACGTCGAAGCGCCCTCGGCCCTGCTCGCGGTCTCGGGTGCTGACCTGGTGTTGCTGGCAGTGCCGGTTGCGGCCACTGAAGCCACCTTCAAAGCCATCCGGCACCTGGTGCACAAAGACAGCCTGATCATGGACGTGGGCTCCACCAAGCGTGAGGTGGTCGGCGCGGCCCGGCGCGTGTTGCGCGATCAGGTTGGGGTGTTTGTGCCAGCGCACCCGATCACCGGCAAAGAAGTCGCCGGTGTGGAGCACGCCGAGGCTGATCTTTACACGGGGCGCCAGGTCATCCTGACCCCGATCGAGCGCACCTTTACCGCTCAGCTCGCCAAGGCCGAGCAGGTTTGGACAGCGCTGGGCTGCCAGGTGCAGCAGATGTCTCCCGAAGCGCATGACGCGGCCTACGCAACGGTCAGCCACCTGCCCCACCTGCTGGCATTTGCACTGATGAATGCGGTGACCGGGCAGGAACAAGGAAAGACCTTTCTGGACCTTGCTGGACCAGGGTTTCGCGATTTCACCCGCATCGCCGCGAGTGACCCAACCGTCTGGCGCGACATCCTGGTCTCCAACCGAGAGGAGCTGCTAACGCAATCGCGCCATTTTCAGCGCGCGCTTCATGCGCTGGAGTCAGCGATCACCATCGGGGACCCCGACGCGTTGCATGCTTTGATCGAACAAGCCAGCACCACACGCGCCCACTGGCGCATGACCGCCATCAAATCTCCGCGCTGATCCCATTGCCGTGGCCCTTGGATCAAGGTACGGCACAGCACCGCCCTATGTACGCACCCAAATTTCTCGACCTTCCCCCTTTGCAGACCGCCGGTGGCGTGGTCCGTCTCCCCGGATCCAAGAGCATCTCCAACCGCGTGTTGCTGCTCGCAGCACTGAGCGCAGGCGCCACCGACGTGGCAGGTCTGCTCGACTCAGACGACACCCAGGTCATGCTCCAAGCCTTGGCGCAGCTCGGCTGCCGCCTGGAGCCACAGACCGATGGCGCGCTCCGGGTACACGGCCTCGGCGGCCAGCTTGTGGTGCAGCGGGCAGCGCTTTTCTTGGGCAACGCCGGCACCGCGATGCGGCCACTGACTGCCGCGCTCTCCTTGCTCTCCAGCCAGCAAGGCGGCCAGTTCGAGCTCAGTGGGGTGCCGCGCATGCACGAGCGCCCGATCGGCGATCTGGTTGACGCCCTGCGCCAGCTGGGCTGTCCGATCGCCTGTCTTGGGCAAGCCGGCTACCCGCCGCTGCGCCTGGGCGATGGCGCGGTGCACCGCTTGCAACTGGATCAGCCGATCCGGGTTCGGGGTGACGTGTCGAGTCAGTTCCTGACCGCCTTGCTGCTGGCGTTGCCGCTGGTGGCCATCACACAAACCATCGTGATCGAGGTGGCGGGCGAATTGACTTCGCGGCCCTACGTAGAGATCACGCTCAATCTGCTGCGGCGTTTTGGCGTGCAGGTCGTGCGCGAGGGCTGGTCGCGCTTCACCATTCCCTCGGGCAGCCGCTACATCTCCCCCGGATGCACTGCGGTCGAGGGCGATGCCTCGTCGGCCAGCTATTTCATCGCGCTGGGAGCACTGGCGCCACCGAGCCCGGGCTTTGACGGCATCACCATCGAGGGCGTTGGCCTGTCCTCCATGCAAGGTGACATCGCCTTTGTGGACGCGGCTCGGGCCATGGGCGCGCAGATCGAGGGCGAGGCTAACCGGTTGCACATTCGCCGTGGCAGCTGGCCGCTCAAAGCCATCGATCTGGACTGCAACCACATTCCCGACGCCGCCATGACACTGGCGGTGATGGCGCTCTACGCCGATGGCACGACCACGCTGCGCAACATCGCCAGCTGGCGCGTGAAGGAAACCGATCGCATCGCCGCCATGGCTGTTGAGTGCCGCAAGCTCGGCGCCACGGTGGAAGAAGGAACAGATTTCATCCGCATCACGCCACCTGAAAACACGGCGGCATGGAAGCGCGCATCGATTCACACCTACGACGACCACCGGGTTGCCATGTGCTTTTCGCTCGCGGCGTTCAACCCGGCCGGCTTGCCGGTGCGCATCATCGACCCGAAATGCGTGGGCAAAACCTTCCCCGGCTACTTTGAGGCGCTGTTTTCGGTTTGCCAGACCAACCCGGCTCAAATCCCTGTGATCTGCATCGACGGTCCCACCGCCTCCGGCAAGGGCACGCTATCGGCTGAGGTGGCGCGCTCGCTCGGCTACCACCTGCTGGACTCGGGTGCGCTTTACCGGTTGGTCGGCCTGGCCGCCGAACGCGCCGGCCTCTCCACGGCCGAGGCCGACCTGGCCGGCCCCACGCACGCGAGCCTACTTGGCACGCTGGCGGCCGGTCTGCGGGTACGGTTTGCCGGAGACCATATCCTGCTGAATGACGAAGACGTGAGCGAAGCCCTGCGCACCGAGGCCGCTGGCATGGCTGCTTCGCGCGTGTCAGCCGTGCCTGAGATACGCGCGGCGTTGCTCTCGCTGCAGCATGGCTTTCGTCGGCTGCCCGGCCTGGTTGCCGACGGGCGCGACATGGGCACCGTGCTGTTTCCCGACGCATCGCTCAAGCTGTTCCTCACCGCCAGCGCGCAGCAACGTGCCCAGCGGCGCCATAAGCAATTGATTTCAAAGGGAATTGATGCTAATATAGGAGATCTTTTGGTCGATCTTAAGGCGCGCGACGAGCGGGACACAAATCGCCCTCATGCGCCACTCAAGCCGGACAAAGAAGCCCTGATGCTGGACAACTCCAGCCTGAGTGTCGAGCAATCGGTGCAGCAGGTTTTGAGCTGGTGGCAGGGTGAAACGGCGTTTCCAGCAGCTTCAAGCCACTGAACACGCCACCTTGATGGCCCAGACGGCACCGCCGGGCGTTCTTAGCCCGCAAGCCCGACGGATCTTGCAACCCAACCCGTGGTGTCTCACACCGCAACGTCAACGCCACCCACCCGTCGTATCCTGCTCAGTGCCGCTCTGGCATTGCTGCAACCGACGCCAAGTGGTTTTAGGAAACCGAATGTCTGAATCTTTTGCCGCCCTGTTCGAAGAGTCCCTAAAAAGTGCTGAAATGCGCTCGGGCGAAGTTATCACTGCCGAGGTGGTGCGTATTGAGCACAGCCACGTGGTGGTGAATGCCGGTCTCAAGTCGGAGGCGTACATCCCGCTGGCCGAATTCAAAAACGACCTGGGCGAACTCGAAGTCCAGGTTGGTGACTTCGTCGCCGTGGCCATCGACTCGGTCGAAAACGGGTTTGGCGACACCCTACTTTCGCGCGACAAGGCCAAACGCCTGGCCTCTTGGATGTCGCTGGAGAAAGCGCTGGAATCCGGCGAGTTTGTCACCGGCACCACCAGCAACAAGGTCAAGGGCGGCCTTAAGGTCATGGTCAACGGCATCAGCGCGTTCCTGCCCGGTTCGCTGGTCGACAGCCGTCCCACCAAAGACCTCTCCCCTTACGAAAATAAAACCCTGGAATTCAAGGTCATCAAGCTCGATCGCAAACGCAACAACGTGGTGCTGAGCCGCCGTGCTGTTGTCGAAGCCTCGATGGGCGAAGAGCGCGCCAAGTTGATGGAGACACTGAAAGAAGGCGCTATCGTGCATGGCGTGGTCAAAAACATCACCGAATACGGTGCGTTTGTCGACCTGGGCGGCATCGATGGCCTGCTGCACATCACCGACATGGCTTGGCGTCGCGTCCGCCACCCCAGTGAAGTGGTCACGGCTGGGCAGGAAATCACCGCCAAGATCCTGAAGTTCGACACCGAGAAGCACCGCGTCTCCCTGGGTCTGAAGCAGATGGGTGACGACCCATGGATGGGTGTGGCACGCCGTTACCCCCAAGGCACGCGCATGTTTGGCAAGATCACCAACATCGCCGATTACGGCGCTTTCGTGGAACTGGAGCCGGGCATCGAAGGCTTGGTACACGTCTCTGAGATGGACTGGACCAACAAAAACGTGGCTCCCTCCAAACTCGTCACGCTTGGTCAAGAGGTTGAGGTGATGGTGCTTGACATCGACGAAGACAAGCGCCGTATCTCCCTGGGCATGAAACAGTGCAAAGCCAACCCATGGCATGAGTTCGCTGAAGCGACCAAACGTGGCGACCGCGTCAAAGGTCCGATCAAGTCGATCACCGACTTCGGCGTGTTTGTGGGTCTTGCCGCCGGCATTGACGGCTTGGTTCACCTGTCCGACCTGTCGTGGAACGAGCCAGGCGAAGCCGCTGTGCGCAACTTCAAAAAGGGCCAGGAAGTCGATGCCATCGTGCTGGCTATCGATGTCGAGCGCGAGCGCATTTCCTTGGGTATCAAGCAGTTGGATGGTGATCCGTTCACCACTTTCGTGTCGATCAACGACAAGGGGTCGATCGTGACCGGCAAAGTCAAGACGGTGGATGCGAAGGGGGCTGAGATTGATCTCGGCGAAGACGTACTGGGCTATTTGCGCGCCAGCGAAATCAGCCGTGACCGGGTAGAAGATGCGCGCAACGTGTTGAAAGAAGGCGACGAAGTCAACGCGGTGGTGGTCAACATTGACCGCAAGACCCGCAACATCCAGTTGTCGATCAAAGCCAAGGACGCCGCTGACCAGCAAGAGGCCATGGCCTCGCTAAGCCAGCAGTCGTCGCGTGAGAACGCCGGAACCACCAGCCTGGGTGCCCTGCTGCGCGCCAAGCTGGACAACAACAGCTGACACCGCTCGGTCGAACGCCCGGTGGCGGACCTAAAGCGGCACAGCAGCCACATTGGGTCCGTCCACCGAAACCGCAATGCTCAGCGTACCGTCTGCCAAGATGACCCGATCCGATCTTGTCGAAGCGCTGGCCTCTCGGTTTAGCCAGCTCACCCACCGCGATGCCGAGTACGCTGTCAAGGCGATCCTAGACGCCATGGGAGAGGCTTTGGTCAAAGGTCATCGCACCGAGATTCGCGGCTTCGGCAGCTTTTCGGTGAACCACCGATCGCCTCGCATCGGACGCAACCCGCGGTCGGGCGAAAGTGTGATGATTCCTGAGAAGCGGGTTCCGCACTTCAAGCCGGGCAAAGCCTTGCGAGAGCAGGTCGATAAAAAAACCGCCGAGATGCTGGTACGACAACCTGTCGAGCCGAACTGAAGCGCAAATCTCGATCGCTACAATCGGTCACCACAAAAGGGGACGATTTGAAATACCTGATGTGGCTGCTCAATGCAGTCATTTTTTTTGTGCTGTTCGCGTTCGCGCTCAACAACCAAGAGCCGATCACCCTGCGGTTATTTTTTGGCGCTCAATGGCAGGCGCCACTGGTTCTCGCCCTGCTTTTGACCTTGCTGCTGGGCGTTGTGCTGGGTGTGATCGTGATGTTGCCCCTGTGGCTGCGTGCACGCAAATCGCGCCCATCCCAGCCGGCAAGCAATTTGCCAGAGAACGATTCAGCGACGCAGCCCATCGCTTGCGATATTCAGCATGGACCTTGATTTCACCTGGTTGCTCTGGGGTTTGCCGATCGCGTTTGCGCTGGGCTGGGTTGCCTCGCGGCTGGATTTGCGCCAGTGGCGCGTGGCCAGTCGGCAGGCACCCAAGGCCTATTTTCGTGGCCTGAACCACCTGCTTAACGAGCAGCAAGACCAGGCGATCGACGCCTTTATTGAGGCGGTACAAAGCGATCCCGACACCGTGGAGCTGCACTTTGCCCTCGGCAACTTGTTTCGTCGCCGCGGCGACTACGACCGCGCAGTCCGGGTGCATGAGCATCTGCTCTCACGTGGTGACCTTGGCCGCAAAGATCGCGATCGTGCGCAGCACGCGCTGGCGCTGGACTTTCTCAAGGCCGGCTTGCTTGACCGTGCCGAAGCCGCGCTGCGCAAGCTCGACAGCTCGGCCTTTGAGGGTGAGGCGCTGCTGGCCCTGCTTGCAATTGCCGAGCGCTCGCGTGATTGGGTGCAAGCCAGCCAGGTCGCCACCCGACTTGAGGGCTCAGGGCAGGGCAGCTTTGCCTCGCGGCTCGCGCATTACCTGTGCGAGCAGGCCGAGCAGGCGCTGCGCCTGGGCGATTCGGATCGGGCATGGGGGTTGCTGATCGACGCCACGCGCCAGGCGCCTGGGCTCGCACGCGGCTGGCTGGCAATGGCGCAGCTGAAAGCCCAGACGGGGCATAGCGGCGAGGCACTGGACGCTCTGCTGAACCTGGCCTGCCATGCCCCGCAGAGCCTGCCGCTGGCAGCTGTTCGCATGGCAGAACTGGGGCACGCCACAAAACGCGAAGCACAGGTGCTGGCGGTCTTGCAAAGCGCCGACGCGCAAGGGCCCACGCTGGACGTGACTGAAGCGCTCGCCAGCCTCAGCCGAGATGACACCGATGCACGCCAACACTACCTTGCGCACCTGGCGCGCGAGCGGTCCCTGGTGATTGCTGCACAGCTGCTGGCTGGCGAGGCCTTGTCTCTCCCGCAAGCCAAGGCGTTGATTCAGGCCTCTCTGAACCAGGCCAGCAACCCTCTAAAGCGCTATCGCTGTGCTGCTTGCGGCTTTGAAGCCCAGCAGCATTTCTGGCAATGCCCGGGCTGTCAGAGCTGGGACAGCTATCCAGCCAGGAGAGTCGAAGAGCTCTGAATGCCAACAGCCGGCAATGCCCGCCACGAGATGACAGCAGAGCCACAATTCGGTCAGTCATCCGTTGTATTCAACTGAATTCGGTTTTTGCCCAGCGCCGGCAGGACATTTCAAACCCAAACCCAAACGCAAACGACAACGTTGCGCACGGTGGCGTTAACGCCGGGTACGGCATGTACCTTTGGCATTGAACGGGTTGCTTCGGGGGGCGCACATTCGGCGGTGTGGCGCGCCACACTCGAGACGGCTTCAGGTTGTGTCGAGCGGACCGTGTGGTCGCAGGCCAGCCAAACAACCACAGCCTGACCACACCGGCTGTCTCACGGACGCAGGCCAGACAGCACCATTCGGCTTTTAGTTCAACAGGGCCGAAAAAGGAAGGTAAGACACAAAATCACCGCGTGCCACTGTGTGGCCAGCCGGGTTGTCGACCAGGCCATCGCCCCAGACAGCTGAGGTAAGCACGCCCGAGCTCTGGTTGGAAAACAGATCCAACCCACCCGAATCGTTGCAGCGCACCCGCACAAACTCGCGGCGCTTGTCGGCGCGCTTCAGCTCGAAGTGGGCCGGCAGCATGACCGGCCGCAGCGGGGGCACCGCCGCCCCTTGCAGCCGGAGCAGAAACGGCCGCACCAGCAGCAAAAAGGTAACAAAGCTGGACACTGGGTTGCCCGGCAGCCCCATGAAATGGCAGGACTGATCACCGGCCGCACCCGCGCCTGCATCGCGGCGCACCGAGCCAAAGGCAAACGGCTTACCGGGTTTCATCGCGATCTGCCAAAGGTCCAGCGTGCCGAGCTGCCGCACCGAGGGCTTGATGTGGTCCTCTTCGCCCACCGAGACGCCACCGCTGGTGAGGATGAGGTCGTGGTCATCGGCTGCGGTCTTCAGCGCGGCCAGGGTGAGCTCGCGTCGGTCGGGCACGATGCCCAGATCGCTCACCTCGCAGCCAAGCCGCTGCAGCAGCGTGCGCAAAAAGAAACGGTTGGAATTGTAGATGGCGCCGGGTTTCATGTCCGCCGGGGCCACTGCACCAGGCATTACAAGCTCGTCACCGGTTGACAGCAGCGCCACGCGCGGGCGCCGCACCACTGGCAGGTGGGCCAGGCCCAGGCTGGCGGCCAGGCCCAGGCTGGCAGGTGAGAGACGCTGACCACGCGACAGCACCACCGCACCGCGCGTCACGTCTTCCCCGGCGCAGCGTACCCACTGGCCGGGCGCGGGCACGGCGTCGATGTGGACCGCGTGGTAATCGCCACCGACCTCGCGCGTGTCCTCCTGCATCACCACCGCGTCGGCGCCCTCGGGCATTGGCGCACCGGTGAAAATGCGAGCGCAGGTGCCAGGGCGCAGCGGCGCAGCCGGATGGCCAGCGGCAATGCGCTGCGATACCGGGAGGACCACGCCGGCTTCGGTGACGTCGCTCAAACGCACGGCGTAGCCGTCCATCGACGAGTTGTCATTCGGTGGCACCTGCAGCTCAGACACCAGATCGGCCGCTAGCACGCGACGATCGGCCTCAAAGGTTGCCAGGGATTCGATTTCCTGGAGCGGCATGACCTGCGCCAGCAAACGTTGCAGCGCCTCGTCGAGCGAGAGCAAGGGTGCTCGGGCAGCATTTGACGTTGAAGAGGGGGACAAAGAAGGAGCAGATGACATTGGTGGAGCTGACCGGTCTTAAGCGTGGTCCGCAGGGTCGTATTCGAAACGGTTCCCATTGTCGATCAGCCACTGGGCCACCGTGTCGGGTTGGTTCAAATCAAGCACCGGTCGCGCAGTGGTCTCGGGTAGCAGATCTGGACTGTCGGTGATGATACCGGCCACAAACGGGTCATCGGGGTAGCAAACGGGCTTGCCCGCAGCGTGGCGCCAGACCTCCAGCTTGGGGATGCTGGCGTGTTTGAAGCCCTCGACCAGCACCCAGTCTGCTCCAGGATTCAGCGCTGCCAAGGCTTGGTGGACCTTCACATCGACCGGCGTCTCGAACTCGCGCATCAGCACCAGCCGATGGCTGGACACCGCTACCACCTCCATCGCGCCAGCTTCGCGGTGGCGCCAGGTGTCCTTGCCTGGCTGATCGACCTCAAAACGGTGGTGCGCATGCTTAACCACCGACACCCGCAAACCGCGCAGGCGAAGTGCGGGGATGATCTGCTCGATCAGCGAGGTCTTGCCGGAGCCGGAGTATCCAGCGAAGCCCGCCACTTTCACATGGCCCCCAATGCGTGACGAACCACATAAGCCTGCACCGCAGCGGTGTCGGCTGTCATCAGCTGCATGCGTTTGGGCAGATCCTCAAGGCCCTCAAACTGTGGCGGACAGTCTGGCTGTCGGCCAAGTGCCTCAACCATGGTCTCGGCGAACTTGATCGGCAGTGCTGTCTCCAGCACGATCATCGACACGCCGCTTTGCAGGTGCTCACGAGCGACCTTCACGCCGTCGGCGGTGTGGGGGTCAATCATCGCGTCGAATCGTTCAAAAGTGTCGCGAATGGTGCCTAGCCGCAAAGCATGGGTGCTGCGCCCACTGGCGAATCCGTAACGTTCGGCGGCTTGCTCAAAAGCTGGGTCGCGGCTGAGATCAAAGCGGCCCTCGCGGCTCAGCTGCTCGCCAAATAGCGCTTTGATGCGCGCACCGTCACGACCCAACAAATCAAATACGAAGCGCTCGAAGTTGCTGGCCTTGGAGATGTCCATCGACGGACTGGAGGTCTCGCGGGTGTCGGTGCTGGCGCGCACGCGATAAATACCAGTGCGAAAGAACTCGTCGAGTACGTCGTTTTCGTTGGTCGCCACCACCAGCTGCGCTATCGGCAACCCCATCATGCGCGCCACATGGCCGGCGCAGACGTTGCCGAAGTTGCCGCTGGGCACAGCAAAGCTGACCTGCTGGGTGTCGTCTGCTGTGGCCTGGAAATAGCCTGCAAAGTAGTACACAACTTGCGCCAGCAACCGCGCCCAGTTGATCGAGTTCACCGTGCCGATCTTGTGTTCGCGTTTGAACGCCAGGTCGTTGCTCACATCTTTAACAATGTCCTGGCAGTCATCGAACACGCCCTCAATGGCGATGTTGTGTATGTTTTCGTCCATCAGGCTGAACATTTGCGCTTGCTGGAAAGGGCTCATGCGCCCAAGCGGGCTCAGCATGAAGACACGCACGCCCTGCTTGCCGCGCATCGCGTACTCGGCCGCGCTGCCGGTGTCGCCACTGGTGGCACCCAGGATGTTGAGTGACTCACCGCGCCGCGCCAGCTCGTACTCAAACAGGTTGCCCAGCAACTGCATCGCCATGTCTTTGAACGCCAGCGTGGGGCCGTTGGACAAGGCTTCCAAAAAGAAACCATCTTCAAGTTTTTTCAGCGGCACGATAGCCGCCGTGCCGTACACCGCTTCGGTGTATGTCTTTTCGCACAGCGTGCGCAGATCGGCTGCGGGAATGTCGTCAATGTAGAGCGACAACACCTCAAACGCTAACGCGGCGTAGCCGCCCGCCGCGCCGCTGTTATAGGCCTTGCGCCAACGCGCCAAGTCGGCTGCATTGACCTGCGGATAGTGCTCGGGCAGGTACAGGCCACCGTCTGGTGCCAGACCTTCTAGCAAGATCTCGCAGAAGCAGCGGCGTTCGGGGTGGCCGCGGGTGGAGAGGTACAGCATGTCAGTGTTCCAAGATATTGATAGCACCTGGCGCAGCCCAGTTAGCCAGCCCAGTCAGCCAGCCCAGTCAGCCGAGCCAGTCTCGCACGCGCCGCGCGTTGCGCACCAGCCGAGGCTCGCGGTGCTTCAAAAGCGCGACGCGGTACATGGCGTCAGTTCAGTTCTTCCTTGCGGATCCGCACGATGGGTGCGAGAACCGTAGGCAGGGCCTGCATTTGCAGCAGCACCGCATTCATCTCGCCTTCCCGTGTCTCGTGGGTCAGGATGACGAGGTCGGTGGAGGTGGCACCTTCGCCAACCACTTGGTTGGCTTCGCGCTGCTGCACAGCGTCGATGCTGATACCGGCCTCGGCCAGCAAACCGGTGACGCGGGCCAGCACCCCAGCCTCGTCAGCCACGCGCAGGCGCAGGTAGTAGCTGGTGACAACCTCGCTCATGGGCAGCACCTGCAGATCACTCATGGCATCGGGCTGGAACGCCAGATGCGGCACGCGGTGCAGCGGGTCGGCGTTGTGAAGGCGGGTGATGTCCACCAGATCGGCGATCACCGCGCTGGCAGTGGGCTCGCTGCCGGCGCCCTTGCCGTAGTACAGCGTGGAACCTACAGCATCGCCTTGTACCAGCACCGCGTTCATCGCGCCTTCCACATTGGCGATCAGCCGCTTGGCCGGAATCAGGCAGGGGTGAACCCGCAGCTCCACGCCCCGCGCGGTGCGCCTGGTGATGCCCAGCAGTTTGATTCGGTAACCGAGCTGCTCGGCGTAGCGAATGTCGGTGCCCGAAAGCTGGGTGATGCCCTCGACATAGGCACGTTCAAACTGCACCGGAATACCAAAGGCGATCGCGCTCATGAGCGTGACCTTGTGCGCCGCGTCGACGCCACCAATATCAAAGGAGGGGTCCGCTTCGGCGTAGCCCAGGCGCTGCGCCTCCTTGAGTACCACGTCGAGGTCCAGGCCTTTGTCGCGCATCTCGGACAAGATGAAATTGGTGGTGCCATTGATGATGCCAGCCACCCACTCGATGCGGTTGGCCGTCAACCCCTCGCGCAGTGCCTTGATGATGGGAATGCCGCCGGCCACCGCCGCCTCAAACGCCACCATCACGCCCTTGGCGTGGGCGGCAGCAAAAATTTCGGTGCCGTGCACCGCCAGCAGCGCCTTGTTGGCGGTGACCACGTGTTTGCCAGCAGCAATCGCCTCCAACACCAACGACTTGGCGATGCCGTAACCGCCAATGAGCTCGACCACGATGTCGATCTCCGGGTTGGCGATCACCGCGTGGGCGTCGGCCACCACCTGAACATCGGGGCCCACGATGGCCCGTGCGCGCGCCACATCGAGGTCGGCCACCATGGAGATAGCGATGCCGCGCCCGGCGCGCCGCTGAATCTCGGCCTGGTTGCGCTGCAACACCTCAAACGTGCCGCTGCCCACGGTGCCTATGCCCAATAGGCCTACTTGAATCGGTTTCATGTCGTTAAAAATTGGGGGGGTGAGGGGGATCGATGACCGTAACGCTTGCGCCAGCCCTCTAGGAATTTGGCCACGCGGCCAATCGCTTCGCGCAAATCGTCTTCGTGCGGCAGAAACACGATACGGAAGTGTTGGTGGTCGGGGTAGTTGAAGCCCGAGCCTTGCACCAGCATCACCCTTGATTCTTGGAGCAGCTCCAAGAACAGCTGCTGGTCGTTTTCCACCGGGTAGACAGCAGGGTCGAGCTTCGGAAACATGTACAGAGCCGCGCTCGGCTTGACGCAACTCACCCCAGGAATCGCGATGATCAGCTCATAGGCCAAGTCGCGCTGGCGGCGCAGGCGCCCTCCTTCGCAGACCAGATCGTTGATGCTTTGGTAGCCGCCCAGCGCGGTCTGGATCGCCCACTGCCCAGGCACATTGGCGCACAGCCGCATATTCGAAAGCATGTTCAGGCCCTCGATGTAGTCTTTGGCCGGCTTTTTGTTGCCCGAGACCACCATCCAACCCGCACGGTAGCCGCAGGAGCGGTAGCTTTTGGACAGCGAGTTGAAGGTGAGCGTGAGCACGTCTTCGCTCAGGCTGCCTATCGCTGTGTGTTTCACACCGTCGTACAAGACCTTGTCATATACCTCGTCGGCAAAGATCACCAGATCGTGTTCGCGGGCGATGTCAACGATAGCGCGCAGCAAGTCGACCGAGTACAGCGCCCCAGTGGGGTTGTTCGGATTGATCACCACAATGCCCTTGGTGGCCGGTGTTATTTTGGCGCGAATGTCGTCCAGATTGGGCATCCAGCCGTTGGCCTCGTCGCAGCGGTAGTGCACTGGCGTGCCACCTGACAGGCTGGCAGCCGCCGTCCACAGTGGATAATCGGGCGAGGGCAGCAGCAGCTCGTCACCGTTGTCCAGCAGCGCGTTGGTGGCCATCACGATCAGTTCACTCGCGCCGTTGCCCAGGTAGATGTCGTCCAGGGTGACGCCCGCGATGTTCTGGGTCTGCGTCTCGTGCATCACCGCCTTGCGCGCAGCGAAGATGCCCTTGCTGTCCGAGTAACCGGCCGAGTTCGGCAGGTTGCGGATCATGTCCTGCTGTATTTCTTCGGGCGCGTCAAAGCCAAACATCGCAAGGTTGCCGATGTTGAGCTTGATGATCTTGTGCCCCTCTTCTTCCATCTGCCGTGCCGCATCCATGATTGGACCTCGGATGTCATAGCAGACGTTGGCGAGCTTGGCGGATTTGTGAATGGTCTTCAAACTGCCTCCGAAGGCATCAGGGGTTTCGCCGGTAAATTGGCCAAATCACGCAACCAAGGGGTATATTTGCTCTTGTGTTGCGGGGAAAACCGGCAATTTGACCACAGACCAATCGCCATGCTGCGAAGAACAAAGCAAGACCCAGCTCACCAGCACCATCCGGCCATCTGCCGGCCCTTGCCATGAAACTGCACGCAGACAAACCCGACGTTCAAACCGTCACCGCCTACGGTGAAGGCTGGCTGGCTATCGACGGGCAGCGGCATCAGCACAGTCTGGTGCTGAGTTCCAGCGGTCGGTTGGCGCCATGGAACTGCGCACGGTTTGACGAACTTACCGCCGACCACTTCGACAGCCTTCTGGTGCTCTCTCCTGAGCCCCCAGAGGTGGTGGTTTTTGGCAGCGGCGTTCGCCTGCGCTTCCTGCGCCCCTCGCTAATCAGGGGCCTGATCGAGCGGCGCATCGGTATCGAGACCATGGACACCGCAGCCGCTTGCCGCACCTACAACATCCTGGCCGGCGAAGGCCGCCGGGTGGTGGCGGCGCTGCTGCTGGAGACCTGAAAAATGGTTGCGTCGAGCCGAGTAGCAACAGCGTCGAGGTAGCTGTCTGCTGTCGGCGAGCTACAGGCCTGGATGGGTGGCCAGCCCCTTTCGGGGTAAAATCATGGTTTTTCTCCCCCGCAGATCGGCTCGTGTTTCAACGCGGATGCCGCCGAATCTTGCGGCAGGGGGCAACGAAATTCCATTAACTTACCTTAGGGGTCCCAGCGCATGGCTGTCGTTGTCAATAAACCTATTCCTGAATTTGAATCCATGGCAACCGGCGGTCTGAAGGTGAGCAACCAGACGCACCTTGGCCAAACGATCATTCTTTATTTTTATCCAAAAGACAACACCCCCGGCTGCACGACGGAAGCCATGCAGTTCCGCGACAAATACAAAGATTTCGTGAAAGCCGGTGCCGAGGTGTTCGGAGTGTCACGCGACAACATGATCTCTCATGACAACTTCAAGGCCAAGCTGGAGCTGCCGTTTGAGTTGGTCGCCGACACCGAGGAAAAAATGTGCCATATGTTCGGTGTGGTCAAAAACAAGATCATGTACGGCAAAAAGGTCAAGGGGATCGAGCGCAGCACCTTCCTTGTGGGCCCCGATGGCGTTCTCAAGCAAGAATGGCGTGGGCTCAAGGTGCCAGGGCATGTGGAAGAGGTGCTCAAGGCGGTCAAAGAGTTGAAGAAGTCAGCCTGATTGCATAGACTGCTACTGTAGGCAGATCCAACGGCCTCTTGCACAATATTTTTATGGTTTGGAACGCCGATCTGCTCGGCGCTTCTCTCTTGTTCTCACATTCCCATCAAGCCGTCCGGTGTAGTCGACGGCTTTTTTATTTTCTGGCCTTGCACTGAACCTCGAACGCCTCCATGCCACTGCCACCTGCCCCCACCAAACGTGCCGCTTTGCTGTCCGCCGAGGCCTATCGCCTGAAGGCTGCCGAAGACAGTTTCGAAGTCTCCCTCGAGCCAGTGGTACCGCCAGCCAACGAAGCACCGGCGCGCCGTGCGCAAACGCAACCGCAGCCAGCAGCGAAACAATCAGCTGCACCGCGAAACGAGGGCCGCAGCCGTCAGGTGGCACCAGATCAGCGTCCGTCCGAACCCAAGCCCAAACCGGTTTCGGTGGCCAAGGCGCCAGTTGCCGCCGCCCCAGTGGCCGCGTCAAGTCCCCCTTCGGTATCGGCTCAGGCGCCTGCCAGCGCCCGCCGCTCGGCGCGCGGCCGTCAGGCGAGCAACATGCCGACCCGTTTGTTTGTGTTGGACACCAACGTGCTGCTGCACGATCCGACCAGTCTTTTTCGATTCGAAGAACACGACATTTTCCTGCCGATGATCGTGTTGGAAGAGTTAGATGGGCACAAAAAAGGCATGACCGAAGTCGCGCGCAATGGTCGTCAGAGCAGCCGCATGCTGGACGGGCTGGTGGCGCAACAGGGCGGTGACATGGCCAAAGGGCTCAGCCTGTCGGCCACCGGTCATGTGGGCGCACGCGGTCTGCTTTTCTTCCAGACCGAGCCACTCGACAGTCAGCTGCCCACCAGCTTGCCCCAGGGCAAGGCCGACAACCAGATCCTGGGTGTCGTGCAAGCGCTGCGCAACAAATATCCGCAGCGCGAGGTGATCCTGGTGTCAAAGGACATCAACATGCGGGTCAAAGCCCGTGCGCTGGGCTTGGCTGCCGAGGATTATCAGAACGACAAAACGCTGGATGACGGTGAGCTGCTCTACGCTGGCATGCTGGCGTTACCGGCCGATTTCTGGACCCGCCAGAGCAAAACCATCGAGAGCTGGCAAAGCGGCAGCTTCACGTTTTACCGGGTCAGTGGGCCGGCGGTGGCGCAGCTCCACATCAACCAGTTTGTGTACTTCGAGGCGCCGGGCGAGCCGTCGCTGTATGCGCGCGTTACTGAGATTCGCGACAAAACAGCGGTGTTCAAAACGCTGAAGGACTACACCCATTTGAAGAACGCGGTCTGGGGCGTGAGCAGCCGCAACCGCGAGCAAAATTTCGCGCTCAACCTGCTGATGGACCCAGAGATTGACTTTGTGTCCCTGGCCGGCACAGCGGGCACTGGCAAAACCCTGATGGCGCTGGCCAGTGGCCTGACCCAGGTGCTCGATGAGCGCCGCTACACCGAGATCATCATGACCCGCGCCACGGTGAGCGTGGGCGAAGACATTGGCTTTCTGCCAGGGACTGAAGAGGAAAAAATGGGTCCGTGGATGGGAGCACTCGATGACAACCTGGAGTTTCTGTCCAAGGGCGCCGGCGGCAACGCCGGCGAATGGGGCCGCTCGGCGACCACCGAACTGATCCGCAGTCGCATCAAAGTAAAAAGTATGAACTTTATGCGTGGGCGCACCTTTATGAATAAGTTCGTGATCCTCGACGAGGCGCAAAACCTCACCCCCAAGCAAATGAAGACGCTCATCACCCGCGCTGGGCCGGGCACCAAAATCGTCTGCATGGGCAACCTGGCCCAGATCGACACGCCCTACCTGACCGAGGGCTCTTCAGGCCTGACTTTCGCGGTGGACCGCTTTAAAGGCTGGCCGCACGGCGGCCACATCACGCTGGCGCGTGGCGAGCGATCGAGATTGGCGGACTTCGCCAGCGAGGTCTTGTAAGTGCGCTGCACAGCCAGGCGCTCCGGCGCCTACGACACCGCTCAGAGCAGCGCTTGCAGATGTCAATCCTGGCATCCAGACAAAGGCGTCGATCACGTTCCGTTGCTGGCGCGTGATCGATCTGCTTGGCCTAAACCGAGGCTGTTTCAGCGAAAAATAAGATAAGCCACAACCACCAAAAGCACCGAGCCCCAGCCCAGCCACTCCATGAAGGGGCGAATGCGCGGTTCGATACTGGGGCCGAATCGGCTCATGAGCCAGCCCAACAAGAAGAAGCGCCCGCCCCTGCCCACGATCGATGCGGCAACGAAGGGCAACACAGCCATACCCATGCCACCAGCTGCCAGCGTAAACACCTTGTAAGGAATGGGCGAAAAACCGGCGATAAAGATCGCAGCGAAGCCCCAGCGGTCGAACCAGTTCTGCGCAGTGGCCAAGTTGGCCGTCCATCCCATGCGATCGATCCAGGGCATCATTGCTTCCAGCGCCCAAACGCCAACGAAGTAGCCCAACAAACCTCCGAGCACCGACGCGATCGTGGTGAGCAGCGCCAGCTGCCACCATCGGTTGGGCCGAGCCAGACACATGGGCATCAACATCACATCGGGCGGAATTGGGAAGAACGACGACTCGGCGAAGCTCAGTCCGCCCAGAAACCAGGGTGCTTTCGGGTGACGGCTCCAGCGGATCAAGCGGTCATACAGCGGTTCAAACAGTTTCAAAACAAATCCGTCGTTAACCTGGTCTTGCGTGGGTGGTCTGGTTGACCCGGGCATACCTTGCGCGTCGGCGAGATTATCCCTTCTCGATCCCAGCACCCCGCAGCGCCTAAAATTTCTGGGTGAATTTATTAAGCACTTCCCCCCCTCCTCGCCGCCCCATCCGTGAACTGCCCGACGAGCTGATCAGCCAGATTGCGGCCGGCGAGGTGGTCGAGCGACCGGCCTCGGTGGTGCGCGAGCTGGTCGACAATGCGCTGGATGCTGGCTCACGCCAGATCACCGTTCGCCTGCTGGCCGGTGGTGTGCGCCTGATCAGCGTGGAAGACGACGGCAGCGGCATCTTGCGTTCGGAGTTGCCCAACGCTCTGAAACGCCACGCCACCAGCAAGATCGCCAGCCTGTCCGATTTGGAGTCGGTGCACACCATGGGCTTTCGCGGCGAAGCACTGGCCGCCATTTGCTCAATCGCCGAGGTTTCGTTGCTGACGCGGGTGGACACCGAAGGAGAGCCTCACGGCTGGCTGCTTGATGGACGCAGCGGTGAATTGCAGCCGGCTGCGCGCAGCACCGGCACCACAGTCGAGGTGCGAGAGCTTTTTTTCGCCACCCCAGCGCGTCGCAAGTTTCTAAAAACCGACGCCACCGAACTGGCGCACTGCGTCGAGGCGGTGCGCCGCCACGCGCTGGCGCGGCCCGATGTGGGCTTTGCCATCTGGCACGAGGGCAAATTGGTGGCGCAATGGCGCGCGGTGGCCGGCAGCGGTCTCGAAGCGTTGCGCCAGCGGCTGGCTGAGGTGTTGGGGCAGGAATTTATCGAGCAGGCGGTGGCGGTCGAGTGGCCGCTGGACGCAAACCACATCACAAGCGATGACACGCCGTGTTTGCGCGTCTGGGGCTTCGCCGGCATTCCAGACGCTGCGCGTGCCCGCGCTGATTGGCAGTTCGCCTATGTGAACGGGCGCTACGTTCGCGACAAAACCATCACCCACGCTGCCCGCAGCGCTTATGAAGACGTGCTGCACGGTCACCGCCAGCCGGTGTATGTGCTGTTTGTCACGCTCGATCCGGTACGGGTCGATGTGAATGTGCACCCAACCAAGATCGAGGTCCGCTTTCGCGACGGGCGCGAGGTACACCAGGGTGTGCGCCACGCGGTGGAAAATGCCCTGGCCGCGCCGCGCGCGGGCCAGACCGCGCTGGCCTCACCGCCTGCACCCAAAGTGAGCGCTGCGCCAGCCTCTGGTTTGAGCCCGCTGCCGCGCCAGGACGCCTTGCCCTGGCGGTCCGAAACACCGCTTGTGGGGCACCGGGTGAGCGATGTGGGTGCGCTCTGGGGACAAGGCGTCGCGGTGACCGCAACAAACACAACCCAAACGGAAATGCTAGCGTCTCCGGTTGCCAATACTGCCGTCTGGCCCGGGAGCGCTGGGGCAAAGCCCGCCGCCTCCCCCGGCACCACGCTGGCCCTGCCCGCTGGTGAATGGCCGCTGGGCCGCGCCATCGCCCAGCTGCAAGGCGTCTACATCCTGGCGGAGAACACCCAGGGCCTGGTGGTGGTGGATATGCATGCGGCTCACGAGCGCATCGTCTACGAGCGCTTGAAGCAGCAGATGGACAGCGAGCAGATCACCAGCCAGGCGCTGCTGATCCCCGCCACCTTCGCCGCCACACCCGCCGAGGTGGCCACCGCGGAAGACCAGGGCGTTGTGTTGGCGATGCTCGGTCTGGAAATCACCCCGTTTTCGCCCAAGACGCTGGCGGTGCGGGCGGTGCCGAGCACGCTGGCCCAGGGCGATCCGGTGGAGCTGGCACGCAGCGTACTGGCCGAACTGGCGCAGGTTGATGCCAGCCGCGTCATCGAGCGCGCCCAGAACGAACTGCTTGCCACCATGGCTTGCCACGGCGCGGTGCGCGCCAACCGCCGCCTCACGCTCGAAGAGATGAACGCGCTGCTGCGCCAAATGGAGGTGACCGAGCGCAGCGACCAGTGCAACCACGGTCGCCCAACTTGGCGACAGGTGAGCATGAAAGAGCTCGACGCGCTTTTTTTGCGCGGTCGCTGACCACCTCTGAATTGTCTGCGTTGGTGCATTCCGGCACGTTACCGGTGCATGTCTTGTCAAAATAGGAATTCACGCACTGACAACTGGCTTTTTATTGAGGTGGAATGTGGGTTTTGCACAGTCTCGTGCACTGTGTTCAAAACACCCCCACTTCGTACACACACACCTTGAAGCACGCCTCGGCTCACCAGTTTCTTGCCTGTGTCGCCAACCGCAACCCGGGTCAACAACAATTTTTGCAAGTCGTCACCGAGGTGATGGAGAACCTGTGTTCCTTTGTTGCAGTGCACCCCGAATACGCCGCTCACGGCCTGCTGCAATGCTTGATCTAGCCCGAGCGGGTGGTGATGGTTCGTGTGTCGTGGGTCGATGACCGGGGCGATGTGCAGGTCAACCGCGGCTACCGTATCCAGCACAGCATGGCGACCGGCCCCTTCAAGGGTGGTATCTGCTTTCAGCCCTCGGTCAATCTCTCGGTGCTCAAGTTCCTGGCCTTTGAGCAGACCTTCAAGAACGCGCTGACCACGCTGCCCATGGGCGGCGATCAAGGCGGCGCCGATTTCGATTCCAAGGGCAAGGGCAAGGGCAACGGCGAGGTGATGCGCTTTTGTCAGGCTTTTGCCAGCGAGCTGTTCCGCCATGTGGGCGCCGACACCGATGTGCCAGCGGGCGACATCGATGTGGGCGGGCCCAGGTAGGCTACACGGCAGGCATGACCAAGAGGCTCACCAGCCGCGCCGATTGCGTCTTCACCAGCAAAAGCATCAGCTTTGGCGGCTCGCTGAGCAAGCCCGAAGCCACCGGCTACGGCACGGAGTATTTCGCCTAAGAAATGCTCAAGACGTGCAAGCTGTCCATGCAGGGCATGCAGGTGTCGGCTTCGGGCAACGTGGCGCAGTACACAGTGGAAAAAGCGATGGCGCTGTGCGCCACAGCCGTCACCGTGTCCGATTTGGGCGGCAACTTGGTCGATGGGCTCGGCTTTCACCCAAGAAGTTCACGCTGTTGATGAATCTGAAGAACAACCAGCAGGGCCACGTGGCCGACGTCGCCGAGAAGATCGGCGCCAAATTCGAAGCCGGCAAGCGCCCATGGCATCTGCCGGTGGACACCATGCTGTCCTGCGCGACGCGGAACGAGCTGGACAAGCAAGACGCCGCCACCCTCATCAAAAACGGTGTGATCTGCGTTGCCGAGGGTGCCGACATGCCAACGACCATCGGAGCCGCGAAGGCCTTCGAAACCGCCAACCTGCTTTACGCGCCGGACAAAGCCAGCAACGCCGGTGGCGTGGCCACCTCGGACCTGGAAATGTGCCAGAACAAGCAGCGCCTGTCGTGGACGCTCGAAGCGGGGGACGCCCAGCTGCTGCAAATCATGCAAAGTATTCACGCCGCCTGCCTGGAGCACGGTAGGGGCAAAGACGGCAAGGTGCGCCACACCGATAGCGCCAGCATCGCCGACTTCGTGAAAGAGGCTGACGCGATGCTGGCGCAGGGCGTGCTCTGACGGTTTGAACATGGCGTGCTGAACCAATCACTCGGCGTTGGGCCGACTTTTGCAAGAAGCGGCCGCTGGCAAGAAAGCAACCGCGCTGGTGGAACATGGTTTGCGCCAAAACCACGACTCGGTCGGTAAGCCGCAGCCAAGAGGCGCGCTGGCTGCCCTGACTCACCAGCGCGGGGAGTTGCGGCAAACCCTGGAGCATGCTTCTGCTAACCTCAATCAAATGCCCGTTTTGCCCTCCGCCATGTCGCCCACGCTGATTGTGGTCGTGCTCTCGCTGCTGCTGGGCTTGCAACCGATCACCACCGATTTGTACCTGCCGGCGCTGCCGGTGATCACCAGTGGATTTGGGGCTTCCATGCCGCAAGCGCAGCTCACGCTAACCGCCTTGCTGCTGGCGTTTGGCGCCTCGCAGCTGGTCTGGGGCCCGCTCTCCGACCGCTTTGGGCGCCGTCCCATGCTGTTGATCGGCGTGACGGTGTATGTGGTGGCGGCCATCGGCGGCGCGATGGCGTCCACCATGGATTCGCTGATCGCCTGGCGCATTGCGCAGGGGATGGCGATGGGGGCGGGGGTGATGTGCGCGCGTGCCATCGTGCGCGATCTGTACGAGCCGAGCGAGGGCGCGCGGGTGATGTCCAAGGGGCTGACCGGCCTGGGTGTAATCGCCTGCGTCAGCGCGCCACTCGGTGGTCTGCTGACCGACCTGTTTCACTGGCGGGTGGCGCTGGCGGCACCGGCGGTATTTGGCGCTTGCGCGCTGGGCGTGCTGGCGTGGCGTTTCGAGGAATCGCTGGCGCAAAAAAATCCGCAGGCCTTGCAGCCGCCCACGTTGCTGCGCACCTGGCTCCATATTTTGCGCCACCCCACTTTCTGGGCTTACGCGTTGCTGGCCACCGCCTCGTATGGCGGCCTGTTCACTTTTTTGGCCGCGTCCTCGTTTGTGTTCATCCAGGTCTTTGGTCTGTCCAACACAGGATATGGCCTGCTGATGTTTTCCATGTCGATCAGCTACATCATCGGCACCGTGATCTGCCGGCGCCTGTTGCCGCGCTTTGGCGTGCGCCGCACGGTCGCGATCGCGGGCGCCTGCACCCTTGCCGCCGGCACCAGCATGGGCCTGCTGGCGCTGTTCGGGGTTCAAAGTGTCTGGGCCATCATGGTGCCGTTCTACCTGTTCATGGTGGGCCACGGGGTGCACCAGCCGTGTGGCCAAAGCGGCGCTGTGGGGCCGTTTCCGCGCGCGGCCGGCATGGCCTCGGCGCTTAGCGGCTTTTTCATGATGGTCGCGGCCTTTCTGATGGGCAGCTGGCTGGGCAGGAGCTTGGCCGGTATTGCGGCCGGTCAGGGCAGCGTGCTGCCCCTGACCAACGGCATCTGGTTTTGGAGCGTGCTGGTGAGTGGTGTGGCGTGGACGCTGGTGCAGCGGTATGGCGACTCGAGCGCGCCGCCGCGGCGCCAAATCGGCCCTGATGCGCCCGCTGCGAGCTGAGGCCATGGGCGCCAGCCGCTCGACTGCACGCTGCTTAGCCATTGCCGGGCCGACCGCCAGCGGCAAAACCGCTGCGGCCCTGGCGGTTGCCGAGCGCTGGCCGGTGGAGGTCATCAGCGTCGATTCGGCGTTGGTTTACCGCGGCATGGACATCGGCACCGCCAAGCCCAGCACAGCCGAGCTGGGTGCGGTGCCACACCACCTGATCAACATCCGCGACCCGCTGCACGCTTACAGCGCGGCCGAGTTCGTGTCCGATGCCGTGCGCCTCATTGCCGACATCAACGCGCGTGGGTGCACGGCCTTGTTGGTGGGCGGCACCATGCTGTATGTCAAGGCGCTGATGCAGGGGCTGGACGACATGCCGCGCGCCGACGCTGCTGTGCGCGAAGCCATCGCCGAGCGCGCGCAGGCGCTGGGCTGGCCCGCGTTGCATGCCGAGCTGCAGCGTGTGGACCCGATCACCGCCGCCCGGCTGTTTCCCAACGATTCACAGCGCATCGCGCGCGCACTCGAGGTGCACATGCTCACGGGCCAGCCGCTCTCCCGCTTGCAAACCGGTGGCGCGCCGCAGGCCAATCCCATCGCTGCCGGCGCTCTGCTCTCGCTGGAGCCCACCGATCGGGCTTGGCTGCACCAGCGCATCGCCGAGCGCTTTGACACCATGCTGGCGCAAGGCCTGGTCGATGAGGTGCGCGGGTTGCGCGCGCGCGGTGATCTGCACGCAGACCTCCCGGCCATGCGCTGTGTCGGTTACCGCCAGACCTGGGACATGCTTGACGCCGCCGGCGACACAGCAGCCACCCCGCCCAGCTCGCCGAGCTGCGCAACCTTGGCATCTTCGCCACCCGCCAGCTCGCCAAGCGCCAGCTCACCTGGCTGCGCTCCATGCCCGATCGCGTGCTCGTGCCTTGCGACGCGCCCGACGCGCTGGAACAGGTGTTGCGCTGGGCCAGTCGTCAGCTGAGCCCGTTGAGAGAGAAAACATGAGTCTGGTGATCAGCAACCTAAGCAAGCGCTACGGCGAGACACCGGTGTTCAGCACCGTGAGCCTCACCGTGGCGCCGGGCGAGTTCATCGCCATCGTCGGCGACTCGGGCGTGGGCAAGTCCAGCCTGCTCAACTGCATGGCCGCGCTCGACGGCTGGCAAACTGGCAGCATCACGCTGGATGGCCTCGACCTGGGTGCGCTCACCGAGGTACAGCGCGCGCACTGGCGGCGCGAGCACCTGGGCTTTGTGTTTCAGGCCTTCCACGTTTTGCCGCATCTGGACGTGGCGCAAAACGTGGGCTTGCCGTTGTTGCTGCTGCAGCGCCCCGACCCGGCGCGCGTGCAGGCCATGCTTGATGCGGTGGGAATGAGCGACCTGGGCCAGCGCCTGCCGGCCGAGCTATCGGGCGGGCAGCTACAGCGGGTGGCCATCGCCCGCGCCCTGGTGCACCGCCCACGCCTGCTGCTGGCCGACGAGCCCACCGGCAACCTCGACCCGCGCACCGCCGCCCTGGTGATGCAGGTGCTGCAGGACCAAGCCGCTGAAAGTGGCGCCTCGCTGGTGCTGGTGACGCACTCCGAAGCGGCTGCGGCGCGGGCGCAGCGGGTTCTGCACCTGACTGCCAGCGGCTGCCAGAGCTGAGTCAACAGCAGTGGCACGCCGCTGGGGTTGGGTGTTTTGTGCATGTAATAAAATACCGCTACGATGCCAGAATTCGTGTAACTTAATTAGATAGACAACGTGCTTCCCCTGCCATGCCCACATCCCATCCCCTTGATCTGGTGATTTTCGGTGGCGCCGGCGATCTATCGGTGCGCAAGCTGCTGCCGGCGCTTTACATGGCGCATCGGCACGGCAACCTGCCCAAAGCCACCCGCATCCATGCGCTGGGTCGCCAGCCCTGGGACCGCTTGGCTTTCCTGGCTTTTGTACAAGACAAGGTGACGCCTTTCATGGCGGCTGAAGCGTGCAAAGGCGAGGCCTGGCAGCGCTTTCTGGACCGCCTTAATTACGTTTGCCTCGATGCCACGCAAGGCGCCGACTACCTCGCGCTAGGTCAGGCGTTACAACCGGGTTCGGACCGGGTCTTTTACCTGGCGACTGCGCCCATGTTGTTCACTGGCATCTGCAGCGAGCTGGCCGCCGCCAAACTGATCAATGCCGCCTCGCGCGTGGTGCTGGAAAAACCGTTGGGTCACGACCTGGCCTCGGCGCGCAAGATCAACGACGAGGTGGGCCGCTACTTCGCCGAATCGCAGACCTTCCGCATCGACCACTACCTGGGCAAAGAGACGGTGCAAAACCTGATGGTGCTGCGCTTTGGCAACACCATCTTTGAGCCACTGTGGCGCAGCCCGACCATCAAGAGCGTGCAGATCACGGTGGCCGAGAGCATGGGGGTGGGTAGCCGCGCCGGTTTTTACGACAGCACCGGCGCGCTGCGCGACATGCTGCAAAACCACCTGCTGCAGCTGCTGTGCATCGTGACAATGGAGCCTCCGGTGTCGCTCGACCCTGACGCGGTGCGTGATGAAAAACTCAAGCTGCTGCGCTCGCTGCGACCCATGACGGTGGCCGACGTGGCGCGTGACACGGTGCGCGGGCAATACAGCGCCGGCGCGGCCAATGGCGAGGCGGCTATTGGCTACCTGAAGGAAGACAAGGTGCCGCCTGAGAGCAACACCGAAACTTTCGTCGCTCTGCGTGCCCGCATCAACAACTGGCGCTGGGCCAATGTGCCGATTTTTCTGCGCACCGGCAAGCGCATGGCCGAGCGGCGCTCAGAGATCGTGATCGAGTTCGCCGACCTGCCCTACCAGCTGTTCACCGACTCGCCGCGCCAGTCGGTCAACCGTCTGATGATCCGACTTCAACCCGAGGAGCATGTGCAGCTGCAGATGATGGCCAAGGAACCCGGCAGCGGTATGCGGCTGCGCCCGGTCAATCTCAAGCTCGACCTCGAATCCGCCTTCACCGAGCGCCGCGCCGAGGCCTACGAGCGCCTGCTGATGGACGTGATCAAGGGCCGCCTGACCCACTTCATGCGCCGCGACGAACTGGAAGCTGCCTGGGCCTGGTGCGACCCGATACTGGAAGGCTGGAAGCAGCTCAACGAAAAGCCCAAGGCCTACACCGCTGGCTCTTGGGGCCCAGCCGCCTCCTCGGCTCTGATGGCCAGGGAAGAATCGGCCTGGGTAGAGGAGGCCTGACGGTGCTGACCGAACACATCCACGCTGCGCCCGAGCAGGTTGCCCGACAGATCGCCGACGAACTGCGCAACGCCATCGCCGCGCGCGGCCAAGCGACCTTGGCGGTGTCGGGTGGCAAGTCGCCCATCGCTTTGTTCGAGCAGTTGCGTGAACAGGTCCTGGACTGGTCTCAGGTTACGGTGATGCTGGTCGATGAACGCTGTGTGCCGCACGACCATGCGAACAGCAACACGGCTTTGGTGCGTCACCATTTGCTGCAAGACGCCGCAGCGGCAGCCTCGTTCGCCATGTTGTTCGAAGCCGTTCCCGCCGACCTAAACGACGCAGCCTTGCTCGATCTCGTGGCCTCAGCCAACCTGCGCCTAAGCAACATCCGTTTCCCGCTGGATGTGGTGGTGCTCGGTATGGGTGAAGACGGTCACACCGCGTCGCTCTTTCCCGCTGCGCCGGGCCTGGACCACGCACTCACCTCCGTTGGCCCGATGGCTTGGGTGCGCCCTGCCACCGCGCCACACGCACGGCTCACGCTCACCCTGCCGGTACTGTTGGCAGCGCGCCAGCTTCACCTGTCGATAGCGGGCGATGCCAAGCGCGAGGTCTACCAAGCGGCCACCAAGGCAGCCAGCCCGGCGCTGCCTATCTCTCTGTTGTTGAACCATCCAACCTGCACCATGCAGGTTTGGATCGCATGAAGGTCACGCCCATGAACACACCCCTGCACCCCACGCTGGACAAAGTCACCCAGCGCATCATCGAGCGCAGCGCTGGCCCGCGCGCTGCCTACCTCGCCACCGTGGCCAGGCAACGCACAACCGGCCCGCAACGCGCTGGCATGGGCTGCGCCAACATGGCGCACACATCGGCCGCCCTGCCCGCCAGCGACAAGCTGAAGATCCACGCCGAACGCACGCCACATGTGGGCATCGTCACCGCCTACAACGACATGCTCTCGGCGCACCAGCCGTACGAGCCGTACCCCGAATTCATCCGTCAGCACGCGCGCTCGCTCGGCGCCACCGCTCAGGTGGCGGGCGGCGTGCCCGCGATGTGCGACGGCATCACCCAGGGTGCCGAGGGCATGGAGCTGTCGCTGTTTTCGCGCGACGTGATCGCGCTGTCGACAGCGGTCGCGTTGTCGCACAACGTGTTCGACGCCGCGCTGTTCCTCGGCATCTGCGACAAGATCGTGCCCGGCCTGTTTATGGGTGCTACGCAGTTCGGTCACCTGAGCGCTGCGTTTGTGCCAGCTGGTCCCATGACTACCGGCCTTTCGAATGACGCCAAGGCGATGGTGCGCCAGCAGTACGCACAAGGCCTGGTGGGCCGCGAAGCCCTGCTGGAGAGCGAAGCGCAGGCCTACCACAGCCCCGGCACCTGCACCTTCTACGGCACCGCCAACAGCAACCAAATGCTGATGGAAATCATGGGTCTGCACCTGCCGGGCGCGTCCTTCGTCAACCCCGGTACGCCGCTGCGAGATGCGCTCACGCGAGAAGCGGTACGCCGCGTGGTGATCAACACCGGGCGCATCGGCAGCGACGCCATTTGCTTGGCCGATATCGTCGGTGAAAAGACCATCGTCAACGGCATCATTGGCCTGGTGGCCACTGGCGGCTCAACCAACCACACCATGCACCTGGTGGCGATGGCGCGCGGGGCTGGCGTGCTGATCGACTGGGACGATTTCGCCGAGCTCTCCAGCGTGGTGCCGCTTCTCGCCCGCGTCTACCCCAACGGCAGCGCCGACGTGAACCACTTTCATGCAGCTGGTGGCATGGGCTACCTGATGCAGGAGCTGCTGGCTGCCGGTCTGCTGCACGGCGATGTGACAACCATCATGGGCAAAGGCCTGGCCGCTTACACCAACGAGCCCTGGCTCGAAGGCGACACCCTGGCCTGGCGCCCGGTACCCAAACAAAGCGCAGACACCAGCGTGTTGCGCCCGGTCGCTGAGCCCTTTAGCCCTGACGGCGGGCTGCGGCTGTTGCAAGGCAACCTGGGCCGAAGCATGGTCAAGGTCTCTGCTGTGAAGCCCGAGCACCGCCTGGTGCGCGCCCAAGCCGTGGTGGTGAGCGACCAGCAGGATCTGCTGGCTCTGTACAACGCCGGTGAGCTGGAGAAAGACCTGATCGCCGTGGTGCGCTATCAGGGCCCGCGAGCCAACGGCATGCCCGAGCTGCACAAGCTCACGCCACCGCTGGCGGTGTTGCAAGACAGGGGTTTCAAGGTCGCGCTGGTGACCGATGGCCGCATGTCGGGCGCGTCTGGTAAGGTGCCAGCCGCCATCCACATCAGCCCGGAAGCGCTGGCCGATGGGGCCATCGCCCGCGTCATGGACGGCGACTGGATCACGCTGGACTGCGAGCGCGGCGTGCTTGAGCTGGAGGTGGACGCGGCCACGCTGGCCGCGCGCACCGTACAACATCCCGACCTCAGCCACAACGCCCACGGCACCGGGCGCGAACTGTTTGGCCTGTTCCGCACGCACGCCTCGACGGCTGAGTCTGGCGCCTCCCCTCTGTTTGTTGGTCGCCCCTGAACGGGAACTCAACATGTCCACCACCTGTTTCTCTCACCCCACTTTCACCTCCCGTGTGGTGCCGGTCATTGTCTTGCACGACCCGGCCCAAGCCGTGCCGCTGGCCCATGCGCTGCTTGAAGGCGGCATCGACGCCATGGAGATCACCTTGCGCTCGGCTGCTGCGCTGGCCAGCATCGAAGCCGTGGCAAAAGCCGTGCCGCAAATGCACCTGGGCGCCGGCACGGTGACGCGGGTGACCGAGGTGCAGCAGGTGATCAACGCTGGCGCACGGTTTGCGCTGTCGCCGGGTTGCACCGACGCCATCGCCGCCGCCGTGCAGACCGCCAAGCTGCCCTTCATACCCGGCGTGATGACACCCGGCGAGGTGATGCGCCGACGCGAACAGGGCTTCACGCTCATGAAGCTGTTCCCCGCCGCGCAAGCAGGTGGTATCGCCATGCTCAAGGCACTGGGCGCGCCGATGCCCGACGTGCTGTTCTGCCCTACTGGTGGCGTCAGCCACGAGAACCTAAAAGACTTTTTAAAGCTGCCCAATGTGGCCATGGCCGGCGGCTCCTGGCTGACGCCAGCTGACGCGCTGGCGCAAGGCGACTGGAAGCGCATCACCCGGCTGGCTCGGGAGGCCACAGCCCACGCCGCGTCTGCTTGACGCTGTGACGATATGGCCACATTGCACACCACCCCCATCACCCTGCCCGCCTGGCAACAGCTATCGCTGTTGGCCGTCGCACCGACCCCGCACCTGCGCGAGCTGCTGGCTACATGTCCGACCCGCGCGCAGCGCCTGAGCGCACACATTGCCGGCATCACGCTGGACGCCAGCCGCCAGCGCGTGACGCCCGCGATCGAGCAGGCCTTGCTGGCGCTGGCCAAGCAGGCCCAGGTGGGCGCACAGCGCGACGCCATGTTCCGAGGGGACCCGATCAACCACACCGAAAACCGACCGGTGCTGCATGTGGCCCTGCGGGGCAAACAAGGCCCTTGGGGCACGGCCATCAGCCTTGAGGTGGCGCGCGAGCTTGAGCGCGTCTGCGGCTTCGCCAACGGCGTGCGCTGCGGCGCCATCACCGGCCATTCCGACCAGGCCTTCACCGATGTCGTCAATATCGGCGTTGGCGGCTCTGACCTCGGCCCACGCATGTGCGCCGACGCGCTGGCGCACCTCACGTTGACCGGCCCGCGCGTTCACCACGTGTCCAGCCCCGACGCCTGGGCGCTCTACAACGTGCTGCACAAGCTCGACGCCGCGCGCACCTTGGTGGTGGTCTCCAGCAAAAGCTTCACCACCCAGGAAACGCTCACCAACGCCGAGAGTTGCCAGCGCTGGCTGATCGACAACGGTGTGCCAGCCGACTGCGTGGGCCAGCACATGGTGGCGATCACCGCCAGCCCGGTCAAGTCGGCCGAGCTCGGCTACGCCGCCGACAACACGTTTTTGTTTTGGGACTGGGTTGGTGGCCGCTACTCCGTGTGGTCGGCGCTGGGCTTGCCGTTGGCGATTGGCATCGGCGGCACCGCGTTTCGCGAGTTTCTTGCCGGCGCCCGCGCCATGGACGAACATTTCTGCACCGCCCCGCTGGCGCAAAACCTGCCGGTGCTGATGGCGCTTTTCGGCATCTGGAACCGCAACTTCCAGCATCTGCCCACTCAGCTCATCGCGCCCTACGCCTCGCGCCTGGTGTGCTTCACGCCGTTTGTGCAGCAGCTGGACATGGAGAGCAACAGCAAGCGCACCCATATCGACGGCACGCCCGCCACGGTGGACACCGGCGCCATCGTCTGGGGCGGCTTGGGCATTGACGGGCAGCACGCCTACTTCCAGCTGCTGCACCAGGGCATGCACACCGTGCCGGTCGATTTCATTGGTGTTCTGAGCGAAGACACCCCACTTGCGCTGGCCGCCACGCACCACACGGTGGTCAACCTCAACCTGCGGGCCCAGGCCCAGGCCATGGCGGAAGGCCGCAGCGTGGACGTCACACGCGCCATGCTGCGAAAAGATGGTGTAGCCGCAGACCGGCTGGATGCGATGGTGCAGCACCGCAGCTTCGAGGGCAACATTCCCAGCAGCATCATCTGGCTAGACAGGCTGGACCCCTCGCGTCTGGGCGCGCTGATCGCCCTTTACGAACACAAGGTGTTTACCCAGGCCGCTATCTGGCGCATCAACGCGTTTGATCAGTGGGGCGTGGAGCTGGGCAAGACAATGGCAAAGGCGATAGAACAGCAGCAACGCGCTTCGCCCGGCCCTGCTGGCCGGGAGCCAGCCTGAAGCCTTACCCCATCAGCCACTTTTTCTGCCAATTTGGCAGCGCAAACGATGCCTGATGGACATCTGCATTGTAGTGTTTTGCTTCAAACTCAACAACCGGATTGCGCAGCGAAACCCCGTCCCGGCTATAGAGGAAAAAGCCAAACTCAGCGCCAGGATACAGTGGGATATGGGTGTGGTAGACCTCAATATGCGGCAACAGCTTGGTGCGCTGCATCACCGTCACCAGGTTATCGCCATCGCCACTAACTTCCTGCAGAAAATCGCCGCCTGTTTGCGACAAATAAATGCTGTCGGAATCGAGGATGGCGCCAGTTTCAGAAACCAGGGAAACAACCTCTGTCAGAAATTTCTCGGTAAATAGGCAAGATGAAGGGCCGACCGGCTCGGTTAGGTCCAGCACAATAAGATCGTATTTTTTTTCATTTTTGAGTGCTTCGCTGACAAAATTGGCCGCGTTGTCAATGATGAGCGTCACGCGCGGGTCTTGGTAGTCGCCGTTTACAGCCAGATACTCGCTTGCCAGCTCAATCACCCGCCGGTCGATCTCGACCATGGTGACACTTGTAACGAAATCGTGTTTGAGGCTTTCGCGCAAGATGCCGCCGTCCCCACCACCAATAATCAAAACCGATGCCTCCTTCCGTTCGCGGCCCAGCAGTGGCACATGTACCGCCATTTCGTGGTAAATGAATTCATCTGCCTGGCTGGCTTGAATATAGCCATCGAGCACCAGTAGCCGGCCAAAAGATTGGTGGTCGTAAATTTGAATCAACTGATACGGACTTTGCTCTGAGTGCAAAAGCTTCACCTCGACCGAGGTGGTGATACCAAATCCGTCCGACCGTTCGTGCCACCATTTGAATTCACTCATTGACTATGCCTCTCAAAATTTCTTGCACGCCGACACGCTCAGCTTTGAATGCCTCACGCATGATGGCGATGCAGACTTCGGGATCGGTGTCACCGCACATGAAAACATCAAAAGCGGCATAGCGGCTTTCCGGCCAGGTATGCACCGATATGTGACTTTCAGCGAGCACCGCGACACCACTCACACCATCTGGCTCGAAGTGATGCAGGTGCAAATGCAACAGCGTGGCGCGTGATGCCTCCACGCAATGCCGCATGGTTTTTTCAATATAGGCGGCATCGCTGAGATGCGACGCGCCGTAGAGGTCAATGATCAGATGAAGACCGGCGTAGCGTTTGTCGCCGCGCGTGATGAAATAGTCTTTTTCGCTTGACAACAATGGGGCGTCTTGAATCGTTTTCTCGGGCAATGTCTTCATCAATTGTATTTTTGCATGTGGCGTATCCTGTCAAGGCGAGCTGCCCAGATGACCGGAGCACAGGTCTGACGATGTGCGGCCATTGGCACTTTGTGCTGGCTGAGAGGATGGTGGTTCGTTTAAAAGTTCAATTTACATCGTAGTCGACCCACCATTCGAAGCGCTGGAGCGGTTCTGTCTGGGCGAGTCCGCGCCTGTCGCATCAGGTGCTCTGGCGTACCACCAGCTTAAACCCCAAATCTGTTAGCCAGGCCCACCCCGTGGCCGACCACCTGGGCGTGTCAGCGGCCGTGCCGGCCAAGCGGCTGTCGGTGGTTTGCACGGCGATTGAACGCGCGGGCGGCGTGCTGAGCAAGCGGGTGCTGGTTACGGGCTGCGGGCCAATCAACTCGCTGCTGATCGGCGGTCTGTGGCGCGTTGGTGCGGCGCACATCGCCACCGCTGCCCTCTCCAATCTGGCACTGGACTGCGCGCGCCGCGTGGGCGCCGACGAAACCATCAAGCTGCGTCGCCAGCGCGACGGCCTGGATCCGCACACAAAGGACAAAGGCCGATTTGACGCGGTGTTCGATGCCTGCGGCAGCGAGGCAGCGAGGCAGCACTGCGCACCGGCCTGAACGTGATCACGCCGCGCGGCACGCTGGCAACCGTGGACCTGCGCGGCTGTGTCGCACTGCCGATGAAGCAGATCGTGGCCAAAGAGATCGAGCTGCGCGGCAGCTTGCGCTTCGACTCCGGCTGCGCCACTGCGTTGCAATTCCCCAACCAAAGCCTGATTGGTGGCACAGCAGCCATCACGCTTGTGGTGCCACTGAAAGATGCCCTCAGCGCCTTCGATCTGGCCGCCGACGAAGGCCAGTCGCTGAAGGAGCAGATCGCCCTCACGGACGCGCGTACCAAGGATGTTTCACACGGTTCAGCAGCGGCTGGTCCGGCTCAAGCTGGTTTTTAACAACGCCGGTATGTCTCTGCGCTTTGCCCAGTCGGACGTCCTCAGCAGCAGCAACAGGCGCCGCATGGTCGACATCCACCACAACAGCGCTTTTTGCTGCGCCTCCAACGCAATGCAGCTGATGCAAGCTCCGACTCTCCACACGGCGGACGCATCATCGACGACAACAGCCCAATTTCGTCCCGGGTGCCCTGCCCTGTCGCGATAACCCACGCCGCCACCAGGCACGCGGTAGGCGGCCTGACCAAGGCCGCTGCGCTCGACGCCCGCGCCCATCGCATTGCGGTGGGCCAGATTGACATCGGCAGCGTCACCTCAGACATGACCGCCAAGATAACCAGGGCATGCCCCAGGCAGACGGCAGCATCGAGACCGGGCTCTGTAGGGACACGCAAGCGGTGTCGGCACCTCCATGGCTATGGTGAGTCTGCCGCCCTCGGCCAGCATCCTGTTGGCCGCTGTCGTGGGCGTCCAGATGCCGTTTGCGGAACGCGGTTGAAACAACGCGGCTCAGCAGATCGATACCCACATCACCGCCAGAGACCGCCATGTGCAGCGAACTTAAATGGCGCTGGAAAAGCCTGCTTCCCACCATGGCGCTGCTGCCCATGACGATGATCGTGCTGGTCTTCACCAATGCCGTGATGCGCTGTGGATTTGATTCCGGGTTCAGGCCGTCCATCGAGCTCTTGCGAATGGGCATGGGGTGGCTTGTCATGCCAGGCGCTGCTGTTCTGTTGCGCCGGGATGAACATTTGGCGCTGACCGAAGTCTTGCAACGCGCCTTTCCGCGCCTTGTGCTGTTGCTGCGCCGACTGGCGTAGATCGTCATCCTGGTTTCGGTGCTGATGCTTTTCTGGTGTGGGTTTCGTCAGATGAACGCCAACTGGACCAACATATTCCAGCTCACTGGCCTGCCCCAAGACCGGCCTGCCCCAAGCCATGTTTTACCTCGCATGCGTTGTCTCCCCGGTCTTGATGAAGGCCATCGCGCTGGTTTGCATCTTCAGTCCCAATGCGCTGTGCGAAAAAAAGCCTGTGCTTGAGCAAGAAATGGATCAGGCATGACGCTCGCCCTGTTCCTCGTGGTCCCGATCGCCTCCATCGCCTTGCGGCTGCCGGTTGCCTTCGCGCTGCAGATGGCGGCCATTGCGCTGATGCGCCACATGGATCTTTTCAGCGCCGACATCCTGTCCCAGTCGCTGATCAACGGCGTGGACAGCTTTGCCCCGCTGGCGATTCCTTTCTTTTTTTGGCGGGCGGGGTCATGTCAACAGGTGGCCTGTCCAAGCGGATCGTTCGGATGGGCAGCACGCTGGATGGCCATAGCAAAGGGGGCTTGGGCTGCGTGACCAGCTTCGCCTCGGTGTTGCTCGCAGGCCCGTTGTCCGGTTCGGCGGTTCCCAACGCAGCGGCCTTGGTCTGCGTCCTCTAACCCTTGGTGCGCAAGGCTGGCTCCCTTGAGGGGCGCTCGATCGGCTTGCTCGCCTGCGGCGGCATCTTCGCGCCTGAGATATCCCCTTCCTTGGCGCTGATTCTGATTGGTGTGGCGGGGCACATTTCGATCAAAAATAGTCCGTTCTTTGGCGGCATCGTGCCCGGCTTGATGATGGGAGCTGGACATGTCTCGGTGTGGAACTTCCTGATGCGCAGCGAAAGCATGCCGTCGCTGCCCAAGGCCAACTGGGGTGAGCGTTTGACCGCCATCAAGGAGGGCTTCTCGGCACCAAACCGACTGTTGTGTGTGCGTCAGCTGCGTTCCCATGCCCAAGGCAGTAAAGGAAGTAAGGGGAGTCTTTCCCTTTGTCGTGGCCTAGGCGATGCATCTTGGCGATGCTCTTGGCTGTTTTTAGCGGCATTTCCGAGCCTGGTCATCTTGCCGATGTCCAGGCAGTAAGCCCGTCTGACACACCTTCATAGCCAAAAATGGCGACAAGCTGATCAGCAAGATCAAAGTCTCATCCGCAGCAAAGTAAGTCTGCCTGCGCTGGCACGTCATCCCTACCGATTTTTTATCTTCAAGGAAAATTGGCAAGCTTCACGGGTTGTCAGACAGATCGAATGGGTTGCCAAAATTCCTGGCCCTCGCAAACCGCGCAGCGACGGGGCGCAGCCGCACCATTGCTATTCGCGGTGGTAGGGGTGGCCGGCATTGATCGACCAGGCTCGGTACAGCTGCTCGATCAGCAGCACCCGGGCCAGGGCGTGCGGCAGGGTCAGGTCCGACAAGCGGATGCGCTGGTGGGCGCTGGTGCGAAAAGCTGGCTCCAGCCCGTCAGGGCCACCGATCACCAGGGCAACGTCGGTCGCATCCAGCTGCCAGCCACGCAATTGCTCGGCCAGTGCCAGGGTGGTCACGGTACTGCCGCGCTCGTCGAGCACCACCACGCGGCAGCCCCGCGGCAAAACTGCCAAGATGCGCTCGCGCTCGGCTGACAGCAGCGTCTCCAGGGTTTTGGAGCCACGGGTTTCGGTTTTGACGGTTTTGATCTCCACCCGAAGCTCGGACGGAAACCGCTTGGCGTAATCGTCGTAGGCGCTCTGAGCCCAGTCGGGCATGCGCTGCCCGACCGCGACGATCAGCAGTTTCATGCCTTCTTGCGGCCCGGTGCCCTCTTGGCGACTGCCTTCGCTGCGGGTTTAACGCCTGCCTTGGACACGGTCTTGGCTGCCGCTTTGGGCTTGACCACCACGGTTTTGGTGGTCGCTTTTGTCGCTGTTTTGGCCGGTGCTTTGACTGCTGTTTTGGCTGCTGGTTTGGTGACGGCCCGGGTCGCTGTTTTTGCAGGCACTTTGGCCGGTGCCTTGGCTGGTAGCTTGCCAACGGTCTTGGTAGCAACCTGGCTGGTGGCCGGTTTCGCTGTTTTCAGCGGTGCCTTGGGTGCTGCGCGCTTGGGCGCCAGGGCCGCCGTTGGCGCCGCCGGTGCAGCGCTGGCGCGGGCCTTGGCCTGCTTGCGCACCACTGTCTTGGCCGCCACAGGCGCCACCGGTTTTTCAGCCGCCACACCAGCCCGCTTTTTCGCAGCCACCTTCTTGGCGGCGGGCTTGGTCTCGGCCACCACCGGCTTTGGCGCACCGTGCTTCAGGCGCACCGCCTTGCCACCCCAGAGTTCTTCCAGTAGGTAGTACTGCCGGATCACCGGCTGCATTACGTGCGCCACGGCGGCGCCGCAGTCCACGATGATCCACTCGCCATTTTCCTCGCCTTCGATGCGTGGCTTGTCAAAACCGGCCTCGCGCACCGCATCGCGCACGCTGGCCGCAAGCGCCCGGGTCTGGCGGTTGGAGGTGCCACTGGCGATGATCACGCGCTCGAACAACGGGGAGAGTGATTCGGTGTCGAACACCACGATGTCCTGACCTTTCACATCTTCCAGCCCGTCGACGATGGCGCGTTGGAGTCTTTGAACGTCTTTTTTTGCGGAAGCGGATGCAGTCATGGGGGATCTTGGTAAAGGGAATGGTCTGAAATATAGCTTGCGACGCCCGCAGGCAGCAATCGCGCAAGAACGGCGCTCTGTGTGGCGGGCTGCTCTGCCCGCGCGCGCACCGCGCTGGCGCTGATGTTGGTCAGGGGCATGGAAAGACGCACGAAAGGCAGATCGACGCTGGACAGGTCCATTTCTTCGCGCTGGTCGAGCGCGGCGTCGGCGCCAATGTGCAGCGCACGGCTGGCCGCTGCCAGCTGGGCACGTTCGAGCACCTCGGCCCAGCGCACCCAGCTTTTGAACGCCAGCAGCTGATCGGCACCAAGCACCAGATACAGCATGGCACCCGGGTATCCGCGCGCCAGCTCGGCCAGCGTATCGGCGGTGTAGCTGGGGCCTTGGCGGGTGGCTTCGCGGGTGTCGATGCAGGTGCGTGGCAGATCGCCAAACGCGCGCTGACACATCGCGACCCGATGCATGGCAGGTGTGAGTGCGCGGGCTTTGTGCCAAGCCTGGCCGGTGGGCATGATGTGCAGCGCATCCAAGTCGAGCTGATCCAGCGCTGCCTCGGCCAAGGCGCGGTGTGCCCGGTGCGGCGGGTCGAAAGCGCCGCCGAACATGCCAATTCGGCACGGCGCGGCAGAGGGGCTCAAAGCCAGTCCCTGCGCACCAGAAAGTGGCGCGTCAGACGCGCCTCCGGCGAGCCTTCGACATCGGTTCGGTTGTACGACCAGCTCACCAGCGGCGGCATGGACAACAAAATGGACTCGCTGCGTCCGCCCGACTGCAGGCCGAAATGGGTGCCGCGGTCCCAGACCAAGTTGAATTCCACATAGCGCCCCCGCCGGTACAGCTGAAACTCGCGCTCGCGCTCGCTGTGGGGCGTGTGCTGGCGGCGCTCCACGATGGGCATGTAGGCGCCTAAGAACGCGTCGCCCACCGCGCGCATCATGGCGAAGTTGCCGTCGAAACCGAATTCGGCAAAGTCGTCGTAGAAGACGCCGCCCACACCGCGTTGCTCGTTGCGGTGCTTGAGGAAAAAATACCCGTCGCACCACTGTTTGAAACGCGGGTATTTGTCCACCCCGAAGGGGTCGAGTGCGTTCTTGCAGGCTTGGTGGAAATGCCCGGCGTCTTCCTCCACTCCATAGCAAGGCGTGAGGTCCATGCCACCGCCGAACCAGCTTACGCTGGGGCCACTGGCGGGATGCGCAGCGATCATGCGAACGTTCATGTGCACCGTGGGCACATGTGGGTTGCGCGGGTGAAACACGAGCGAAATGCCCATCGCCTCAAATGGCGCGCCCGCCAGCTCGGGCCTGTGCTGGGTGGCCGAGGACGGCAGTCGCGGCCCGCTGACATGGGAAAAGCCACAGCCAGCGCGCTCGAATACCGAGCCACCTTCCAAAATCTGGGTGATGCCCTGCCCTTGCAACAACTCGCCTTCGGGCTTATTCCAGCGATCCACCACGAATTGCCCGCCATCGACCTGGACCACAGCGGCGGTGATGCGGTCTTGCAAACCGGTGAGATATTGACTGACTTGCTGGTTGGGAGCGTTCATGGGTGGGCGCGGTGGGATGGCGATTGGGTTGTGGTCACAGGGCGCGGTGGCCAATGTCTTGGCGGTACTGCATGCCTTTGAACTGGATGCCAGCAAGTGTGGCGTAGGCCTGCGCTCGCGCCTGGGCCACCGAGTCGGCCAGGGCGGTGACGCACAGCACACGCCCGCCGCTCACGGCAACCTCGCCTTGTTTGCCTTGCGCTGTGCCGGCGTGAAACACCATGGCGTCGGCCGCATCGACCGGCAAACCGGTGATCACATCGCCTGCGCGCGGCGCCAGCGGATAACCGGCAGCGGCCACCACCACGCCCAGCGCCACGCGTGGGTCCCATTGGAGCTGCACCTGGGCGAGCTCGCTGCGCGTAGCGGCCAGCAGCACCTGCGCCAGGTTGCTTTGCAGGCGCATCAGAATCGGCTGGGTTTCCGGATCTCCCATGCGGGCGTTGAACTCCAGCGTTTTCACCTGCCCGTCGGACGCGATCATGAGACCAGCGTACAAAAACCCGGTAAACGGGATGCCGTCGGCCTCCATGCCGCGCAGCGTGGGCAAGATCACCTCAGCCATCGCGCGCTGGTGTACCGCAGGCGTGACCACCGGCGCTGGCGAATACGCGCCCATGCCACCGGTGTTGGGGCCCTGGTCGCCATCAAGCAAGCGCTTGTGGTCCTGGCTGGTGGCCAACGGCACGGCGTTGACGCCGTCGCACAGCACGATGAAGCTGGCTTCTTCTCCTGTCAAAAATTCCTCAATCACCACCCGCGCCCCACCGGCGTTGTGCGCCACGCCCAAGCAGCGATCCAGCAACATAAAGTTGATCGCCTCATGCGCCTCGGCCAGGCTCATGGCCACCACCACACCCTTGCCCGCTGCCAGCCCATCGGCCTTGATGACAATGGGCGCACCCTTAGCGTCCACATAGGCGTGGGCCTGGGCTGCATCGGTGAAGGCTTGGTAAGCAGCGGTTGGAATGCCGTGGCGCTGCATGAAGGCCTTTGAGAACGCCTTGGAACTCTCTAACTGCGCGGCGGCCTGGGTTGGGCCGAAAATGGCCAAACCGTGGGCACGAAACTCGTCAACCACCCCCGCTGCCAGCGGCGCCTCCGGCCCCACGACCGTCAAGCCAACGCCGTTGGCCAGCGCCCAGCCGCGCAGCGCCACCTTGTCGGTGAGCGCCAGGTTGGTCAGCTGCGCATCGCGCGCAGTCCCCGCATTGCCGGGTGCCACAAACACCTGACTCACGCCCTCCGACTGCCTGAGCTTCCAGGCCAGAGCATGCTCGCGGCCACCGCCGCCGATTACCAAAACTTTCAAAGATCACTCCAAGGAAAAATACAAGGGAGTTGCCACATTCCAAACACCTGCGGTGCGAGATGCCCCATCCCAGGACGCCGTAGAACCGGCCCTGCCGGGCCACCAGCGTCTCCCCCCGGGGGTGCCGCGCAAAGCGAGACGCGGGGGGGGGGGCGTCAAACTCCAGCGTTGTGGAAAATTTCCTGCACGTCGTCCAGGTCTTCCAGCACATCGAGCAGCTTTTGCATGCGTTCGGCGTCCTCGCCCGTCAGCTCGACGGTGTTTTCCGGTCGCATCGTGACCTCGGCCAGCTCAGGGATGAAACCGGCCCCTTCCAACGCCTGCTTCACCGCCTCAAAATCGGGCGCTGCGCAAAGCACCTCGATCGCACCATCGTCATCGGTGATCACATCTTCAGCGCCGGCTTCCAGCGCCACCTCCATCAACTTGTCTTCTGAGGTGCCGGGGGCGAAAAAGAACTGGCCGCAGTGTTTGAACTGAAACGCCACCGAGCCTTCGGTGCCCATGTTGCCGCCGTGCTTGCTCAGCGCGTGGCGCACCTCGGCCACGGTGCGCACCTTGTTGTCGGTCATGGTGTCGATGATGATGGCCGCGCCGCCGATGCCGTAGCCCTCGTATCGAATCTCTTCCAGCACCTGGCCTTCCAGGTTGCCTGAGGCCTTGTCTACGTTGTATTTGATGCGATCGGCCGGCATGTTGGCCGCCTTGGCTTTATCGATCGCGAGCCGCAAGCGCGGATTCATGGCTGGTTCTCCGCCGCCGGCGCGTGCCGCGACCGTTATCTCGCGGATCGCCCGCGTCCAGATCTTTCCGCGCTTCTCGTCCTGCCGGCCCTTGCGGTGTTGAATATTGGCCCATTTGCTGTGTCCTGCCACGCGTGCGTCCTTTTTGACCGGAGTTTGGTGTAATCGGAAACGATTTTACGTTCCCCCTCCACCCCCCGAAGGACGCGTCCCATGGCCGAACCGATGTTGATCGCTCAAAACGCGAAGGCGCAATGCCATTTGTTGCCAGTGCTGGCCAACCGCCACGGTCTGATCACCGGCGCCACTGGCACCGGCAAAACCGTCACCCTGCAAACCCTGGCTGAGCGGTTCTCAAACATCGGTGTGCCGGTGTTCATGGCCGATGTGAAGGGCGACCTCACCGGTATCAGCCAGGCTGGCAGCTTTGGCGAAAAAATCGGTGCCGTTCTAAAAGACCGTGGTTTGTCCCTGCCCGCGCCACAGGCCTGCCCCACCACGCTGTGGGACGTGTTCGGCGAGCAGGGCCACCCGGTGCGTGCCACCGTAAGCGACATGGGCCCGCTGCTGCTGGCGCGCATGCTTGACCTCAACGACACGCAGGCGGGCGTGCTCAACCTGGTGTTCAAGATTGCCGACGACAACGGCCTGCTGCTGCTGGACATGAAAGACCTGCGGGCCATGCTGCGCCACCTGGGCGACAACGCCAAGCTGTTCACCACCGAATACGGCAACATCAGCGCGGCCAGCGTGGGCGCAATCCAGCGCGGTCTGATGCAAATCGAGCAGCAAGGCGGAGACCGGTTTTTTGGCGAGCCTATGCTCGACATACAAGATTTCATGCAAACGGTGGGTGGCAAAGGTGTGATCAACATCCTCACCGCCGACAAGCTGATGAACGCGCCGCGGCTCTACGCTACCTTTTTGCTGTGGCTGCTCTCCGAGCTGTTCGAACAACTGCCCGAGATCGGCGATCCCGAGAAACCCAGGCTGGTGTTCTTTTTCGACGAAGCCCACCTGCTTTTCACCAACGCACCCAAGGTGCTGATCGAGCGCATCGAGCTGGTGGTGCGGCTGGTGCGCTCGAAAGGTGTGGGCGTATATTTCGTCACTCAAAACCCGCTGGACATTCCTGACAGCGTGCTCGGCCAGCTCAGCAACCGTGTGCAGCACGCGCTGCGCGCCTTCACCCCGCGCGATCAGAAAGCCGTGAAAGCCACTGCGCAAACCATGCGCCCCAAAGCCGGGCTCAACATTGAAGCGGCCATCACCGAGCTGGCGGTGGGCGAAGCTCTGGTGAGCCTGCTTGATGCGAAGGGGCAGCCCAGCAAGACCGAGCGGGTGTTTGTGTTGCCCCCGGGCAGCCAGCTGGGCCCCATCACCGCGCAGCAGCGCCAAACGCTGCTTCAAGAATCGCTGGTGGCCGGCTTCTACGAGAAAACCGTGGACCGCGAGAGTGCCTACGAGATATTCAACGCCCGCACAACCGAAGTGCCAGCCGCGCTTGCGGGAAAACACAAGACACCGCGCATGCCAGGTGCCACCCAACAGGAGGCAGCGAAAGAAAGCGGTGGCGGTATCGGCGCCATGCTGAACGAAACGCTGTTCGGGCGCGCCGGACCACGCGGCGGGCAGCACAACGGCTTGGTCCAAACAATGACCAAGACAGCGGTTCGCAGCGTGGCAAACGGCCTGGGGCGCCAACTTGTCCGGGGCATTCTGGGCAGCCTGATGGGTGGTAAGCGGTGACGGCGCGCTTGAGCCGCAAGCTTGTGGCCAGGGTGCTGCTGCCCTTGTTGGTGGCGGCACCTGTGGCGGTGTTGGTGGTCGGCCAAATGGGCCTGTTCAGCGGCCAGCAGCCACCGCAGCTTGGTGTGACCGGTGGCCGCCTGACGGCACCTTCTGAGACCAACAACAGCGTCAGCAGCCAGGCAAATCTGTATCCAGAGCACCCCCAGAGAATCCACGCCGCCACAGCGGCGCTGTCCTGGCGCGCGGGCGGCGCTGTGGCCTCGATGCAGGCGTTGTTGCAGGCACTTGAAGCCCAGCCTGGGATCACCGTCATTGAGGAAACACCCGACTACGTGTACGCCCAGGCCCGCACCCACTGGCTCGGATTCGTCGATGACCTGGAGTTCTGGGCCAACCCGGCCACCCAGGTGATTGAGGTGCGCAGCGCCAGCCGCCTGGGCCGGGAAGACCTTGGCGCCAACCGCCAGCGCGTCGAGGCGATACGGAGCGCCTACCAGGAGCGCTGATAAAAGCCACGCAATAAATAAAAAAGGCCACCCGAGGGTGGCCTTTACTGGGTGCCTATGGAGGCTCCCGCGAATGGCTCGATCAGCGAATCACAGCGATGGGGGTACGGACACCACCTTGGTAAGTCATCAGCGTCAGAGCGCCGTTTTTGATGTCACCCTTTTCGTCAAATGCGACACTGCCAGTCACGCCTTTGTGTTGAATTTTCTTGAGCTCAGGCAGGTATTTGACAGGGTCTGAAGAGTTTGCCGCCACCATGGCAGCGGCCATGATCTTTACAGCGTCATAGACGTAGGGCGCATATACCTGCACCTCAGCGCCATACTTGGTCTTGAAGTCGGCGCGGAACATATCCATGGCCACCTTTTCTTCACCTTCTACGCCGCCGGCTTCGGCACAGACCACCTGCCCATCTGCCATGCCATCCCCGGCCAGCTTAACCAGCTCGCTGGTGCAAATACCGTCACCGCCCATGAACTTGGCGTTGATGCCAAGTGACTTCATCTGCTTCATCATGGGCCCCGCGACCGCGTCCATGCCGCCAAAGAAAATCACATCTGGCTTTTTGGCCTTCAAGGTGGTCAGGATGGCGTTGAAGTCGGACGCTTTGTCGTTGGTGAATTCGCGGCCAACAATGTTGCCCCCAGCGGCCTTCACGCTTTTTTCGAACTCGTCGGCAACACCTTGGCCATAGGCCGTACGGTCGTCGATCACCGCCACGTTTGTGGCTTTGAGTGTTTCCACCGCGTATTTGCCCAGCGTGCTGCCGAGTTGAACATCATCCGCCACCACGCGGAATGCCCCAGTAAAACCCTGGCGGGTGTACTTTGGATTGGTTGCCGAAGGAGAAATTTGCGGGATGCCTGCGTCGTTGTAAAGCTGAGATGCAGGAATGGTGGTACCCGAATTCAGGTGACCGATAACACCGGCCACTTTGGCGTCGATCAGCTTCTGTGCGGCTGCAACACCCTGCTTGGGATCACCAGCATCGTCTTCGGGCAGAAGCTCAAACGTCGCTGGCGCATCATTGATCGTCAAATTGGCGGCGTTGAGCTCTTCGATCGCCATGCGGGCGCCGTTTTCGTTGTCCTTGCCGAGGTGGGCGATGGCGCCACTGGTGGGCCCGACGTGACCAATCTTGATCACGTTGTCGCCAACAGGTGCCGCTGCAGCAGCTGGGGCCGCCGTTGGCGCAGCGGGAGCAGCTTCTTCTTTTTTGCCGCAAGCGGCAAGGGCCACTGCCGCAGCGATCACTGCCAGTTTGAAGTTCAATTGCATGTTGATTCTCAATAAAGATGGGGTTCTAAACGCGGAGCTAAGTCTTTTCTCCACGCTGATGAAGATAACCCAAAAAACGATCTGGACAGGACTCAACAACGCAGCAAAAGGGCTGTTTAAGGGTTTGCCCGGGGTCAGCTGGCGTGTGGTGAACATACCGCCTGCCAGATCGATGCAAATCCGCCAACGAAGCGATTTGGTCAGCGACCAGCGAAATCGTGGTGTGACGGTTCAACACCGGCAGACCGGTAAGACTTCCAGCGTCCTCTGGCGTGCTCGCGATCAGGTAAATCCTGGCTCACCACCTCGATTACCCTCGCAAATTGCTCAAATTCCGACAGAAATCCCTGACTCAGGTTTACCAGCACCGTGTCCTGAGGGCGCGACACTTTCGCGGGCCATTCACCCGTCAAAAGAATGGGCGAATGGGCCTGCAATTCAACGGCGTCGCTCAGTCGCGCGTGGGGAATGAAATCGCGCCCGGCCATGGTCCAAAGGGCCACATCGAGCGCGTCCAGCTCCTGCGGTGTTGCCACCACCAGCAAACGAGCACCTTGTAAATAGGCTTTGCGCAACAGCCGGCAGGCGTGACCACGCTTGTCGACGGTGTTGAAATGAAACACGACTTCGGTCACAGGCGCCTGACAGCTCAGGTGCTCAGCTCTTGCGGTTGCGTTTGGCGGGAGCTTTGTCAACCGCTGGCGCCGGGTCACTGACTGCCTCGCTCATCAGGTACTGGAGCAACAGCGGCACGGGCCGGCCAGTGGAGCCTTTGGCCGCACCGCTCTTCCAGGCGGTGCCCGCAATATCCAGGTGGGCCCAGTTGAGATCGGTGGTGAATTTTTGCAGGAACTTGGCGGCGGTGATGGAGCCCGCCGCGCGTCCGGCGATGTTGCCCATGTCGGCAAAGTTCGACTTCAGGCCTTCGGCGTAATCGTCGTCCATTGGCATGCGCCAGCACGGATCGAGCGCGGCATCACCCGCCCGCTGCAGAGCCGCCGCGAGCGCGTCGCCTGGGCTGAACAGCCCCGATCGCACAGCGCCCAGTGCGATCACGCAGGCACCGGTAAGGGTGGCAATGTCAACCACCGCACGCGGCTTGAAACGCGCCGCGTAGGTCAGCGCATCTGCCAAAATGAGGCGACCCTCGGCATCGGTGTTGAGCACCTCAATGGTCTGGCCGCTCATGCTGGTGACCACGTCGCCGGGCTTCACGGCCAGGCCGTCTGGCATGTTCTCGCAGCTGGGGATCAGGCCCACCACGTTGATGGCCGGCCGCGCCTCAGCCAGCGCGGCAAAGGTGCCAAGCACGCTGGCGGCACCCCCCATGTCGTACTTCATCTCGTCCATCTCGGACGCCGGCTTGATCGAAATGCCACCGGTGTCGAACGTGATGCCTTTGCCCACCAGCACCACCGGTGCGCTTGTCTTGGCCGCGCCGTTGTAGCGCAGCACGATGAAGCGCAGCGGCTCGGCCGAGCCCTGCGCTACCGCCAGAAACGCACCCATGCCCAGCGCCTTCACCTCCTTAGGGCCAAGCACCTCGGTCTTGAAGCCGGGCTTGCGTCCAAGCTGACGCGCAACATCGGCCAGGAGACTGGGTGTGGCGTGGTTGGCTGGGCGGTTCGCCCACTCTTTGGCCAGCTCCACGCCCACCACCAGCGCCTGGCCGCGAGCAAAGCCCTCGCGCACCTCATCAGGCTGGCTCACGCCGATCACCACCTTGGCCAACGCGCGCGGCTTTGCAGAGGGCTTGGTGTGGGTGTAGACATAGCTGGCTTCGGCACAGGCCTGCAACGCTGCACACACCGCACTGCTGTCCGGCTCGATCAGGCTGAGCAGCAGCACCAGCTTCTTGACGTCAGGCTGCTTGAGCGCAGCCACCGCCGCGCCAGCCGCCTTGCGCACCGCCGCCGGCGAGCCATCGCCTGCGCGCACCAGCACCACGCGCGCAGCCCGCACGCCATTCACCTGGTAGGCCGGCAGCAACTTGGCAAGGCCAGATTCCAATGCGCCGCTTTTGTGGGCCTGTGCAATCAGCGTGCCCAACGCCGAGTCGGTCTTGCCCAACGGCGGGCTGTCGGGCACCAGCACCACCAGGGCATCGGCGGCCCATTTCGCGGCCTCTGTGAGGGAAACGGATGAGAGTTCGAAGTCCATAATTGACAATTCCTTTTTGATTGTTTGATGTTATTCCATTCGTCTATTCGCAAAGAGCTGGCGCGCAGCTTCGCAGCCACGCTGGTGGTGCTGTTCACCATCGTGTTGACCATGCTGCTGATCCGCACGCTGGGCCTGGCCTCCCAGGGCAGCGTGAACCCAGAAGAAATCATGCTGGTGCTGGGCTACACCGTTCTGGGTCGCATGCCCACCATCCTCACGCTGGCGCTGTTCGTCGCCACCGTCTTTACGCTCTCGCGCCTGTACCGCGACAGCGAAATGATCATCTGGTTTGCCAGCGGTCGATCACTCGCGGGATTTCTGGCGCCGGTGCTGCGTTTTTCCTGGCCCATTCTGGCGGCGATCACGCTGATGTCGTTGCTCGTCTGGCCTTGGGCCAACGGACAAATTGACGAGCTGCGCATTCGGTTCGAGCGGCGCGGTGACCTGGAGCGGGTCACGCCGGGGCAGTTCCAGGAATCATCCAGTGGGCGCCGGGTTTTTTTCATTGACAAGGACACCGCCGACGGCACCGAAGGCCGCAACGTTTTCGTCTCTAGCACCGAGCCAGACGGAAGCGAATCCATCATTTCTGCGCGCTCAGGCCGTATCGAATGGATCACTGGGCAACAGTATCTTCTGCTCAGCAACGGGCAGCGGCTGGAAACCGGCGCCAATCAGCGCCTGCAAATCAGCGAATTCGAGGAATATGGCATCCAGGTGGGCGCCAACGCACTTGCCACTGGCGCTGGCGAACGGATGAAATCGCGCAGCACCTGGGATCTGCTGCGGTCGCCCGACCCAGCCAGTCGTGGCGAACTTGGCTGGCGGCTGGGCATGGCGCTGACCGCCATCAACTTTGTGCTGATCGCACTCGCCACCACCGCCGGCAACCCGCGCGCCGGGCGCGGTGGCAACCTGCTCTTTGCCTTGTTCTCTTTCATCGTGTATTACAACCTGCTCAACATCGGGCAGAGCTGGGTCAGCAGCGGGCAGATGGGCCTTGGAACGATGATGCTGTCGCTGCACGGCGTTGCGTTTGTGTTGGCTGCGCTATGGCTGCTCAAGCGCCACCGGAATGTGTCACTGCGTGGCTGGCTCACCGGCTGGCGCAACCGCAACCGCCGCACACCCGAGGGGGCACGATGAAAACCATTCGACGCCTGATTTATGGCGAGGTGCTGGCAGCGGTTGGCTTTGTGTTGCTGGCCTTTTTAGCGCTGTTTTTTTTCTTTGATTTCGTCGATGAACTGAGCGATATTGGCCGCGCCGCGATCACCGAGCCGAACCAGCTCTACAGCCTGGGCGAGGCGCTGGTTTATGTTGCGCTGCTGGTTCCGAGCCACGTCTATGAGCTGATGCCGATCGCGGTGCTGATCGGCTCGGTGTTTGTGCTGGCCCGGCTGGCTCAGGGATCTGAGTACACGATTTTGCGCACCAGCGGGTTGGGGCCTTGGCGGGCTCTGCGCACCCTGCTGGGGTTGGGCGCCATATTTGTGGTGTTGACGTTTGCCATTGGCGACTATGTGGCGCCCTTTGCAGACCGAACTGCGCAGCTGCTCAAGTCCAACTACAAGGGCGGCATCAGCGTCGGGCAGACAGGCGCCTGGCTGAAGGAAAGGCAGGCACACAGCAACTTCTCGGTCAATGTGGGCGCGCTGTCACCGCAAGGCGGGCTGGCGCAAGTGCGTATTTTTGAGTTCGACAATCGGGGCTTTCTGGTCTCCAGCTTGCGGGCCACGTCGGGCCAGATTGAAACCGACGACTCCTGGACGCTAAGGAATGTGCAGCGGCGGGAGTTTGACACCGCCGGCCTGACCTCGGCGCGCATCACCCGCACCGAGCTGCCCAGCCTGCGCTGGCCCAGCAGCCTAAGCACCGAGATGGTGTCGGTGGCGCTGCTCAAGCCCGAGCGCATGCGCACCACCGACCTGTTTGCTTATGTGCAGCATCTGCAGGCCAACGGACAGACCGCGCAACGCTATGAAATCGAGTTCTGGCGCAAGGTGTTCTATCCGCTGTCCTGCCTGGTCATGGTGGTGCTGGCGCTGCCGTTTGCCTACCTTCATTTCCGCTCTGGCAGCATCACTGGCTATGTGTTTCTGGGCGTGATGATCGGCATCAGCTTTTTTCTGCTGAACAACGTTTTTGGCTATATCGGCAACCTGAGACAGTGGCAGCCTTGGCTGGCTGCCGCTTCGCCAGCGTTGATTTATTCGGTGATTTCGCTGGGCGCATTCGGCTGGCTGGTTTTAAGACGATAGGGAAACAAGCAATGAACCTACAGCAGCTGCGTTTTGTGCAGGAGGCGGTACGGCGCCAGCTGAATCTGACCGAAGCGGCCAAAGCCCTGCACACCTCGCAACCCGGCGTGTCCAAGGGAATCCTGGAGCTGGAAGACGAGCTGGGCATCGACATATTTGCGCGCCACGGTAAGCGCATCAGGCGCGTGACCGAGCCGGGCCAGCATGTGCTCGCCAGCATCGAGATCATCTTGCGCGAGGTGAGCAACCTCAAGCGCATTGGCCAGCAGTATTCGGCGCAAGACACCGGCACACTCTCGATTGCCACCACCCATACCCAAGCGCGCTATGTGCTGCCTGGGCCGGTGTCGCAGTTGCGCCAGAGCTTTCCCAAGGTGGGCATCAGCCTGCACCAGGGCACGCCCGATCATGTGGCTCGCATGCTGATCGACGAGGTGGCTGAAATTGGAGTAGCCACTGAGTCGTTGACCAACTACCCCGAGCTGATCACCCTGCCCTGCTATGAATGGCAACATGTGCTGGTGTTCCCTTTTGATCACCCGCTGCTGCAACAAGAACGCCTGGCACTCGAAGACCTCGCCACCGTGCCACTGATGACCTACCACCCCAGCTTCACCGGTCGCACACGCATTGATCAGGCGTTTGCCCTGCGCGGGCTCAAGCCCAACGTGGTGCTGGAGGCGATCGACTCGGATGTCATCAAGACCTATGTAAAGCTTGGCATGGGCGTGGGCATCGTGGCCGAAATGGCAATGCAGGGCGACAACCAGACGCCCGACCTGGTGGCGCGGCCCGCCGCGCACCTGTTTGGTCACAACCTGGCGCGCGTGGCCTTCAAACGGGGTACCTATTTGCGCAACTTCGTGCTGCGCTTCGCGGAGCTGCTGAGCGACCGTCTGACGCGCTCTGCCATCGAGAAGGCGATGAAGGGCACGCCTGACGAGTATGAGATTTGACCCCCCGCGCCGCCTGCGGCTTGCCTTGCAGGCAGCGTTTCTTTGGGAGACAGCGCCTGTGCGGGCTGTCCAAGCCTGCACAGGCAAGCTTGGAGCTGCAGCCTCCAGCCCAGGGGGCGACGCTGGCCGACCGGCACAGCCGGATCGGCGGCGCCATGGGCTGACACACCTATTTCTTCCACGATTTTTGTTTAACGAATGACCGCCTCCGTGACAGCCTGCTTTGCTCCAACCCCTGCCCTCGCCTCCCGCCTGCCCAAAGTCGGCACCACCATTTTTACCGTCATGTCGGCATTGGCTGCCGAGACCGGTGCGGTCAATCTGGGCCAGGGCTTTCCAGATTTCGACTGTGATCCGGCGCTGGTTGACGCGGTAACAGCAGCGATGCAAGCGGGACACAACCAGTACCCGCCGATGCCGGGCGTGCCGGCGCTGCGCCAGGCGATGGCGGACAAGATGCTGGCCTCGTACGGCCTGCGCTGCAATCCGGCGACCGAGATCACGGTGACAGCGGGTGCTACCCCGGCGATCTTCACCGCGCTGCTGGCTGTGGTGCATCCGGGCGACGAGGTGATCGCGCTGGAACCCTGCTACGACAGCTACGTGCCCAACATCGAGCTGGCGGGCGGCGTGGCGGTACGGGTGTCGCTCACGCCCGGCAGCTTTCGGCCCGATTTCGACCGCATCGCCGCCGCCATCACGCCGCGCACCCGCGCGCTCATCATCAACAGCCCGCACAACCCCAGCGGCATGGTCTGGAGCGAAGCCGACATGCTGCGCCTGCAAGACCTGCTGGCGCCCACCGAGGTGCTGCTGATCAGCGACGAGGTGTACGAGCACATGGTGTTTGACGGCCAGGCGCACCAGAGCGCGGCGCTTTTTCCGGGCCTGGCCGCGCGCGCTTTCATCGTCAGCAGCTTTGGCAAGACCTACCACGTGACGGGCTGGAAGGTGGGCACGGTGGTGGCGCCTGCACCACTCACGGCGGAGTTTCGCAAGGTGCACCAGTTCAACGTGTTCACCGTGAATTCGCCAGTGCAGCATGCGCTGGCGCAGCACATGGCGGACCCATCCCGCTACCGAGAACTGCCGGCGTTTTATCAGCGCAAGCGCGACCTGTTCCGGGCTGGCTTGGCCAACACACGCTTTCGGTTGCTACCCAGCGAAGGCACTTTTTTTCAGTGTGTGGAGATCGGCGATCTCGGGGTGCCCGAGCGCGATTTGCCCGAGGCCGCATTTTGCCAGTGGCTCACGCGCGAGGTCGGCGTGGCGGCGATTCCGCTCTCGGCCTTCTACGGCAACGGATTCGACCAGCGCACGGTGCGTTTTTGTTTCGCCAAACGCGACGAAACGTTGAACGAGGCCCTGCGCCGGCTGGCGCGACTCTGAGCTTGCCGGCTGGCGCGGCTCTGAGCTTGCCGGCTGGTGCGGCTCTAAGCTTGCCAGCTGGCGCGCGGGCCTGACACTACGCGCCGCTCGCGTCACGCGTTCAGCTGTGCCCAGCTCTTGTCCAGCCGCTTTACGCTCACCGGCTGCGGTGTGCGCAGCTCCTGCGCAAAAAAGCTCACCCTCAGCTCTTCGAGCAACCAGCGCAGCTCCTGAAGCCGCGCGTCTTGCACGCCTTTGCGCTCGGCCAGCAGGCGCCACAAGCGCTGGTCTTGCGGCCGCAGCTCGGCCAGCTTGGCGGCGTCACGCGCCGGATCGGTGCGGGCCTTGTCGATACGCAGCTGCACCGCTTTGAGGTAGCGCGGGAAATGCGCGAGCTGCGCATAGGGCGTGGCGAGCAGGAACCGCTTGGGCACCAGGCGTTGCAACTGCAGCGCGATATCGCTCGTCATCTCGCCGCTGGCCTTGCTGTCTTTCAGCTTGCGCGCCGCAGCCGCGTACTCGACCAGGATGGCGCCGGCATTGCGCGCGATTTCGCTGGCGATCAGCGTGAGCCGCCCACGCCCATCTTCGATGCGTTTCTTGAACGCCGCCTCATGGGTGGGCAGCGGCTCGATCAGAAACGCACGATCCAGCGCCAGCTCGATGATCTGTTGGCGCAGCTCCTCCTGCGTGCCGCCACCCGCCCCGCTCTCGCTCTTGCCCACCTGCAGGTACGCCGTGGCCATGGTTTGCAAACCGGGCAGGTTCTTTTCCAGGTACTTCAGTGCGTCTTTGATTTGCAGCGCAAACAAGCGGCGCAGGCCCGCGCGGTGCCGCGCCTGGGCCGCTTCCGGCTCGTCAAACACCTCGATCGTCACCGCATCGCCCTGGTCGATCAGCGCGGGGAAGCCGATCAGCGTCTGAACACCTTGGCGAATTTCCATCAGCTCGGGCAGCTCGCCAAAGTCCCAGCGGGTGTGGCGCTGGCTGGCCTGGGCGGTGGGTGTGAGGCTGCGCGCGGGCTGGGCAGCCTTGCCGGGTTTGGCGGCAGCGGGCACCGCCGCTTCTGACGTCGCTGGCCGAAGGCTTTCCAGCTTGAGCGAGGCGAGCGCCTGAAACGCGCCGCGTGCTTGGCCGCCCAGCTCGGCCTTGAGGGCGCCGAGGTTGCGGCCCTGGCCCAGCTGGCGGCCGTGTTCGTCCACCACGCGCAGGTGCATCAGGTGGTGCGGGCTGACCATATCCAGCTTGATGTCGTTGCGCACGATGTCGATCTGGGTGGCGTCGCGCACCAGCTTGAGCAAGGCGTCCATCAGGCTGCCACCACCAAACACGGTGGGTTCGGTGAGCGCCTGTGCAAACTTCTCGGCGGTGGCGGGCAAAGGCACCAGCCGGGAGCGCGGCCGCTGGTGCAAGGTCTTGAGCAACACCAGCAGCTTGTCTTTCAGCATGCCCGGCACCAGCCACTCGCAACGCTCTTCGCTGACCTGGTTCAGCGCAAAAATCGGTACTGTGACCGACACGCCATCGCGCAAATCGCCCGGCTCGTGCAAGTAGGCGCAGACGCAGTCCACACCGCCCAGGCGCAGGGCTTTTGGAAACGACTGGGTGGTGATGCCAGCCGCCTCGTGGCGCATCAGTTCTTCTTTGCTCAGCAGCAGCAATTTCGGGTTCAGTCGGTGCGCTTCCCTATACCAGCGCTCAAAACCCGCGCCGCTGCAAACCTCGGATGGAATTTGGGCGTCATAGAAGGCGTAGATCAGCTCGTCGTCCACCAGCACGTCTTGCCGGCGAGCCTTGTGCTCAAGCTCCATCACCTGCTTCACCAGCTTTTGGTTGGCGGCCAGAAAAGGCAGACGCGTTTCCCACTCCCCGGCCACCAGCGCCTCGCGGATGAAAATATCGCGCGCGCCAGCGGGGTCGACCCGACTGTAATCGGTGCGGCGGTTGTGATAAATCACCAGCCCATACAGCGTGGCCCGCTCCAGCGCGGTGACCTGTGCGGCTTTTTTCTCCCAGTGCGGGTCGAGCAGCTGTTTTTTGATCAGGTGACCGCCGACCTGCTCCAGCCAGGGCGGCTCGATGGCCGCAATGCCCCGGCCAAACAGCCGCGTGGTTTCCACCAACTCGGCGGCCACAATCCAGCGCCCTGGCTTCTTGCTCAGCTTGGCGCCCGGGTGACGGTAAAACTTGATGCCGCGCGCGCCCAGGTACCAGTCTTCGGCTTCGTTCTTCTGACCGATGTTGCCCAGCAGGCCCGACAACATGGACAGGTGAAGCTGTTCGTAACTCGCAGGCGCCATGTTGAGCTGCCACTTGTTTTCTGCCACCACCGTGTGCAGCTGGGAATGGATGTCGCGCCATTCGCGCAGACGGCGCAGGTTGATAAAGTTCTCGCGCAAGACGCTCTCGAACTGCCGGTGGCTGAGTTTGTGATCGCCATGCCCACCTTTGCTGCTCTCCAGCCACTTCCAAAGCTTGAGCGTGCCAACGAACTCGCTTTTCTCATCGTCGAACTTGGCGTGTGCCTGGTCGGCCTGGGCTTGCTTGTCCAGCGGGCGGTCACGCACGTCTTGCACGCTGAGGGCAGAGGCAATCACCAGCACCTCGTCGAGCGCGCCGCGCTGCTGCGCTTCCAGCAGCATGCGGCCCACCTTGGGGTCCAGCGGCAAGCGCGACAGCGTCTCGCCGATGCGGGTGAGCCCATTGTTGTCGTCCACCGCACCCAGCTCGTTGAGCAGTTGGTAGCCATCGACGATGGCGCGCTTTTGCGGCGGCTCGATGAAAGCAAAGTCTTCTACCGCCCCCAGACGCAGCGCCTTCATACGCAAGATCACGCCCGCCAGCGAACTGCGCAGGATCTCGGGATCGGTGAAGGCGGGGCGGGACTGGAAGCTGGCTTCGTCGTAGAGGCGGATGCAAATGCCGTCGGCCACCCTACCGCAACGGCCCGCGCGCTGGTTGGCGGCTGCCTGACTGATGGGCTCGACCATCAGTTGTTCGACCTTTTGCCGAAAGCTGTAACGCTTGACCCGCGCGGTGCCCGCATCGATCACGTTGCGGATGCCCGGCACGGTGAGCGAGGTCTCGGCCACATTGGTCGCCAGCACAATGCGCCTTCCGCTGTGGTGCTGGAAAATACGGTCCTGCTCGGCGGGCGACAGACGTGCGAACAGCGGCAGCACCTCGGCGTTGCGAAGCGTGGGCTGGTGGCTCAGGTGCTTGCGCAGGTGGTCGGTGGCTTCGCGAATTTCGCGCTCACCGGGCAGAAAAACCAAGATATCGCCCGCCTGCGGCAAACGCCACAACTCGTCCACGCCGTCGGCAATCGCGCTGTTCAGGTCGTATTCGCGGCTCTCCTCGAACGGCCGATAACGCAGCTCGACCGGAAAGGTGCGGCCCGAGACCATCAGCACCGGCGCCGGGCCATTTTTGGACGCGAAGTAGCGCGCAAACCGATCGGCATCGATGGTGGCCGAGGTCACCACCACCTTCAAGTCGGGCCGGCGCGGCAACAGCTGGCGCAGGTAGCCCAGCAGGAAGTCGATGTTCAGGCTGCGCTCGTGGGCCTCGTCAATGATGATGGTGTCGTAGGCGCGCAGCTCGGGGTCGGTTTGCGTCTCAGCCAGCAAAATGCCGTCGGTCATGAGCTTGACCGACGCGTCTTTCGACAACCGGTCCTGAAACCGCACCTTGAAGCCGACCACATCGCCCAGCGGCGTGTTCAGCTCTTCGGCAATGCGTTTGGCCACCGAGCTGGCGGCGATACGACGCGGCTGGGTGTGGCCGATCAACTGCCCACGCTGGCCTGGTTTCGCGTTCAACCGGCCACGTCCCATGCTGAGCGCGATCTTCGGGATCTGGGTCGTCTTTCCCGAGCCGGTTTCGCCGCAGACGATTACTACCTGGTGCGCGCGCATCGCGGCTTCGATTTCCGCGCGCCGGGCCGAGACCGGTAGGGATTCGGGAAATTCGATGCGCAAGGTGGGCGCTGCAGGTGGCGGTGGCGCGCGCAGCGCCGGGATGGATTTGACAGGTTCTTTCACCGCGCTATTATCGCCGCCACCGGTTCGCGTGCTACACGTGTCTCCGGGTTCCACAGCCAGCGAGCAAGCCCATGACCAACCTGACCATTGCCATCGACGAGGCCATCGTGCGCCAAGCGCGGGTGCGCGCGATTCAGGAAGGCACTTCGGTGAGTGCCAAGGTGAGGGAGTTCTTAGCCGGTTATGCGCAAAGCCAGTCAACGCCTTCTGATGTACCGCGACAGCCGCCCCGGTTGCCGGTCTTTGCTGGCGGTGGTGGTCTTCACCCGCACATTGATCCCAACAGCAACCAGTCTCTGCTGCACGCGGCGGGCGACGAATGACGCCCGATGTGAACGTGTTGGTGGCCGCCTCCCGCAGCGACCATCCGCACCATGCGGTGGCCCTCAATTGGCTGACCAACGCGCTAGCACACAGCGGACCCAGGGCCGAAATTGGTCTGCTGGGCACAGTAATCGCCAGTTTTTTGCGGCTGGTGACGCACCCCAGGGTGTTTCTCAAACCCACGCCCCTGCCCCAGGCGCTGGCTTTTCTGGACACGTTGCTGAACCAGCCCGGCGTGTGCTTGCTACCGATGGAAGGCGAATGGCCTCAACTGCGCCAGCTCTGCCTCGACCACCAGCTGGCGGGCACCCACATGCCAGATGCTTGGATTGCGGCGGCGGTGTTGCGCCATCAGCAAGTCTTGGTGACCTTCGACCGCGATTTCAAGCGCCTGCTGCCAAGTCGCCGATTGCTGCATTTGCTGTCCGCCACACCCGCTCTTTGACTGTCCCCATGTCCACCGTCTTCAATTTCACCTTCGTGCCGTGGTTCCGCTCGGTCGCGCCTTACATCCACAAATTCCGCGACCAGGTGTTCGTGATCGGCCTGACAGGCGAGGGCATCGGCGCGGGCAAGCTGCCCTCGATCGCGCAAGACATCGCAATGATCCAGGCCATGGGCGTAAAGATCGTGCTGGTGCACGGGTTTCGTCCCCAGGTCAACGAACAGCTGCGCCTGCGTGGCCAAGAGGCGAGGTATTCGCACGGCATGCGCATCACCGACTCGGTGGCGCTGGACTGCGCGCAAAAGGCCGCTGGCCAGCTGCGCTACGAGATTGAGGCCGCATTCAGCCAGGGCCTGCCCAACACGCCCATGGCGGGCGCCCGGGTGCGGGTGATCTCGGGCAACTTCATCACCGCACGGCCGGTGGGCCTGATCGACGGGGTGGACTTCATCCACACCGGCCTGGTGCGCAAGGTCGACACCGATGGCATCCACCGCTCGCTGGAGATGGGCGCGCTGGTGCTGATCTCGCCGTTTGGCTTCTCTCCGACCGGCGAGGCCTTCAACCTGGGGATGGAAGACGTGGCCACCTCGGTCGCCACCGCCCTGCAAAGCGACAAGCTGATCTTTCTGACCGAGGTGCCAGGCATCCGCGTCGATGCCCATGACCTTGAGAGTGAGATAGACACCGAGCTGCCGCTGGCCGACGCCAAGCGCCTTGTGGCCAGCCTGCCCAGCGCCACCCAGCCGACCGACCCGGCGTTCTACCTCAAGCACTGCATCCGCGCCTGCGAGGGTGGCGTGGAGCGCAGCCACATCATTCCTTTTGCGCTGGATGGCTCGCTGCTGCTGGAAATATATGTACACGACGGTATCGGCACCATGGTGGTGGACGAAAAACTGGAGAGCATGCGCGAGGCCACCATCGACGACGTGAGCGGCATCCTGACGGTGATCGAGCCGTTCGAGAAAGACGGCACCCTGGTCAAGCGCGACCGCACCGAAATCGAACGCGACGCGGGCTTCTACACCATCATCGAACACGACGGCGTGATCTTTGGCTGCGCCGCGCTCTACCCTTACCCGGAAGAACGTACCGGCGAAATGGCCGCGCTCACCGTGCTGCCCGACACCCAGAGCCAGGGCGATGGAGAGCGTCTGCTCAAGCGCATCGAGGTGCGGGCGCGGGCACAAGGGCTGCACAGCATCTTCGTGCTCACCACCCGCACGCTGCACTGGTTTCTCAAACGCGGCTTTGTCCAGGTCAGCGCCGACTGGCTGCCCGAGGCCCGCAAGCGCAAATACAACTGGGACCGCAAGAGTCTGGTGCTAGTAAAAAAACTGTCGTAATTCAGGCCAAAAAAAGGTTGCTACCGGAGCCAATCGGTGCGATTTGACCGATGTCAACATGCGGCTCGGTGGCGCAAAGACACCTTGGGTGGGCGAGCGCCCAGGCAGCGCCATCCTTTGGCCGGTGTTGGTCAGGTATGGGTCCGGTATTGGGCCCCTGCTGCACAAGGAAAGCCGCCCTTGGGCGGCTTTCTGATAGTTGAAAGCCACTCACCGCGCAGGCCGCTTGCACCACAACAGTCCGGTGAGCACAAGCACCACCACAAAGCAGGCGAACGACCAGTTCGCAATGGTGAGGCCAAGAAAGATCCAGTCAACAGCAGAGCAGTCACCACTGCCCTTGAAGATCAATGGCAGCGCGCGCTTCAGAGGAAAAGATTCGATCATTCCGTAGAAGTCGCGCCCGCAGGAAAGCACCTCGGGCGGATACCACTGCAACCAGCTTTGGCGCGCCGCCACGAAGGCGCCAAACCCGGCCACCACCGCGACCCCGGCAGTCGCAACCCAACGCGCCACACCCAGCGGCGCAGCCGCTGCCACCGCGCTCAGCAACGCCACACCAACCAGTGCATAGCGCTGTACCACGCACATCGGGCAGGGCTCCAGCCCCACCGCATGTTGCAGATAGAGGCCATAGGCCAGCAGGCCGGTACAGCCGATGGCGACCAGCGCCAGCCAGCGACGCGAGTAGGAAAAAAGAGGCATAAGAAGGGGAAGTAACGGCAGGCCAAGGCGCTGGAACAGAGCCCTGACGCATTGGAACATCAATCAAAAAAGGGCTTCCCGAAGCGGGCACAATTTGCTTACTCCGGCACCCGCCGGCAACGCACACGAGAAGGACTTTCCCCATGGCACGTACCGTCAACTGCATCAAGCTCGGAAAAGAAGCCGATGGCCTGGATTTTCCGCCCTACCCTGGCGAACTCGGCAAGCGGATCTTTGAGGGGGTCAGCAAGCAAGCCTGGGCCGACTGGCTCAAGCACCAGACCATGTTGCTCAACGAAAACCGCTTGAATCTGGCCGATGCGCGTGCCCGCCAGTACCTTGCTCGGCAGATGGAAAAACACTTTTTCGGCGGAGGTGCCGACGCTGCCGTCGGCTATGTGCCGCCACCTGCCCAGAGCTGAACGCCCATGCCGCTGACGCGTTCCAGATAACGCGCCCCGGTTACCCGCACACCACGTGAATCCGCCTGCCGACACCCACCACGCACTGGTCATTGGCGCCGGCCTGGCGGGCGCTGCCAGCTGCGCCGCACTGGCCCGGCGAGGCTGGCGCATCACCTTGCTGGACGCGGCAGGCGGACCTGCCCAGGCCGCGTCCAGCCTGCCCGTCGGCATGCTCAGCCCCCATGTCACCCGCGCGCCGACGCCACTGTCGCGCCTGAGCGCGCTCGGTGTGGCCGATACGCGTCGCGAGCTGGAGCGCCTGATAGCGCCCGGGCATGGCTGGCAGCCCTGCGAAGTGGACAACCTCGGGCACGACCGCGGCCGCTGGCCCGCCGCCATGGTGCGGCCTGCAGCGCTGGTGCTGGCTTGGTTGAACGAAGCGCGGTCGTTGACGGCGCTAGAAACAAGCTGGAACCAGCAGGTGAGCGCCCTGCGCCAGGGCAAGCAGGGCTGGCAGGCGCTGGATGACCAGCGGCGCGTGGTGGCGCAAGCGTCGGTGGTGGTGCTGGCCTGTGCCCACGCCAGCGCCATGTTGTTGCGAAACAGCTGGCCCGAGATAACCGCGGACCAGTTGCCGTTGCATCCGGTCAAAGGCCAGATGAGTCTGGCCAAGCTTGAGACCACGCCGCTGGCAGCGCGACCGCAGCGCGAGACCGGTGTGTTCATGCCCGCTTACGAAGACGCCGGCCTACCACCCGAATGGCCAGCGCGCATCTGGACCATGGGATCGACCTACGCACGTGGCGAAGAAAACACCGCCGTCACCGAGGAAGCCCACCAGGCCAATGCCCGCAACCTCGCAGCCATGCACCCGGCGGCGGCCGATCGCCTGCGCATCGAGGCAGCAGCTGGCCGGCTGCTGGGCTGGGCGCAGGCGCGCTGCGCCTCGCTCGACCGCCTGCCGCTGGTCGGCGAGGTGCCAGATGTGAAAGCGCTACAGACCTGGATGCATGCCGCTGGCGCTCGCCGCGGCAAGCTGCCGCTGGCGGCCGCGCCGCGCCACCCAGGGCTTTATCTGCTCACCGCGCTCGGCTCGCGAGGGCTAAGCCTGGCACACTGGTGCGCCGGCCTGCTGGCGCAGCAAATTGACGAGCCCACACAAACAACAGCAGCAATCGAACCCGATTTGATACGGGCGCTGGACCCAGCGCGTTTCGCCTGGAAACTTGCCCGGCGTCAGCCCGCAGCCGCAGCAGCCGGATCCAACGCCTGACTGCTCAAGGGACGGCCCGCACCCACTGTCCTTTAATCGGTCGCCTGCCCTGGGCACACTGGTGTTGCTTGGCACCGCCAGCACCGTGCCTGTAGCACCTGACTGGCGCGCTGAGAGCGCCTTTCACCCTTGCCCTGTGTCAAGCGCAGGCCTGTTGGTCGCCTCTGCCCTATGGGAAACCCTAAAATCCAGGGTTTCCGCCTTTTCCTTCCTCACACACCATGACCCATGTCGTCACCGAATCTTGCATCCGCTGCAAATACACCGATTGTGTGGATGTTTGCCCTGTGGACTGTTTTCGCGAAGGCCCCAATTTCCTCACTATTGATCCTGATGAGTGCATTGACTGTGCTGTTTGCATCCCCGAGTGCCCAGTGAGCGCGATTTATGCAGAGGAAGACCTGCCGAAAGACCAGCTGCACATGACCCCTCTGAATGAAGAGCTGTCGCGCCTTCCAGGCTGGAAGAGCATCACCAAGCGCAAAGAGCCGTTGCCCGATGCGGACGACTGGAAAGACAAAACCGGCAAATTGCCCGAAATGCTACGGTAATCAAACATGGAACTCAAACTGAACCAAGAAGTGATGGACACCGCCGCTGCGCACGATGGTCCGATAGAAACCGATGCCGTCATCATTGGCGCAGGCCCGGTTGGCTTGTTCCAGGTGTTCGAACTGGGCCTGCTGGAAATCAAGTCCCACGTCATCGACTCGCTTGCTTACCCGGGTGGCCAGCCGGTGGAGCTCTACCCCGACAAACCGATCTACGACATCCCAGCCATTCCGGTGTGTACCGGTCAGGAACTCACCGACCGCCTGCTCAAGCAGATCGAGCCCTTCGGCGCCACCTTCCACTTGGGGCAAGAGGTGGTCACGGTGGACAAACAGGACGACGGCCGTTTCTTCATTGAGACATCCAGAGGCACCCGCTTCCTCACCAAGACCATCTTTATTGCGGCTGGTGTCGGCGCGTTTCAGCCGCGTCTGCTGAAGGTCGACGGTTTGGATCGGTTCCACGGTTCACAGCTGCACTACCGGGTAAAGAACCCGGCCAAATTTGCAGGCAAAAATCTGGTAATCGTCGGTGGTGGCGACTCCGCGCTCGACTGGGCGTTGAACTTCGCAGCCGAAGGTCCGAACAAAGCTGAGAGCGTTATCCTCATCCACCGCCGCGACGGCTTCAAGGCAGCGCCCGCCAGCGTGGCCAAAATGAAAGAGCTTTGCGACGCCTACGAGATGCAGTTCGTCGTCGGCCAGGCCACAGGTTTTGAGGAAAAAGACGGCAAGCTGGTGGGCTTGAAGGTGTCTGGCGCTGACGGCGTGACCCGTGTGGTGCCGCTCGACATGTTGCTGGTCTTCTTCGGCTTGAGTCCCAAGCTCGGCCCCATTGCCGAATGGGGCCTGCAAATCGAGCGCAAACAGCTCGTGGTGGACACCGAAAAGTTCTCCACCAGCATTCCGGGCATTTTTGCGGTAGGCGACATCAACACCTACCCAGGCAAGAAAAAGTTGATCCTTTCGGGCTTCCACGAATGCGCGCTGGCCGCCTTCGGTGCCATGCCCATCATCTCGCCAGACAAGAAGGTGTTCCTTCAATACACAACCACCAGCCCGAAGCTGCACAAGGTGCTGGGCGTGGAGTCGCCGGTGTTCGACTGATTCTTGCTGCGCTCTGCAAACGACAAGGCCCTCCTCGCGAGGGCCTTGTCGTTTCTCTTCATGTCGCTGTCGCATTCTCGGGCTTGATCTCACCAGTCCCGGTGCTCACCCTCATTCCCGCCCCCACCCGCAACGTGCGGTCATCGCCAGCTTGTCGCGCCAGCCCAGTTCATCCTCTCCCACCGGCCAGACCGCCGTGCCTTATCGAATGACGCGCGATTCGTCCCTCTGGAGGGTGGTGGAAATTTGGTGCGTGGGCAAGAGGCCTGGCTTTGCCTAAGCCCACAGCAACCGAAAAGTTGGCCCATGTGTGCTGTAGGGGAAATGTCGGCTGGTGGCCGAGGGCCAGCAAATTACCCAACTCTGTTTGATTCAAGCGCAACCGAGCAATCCGTTCAGAGCGTTGCCTAACTCGAAGGAGTGTCTTCATCGTCAAAGGGCGGCGGGCGCATGAGGTCTTCATCCACGCCCATCACCGCGCTGGCCCGCTCCACAGCTTTCCACAGTGGCGCTGGCATTCTCAGAATGTCCTCGGGCGAGTTGGCGTTCGCAATCCAGGCGCTGATTTGGTGGTGCTGATCCGGGGTCAGCAGTTCCAGGCTCAGCATCTCGTCAATGGTTTTCATGGGTTCAATTGATGGGTCATGGCACATGCGTCTAGGCGAACGCTGTGCGGGATATGGATCTGCATGCTGATGCCGGTATGCGTCAGCTTATGGCATTGCTTGTCAATTGACGGCAGTATCCGACCGGTGCCCGTCGGTCTGAAGCGGCTGTTTTGCTGGCCGGGGGGGGGGGAGAGCCATGGTTGGCCGATGCCAACGGTTCAACCCCAGACCGGCGACAGAACAGCAGCTTCTACTCACACCCCCTGAAACCGCCCACGCCGCAGCGTCACCACCAGCGTGTCACGCCAGCCCAGCTCGCCCTCTTCCAGTGGCTGGATCGGCGTGCTTTCGTGAACAACGCGAGCGTCGTCCAGCAACACCACCGACCACGGCTCGTTCAGAGTGAAGCGCTGGCCGTTGGGGCCGTTGGCCTCAAAGACCCGGGTCTCAGCGCCTTTGATGCGCTGGCGTCCCACCATGAACACAGCCACCAGGTCCACGCCGTCGCGGTGCGCGCCCTCGGGTGTGGGGCGGCCAATGCCGTTGGTGGTGTCAATACGAAACTGGTGCGCCTCCACGTACCAGGGTTGCGGCCCGCGCAGCGCCGAGGCAACCGTAGCAAGCTGCAGGATCAGCCGTTGCCAAGCCGGGTGCGCCACCATCGCGTGCACTATCGGCTCGAACCAGCGCTGCATGCCGCCATGCAGCGCGTTGTATTGCAGCGGCTGCCAATGCGCGCGGTGGGGCGCCAGCGTGACGCTTTCGGCATCGACCACAAAGCAGCTGTGCCGCCGGCGCCGATAGTGGCCGCCGTCTTTCAGGTATTTGTCGCTCGGCAGATCGCCCCAGTGGGGCAGCCACGCCTCGAGCGCGGCATGGTCTGGCTGGACCCACTGGTGTACAGCTTCGGCTGCCAGCACCGCAAAGCCTTGGGCTTTTAGCGTGTCGTCGAGCGCGCCAACAGGGGTGCTGGGTGGGATCAGGGCGGAGGTTGTCGTCATGTCTTTGCAGTTTACCGGGGCCGGCTGCTGCCAGCTTGGCGCATCAAGCCGTTATTGCTGTCTTTTCTGCGCTGCATCAAAACTCTGCGCGAGTCAGACGGGCAGGCTGCACCCTCTTGACGCCAAGGAGATTGAGATGAGCCCCATTGGATGGACCGATGCGCTGCATCTGGCACACGAGCCAATGGACCGTGTGCACCGCATGTTCGTAAATTTGCTGGCGGCGGCCGAGGGCGCTAACGACACCGATCTGGTGAGCGCCTGGGGTGTGGCGATCCATCACATCGCTGTGCATGCCGCAAGCGAGAACCGCTGGATGCGCGAGACTCACTTTGCAGACGCCACCGACCACCAATTGCAGCACCGCGTGGTGCTCGACCTGCTGCGAGACGGTCTGGCCATGGCGCACGATGGTCAGCTTGACGCGGTGCGCGAGTTGGCCTGTGGGCTGGACGCGTGGTTTTTCCAGCACACACAAGCGATGGATGCTGCGCTGGCGTTGTGCATGCGCCACCAGCCCGAGCCGGTTCTAAACGCCCCGGACAGCGCTGAGAAAAGGCCGACCCACCCCCGTACAGGGCCGAACTGTCCGGGGAAACTTTCTGCAATCGCCCCTCTGTGGGTGGGTATATTTTTTTCAGAAACCAAAGGTAACACCACGGCCAGAGCGAGGCCCACGCAGCCACCCGCGGCGAACCAGCCAGCCACCGATTCACATCGAGCAGTCCCAAACGCCGCACCAACTCCCAGTAACCAAGACCCTCCCCAGCACCGACAGTCCCCGCGGCCCGTCGGTTTTTTCACTGGGGCTGACGACCCTGCGCTTGTCAAACCCAATCGCCTGGCTGCAACCGGACTGGCAGGACTTCAGCCGCTGCCCGCGAATAAGTTTTTTGTGGCCTGTGCTTCTTTGCCATAGGCCACGCGCTGATGGCGGTTTTCGAGCAAGCACCCATCTGTGTGTTGGCGCTGAGTGCAGATTTTTTGCTGCTTGGTCCGTTTTTGTACTTGGGTTTGTACGACGCCAGCAAGGCAATGCAGAACGACAGCCACCGCCCCTCTCTGCGCGCTTCGCTCACCGCCTGGCGGCCCACCAAGGGCGGGGTGGCGATTTTCGCCGGTGTGCTGCCGATTCTGGACATGCTGTGAGGCCGGGCCTCGACGGTGGTGTTTGCGGGATCATTCAACAACCTGCCCACCAGCAACTTTTCACAGCACATCTTTGCCTGGGCAAACATCTGCCTTCTCACCTTTTTCACCGAGGTGGGTCCGGTATTTGCCGGGTTGACCTTTGGCCCCTGCGTGATCTCGATCCCGATGATCCTGGAGCGCCAGGTGGACGCGGTCTCAGCCGGTCTAACCAGCATCCGCATTCGCCTGCTAAACCCTGGCGTCATGCAGGTGTGGGGTGTGCTGATCACCACCGTGATTCCACTGGCCATGCTGCCCTGGTTGTTGGCTTGGTTTGTGGCCAGTCCGGTGATTGGCCACGCCACTTGGCACGCTTACTGACACATCGTGCCGGCCGACACGCTGCCACCGCCTGACACCACCTGACACCAGCGAGACCAGCGAGACCAAACTCGCCTTGAAAAGGCATCTGTTAGAGGCCTCCGTTAAAATTTAAGTTACTGCACGAGCACATTCGCCCACAACGCCCTCCCTGTGCTCGCCCTCTTGCACGAAGAGAGCGCTCTGTTTCTCGCCACCGTCCCAGCATCCGCTGCCATATGTTGACGGCATTTCTCTCTCACTCCCCAAACCGACAGCCGCCGGGTTTAACGGGCTTTCATGATTTCTTTGCAACGCATCCACCAGCAGTGGTTTTCCAACATTCGCGGCGACGTGCTGGCTGGCGCGGTGGTCGCGCTGGCGCTGATTCCGGAGGCCATCGCCTTCTCCATCATTGCCGGCGTCGACCCCAAGGTGGGGCTTTACGCATCGTTCTGTATCGCGGTGGTGATCGCCTTTACGGGCGGGCGCCCAGGCATGATTTCGGCCGCCACCGGCGCCATGGCGCTGGTGATGGTGATGCTGGTAAAAGACCACGGCCTGCAGTATCTGCTAGCGGCCACGCTGCTCACTGGCGTGTTGCAGATAGGCGCTGGCTGGTTGCGTCTGGGCGCGCTGATGCGCTTTGTTTCGCGCTCGGTGATCACCGGCTTTGTGAACGCGCTGGCGATCCTGATTTTTATGGCGCAGCTGCCCGAACTGATCGGCATGGGCTGGCAGGTGTACGCGATGGTGGCGGCGGGCCTGGCCATCATTTACTTGCTGCCCTACGTCACCCGCACCGTGCCCTCGCCGCTGGTCACGATCGTGGTGCTCACCGCTGTCACCCTGTGGCTGGAGATTGATGTGCGCACCGTGGGCGACATGGGCGAGCTGCCCGATAGCCTGCCGATCTTCTTGTTGCCCGAGGTGCCGCTCAGCTGGGAAACGTTGCGCATCATCTTTCCGTTTGCCGCCACGCTGGCGGTGGTCGGTTTGCTCGAATCGATGATGACAGCGCAGATCGTCGACGACCTGACCGACACGCCCAGCAACAAAAACCGCGAATGCATTGGCCAGGGCGTTGCCAACATCGCCAGCGGTCTGGTTGGCGGCATGGCGGGCTGCGCGATGATCGGCCAGTCGGTCATCAACGTGAAGTCGGGCGGGCGCGGGCGCCTTTCCACTCTGCTCGCTGGCGTCTTCCTGCTGATCCTGGTGGTGTTCCTGGGTGACTGGGTGCAGCAGATTCCCATGGCCGCGCTGGTGGCCGTGATGGTCATGGTGTCCATCGGCACCTTCAGCTGGTCGTCGGTGCGCCATATCGCCACCCTGCCCAAGAGCTCCACCACCGTGATGCTCGTCACCACGTTGGTGACGGTGTTCACGCACGACCTGGCGCAGGGCGTGCTCGCCGGTGTGCTGCTGAGCGGCATCTTCTTTGCACACAAGGTGAGCCGTTTCATGTGGGTTGGGTCTGAGGCCAGCGCTGATGGCCGCAGCCGCCGCTACACAGTGCAGGGCCAGGTGTTCTTTGCCTCGGCTGACGCCTTTCTGGCCAGCTTCGATTTCAAGGAAGTGCTCAATGCGGTGGTAATCGATCTCAGCCGAGCGCATTTTTGGGACATCACCGCGGTGGGCGCGGTGGACAAGGTGGTGCTCAAATTCCGGCGCGAAGGCACCAAAGTAGAACTGCTCGGCATGAACGAGGCCAGTGCCACCCTGATAGACCGCCACGGCGAAACCGACACAGCCGCCGCCATCGACACCACCGAACCGTGGCACAAAAAGGCAGACTCACCATGAACCTCAGCTTGAAGACCATCGCCTGTGTCGACGCCAGCAGCGCTTCCCCCGATGTTTGCGACTGGGCTGCATGGGCAGCCAGACGGCTCGACACACCACTGGAGCTGCTACATGTGTTGGAGCGCCAGTCAGAACCCTCGCCGCTGACCGATTTCAGCGGTACGCTGGGTATGGATATGCGTGAAGACCTGCTGCAAGACCTGGCGAGCATCGACGAGAAACGCAGCAAGCTGGCGCAGGAACACAGCCGCTTGCTACTGGGGCAGCTAACGGCTCGGCTGAAGACGGCAGGGCTTTTGCAGGTGACGCAGCGCCAGCGCCACGGCGACCTGAGCGAGAACCTGCTCGACTTGCAAAACGAAACACGTTTGTTTGTGCTGGGCCGCCATGCCCGCATCAGCGCGACTGGCAAGATGCATCTGGACCACCACCTGGAGCGCGCCATTCGCAGCGTGACCCGCCCGGTGCTGATGGCCGCTGGCGCTCACCGCGAACCGCAGCGCTTCCTGGTGGCGTTCGACAACAGCCCGACCGGCCGCAAAACGGTGGAGCGGATCGCGCTGAGTCCCCTGCTCAGAGGGCTGACTTGCCATGTGGTGCAGGTGTCCAGCGACGCCGTCAGCAGCAAGCAGGCGCTGACCTGGGCGCGCGACACACTGCTGGCCGAGGGCTTTGAGGTCACCACCACACATGCCACCGGCGAGCCCGAAGAAGCGCTGGTGGACTATGCGCACGCCCACGAGATACACCTGCTCGTGATGGGCGCTTATGGCCATTCGCGCATTCGCCAGCTGATTTTGGGCAGCACCACCACCACGCTGCTGCGCACCAGCGCGGTGCCGGTGCTCATCCTCCGTTGATCCTCCGTTGATCCTCCGATGTGTCTGCGCTGAACCTGCGCTGATGGCTCCAGCGCTGGGCTGGATCAGGCGTTGACGTTCACCACCACACGCCCACGCACCAGCCCCGCCAGGATTTTTTCACCGCAAGCCACCGCCTCGGCTAGCGTCACCTCGGTGGTTATCGCGGCGAGTTTCTCGCGGTCCAGCTCACGCGCCAGTTGCGCCCAGGCCGCTTCGCGCTTGACCATGGGCGCCATCACGCTGTCGATGCCGTACAGCGTGATGCCGCGCAAGATGAATGGTGCCACCGAGGCGGGGAAGTCCAGGCCCTGCGCCAGTCCGCAGGCCGCCACCGCGCCGCCGTAGCGTGTGCTGGCGCAGGCGTTGGCCAGGGTGTGGCTGCCAACCGAATCGACGACGCCGATCCAGCGCTCTTTCTGCAACGCCTTGCCCGGCGCGTTCAGCGTGGCGCGGTCGATCACGTTGACCGCGCCCAGATTTTTCAGGTAGTCGCTCTCATCTAGCCGGCCGGTGGAGGCCACCACGGTGTGGCCCTGCGCGGCCAGCAGCGCGATCGCCACACCGCCCACACCACCACTGGCGCCCGTCACCAACACCTCTCCCGCGCCGGGCTTCACATCCGCAGCAGCCCAGTGGCGCTGCAAGGCCTGCACACACAGCATGGCGGTGTAGCCCGCTGTGCCAATCGCCATCGCGTCGCGGCTGCTCAGGCTCTCGGGCAAGGCCACAAGCCAGTCGCCCTTGACGCGCGCTATCTGCGCCAGACCACCCCAGTGGCTCTCGCCCACACCGAAGCCATTCAGCACCACGTGGTCGCCGACCTTCCAGCGCGGATGGTCGCTGGCCGTGACCGTACCAGCGAAGTCGATGCCGGGCACCATCGGGAAGCTGCGCACCACGGGCGATTTGCCGGTGATGGCCAGACCGTCTTTGTAGTTGATGGTTGAGTAGTCCACGTGCACCGTCACATCGCCTGCGGCCGGCAGCTGCGCCTCAGTGAGTTCGGTCAGGGTGCAGTGGTAATCGGCGCTATCGCTGTTGCTGTCAGGGGTCTTGTTGACCAGCAGGGCTTTGAACATGGGTGTCTCCTTGAGTGGAATGGTCGGCGCTGGTGCGCCAGAGGATCGCCAGCAGCCACCAGCCCATGACGGCGTTGGCCAGCGCCAGCAGCGTGAGCAGCACCAGCAAGCCGCCGGTGGGCTGCAGCAGGTGCAGTGTCCAAGCCAGCCCCGATGACAGCGCATTGAACACCAGCATGAGCCAGAACAGGCCGCGCTGCGGCTGCCAGATGCGCTGGAACGCTCGACGAAAGGGAGGGGCTGTTGCGGACATGGTCCATTGTGCCGTCAGCGTTCAGCCCTTCATCCCACATCAACCCACATCAACCCGCAGGCTTGTGCTGTTGCAGCAGGCGCCACATCACCTTGCCACTGCCACTCTTGGGCAGCGCCTCCACAAACTGCACCACGCGTGGCGCCTTGTAGACCGCCATGTTTTCGTGGCACCAGTCCACAATGGCTTGCTCGCTAACCTGGCCACGTGCCTCGGCGCGCAGCACCACCACCGCCTTCACGCTCTCGCCCCGGTAGGCGTCAAGGGTGCCGATCACGCAGGCCTCGGCAATGGCGGGGTGGCGGAACATCAGCGCTTCGACCTCGGCCGGCCAGACTTTGAAACCGCTGGCATTGATCATGCGTTTCAAGCGGTCGGTGATGAAGAAATAGCCGTCCTCGTCAACCCGGCCCAGATCGCCCGAGCGGAAGTAGCGCTGGCCTTCGAACATCACAAATGCTGCCTCGGTGGCCTCTGGCCGTTTCCAGTAGCCGGCAAACACCGAAGGCCCGCGCATGATGATTTCGCCCGCCTCGCCCACCGGCATTTCCGCCAATGTGTCCGGGTCCACCACCCGTGACTCCACGCCCATGAACGGGATGCCCAGACACTGCTGCTTGGGCGCGTCGGGCGGGTTGCTGTGCGAGGGCGCGGCGGTCTCGGTAAGGCCATAGCCCTCGGCGAAACGCAGACCATAGGCCTCCAGCAGCCGCTGCGCCACCGCTTGTGGCATGGCCGCGCCCCCGCCGCCGATGTAGGCAAGGCTGGAGAGGTCGTACTGCGCGAAGTTCGGGCTGGCCAGCAGGTCGATCACCATGGTGGGGATGTTGGTCCAGCTGGTCACCCGCCAGGCCGAGATAAGCCGACCAGCCAGGTCGCGGTCCCAGCGCGGCATGAGCACAATGGTGGCGCCGGCGTAGAGCGCGGCGTGCAGCCCGCTGACCATGCCGGTAATGTGGAACATCGGCACCACCAGCAGCGTGACCGCTTCGGCCGTGGTGTTGCCCCAGACCGAACTGGCGATCGCGTTGTGCAAGATGCTGGCGTGGCTGTGCATGCAGCCCTTGGGCACGCCGGTGGTGCCGCTGGTGTAGGGCAGCACACTCAGATCGCCCGGCCCCCGGTCGTGCGGACCCAGCGCGCTGGTGCAGGCCAGCGCCCCCGCCCAGTCGCTCACGCTGCAGTCTGGCAAGGTGGGCAGCGGGTGTTGGGTATTGAACCAGGCCCTCCAGGCATCGGGCAACTCGGCATTTGGGCCGATGGCGTCGCGGTAGTGGCTCACCAGCAGGTGCGTGAGGCGCTGCTCGGGCGGCAGTTCGCCGCTGGCTTTCAGCAATTCACCCGCCAGATCAGCGGCGCAGATCGCCACCTTGACGTCGGGGTCGGCGATGGTGTGCTTGAGCTCCTCAGCCCGGTTCATGGGATTCACCGGCACCAGCACCGCGTTGGCACGCGCAATGGCGTAGCACGCCACCACCCACTGCGGGCTGTTCTGCATCAGCAGCATCACCCGGTCGCCGGCTTGCACGCCATGTGCTTGCAGGTGCGCCGCCACACGCTCGGCCTGCTGGTGCAGCTCGCGGTAGCTCAGCGTGCGGTCAAAGAAGACCAGCGCCGGTTTGTCGGGGTAGCGCCGGGCGCTGACCTCCAAATTGAACCAGAGCGAGGTTTGCGGCACGCGCAGGCTGTGCGGCAGGCGCTTGGGCCAGAAACGGTGGTGGGCGCGCTCGGTCATCGCCTTGGGAGCCTGGGCGTCGTGCATGGTTTGTCTCCGGTCATTGTCGTTTTGTGCATAAGCATACGGTGACGCTGCCGCCAGCGAAATCCCCCATGTTGCAACCGAGACCAAGCTGGCAAGGTGCATTTCTGGCACGGAACATGCTAGTTCCAAACAGCGGGTGCAAATTCGTACGGATGTTGTACCTGCATGTTTTTTTGCATGAAATGCCCTCGTTAGTCCGGATGTACAGACACTGAAGGCACAAATACAATCTGTAGGTTGTGGCGCATTGCACCCATCTGGTGCGTCATAAACCTGTTGACCCACCCAATCCACATCAACGGAGATACTCGATGACATTGAAAGCCACGAAATTCGCCTTGGCAGCCGCAGCGGCAGCCACCACCCTGATCAGCATGCCAGCCCATGCTGGTAAAGACCTGGATGCCATCAAAAAACGAGGCGAACTCGTCTGTGGCGTAAACACCGGCTTGGCGGGCTTCTCTGCGGCCGACAGCCAAGGCAAGTGGAGTGGCATGGACGTCGACGTCTGCCGTTCGGTGGCCGCTGCGATTTTGAGCGACGCCACCAAGGTGCGTTTCGTGCCCCTCACAGCCCAGCAGCGCTTCACCGCCCTGCAGTCTGGCGAGATCGACATGCTGGCGCGCAACACCACCTGGACGCTGACCCGAGACGCCTCGCTGGGCCTGGCTTTCACCGGCGTGAATTTCTACGACGGCCAGGCTTTCATGGTCCCCAAGAAACTTAATGTGACCAGCGCCAAGCAGCTCAAAGGCGCTTCCGTTTGCGTGCAGTCGGGCACCACAACCGAGTTGAACCTGAGCGACTACTCGCGTGCCAACAAGCTCAATCTCACGCCCATCGTGTTTGAGAAAGTGGAAGCTGCCACCGCCGCCTACGTGGCTGGTCGCTGCCAGGCCTACACCACCGACGCCTCGGGTTTGGCCTCGATTCGTGCCAAAGAAGTCTCCACTCCAACAGATCACATCATCTTGCCCGAGCTGGTGTCCAAAGAGCCGCTGGGCCCCGTGGTCCGTCGTGGCGATGACGAGTTTTTTGCGATCGTGAAGTGGGTCGGTTTTGCCCTGATCGAAGCCGAAGACTATGGCGTCACCCAGGCCAATGCCGATTCCATGAAAACCAGCACCAATCCCAACATCATGCGTTTGGTCGGTGCGGGCACCGAAGACACAGGCAAGTTCCTGGGTTTGGACAAAGAGTGGGCGCTGCGCGCCATCAAGGCAGTGGGCAACTATGGCGAGCAGTTTGAGCGCCATGTTGGTCCCAAGACCGCCATTGGCCTGCCACGCGGCTTGAACAACCTGTGGAGCAACGGCGGTCTGATCTACGCCCCGCCCGTTCGCTGAACACAGCCATTGCGACCCTCGTCTGGCTGCTGGAACCGGCAGGTCGGCGAGGGTCGTCTTCTATCTCAAGCAGGCCTTGTTCGTATGTTCAAGGCCTGTTTTGTACCCATCGCCGTTTTCTGCACCACCTGGATCGTGAGGCCGTATTGAAACACCAACCGCCCCCTCAGAAACGAGCGTGGTCGCTCAACAGCCGCGCCACACGCGGCGTTATCTTTCAAGTCTTGACACTCGCGCTGGTCGTCGCAGGGATCTGGTTTCTCTGGCACAACATGCAAGAGAACATGCGCATTCGCGGTATCGAAAGCGGTTGGAATTTCCTGGGCTCCACCGCTGGCTTCGATATTGGCGAAACCATGGTGGAGTACGACCCCAGCGAGAGCTACGGCAAGGCGATCTGGGTGGGTGTGCTCAACACCCTCAAGGTTGCTGTAGTCGGCATTGTGCTCACCACGTTGTTGGGCGTGCTGATTGGTGTGGGCCGCTTCTCGCGCAACGCGCTGGTGCGTGGTCTGTGCTATGGGTATGTGGAACTGTTTCGCAATGTGCCCATCCTGCTGCAACTGCTCATGTGGTATCTGATTTTCATCGAGGTGCTGCCGCCCTCCAACGAAGCCTGGAACATGGCCGGTCTGTTCTTTCTGAGCAAGGGTGGTCTTTCGTTTCCATTTCCCACCGACGGCGTGGGACAGGTGCTGGCCGGTGCCGCCATCGGTCTGGTCGGCGCCTGGTTTTGGCGCGACCGCAAACAGAAACACTTTGAACTCACAGGACAAAACAGCAACCGAATCTGGGGCCCTGCCGCCTTGATTCTGATCTTTGCTGTGGTGGGTTGGGCTGTGGCTGGCATGCCCACGACCTGGGATGTACCCAAACAACTCGTCTTCATGGTCGACGGCGGCGTGGCTGCCACACCCGAATTCATGGCGGTGCTGGTCGGTCTGGTGATTTACACCGCAGCCTTCATCGCCGAGGTGGTGCGCAGCGGCATCCAGTCGGTCAGCGCGGGTCAGGTGGAAGCGGCCTTGGCGCTGGGGTTGAATCAGAAGCAAAACATGAAGCTTGTGGTGTTGCCTCAGGCCTTGCGCGTGATCATTCCACCGATGACCAACCAGTATCTCAACCTCACAAAAAACTCGTCGCTCGCGGTGGCTGTGGGGTACCCCGATGTGGTCTCGATTGCCAACACCACCATCAACCAGAGCGGTCGTGCAGTGGAGTGCATTGCCATCATCATGCTGGTGTACCTGGCCACGTCGCTGTCCACTTCGGCTTTCATGAACTGGTACAACCAGCGCATGGCCATCAAGGAGCGCTGAAAGCATGGCCGACACCTTCATCCCCATCGCTTCGCGCCCTTCGCCGGTCAAGGTCACCGGAGTTGCGCCTTGGATGCGGCACAACCTTTTCGCCAACTGGCGCAGCTCCCTCACCACCCTCTTCGTCATCGGCCTGGTGCTCTATGTGCTGCCTGGCTTCGCCAACTGGGCTGTCTTCAACGCCGTTGTGCGAGCAGACGCTGACGCCTGTCAGGCTGCGCGCGGTGTCGGCGCTTGCTGGGGCGTGGTGACGGAAAAGTACCGGCTCATTCTGTTCGGGCGCTACCCTTTTGAGCAACACTGGCGCCCGTTGTTGGCTACGTCCATCATGGTTGGTGGGTTGGTGCTGAGCTGCGTGCGCTACTTCTGGAAGCCGTGGCTTGTCACCATGTGGGTCGGCGTGTTGGCGGTGTTCTTCACACTCATGGGCGGCGGTATTTTTGGCCTGGAGCCTGTGCGCACCGACCTTTGGGGCGGCCTGCCACTGACCATCATGCTGGCCACACTCTCCATCTTCCTGGCGTTTCCGATCGCGATCTTGGTGGCACTGGGACGGCGCAGCCACCTGCCCGCTATCCGATCGGTGTGCATCGTCTACATTGAGCTCATCCGGGGCGTGCCCCTGATCTCGGTGCTGTTCATGGCATCGTTCATGTTTCCGCTCTTCATGCCGCAAGGCATGACGATCGATGTGTTGGTGCGGGTGGTGGTCGGTATCACCCTGTTTGCCGCTGCCTACATGGCGGAAATCATCCGCGGCGGCTTGCAAGCCTTGCCCAAGGGGCAGCTCGAAGCGGCTGACACGCTGGGCCTCTCGTACTGGCAGACGCAACGAAAGATCGTGTTGCCACAGGCTTTGGCCATGACGGTACCCACCATGATGGGCAATTTCATCTCTATCTTCAAAGACACCTCGTTGGTGTTTATTGTCTCGCTCTACGAGCTGGTGGGCGCCATGTCGCTGGCACTCAACTCTGACGTGAACTGGCGCCCCTTCAAGATCGAGGCCTATCTGTTCATCACACTCGTCTATTTCATCTTCTGCATTTCCATGTCGCGTTACAGCCTGTGGGTTGAGAAGCAACTGTCGGCCAGCAAGGCACGCTAAGGATTGACAGCCATGTCTGAGGAATCCATCATCAAATTTGACCAGGTCAACAAGTGGTACGGCAACGATTTCCACGTGTTGCGCGATATCAACCTTGACGTCGCCAAGGGTGAACGCATCGTGGTCTGCGGCCCGTCAGGCTCTGGAAAATCCACGCTGATTCGCTGTATCAACCGCCTGGAAGAGCACCAGCAAGGCCGTCTCACGGTGGATGGTGTCGAGATCACCGACGACGTAAAGGCCATCGACAAAGTGCGCAAAAATGTCGGTATGGTGTTTCAGCAGTTCAACCTGTTCCCCCACCTCACGGTGTTGGAAAATCTCACGCTTTCGCCTATGTGGGTCGGTAAGATGGCAAAAAAGGAAGCCGAAGAGCGAGCCATGCAGCAGCTTGAGCGCGTGCGCATCGCCGAGCAGGCGGCCAAATTTCCGTTGCAACTCTCAGGCGGCCAACAGCAGCGGGTCGCTATTGCGCGCGCGCTGTGCCTCACGCCCAAAATCATGCTGTTCGACGAGCCCACCTCGGCGCTCGACCCGGAGATGGTCAAGGAGGTGCTGGACGTAATGCTCGAGCTGGCCAACCAGGGCATCACCATGATCTGTGTCACGCATGAGATGGGGTTTGCCAAAGCGGTGGCCGATCGTGTGATCTTCATGGACCAGGGCCAGATCGTAGAGGAGAACACCCCAGAGGCGTTTTTCAACAACCCGCAGAACGAGCGCAGCAAAGACTTCTTGTCCAAAATTCTTGGACACTAAGAGGGGGCCTGGGCCGGGCCGTTCGACACACAAACGCGCTCGGGCTGCAACACTCGGTGCCGCACCATGAAAAACCCGCGCTTTTTTACCCTCAATGCCGAACGCGGCGCTCGTTCGTCCATTGCCAGCAGGGTGCTGGCCACGGCCCTTGTCCTCTCGGCCATGCCCGCCTGGGCTTTCGACCTGCAAGGCCACCGCGGTGCGCGCGGTCTTTCACCCGAAAACACGCTGGCCGGCTTCGAGACCACGCTGTTCATTGGCGTGACGACGCTGGAGCTCGACATCGCAATCAGCGCCGATGGTGTACCAGTGATCTCGCACGACCGACAGCTCAATCCCGACATCACCCGCGACGTCAACGGGCGCTGGCTGCAGGCGCGCGGGCAGGCGATCCACAACCTCAGCGTTGCCGAACTGCAGGCCTGGGACGTGGGCCGCATCAACCCGTCCAGTCGCTACGCGCTCGACTTCGCCGAGCAGGTGCCGCAAGACGGCGAGCGTATCCCGACGCTGGCTGCGCTGTTTGAGCGTGTGCTCGCGCTGGGCGCCAAGAACGTGCGCTTCAACATCGAAACCAAGCTGCAACCGGGCAGCATAGTGCCTTCCGCCAGCCCCGAGATGTTTGTTCGGGCGATCCTCGATGTGGTCGGCGCACATGGCATGGCAGAGCGCGTGAGCCTCCAGAGTTTCGACTGGCGCACGCTGCAAATTGCGCGCCAGTTCGCGCCCGGCATACCCACCGTGTTCCTCACCGCCCAGTTGCCGCGCTTCAACACGGTGGACAGCGGAGACTGGACACTGGGTCTTCGAGCCAATGCCTTCGACACCGCAGCCGACATGGTGGCGGCCGCTGGTGGTAAGACCTGGTCGCCACACCACAGCAACCTGAGCCAGGCGGTGCTGAAGCGCGCCCGAGCGCTCGACCTGCGCGTGATTCCCTGGACAGTCAACGAACTGACCGACATGGAGCGGCTGATTGATTGGGGCGTCGACGGCCTGATTACAGATCGCCCCGACCGCCTGCGCGCGGTGATGCAGCAGCGTGGCATGGCGCTGCCATCACGCGTAGAACCCCTGAGTGCCTTGCCGGTGCAGCCGCTGTCGCGTTGAGCACTGTCTGTAGGCTCAACGAAGCTTCATCACCTAAGAGGTTGGATGTCGGTCACAAGCATCTTGCCGCCTTCATCGGCGACGGCAAAGCGCACCTTGTCGCCAACCGCGACCTTGTCGAGCATGGCCGGGTCTTTGGCGGTGAACACCATTGTCATGGGCGGCATGTCCATGCTCTTAATCGGGCCGTGCTTGATGGTGAGCTTGCCGGTGTCTTTGCTGACCTTGCGAATTTCGCCTTCGGCCATCTCGGTCGAGTGGTTCATGCCAGCCATACCGCTCATGGGCGCGGCGGCGACCGGGGCAGTGGTCTGAGCGGCTGCAGGCAGAGAAACGGCCAAGGGCAAGGCCAATGCAGTGGCCAGGGCCAGGGTAGCGATTGATTTCATGGGAGATTCCTTTAGGTGTAGCGTTGAAAAACCGTGGTACTGCCGTCTTTGGCAACCAGCAGGACCTCATAAGGATCTTTGCGGCCGCCGTACTCGGGGCCGTCCATGCCTGGCGAGCCCAGCGGCATGCGCGGCACCGAGAGTCCCAGCGCCTTTGGCTTCTCTTTGAGCAGGCGCTGAATTTCGCGCGCCGGCACGTGACCCTCGATCACATAGCCAGCCACCAGCGCGGTGTGGCAGGAGCCGAATTTCTGCGGCATGCCAAGCCGGCCACGCATGGCGGCGTTGCCATTGTCGAAAGTCTGGGTACGAAACCCGTTGGCTTCCAAATAGACCACCCAGTCTTGGCAGCAGCCGCAGTTCGGGTCTTTCCAGACCTGTACCAGCGGGCCAGTTTTGGAAGAAACAGATTGAGCCAGTGCCCAGCTGGGCAGACAGGCGGCGGCGGCCAAGGCGGCGAGGTGCCGACGGCGCAGGCCGCGCGGCTCAGAGTTTGGGTTGGTTTTGTCCATCGTTCTTGGCTCCCATGGATGCTTTGACCACGATTTTGCCCACCATGCCGGCTTCAAAATGGCCGGGCAGCAGGCAGGCGAAATCAAACTCGCCTGGTCGGTTGAATGTCCAGATGATCTCACCGGTTTTGCCCGGCGCCACATGGGCCATGTAAGGCTCTTCGTGCTCCATGTTCGGGAATCGCTTCATGAGCTCGGCGTGTTCGATCAACTCCTTTTGCGTGCCTATCACCAGCTCGTGCATCACCTTGCCCGTGTTGGTCAGGGTGAGTCGCAGCGTCTCGCCTTGGGCGACCTCAATACGATCCGGGGTGAAGCGCATGTTGTCGTCCATCTGGACCGCAATGGTGCGCTTGACCGCCACGGCCTGGCCGGCGATGCCCCAGGCCTTCTGCTCCATGCGCACCGGGCCCGCCTTCTTGAGATGGGTCTCTTCACCATGGGCAAAGGCGGGTGAGGTGCCCAGCAGCAGCAAGGACAGGAGAAGGGGTGAAGCGGCGAATTTCATCGGTGAAATCTTTCGGGTTGGTTCGTGGCAAAGAAGTGCGGCGGAGGTGTTGGGCTGGACCGTTCAATGCGCGTGACCGCCTTTGGGCTTGACCGCCTGGGCGTTGGCCGGCGAGGGTTTTTCCATGGGCGCGGTGGATGCTGTGGTTGGGTTGTTGAGCCCCGTCACCGGACGTCCGCCGGCCTTCACTTCCGACTGGAAGCGCGCAGGTTCCGCCAGCGCGCCGGTGTACTCAAACGCTGATGTGCCGGGCGGATGTGGGTAATGCCCTGGATCGCTGTAGTCACCTGGCTTTTGGTCCTTGCGCACCTTGAACACAGTAAACATACCGCCCATCTCCAGCGAGCCGTATTGACCGGTGCCGGTCATCATGGGCGCTGTGTTGTCGGGGATCTGCATCTCCATCTCGCCCATGTCGGCCATGCCGCGTTCGCCCATCACCATGTAATCGGGCGCGACCTTGTTGATCTTGCCCACCAGGCCCCGGTGGTCGATGCCGATCATCGTCGGGACATCATGGCCCATGGCGTTCATGGTGTGGTGGCTCTTGTGGCAGTGCATCGCCCAATCGCCCTCTTCGTCGGCCAGCAGCTCGATCTGGCGCATCTGGCCGACTGCCACATCGGTGGTCACCTCGTACCAGCGCGAACCCGGCGGGGTTGGTCCGCCGTCGGTACCGGTCACCTGGAATTCGTGGCCGTGCAGGTGGATGGGGTGGTTGGTCATGGTCAGGTTGCCCACGCGAATGCGCACCTTGTCGTTCAACCGCACGTTGAGTGTGTCGATGGCGGGAAACACCCGGCTGTTCCAGCTCCAGATGTTGAAGTCCAGCATGGTGTTGATCTTGGGTGTGCGCGCGCCCGGCTCAATGTCAAAGGCATTGAGCAGAAAACAGAAATCGCGGTCCACCTCGCTGATATTGGGGTGCTTGGTCTTGGGGTGCGTGACCCAAAATCCCATCATGCCCATGGCCATATGTGTCATCTCGTCGGCGTGCGGGTGGTACATGAAGGTGCCCGGACGGCGTGCCACGAATTCGTAAACGTAGGTCTTACCGGCTGGGATCGCCTTCTGATTCAAACCCGTCACACCGTCCATGCCGTTGGGCAGGCGCTGACCATGCCAGTGAATGGAGGTGTGCTCGGGCAGTTTGTTGGTGACATAAATCCGCACGCGGTCGCCCTCAACCACCTCGATGGTCGGGCCTGGGCTCTGGCCGTTGTAGCCCCACATGTTGACCTTGAAGCCAGGCGACACTTCGCGCACCACGGGTTCGGCCACCAAGTGGAATTCCTTGACGTTGTTGTTCATGCGCCAAGGCAGTGTCCAGCCGTTGAGCGTGACCACCGGGTTGTACGGCCGCCCGGTCTGGGGCACCAGGGGCGGGGCCATGTTGACCGAGGTCTGGATCACTGGCTCGGGCAAAGCGGCCATGGCCGAGCGGGCCACGGCCACACTGGCCAAGGAGACGGCGGCACCAGCGAAGAACTGTCGGCGGGAATTGGGTGTATTTGAGTTTTTGGTCATGCTCGGTTGTCCTTGATTAATGTGCTGGAGCTGCTGCCTCGGCGCCACCGCCGCCGGGCGACACAAACGTCGTCGGTGCGCCACCCTGCAGCGTCCACTGGAAATCGGTCTGTGCCAACCAGAAATCTCGTTGCGCGTCGATTGCATCGACCTCAGCGGCTGCTTGGTTGCTCACCTCGCCCAGCAGGTCCCAGACGCTTTTGAGCATGCCGTTGTAGTGCAGCACCGTCTCTTCGGTGATGTAGGTGCGCAATCTCAGCACATCGTCGCGGCTGGTGCGGGCCATCGAATGGCTGGCTTGGTAGACCTTGAAGGCGGTCTCTGAAGCGACCCGGTTGCGCACCGCGTCGATACCGGGCACATGCGCCTGTACGCCAGCCAGCCGCTGCTGCCAGACTTCGCGCGTCATCGGCTGCTCGGGCACCGGCGGCAGGTCGTCGGGCAGACCGAGACGGGTATCGGTTCCACTTAGGCGCAGGAGTTGGAGCAACGCATTTTCGCGTGTGGCGACACTCAGCTGAGCCTGCTGCAGTCCCCTGCGCGCTTGAATGTGGGCAAGCTGGAAGGGTGTGGACTGCAAGGGGCTCCAGTTGCCCACCTTGACCATGCGCTGCCCGAGTTCGTTGCCGGCCTCAGCGCTGGTCAGCTCGGCTTGGCGGAATCTCAGCGCCTTGCGGGCAGCAACAGCCTCCAGCCAAAGCTTTCTGGCATCCACTGCCACCTCCAGCAATTCGTCTGTGCCTTCCACGCGGCGTTGCAGACTCGGGTCGATTGCCTCGAATCGCCCATCCGCGATCTGCTTCACGGCGCTTGCTCCGAGTTGGCTTTGGGTACGTGCCAAGTCAAGATGCACACGCCAAGCCTGACGCACCACGTCGGCAGGCGCCATGAGCAACAAATTGGGTGCTGGCGCTTGTGCCTCAACAGCTGGCTTCAGGTTGGCATTTTCCCACTTGAGCAGGTCGATGTGGCCGCGTTTGAATTGGGCCACGGCCTCGTTGGCGCTGCGCCAGTCGGTCAGGGGAGGTGCCACGCCAGCCTGCTGGGCGGCAGCAGCCAGTGGCAGCAGCGCACAGGCAAACGCGGCCCCAAGACCTCTGGCGGACCAGACGGGGTTCGATCGCATAAACATTCTCCATGTGGGTTGTCGGGCTGAGGGGCAGTTTAGGAAAGCCATTGCAACAAGCACCTGTCGGTCACATGACAAAAATGTCATGTGGGGTTTTCTCCCCCGCCTGAAAGGCACACTGCGTCGCATGAACATCCTGATCATCGAAGACGAACCCAAAACCGGCGAATACCTGCGCCAGGGCCTGCGCGAGGCGGGCTTTGTGGTGGACCTCGCCACCCGTGGCAACGACGGCCTGCACCTGGCGCTCGAAGGTCAGCACGATCTGGTGATCTTGGATGTGATGCTGCCCGAACTCGACGGCTGGCAGGTGCTCAAGGGCCTGCGCAGCATGGGGCGCCAGATGCCGGTGCTGTTTCTCACCGCGCGCGATCAGGTGGAGGACCGGGTGCGCGGGCTGGAGCTGGGCGCTGACGACTACTTGGTCAAGCCGTTTTCGTTTGCCGAGCTGCTGGCGCGGGTGCGGGTGATCTTGCGGCGCGGTCGCCCCGAACAGGCGGTGGCCACGCTGCACCTGGCCGACCTGGAGCTGGACCTGTTGCGCCGGCGGGTGCTTCGCGCGGGCAAGCGCGTCGATCTCACCGCCAAGGAATTTGGCTTGCTGGAGCTGCTGATGCGCCGCCAGGGCGAGGTGTTACCGCGATCGCTGATTGCATCCCAGGTGTGGGACCTCAACTTTGACAGCGACACCAACGTGATCGATGTCGCTGTGCGCCGCCTGCGCGCCAAGGTGGACGAAGGCTTTGAACCGCGCCTGATCCACACCGTGCGCGGCATGGGCTATGTGATGGAAATACCGGAGGTCAACGCGTGAGCGGGGGCCTGCGCCTGACCCTCACCGCGCGGCTCACGCTGCTGTTCACGGCTGTGCTGCTGGCGGTGCTGTGCGGGCTGGGCGCGATGGTGACGCTGGCCAACCAGGCGCACTTTGTCGATCTCGACCGCGACTATTTGACTGACAAGGCCGCGTTGGTGCGCAAAGTGGTCGCTGGCAGCACCAATCTCGACCAAATGTCTCAGCGGCTGCAGGAGCTGCTGCAAAGCCACACCGGTTTGACGGTGCGCTTGGAGCAGGCGCAGCAAACGCTCTACGGAGAACCTGCCGACACCTTCCCGGGTGACCTCGTGTCCACCACAGGCAGGCTGGAGCCGAGCGACTGGACCTGGGACGGTAGCCTGCTGCGCGGCGCTGCGGTGGCGCTGCCCACGCCCGTCTTTCTGGGTGGCGAGGCCGCGCCCAGCCTGCGCCTGCTGCTGGCCATGGACACGCACCACCACATTCACTTCATGCAAGAGCTGCAACGCAGCCTGCTGCTGTATCTGTTGACGGCGGGCCTGGCCAGCGGCCTGCTCGCGTGGTGGGCGGCTCGGCGCGGCTTGGCGCCGCTGCGCGACATGCGCGAACGCGCCCGCCGCGTGACGGCCAACCAGCTCGATGCGCGCATGCCAGTGGACAGCGTGCCGGTGGAAATGGCCGAGCTGGCGCAGGCGCTCAACACCATGCTGGAACGGCTGCAGCGCGATTTCCAGCGGCTGTCCGATTTCTCCAGCGATCTGGCGCACGAGCTGCGCACGCCCATCAGCAACCTGCTGACCCAGACCCAGGTTACGCTGGCGCAGCCGCGCGATGCCGCCAGCTACTGCGACACCCTGGCCTCCAACGCAGAGGAGTTCCAGCGCATGGGCCGCATGGTGTCCGACATGCTGCTGCTGGCCAAGACCGAGCATGGCCTGGCACTGCCACACCGTGGGCCGGTTGCGTTGCATGAGGCAGCCCAGTCCTTGTTCGATTTTTTCGATGTGGTGGCCGAAGAGAAGGGCGTCACGCTGGTGCTCGAAGGCCAAGCCACCATCCAGGGCGACCCGCTGATGTTGCAGCGCGCGATCAGCAACCTGCTCTCCAACGCAATTCGCCATGCGCCCGAGCACAGCCGGGTACGGGTTTCGGTGAGCAACCCCGACAACACAGCTTCGCTGTGTGTGGACAACGCCGGGCCGCCCATCGCCCCCGAGCACCTGGCGCGCCTGTTCGACCGCTTCTACCGGGTAGACAAGTCTCGCGCGCACCTCAACCCCGACGGCACGGGTTTGGGCCTGGCGATCACGCGCGCCATCATGGAGGCGCACGGTGGCACGGTGTCGTTGGCGTCCACCACAGAGCACACCCGCTTTTGTCTGCGGTTTCCCGCCGCGTGAACGCCTGCCGCCCACATCCGCCACACCTTGTTCCTGCTGCCCTGCCCCGCCCCGCCCAGACGCGCTGTGCACGCTGCGTAACAACATCGGCCTGCTGCGCAAAGGCCAATCCCCGTGGCTTTCGTGTCAGTGGGGTTCGCTGTTGTTGCGTGCCAGGCGAGCTGGCGAATCGAGCGCGTCGTCCGTCGCGCTCTGCCAGGCCAGGAGCTGCAGCAAGCCAGCGCCCTGTAGCCGCTCCAGCCCGTAGCGGCTGCATGAGACCGTGTGGCCCTCGGACGCGGTAAACATGAAAATTCGGCCATTGGGACTGGCCCAGGTGGGTTGGCAGCGTTGGGTTTTCCCGTGTTCATCCAGGTCGATCCAGCCACCCACCCGCAACGCATCGGCCGCCTTGGCGCTCGGTTTCTGCCCGTCAGGGGTGGGCGCCTGGGTGTGGGTAAATTCGGGAGGGGACAACAGATCGGCGTCGGTCATGAAGCCGGAATCGCCGGCTTCAGCTTCGCCATCGCGGCCCTGACGGGGTTGCCCGTCATGGGCTTCAAATCTGCATGTTTGCTGTTTTGTGCCAGATGCTGCGTTCTGCGGCCTGCCTCGCGCAGGCCCTGGAGCGCATGAAACAACAGCTCTGACAGCGCTTGCGGGTGGTCGATGGTGTCCAGGCCTTCGCGCAGCGTGCGCAGCAGATCTGGAATCCCCCGAATCAAGCGCGGGGCGTTGCGGCTGGCCAGGGCCAGCTGACTGGACCACAGCAGGTCGGGCAAGACCGCCATGAAACGCAGCGCGGCTGTGTCAGCGCCGTTCGATGTCTCGCCGGCCTCGGCGGCCAGGCGCGCGTGGGCAATCACCTGCGACCAGAGGGCCAGCTGAGAAAGCTCTGCACCAAGCCAGGCGCACGCTCGAAATCGGGCTGTGCCTCAATTTCTTTGGCGACATGCTCGGCCAACAGCTTGCGCTGTACCAGGTGCTCTGTCGATTGCGGGTCAAGGTTTTGTGCGAATGCGCCAGCGATCATGACAGCCGCGTTGAATCGCTGCAGAGCACCGGGCAGCTGTGCCGAGAGCTGGGATCCCGCCGCCTGCACCGCCCTCACCGCTTTCATTGCATCGCGCATCAGGTCTTCAAACCCAGCGTCTTGCTCGCTGGAGAAGGCCAAGCTGCGCTTGGTGATCGCCGCCAGCAGCTGCCCCGCCGGGTTCTGCGGATCGGGAAAAAAGTGCGCTTCACTGACCGCGGGTTGCAGCAGCGGTTGTTTGAGCATTTGCACCAGATCGCGCACCGCCTTCAACATCCGCGTGTCTTCGGTGGTTCGCCGCAGCAACAGCGCAACCACATCGCCCGCCAGGCTGAGAGCCATCGCTTGGCTGGCATCCAGATCGTTTTGCGCCAGCTGCCCCGCCAGCAGCTGGTGCAGGCGGGCCAGCGCGGGCAGCGGATCGCAGCCGGCCGGGGTGGCTGCCGGGATGCCGTCGGTGGTGCGTTTCGCCGCCGCGGCGGTGGGCGCCGCGCGCGATTGCAGTGCCTGAATCACCAGGTAACCGGCCGCAGCCACCCCATGGCGCTCCAGCCATTTTTCCAGCTGGTGATAAAAGGCCTCCAGCGACTGCCCAAGTGCCTGCGCGCCTGCATGCAGCCAGTGGGCGCGGACATCTTGCGCCGGGTTGAGGGTGCCGATTGCGCGCGCCAGCGCTGCCACCACCGTATCGGTCCTGAGCGGGTTGGATTCGATACGCACCGCATCAAAGCCCGGCGCCCGGCTCAGCCGCGCACCGAAAGCCGCCAGCTCTTGTTCGCACGCCATCCTCACAATCTGCTGCGAGCGCGCCAAATCCACCGACTGCTGCACCTGCTGGTCGTCCATCAGCTCCAACCCGTTGATGCCCATGGGAGCGAGCCGTCGCGTGTCATCAAGTGGACTGTGCGGTTCAGCGTTGAAGGCGGTCTCAACGCCGCGCAAATCGGCCTTGATGGCATCGAGGAAACGGCTGCCGAGCAGATCGCGGTGTGTGATCAGCTGGGTACGGGCGTTGCCCAGGCTGTGTTTTTCGCGGCTGTGCAGCGCGCTGCTCTCGCGCTGATAAAACCCAATCGCCACCTATGTGAGCCACAGCGGTATCCAGCTATGCGCAAGCGCCATTGCCTCTGTCAAGCACGACGCCAGCAAACCATTGGCGCGATCGTTCACGTTGGGTGCCGCCCGGATCAGTCTTTGGCCAACAAACGCCGCCATCCCTCATGGCCCAGTGCCTGCAATGTGGCCATGTTGCGCTGGACGATGGTATCGGCGTCGCCCGCGTGGCTGGCCACCGCACGCGCCACGCTGTCCTCGCGCAACAGGTGCAACATGGGATACGGCGCGCGGTTGGTGGCGTTGCCAATGTCATCGGGCTCGCTGCCCTCAAACTGGAACGCTGGATGAAAGCTTGCCACCTGAATCACGCCCTCCAGATCGTGCTCGACCACCACATCGTCCACCACACCGAGAAAATCGTTGAATTCCAGAAAGTCGGGAAACAGCTTGGCATGCACCAGCAAGGTGGTGTCGATCTGCTCAGGGGGCGTGGCCTGCAGCAGATCCAGCTCGGCATCGAGCTCGTCCAAAAAAGCATCGAGATGGCGCGCGCAGCTGACCACAATGCGCACCTGGTCTTTCACATACACAGTGCGCGCAAACGGGCACAGATTGAGGCCGATCACCGCTTTTTCGAGCCAGCGGCGGGTGTCGGCCAGCACCTGTGCGTCGTTGCTCTCCATACGCCCAGATCCCGCTAACAGGATCAAGCCAGGCTCTTGAAGCGAGCGCGCTTGGGCTTGGCGCCCTCTTCACCCAAGCGCTTCTTTTTGTCGGCTTCGTATTCTTGGTAATTGCCATTGAAGAAGGTCCACTGGCTGTCGCCTTCGGCGGCCAGGATGTGGGTGGCGATGCGGTCGAGGAACCAGCGGTCGTGGCTGATGACCAGCGCGCAACCGGCAAATTCGAGCAGTGCTTCTTCCAAGGCGCGCAGGGTTTCCACATCGAGGTCGTTCGAGGGTTCGTCCAGCAGCAACACGTTGCCACCCTCAGCCAGGGTCTTGGCCAGGTGCAGGCGGCCCCGCTCACCACCCGAGAGGCTGCCGACGCGTTTTTGCTGGTCGCCGCCGGAGAAGTTGAAACGGCCGCAGTAGGCGCGACTCGGCATCTGGAATTTGCCGACCGTGATCATGTCCAGACCACCAGAAATGTCTTGCCAGACGGTTTTTTCGTTGGCCAGGTCTTCGCGGCTTTGGTCGACGATGGCCATCTTTACCGTCTGGCCGATCTTCACCTCGCCGCTGTCCGGATGCTCTTTGCCGCTGATGAGCTTGAACAGCGTGGACTTGCCCGCGCCGTTGGGGCCGATGATGCCGACGATGGCGCCTGCCGGAATCTGAAAACTCAGGTTGTCGATCAGCACCCGGTCGCCAAAACTCTTGGTGACGTTTTTGAACTCAAACACCTCGTTGCCCAGGCGCTCGGCCACCGGAATAAAAATCTCGTTGGTTTCGTTGCGCTTCTGGTAATCGACATCGCTCAGCTCTTCAAAGCGCGCCAGACGCGCCTTGCTCTTGGCTTGGCGGCCTTTGGGGTTCTGTCGCACCCACTCAAGCTCTTTTTTCATCGCCTTGGAGCGCGCGTCTTCGGTGCGATTTTCCGACTCCAAGCGGGCTTCTTTTTGCTCCAGCCAGCTGGAGTAGTTGCCTTTGTACGGGTGGCCGCTGCCGCGGTCGAGTTCCAGAATCCACTCCGCCGCGTTGTCAAGGAAATAGCGATCGTGGGTGATGGCGACCACGGTGCCGGGAAAGCGGGCCAGGTACTGCTCCAGCCAGTCAACCGACTCGGCGTCCAGGTGGTTGGTGGGCTCGTCGAGTAGCAGCATGTCGGGCTTGCTGAGCAACAGGCAACACAGCGCCACGCGGCGCTTCTCGCCGCCGGAGAGCACGCCGACCTTGGCGTCCCATGGCGGCAGGCGCAGCGCGTCGGCCGCGATCTCGATCTGGTGCTCGCTGTCGGTGCCAGCGGTGGAGATGATGGCCTCCAATTTGGCCTGTTCGGCCGCCAGGGCGTCGAAGTCGGCGTCTTCATCGGCATAGGCCGCATACACCTCGTCTAAGCGCTTTTGTGCAGAGCGCACCTCGCCCAGGCTTTCCTCGACCGCCTCGCGCACGTTTTGATCTGGGTTGAGCAGCGGCTCCTGCGGCAGGTAGCCGATGCGGATGCCTGACATGGGGATCGCTTCGCCCTCGATCTCTTTGTCAATGCCGGCCATGATTTTCAACAGCGTGGACTTGCCCGAGCCGTTGGTACCGAGCACGCCGATCTTGGCGCCGGGGAAGAAAGACAGCGAAATGTCCTTGAGGATGTGGCGTTTGGGCGGCACGATTTTGCCGACCCGGTTCATGGAAAAGACGTATTGAGCCATGCGAAAAACCGTGTTCGAAGGGTGAAAGGGTGTGGCGCCCGGCAGAGCTGCGGTGGAAACACCGACGCTGGAGCGACGCTGAAACAGCCATGCTGCGTAACCGTCAACCCTCAATTATCCTCTGCTTGACATGCGCGACCAAAACAGGCGTGCCAGCCGGTATGGGCGCGGAAAACGCGGTTGGTGGCCAGGCCTCGGCGGCAGTTGATGGGACCTTTAAGCAGGCGTGCGACAATCTTGGTGTTTCCAGCGTCAGTGACTGGAGACACCAGCAGCCTGCTGGCGGGTTTGCGGATCGAGCCATCGAGACCGCCGACTCACATCTTGATTTCGTCTGCCTTTGACTGAGCGGGTGCCACAGCACCCGAATAGGCGGACGCCCCCAGCGCCCTGGAAGGGCGCCTCATCACATGACATTTGACGATCTGAATTTGGCCCCGGCCATTGTCCAAGCGGTGCGCGAGCACGGCTATGAAACCCCCACACCCATTCAAGCCGAGGCCATTCCGGCTGTGCTGGCTGGGCGCGACCTGCTGGGCGGTGCGCAGACGGGCACCGGCAAAACAGCGGCATTCATCCTGCCCATGCTGCAAAGCCTGAGCAGCGGTGAACGCGCCAAAAACAAGTTTGGCGGCGTGGCCATACGCGCTTTGGTGCTCACACCCACCCGCGAACTCGCAGCGCAGGTGGAAGAGTCGGCCCGCGTGTACGGCAAACACCTGTCGCTCACCTCTGCCGTGATCTTTGGCGGCGTGGGCATGAACCCACAAATTAACGCCATGAAACGCGGCGTGGACATCCTGGTGGCAACGCCCGGGCGCCTGCTGGACTTGCAACAGCAAGGTTTTCTCGACCTCTCCGGCGTGCAAATGCTGGTGCTCGACGAGGCCGATCGCATGCTCGATATGGGCTTCATCCACGACGTGAAGAAGATTCTTGCCCTGGTGCCAAAAGAAAAGCAGAGCCTGCTGTTTTCGGCCACCTTCAGCGACGAAATCCGCGATCTGGCCAACAACCTGCTGAAAGACCCGCTGAGCATCCAGGTGACGCCGCGCAACACCACGGTGCAGCGCATCGCCCAGGTGATCCATCCGGTCGGCCGTGGCAAGAAAAAAGCGTTGCTGGTGCACATCATCAACCAGCACAACTGGAGTCAGGTGCTGGTCTTCACCCGCACCAAATTCGGCGCTAATAACGTGGCCGAGTTCCTGACCAAAAACGGCATCCAGGCCATGGCCTTGCACGGCAACAAGAGCCAGGGCGCACGCACCCAGGCGCTGGCTGGCTTCAAAAGCGGTGACATCCGCGCATTGGTGGCGACCGACATCGCCGCGCGCGGGATCGACATCGACGAGCTGCCGCATGTGGTGAATTACGAAATTCCGAATGTCTCTGAAGACTATGTGCACCGCATCGGCCGCACCGGCCGCGCTGGCAAGAGCGGTGAAGCCGTGAACCTTGTGAGCCTGGACGAGGAAGGCTTCATGATGGACATCGAACGCTTCACCAAGCAGCAGATTCCGGTGGAAATTTTTCAAGAGTTTATGCCCGAGCCCGGTGAACGGGCCGAGCCGATCGCCATGGGTCGCCAGACCATCTGGGGCGGCGCCGGCAAGCCGCCAAGCCGCGATGTGATGGCAGCCGCTGCCAAGGCCGCTCGTACCGAAATGCTGCAGCGCGTGCGCGAAAAGAAAGCCACAGATGGTGGTGGCAACGGCGCAGGACAACGTCAGCATCAGCGTCCGGCAGAAGCCAGTGACAACAGCCAGCCCAGAGGCAGGGATGAGCAGCAACGCCAGGCGCCCCGTGGCGATGGCCGGCGCGCCGGCGGACGCAACGGTGGCGGTGGTGGTGGTGGTAACGGCAGTGCTGCTGGCAACGGCGGCGGCAACCGGACCCATCCTGGTCAGCCTCGTCACGCTGAAGCGCGCGCCGAGCGCGCTCCGCATGACGACCGTGGCCCCCGCGAAGACCGCGGCCCGCGTGAAGACCGGGAGCCGCGTGAAGACCGTCAACCCGGCCCCAATGCCCACCTGGGTAGCCTGCGCATCCGCGAGCCGCGTCCGCGCAGCGCTGCCCCGGGTGGCCAGCCCGACCCGCTGCGCACCAGCATCGATTCCATGCGCACCGGCAACCGCAGCAAAGGCGGACCTGGTGGGCCGGGCGGTAACCGCGGCAGTCGCACCGGTGGCAGCGGCAATGGTGGCGCTGCCGATCCGTTGCGCACCAGCTTTGGCCGCATCCGCTGACAAAACAAGACCCCTACCCTGAGGCTACCCCTGGTGTGTGGCCTGCCCAAAGCGGACCTCGGTCCGCTTTCGCTTTTGTCACGTCAGCCAGCCGGTGCGGTTTTTCAATGTCGTCCGATCCCGACGGCTCGCGGGCCGCTTCGGCCCATCTGGAAATTGCCACGCGGCTTATAAGGGCCGGTCTGCACTCTACCGAAGTCCGGCAAGGGCGCTGGCAGTTTGGGATATTTGCTCGCCACCCGCAGCCATTCGCAGCGCTTGGTTTCTCAGGCAGCGCGGTCAGCGTTCAGGTGTGGTGGCAAAGCGCGCGGCGAAGATCGCCATGCGCAAGCTGTTCTTGCCGAAATCGTACAGGCCAAGGGTCGAGCGCGACCGATAGTCGATGCGCTGCTGCGATGGGTCTATCCGAAAATCGACCCGGTCCTGGAAGCCTGCGGGCGTGATGAACACCACTTCCAGCCCCAGCGTCTCGGCGCGAACAATTCGAGCTTGTGGAAAACTGACAAGTGTTTTGTGCAAGCGCTCCATCGCCTGCGCTGGCGTGCCCGCAAAGAGAAGCGGTGGCGGTGCGCCGTCGAGCGAGCTGACGCAGTTGCTGGGCAGGCTACACGCCAGCGTGTCTGGCAACGCGATTGAGGCGTCGGGCGCGGCGCTGGCGCAGGCGCTCAGCAGCAGCGCCAGGGCGAGCGGTGCTGCGCAGCAAATGGTGCTGATTGGTGTCTGGTGACGGGCCTGCAAGGGAATGCTCATGGGTCAGGGAAGGCGAAGCCAAATTTCGTTGCGCCGCATGAACCACGGCGTCCACGGCGGGTTGTAGCGCGAAAGTGTGGGTTCGCCGGTCCACGCCTGTCCTTCGGCCTTCAGCGCCGCTTCCAAAAGCGCGAGATGCTCGTCTTGATTCGCCTGTGACCAAAGCCCCGAATAGCGGATCACCGCAACCGCGACGCTGGCACTTCCCGCAACGTCACCCTGGCATCGGTCGGCTCCGGCGCACTGGTCAGTGTGACGCTTTTGGGCAACACGAACTGCACGCGGTAGCCACCGTCGGCTGCGCTTTGGGTCACCGGTGCAGTCATGGCCATCTTCATCGGCTCGGCCGTCTGCATGACGGGTGCCGTCATGGCCAGCTTGCGCTCGCCCTGGTTCTTGCCAAAGATGTAACCCGCCAAGATGGGAAACGCTTGGGAAGACGCCTCCTCGGCCGGAACCTGGACCACCACCTGTGCGACCACATAGGGCGCTTAGGCGCGAATTTCCATCACAGGCCCGCTGCGCTCCACCGTGTACGCCGGCTCCTCAATCGCTTGGCTCGCCAGCGGCGCCGCCAGCAAAGCCAACATGCTCAGCGCTTTTTTCATCTTGCAATCCTATGTTGAAACCGGTCTGCTGCAATGGCTGCTTGCCCCCGGGCTCCAGCGCATTGAGCTGTTGTGGAAGTTGCCAGCAAAACACCCCATTAGATGCCAACGTGGTGTGCCGACACCCAATTCACAAGGGTCCAGGAGAATTCGGCCCCATGTTTTTACCAAACCTGCGCCGGATGTTTTTCGTCCTTGCCCTCGGCCCCGCCACCTTCATCGCCACCACGCCTCAACCAGCCAACGCCGCGCTGGCGGATCTGCCGCCGATTGACCGTATCGTCAACCACCAGCCCAAGCTGCCGCCGCAGGTGCCAGCCGTCGACGGCGTGGAGATTGCGCAGGTCGGCATTGAGCGGCGCGAATACCTGCCGCTGGCGTGCACGCTTAAATGGCTGCAAGACGCGGTGCTGAGCGTGGAAGACGCGTGCTTTCGCGAGCGCAAAGGCATCAACCCCAAGGGCATGGCGCCCGCCGCCCTGGCCATGCTGACCAGCGGCCGCACCCAGGGCCTCAGCACCATCACACAGCAGCTTGTGCGCACCATGCTGCCCAGGCGCTAGCGCACGGTACAACGCCAAGCCAAGCAACGCCTGCTCGCCTTTAAGATGAAACGGGTGCTGTCTAAAAACCGCGTCCTGGAGATCTAACTCAACGATATTTTCCTGGGTCAGCACGCTCACGGTTTTGCATCAGCGTCCAGGACCTGCTTCGGCAAAACGATGGACCAGCTCGCTATTGCCAAGGCGGCTATGTTGTCTGGCCGGCCGCAAAACCCCGCTGTGCCAACCCGGTGACCAATTTCGAGCGCGCCAGTGCACCGTGCTCGACCGCATGCGAGCGGTCGGCGCCATCATCGAGCCGCAACTGGCGGCGGACTGGGCCGAGAAGTTGGAGCTTGGAGAGCTGGGTCGGCGCAATGTCGAGGCCGAGCCTGTGGCCGAGATAGTGCGCCGTGTGGTGCTGGACCGCTTTGGCACCGAGGCTTACTCCAGCGGCATTCTCGTCACCACCTCAATGCGCGCCGCTGACCAGCCAGCGGCCTTGGCCGCCGTGCAGCGCGGCGTGATGGCGCAGGAGGCGCGCAACCCCTGGCGTGGCCCGCAAGACCAGATCGAACAGCCACAGGCCGATGGCGCAGCGCTCGACAGCGCCATCGCCGACGGCCTGCGGGGCGTGTGCGATGAAGACCTGCTGCGGGTGGCGGTGGTGTTGTCGGCCTCATCGAAGGCGATGCGTGTGCAACTGGCCGATGGCAAGCGCCTGCGTCTCCAGGGCGCTGGCCTGCAGCCCACGGCCAACCGCCAACGGCCAACGGGCTTGTAGCCAAAGCAAAACTGGCGCTCAAGGACCAGCGCGGTTCGGTGGTGCCTGTGGTGGTCAGCGGCAAAATCTGGGCGCTGACCCAGTGGACGAAACCGAGGCTGCGCTGGTCGGCGGCTTCGATTTTTCTCGGCAACCGTTCAACCACGTTACCCAGAGCTGGCGCCAGCCCGGCTCGGCCATCAAGCCGCTGCTGGTGTTGGCCGCGCTGTCAGCGCGCGTGATGCCAATCACCTTGCTCGACGACCTGCCCTTCACATCGGCCAACGGCTGGAGCCCAGGTAACAGCGGCACCATCGCGCTGGGCCCGATCACGGTGCACCAGGTGCTGGCGAAATCGAGCAGCCTGGCGAGGGCGCGCCTGCTGCAGCACACCGGCCTCCAGCGGCCACGCGACAGGACCGCCCGTTTCGGTCTGGACCCGGCGCGCCAACCCAACAACCTCACCCTGGCGCTGAGCACCGGCCTGGTCACGCCGCTGCAAGTGGCGTAGGCTTACGGCACATTGGCCATTGGCCAATGGCCAATAGAGGGTAGCGGCTGGCGGCTGGCCCCGGTGGTGATTGAGAAAATCACCGACTTCCAAGACAAGGTCTGGTTCGGGGCACCGCCTCCCGCACCGCTCACCGAAGACAACCGCGCCAGCCCCGCGCGCAACACCTTTGTGTTGAGCTGCCGGCTGGCCGATGTGACGTGCGCGGGCCCAGCAGCACGCGCCCAGGCAACCCTCAACCCCCCAACATTTACGGCAAAACCGGCACCACCAACAGCCTGGTCGACGCCTGGTTCGCCGGCTACCAGCCCACGCTGGCCGCGGTGGTCTGGCTCGGCCACGACAAGCCGGGCAGCCTGGGCAACCCCGAATCGGGCGAACGCCTGGCGCTGCCGATCTGGATCGACTGCATGCCCACCACACCCAGGGTCGTGCCAGTGGCGCCATCCGTCGCACCGCCCGCTGGCCCGATTCGAGAGAACGGCGACTGGCTCTGCAGCGAATGGCAAAACGGCGGTGCAGTCGCCCCCATTTCAGACAGCACATACATCGCCTATGCAGGTCCGCCGATGGTGATTGACGCCACCAAGGCGTGGTTCAAGCCCTGAATACACGCCACCCACCAACGAAAAAGCCGACCGGAGAGTCGGCTTTTTCGTGTCGCCTTGGCGGGATCAGGCCTCGAGGATACGGGCCCTTGCCTCGGCGTATTCGCGCTTGAAACGCGCCACCATGTCGGCTGCCGACATCACCTCGCGGATGGCGCCGATGCCCTGGCCACAGCCCCAAATGTCTTTCCAAGCCTTGGCTGCGTTGGCGCCTTCACCGGTAGAAAAATTCATCTTGCTCGGGTCGCTCTCGGGCAGATTGTCCGGGTCCATGCCGGCGTTCTTGATGCTGCCCTTCAGGTAGTTGCCGTGGATGCCGGTGTAAAAGTTGCTGTAGACGATGTCGTCCGAGTTGCTCTCGGTGATCATCTGCTTGTAGCCGTCGACCGCGCGCGCCTCGGTGGTGGCAATGAAGGCCGAGCCGATGTAGGCGAAGTCAGCGCCCATGGCTTGCGCTGCCAGCACCGCGCCGCCCGAGGAAATCGAGCCTGAGAGGGCGATCGGGCCGCCAAACCACTCGCGAATCTCTTGCACCATCGCAAACGGGCTTTTCACGCTGGCATGACCACCAGCGCCAGCGGCCACGGGAATCAGGCCATCAGCGCCCTTCTCGATTGCCTTGTGCGCAAACACGTTGTTGATCACATCGTGCAGCACCAAACCACCCCAGGCCTGCACGCCCTTGTTCACGTCTTCGCGCGCACCCAGGCTGGTGATGATGATCGGCACCTTGTACTTGGCACAGACCTGCATGTCGTGCTCCAGCCGGTCGTTGCTCTTGTGCACGATCTGGTTGATGGCAAACGGCGCAGCCAAATTGTCGGGGTTCGCCTTGTCGTGCGCGGCCAGCGCTTCGGTGATCTCGGCCAGCCATTCGTCCAGTTGCGCAGCCGGGCGCGCATTGAGCGCAGGCATGGAGCCGACCACCCCGGCCTTGCACTGGGCGATCACCAAGGCGGGGTTGCTGATGATGAACAGCGGCGAGCCGATGACAGGGAACTTGATGCTCTTCAGAATGGGCGGCAGGGCGCGCGCGGGTGCGGTCATGGGATCTCCGGATGGGTGTTCGGTGCATTCTGGACGCGGTGCGTCTGCCGCTGTGTCGATGCGGCGACAGCGCAGGCGCTGGGTCAGACGGAAATCAGAAGGCCTCGGCCGCCAGCGCGGTGACGGCTTCTGCGCCTTCGACGATCGCATCGCGCATGCCCGGCGTGCGGCTGAGGATGTGGTCGGCGTAGAAACGCGCGGTGGTGATCTTGCTTTGCATGAAAGCGGCGTCGTCGGTGCCCAAAGCGAGTTGGTCTTCGGCCACCAGCAGCGCACGCGCCATTTGCCAGCCGGCCATCAGGTTGCCCGCCAGCATCAGATACGGCACGCTGCCAGCAAATGCGGCGTTGGGGTTGCTGCGGGTGTTGGCGGCGATGAACTCGACCACGTCCACGAACGCTTCGCGCGCTGCGGTGAGGCGTTTGGCCACAGCGAGAGACTGCGCACTGGCGCGCGTCACCAACTCCGCTTCCGTCTTCTCGATCTGGGCCGCGATCGCCTTGGCGCCGGCGCCGCCGTCGCGGGCTGTTTTGCGGCCCACCAGGTCGTTGGCCTGGATCGCGGTAGTGCCTTCGTAAATGGTCAGGATCTTGGCATCGCGGTAATACTGCGCGGCGCCCGTTTCTTCAATGAACCCCATACCGCCGTGCACCTGCACGCCCAGCGAGGTGACATCCAGGCTCATTTCGGTGCTGTAGCCCTTGACCAGCGGCACCAGGAAATCGTAGAAGGCGGCGTTTTCCTTGCGCACTGCCGCGTCGGGGTGGTGGTGCGCCGCGTCAAATGCCGCTGCAGCCACGGCTGCCATCGAACGGCAGCCTTCGGTGTAGGCGCGCATGGTCATGAGCATGCGCTTGACATCGGGGTGGTGAATGATGGACGCTGCCGCGCCCAGGCTGCCATCGACCGGGCGGCTCTGCACGCGGTCCTTGGCATAGCCCACCGCCTTCTGGTACGAGCGCTCGGCAATCGCGACGCCCTGCACACCGACCGCGTAGCGCGCGGCGTTCATCATGATGAACATGTATTCCAGGCCGCGGTTTTCCTCGCCCACAATGTAGGCGGTGGCACCGCCGTGGTCGCCGTACTGCAGCACCGCAGTCGGACTGGCCTTGATGCCCAACTTGTGTTCGATGCTCACGCAATGCACGTCGTTGCGCTCGCCCAGCGTTCCGTCCGCGTTGGCCAGGAATTTGGGTACCACAAACAGGCTGATGCCCTTCACGCCCTCGGGCGCCCCGGTCGCCCGCGCCAGCACCAGGTGCACGATGTTCTCGGCCATGTCGTGCTCACCATAGGTGATGTAGATTTTGGTGCCGAATACCTTGTAGCTGCCGTCAGCCTGCGGTTCGGCACGGCTGCGCACCGCCGCCAAGTCGCTACCAGCCTGGGGTTCGGTCAGGTTCATGGTGCCGGTCCACTGGCCGCTCACCAACCTTTTCAGGTAGGTCGACTTCAGCTCGTCGCTGCCTGCGGTCAGCAGGGCTTCGATGGCGCCGTCGGTCAGCAGTGGACACAGCGCAAAGCTCATGTTGGCGCTGTTGAGCATTTCCCCGCAGGCCGCACCAATGGTCTTGGGAAGGCCTTGGCCACCGAATTCAACTGGGTGCTGCAGGCCTTGCCAGCCGCCTTCGGCGTATTGCTTGAAAGCGTCTTTGAAACCCGGCGTCGTGGTAACAACCCCGGCCTTGAAAGTCGATGGGTTCTTGTCTCCCTCCCAGTTCAGCGGCGCGATCACATCCTCGTTGAGTTTTGCGCACTCTTCCAACACCGCCTGCGCGGTCTCCAAACCAGCGTCTTCAAAGCCTGGCATGGCAGCCACCTGGTCAATGCGTGCCAGGTGCTCGATGTTGAACAGCATGTCTTTCAGCGGTGCGGTGTAGCTCATGGCGAGTCTTTTGGGGGCGGAAGAATGATTGAAAAAGGGGCATCGCAAACGATGCCCTGTCAAAACAGAGCGTGGCTTACAGCGCCTTGATCAGCTCGGGCACTGCCACGAACAGATCGGCTTCCAAGCCGTAGTCGGCCACGCCAAAGATGGGCGCTTCGCGGTCTTTGTTGATCGCCACGATGACCTTGGAGTCTTTCATGCCGGCCAGGTGCTGGATGGCACCGCTGATACCTGCTGCAATGTAGAGCTGGGGCGCGACAATCTTGCCGGTCTGACCCACCTGCCAGTCGTTTGGGGCATAGCCCGCATCCACCGCGGCGCGGCTGGCGCCCAGGGCGGCACCCAGCTTGTCGGCCAGCGGCGCCATCACCTCGTCGAACTTCTCGTTAGAGCCCAGTGCCCGCCCGCCGGAGACGATGATCTTGGCGGCGGCGAGCTCAGGCCGATCGCTCTTGGCGATCTCGCTGCCCAAGAAAGTGGTTTTGCCACTGTCGGCTACCGCTGCTGCGATTTCGACCGCCGCGCTGCCACCGGTTGCAGCAGCCGGATCGAAGCCGGTGGTGCGCACTGTAATTACCTTGGTGGCATCGCTGCTTTGCACCGTGGCCATCGCGTTGCCAGCGTAGATCGGGCGCTCAAAGGTGTCGGGCGACTCGACCTTGGTGATGTCGCTGATTTGCGCCACATCAAGCTTGGCAGCCACGCGCGGGGCAATATTCTTGCCCGAAGCGGTGGCGGGAAAAAGGATGTGGCTGTAGCTCGACGCGATGGCCAGTATCTGAGCGGCCATGCTTTCGGCCAGGCCATGTTCCAGGTGAGCCGCATCGGCGTGCACCACCCTGCTCACACCGGCAATGGCAGCAGCGGCCTTGGCCGCCTCACCTGCATTGTGGCCAGCCACCAGCACATGCACATCGCCACCACAAGCCAAGGCTGCGGTGACGGTGTTGAGGGTCGCCACCTTGATGGCGGCGTTGTTGTGTTCGGCAATGACAAGAGAGGTCATGGTTTAAGTCCTGTTGCGGGAGAGATTGCGTGAGGTTCGCGTGTCTTTTTCCAGGAAGCCGGGCAACCGGCTTCGCCCCCTAAGGGGTGGCGCCTAAGGCTAAGGCGACGCGACGGGTATCAAATGACTTTGGCTTCGTTTTTGAGTTTGTCCACCAGTGCCGCCACATCGGACACCATGACGCCGGCGCCGCGCTTGGGTGGCTCGCTGACCTTGAGCGTTTTGAGACGTGGCGTCACGTCTACACCCAGGTCTTCGGGCTTGAACATTTCCAGGGGCTTTTTCTTGGCCTTCATGATGTTTGGCAGTGTCACATAGCGCGGCTCGTTCAGACGCAGGTCGGTGGTGATGACAGCGGGCAGCGTGATCGCCAGCGTCTCCAGACCGCCATCGACCTCGCGGGTGACATGCGCCTTGCCATCGGCCACCTCGACCTTGTAGGCGAACGTGGCCTGCGGCAGATCGGCCAGCGCGGCGAGCATCTGCCCGGTCTGGTTGCAGTCGTCGTCAATCGCCTGCTTGCCCATAATGATCAGACCGGGCTGTTCCTTGTCAACCAGCGCCTTAAGCAGCTTGGCGACCGCCAGTGGCTGCAGCTCTTCGCTGGTCTCCACCAAAATGGCGCGGTCGGCACCGATCGCCATGGCGGTACGCAAGGTTTCCTGGCACTTGGCGTCGCCGCACGAGACCACGATCACCTCAGTGGCCGCGCCCTTTTCCTTCAGGCGCACAGCCTCCTCCACCGCGATTTCGTCAAATGGGTTCATGCTCATCTTCACGTTGGCGATGTCGACACCGCTGCCGTCGCTCTTGACGCGGACTTTGACGTTGTAGTCGACAACGCGCTTGACGGGGACGAGGACCTTCATGATCGGTGGCTCCTGATGGGGTGAAACAGAAAAGGGGTTGACGTGTGCGTCAAGTTGAATATTGTATGCCTGCCCCTCTGATGTTTCACTGCCGCGAGGCTCGAAAGGCCCACTGCGCCGGGGTGGTTCTGGCCCCTGCAACCGGGTTTTTTTCTCGGTGGAGCCAGGGTTTTGACCCTTGTCTGCGGTCAGCTGCCTGGAGCGGCAGGGCGATTTGTTCGCTGTCGCGCAAGTAACAAGCACGCGTTTCTGCGGTCGGTCCGCTGCCCCCACTCAGATGGCTCCCAACCCTTCGCCGGCCGGCGCCGTGTGTGGGCGGGTCGTGAGTGCCAGTGCCGCAGGCGAGATCCCTGAGGCCGCATGGCTGCAAAGCCACACCTTGCTGTTCGGCGGTTTTGGTTCATCGCCCGTCTTGGGTTTGCGTTTCTCGTCATCAGCGCCTGTGCGAATTTCATCCCCCACCTGCGCACCACACACTGCGAACTGCGCACCGCGCACTGCGGACACGCACTTCGCACCGACAGACGAACACAAAGGCTTGGATAGTCTGGGTATTGACGTGGGCGGTGGCGGGGATGGTGCGCTTGGACATCCAGATCGCCTTGCGCGCCCTCTTGCTGGGCCTGCCCCACCTTATTGCTCCGGCCCGATGAAGTCTTAAGCGGCATAGCGCACCCGGCGATCCTGGAAGTAGCTCATCACGCGCTCAGGGTTTTGCTCCAGCATCGCCATATGATCGTTGGCCGCCTCACGTA
>Ga0105050_10000094_pt1 | contig 106824 bp, 114 predicted proteins | sample FRY01_FD_78088 | JGI IMG/M metagenome (GOLD analysis project Ga0105050, IMG submission 78088) | Freshwater microbial communities from Lake Fryxell liftoff mats and glacier meltwater in Antarctica - FRY-01 | ecosystem: Environmental > Aquatic > Freshwater > Ice > Glacier meltwater ... | reverse complement strand
TTGTCTTTCCGCAAGATTTTTATTTTTGTTGCAACTCCGTTTACAACACCAACTCCGACCTGAGTGGATGCTTGGCTAAAAGTCTGCGAGTCCATAGGAGGGGATGTTCCAGTTGACGGGGAGGTTGTTGTTGTCGTTGTCTTTGGAATGGTGGACGTTGTTGTAGTTGTAGGCACTACCGCGCGGGGCACTGTTGATGCAGATGGCACCTGCAAGATAGTTGTGGTTGTAGTTATTTGTGAGATTCCCGATTGGCCAATTGCAACAGTGGTAGTTGATTCAGTTGATGGCGGAATTGTTGTCATGGGGACAACGGTTGTTGTTGTTGTTGTTGGGGCAGGAGTGGTATCAATCAAGACACTTGTTGCACTCGAAATGCTTGCTGGACCAGTGTTTGCTGCAGAGTCACTCACGGAGTTGGCGGCGAGTCGGGCAATCACGGTGCCATCAGAAGTACATACGACTCTTACTGTGATGGATGTTCCAAGTGATGCTGATGGTGTGAATAAACAACCAGCAGCTGTACCTGTATAAGAAAAATCAGTGTCATATATTCCGGTGACACTTTCAGAAAAGACCAGTGTGTAAGTCAGTGTGCGACTTGTGGATGGAGTCGATGGAGGCGTCCATGTTGCTGTTGGAGATGTCGTATCAATAACGATTGCTTTTGACCCTGCGATGTTGTTTGAACCAGTAGGCACCGCAGTCGATGACATCGCGTTACCCGCAGTGTCAGCAACAGTGCCAATTGTGAACGAACTCACAGTCAAATCTGATGACGTGTGTCCAGACGACACCGTATAGGTACCAGTCAACGTGGTACCAGCAGAAGCCGCTGTCAACAAGACTGTCGCACCAGTGTCTAATGTGACTGTCAACGTGTTGCCCGATTCAATCGTTTTGTTCACCGTCGCTGTGATGTTGATCGTGGCTCCCGCACCATAAGAGCCGCTAGCTGTCGACGATGAAAACGATGACACGGTCGGGGCCGTTACGTCACGAGTAATCGTGGTTGTTGCTGTTGCAGCCGATGCTGGACCAGTATTAGTAGCTGTGTCTAAAGCACCATTGACTGCAAATTGCGGAATGACAGTGCCAGCAGAACACGATGACACTGTCACCGTACGCGATGAACCAGAGTCGGTTCCAGGAGCAAACACACAGCCAGTGGCAGTACCAGTATTCCTAAAATCACCAGCGACAACATCGGTCACAGATTCAGAGAACGTCAGTGTGTATGTGAACGAGGTTGCGCTAGTTGGTGTTGATTGCGCCGACGTAAACGACGACACGGTCGGAGCTGTCGTGTCGGTTCCATTTGCATTTTCGTATGCACCAATGTCGTAAGCGCCGCTTCGTGCAAAGCTTCGTTGGTCGGTGGATGGCGGAGTGATTGTGTTCCCTGTATATCCATGGGCTGCAGAGTCGCCCGTGTTCAAAGCGACACTGCCTGCCAGAATCGCTAGAGTGCGAGTTCCGTTTGCATCTCCATTAACTGCAATCCCTGTATCGAGATTAAGTAATGCTTGGTCACCAGTTTGAATTCCGGTGCCGGAAAATACATTGTTGGTGCTGTATTCAATGATGGAATAAGTGGCTATGACTGCCGAACCACTTGTGGCATTTTTAGCGTAAAAATCGTTTCCAGCGCCACTGACGCCGGTGTTGTTTGCCATCAACACATTTTTCAATCGCAAGTCATAGTTGGTGCCCGTATACAACTGATTCCATAAAATTCCGCCTGCTCCTAGAGTGGCAGAGTTGCCAACAATTGTGACGTTAGTGAGACGCGCACCTCGGTCTTGGTAATAAAGAGAGATTGCCCCACCGTATGAATTTGTGCTGTTGCCATAAAAAGTACTATTTGTAATGGTGGTTTTACCAAAACGTTGCGACGCTAATCCACCGGCGACGGAAGTGTAATCATAAGGGTATGACGAACCACCGTTGCTATTTACTGTGTTATTTGAAACTGAGGAATTGGAAATTGAGATTGTGGCTGATTGCATGCCACCGTAGACGCCGCCAGCTGCGTAGTACTTGCAAACACAATCGTTGTCTTCAATATTGCTGTTGGTCACACTGAGGTTCGCATTTTCCTGCAGCATCACGCCGCCAGCTCGATCGTAGTTTGCTGACGATGCAGCATTGTTTTGGGTGACGTCTACTTGATCAAGCGTGAGAACTCCTGTTGTTCCAGCGCATCCACCAGAAGTGCCACAGTATTCGCCGTACAGAGTTATGCCCCCGCCCTGCCCCGCATCAACAACCTTTCCGTACCTGATCGTGATCTTTTGCAACGTGACGGTCGATCCTCTTCCAATAAAGAACACCATTCGGTCAGCAGTATTTCGTGAAGTGTCAGCTTGCACAATGGTTGAACGCGACTGCCCGCGGATGGTGAGATTCTTTGCAAGTGTGTAGCCGGTTCCAACTGCATCTCCGGTTTCGCTGGCATTCGACCAGGTAAACGTTCCGGTGAGATCAATCGTGTCACCTGATGCAGCAATTGTGTAGGCCTTATGAAAAGTTTGATAGGGACTACCAGAGGATCCGTTTCCAGTGGTGTCATTCCCGTTCGCACTATCTGCGTACACAATGGCTGGTACTGCTTGTGCGACTTGAATATTAGTTTGGAGAAAAACTGTGAAAAGTGATGTGAACGCGACGATGAGCGATACCAACCGTAGCTGTCTATGCGTATGTGGGTGGTGAATGTTCATTGCCCAAGAATGTAACACGGCAGGGCGATGTCGGCAACGGCAAAATCACCCTGAAGATGAACAGTTCTTGTCTAAAGACTGATCTTTATTCGACGCGATGACCAGGTGGTCCTCAACTCGAGTGGTAACCGAATATTTTAGAGAACGTAGCGTTGAAGAAAATCAGTGATGAAGAGCAGATACGACTCGTCATCGACTGATTTATCCGCCAGATCACGGTTTGCGAATCCATCTGCGAATGAAACAATTGCCCACGCGATTGTTCTGGCCGGAATAGGAGATGTGTTTTTAGAAATCAAACGAGCAGTAATAATCGTCTGTTCTGATGCCGACTCCATTTCTTCGATTACATTGCTGAGTCGAGCGCGCAATTCAGGAATTCGCTGACTTGCTGCCTTGGCTTCTATACGTAACCAACGGTTATCTTGTCGCCATTTTTCCTCAGGCTTGGGCATCAAGCCCGCAATAACTTGTGGATCCAATACGGTCGTATCTTGGGGTATCTTGCTCAATAAGCGCTCATTGTCTTCAATAAAGTCGTGCGCAATTCGCACTGCGAGTACTTCAGTAATGAGACTCTCTCGATTTCCAAAATACTTGTAGATGAGGGGTGTGGAAACGCCGGCGCTCTTTGCGACATTTGCGATACGTAAGCCAAGCACCCCGACCTTCAAAATTTCATCGATCGTGGCATTTGCGATTCGCTCGCGCGAAGTACTCAAGCCAGCGTTAGATGGTGTGCTAGTGGCTTGGCTCATAGGGAAACATTTACGGTACACCGTCTTGTCCGACATAGGTTGCCATCGCCGATCTCTCGCTCTCAATGAATCTTTGACTATTGGGACTTCTCTAACTAGTTGACTGTCCCTCTAGTTGTTGGTTAGCAAGCCTTTTCTGCGAACGTCACTTTGGTAGTGATGAGGTATGAGTCAACGGCCGTTGTCACGCAGGTGTTGGCGCCGTAACCCGTGTGTCGATCTTGTGTAACAACGATGAGACGGCCATCTTGGAGTGTCTCGGCCATCTTGCGTGAACTTGCAAGGGGGGTGGCTGCATCTCCAGTGGTTCCAATCACCACGATGGGTCCAGCACCATTGCCGGTTATATCGATTCTGTAGTTTGGTTTGGCTGGCCAAAAAACGCAGGCGTAACCACCTGAAAAACTGACACCAAGCCGCGGTGCAACTTTCTGAAATTCAGGAGTGTATGCATCAACTTCTTTGATTGTCTTTGGACCAGGATCGTCTAAACATGAAATTGCAATGAATGCTTCCAATTCATTTCCATACGTTCCATCAGGCTTGCGCTGGAAATAAGAATCGTACAGCGATAGCAAGCCAGCTCCGTCGCCTTTTTGTGCATCAGCAAGTGCTGTTTCTAGTTCGTCCCACATTGTTGATGAATACATCGCTTGTGACACAGCAGTGAATGCGATGGCTTGATTTACAGGTGGTCGCTTTTTGTTGACGACTAGGGGATATTTGTCGACAGAAATGATTAATTTGTCGAATGCACCTTCAGAATTGCCGTTGTTGTAGAAAGGGCATTTTTTGTTGGCAGAGCAACGCGCTAAAAATTTAGTGAATGCTGCTTCAAAACCTTTGGCTTGTTGTAGTCCACCTGTAACGGAGTCAGAAGTTGGATCAGCTGCGCCGTCAAGAACTGCAGCGCGAACAGTGGTTGGAAACATCGTGGCCCATGTTGCTCCGAGTTCGCTGCCGTATGAAAAGCCGAAATATGTAATTTTTTCTTCACCAAGTGCAGCGCGAATCATGTCCATATCTCGGGCAGTTGAATTAGTTGAGATATACGGCAAAATTGAGCCGCTTTTCTTTTCACACTCTGCATTAAAGTTTTTGTCCCTGTTGATAATTACTTGTACTTCTGCAGGAGTTTCTGGGGACGGGTCGATCGCAAAGTATTTGTCGAATTCATCGATGCAATCCACTGCTGGAGTGGATTCACCCGTACCGCGCGGGTCCCATCCGACGATGTCGAAACTGTCCATAAGGTTTTTACTGAAATATGAGTCGGCATTGGTCGCTAGGAATGAGCCACCAAAGCCTGGCCCACCGGGATTAACCAACATTGTGCCAATTCGTTTGGTTCGCACATTGGCTGGTCGTTTTACAATTTTCAATGTGAATTGACCAACTGAAGGATTGTCGTAATCGTATGGAACTTTCAATTGAGCACACTTCAAGGGGTCAACGGAATCGTCGCTGCAAGATTTCCATGTCAGTGTTCCCCCGATTGCTGGAGCGATGGACGTCGGAGTCACAGAACTTTGTGGAGCATTGGTGGATTCCGGACCAGCTGTCCCACTACTGCATGCCGATAGACCCACAAGCATGCCTGCGACCAATGTTTTGGTGAGAATCGATGGACGGAACACTCCATAAGACACTAGGTGCAACAAGCCCCGTATCCTGAATAGATGCGAATGGGCCCTCATATGCTGATGCCAGGTGATGCGAGTGCCGTCAAAGGGAACCGTCTAAAAAAGGTCACTTTGCAGCGGGTCTGGATCTTTTCCTCTCCTTATCGTCTCGATATCACTGGATTTTTGCTTGCCATTATTTTTGCAGCATTGTTGGGACTTGCTCCGCCGCTGTTATTTCGAGCAATTCTCGATCGAGCGATCCCTGCTGGGAACACTGGGTTGATCACAACATTGGCTGGGGTGCTGGTGGTGGCCGCAATTGGAGATGCCGTGCTTGCAGTGGTGCAACGTTGGTTGAGCTCGCGCATCGGTGAAGGGTTGATCTATGACCTCCGTGTTGCTCTTTTTGACAAGGTGCAACGAATGCCTGTTGCATTTTTTACAAGAACTCAAACCGGATCGCTCATTAGCCGATTGAACAATGATGTGGTGGGCGCTCAAACAGCGGTGACTTCAACCCTTGGAAGTGTTGTATCTAACGTCATTGTTCTTACAACGACATTGACAGCAATGATTATTCTTGAATGGCGCCTGACACTGTTATCGCTCATTGTTCTTCCTGTTTTTATTATTCCTGCAAAACGAGTTGGAGCGAAACTTAGCGATATCGCGCGGAAACAAATGGAAATTAATGCCGAGATGAATCAACAGATGAGCGAACGATTCAATGTGTCGGGCGCGATCATTGTAAAACTGTTTGGTCGTCGTGAGCGCGAGGTAAGTGCGTTCTCTAAGCGGGCAGCTGGTGTGCGTGACACAGGGATTAAATCTGCTTTGTATAGTCGCGTCTTTTTTGTTGCGCTTGGCTTGGTTGGCGCAATGGGAGCAGCAGCTATCTATGGCGTAGGCGCACACATGGTGGTGGCCAAAAGTATTAGCACGGGAACTTTGGTGGCTCTTGCGGCGTTTGTGCAGCGGATTTATCAACCACTGATAGGCCTCACCAACGCACGCGTGGAAGTGATGACTGCATTTGTCAGCTTTGATCGAGTGTTCGAAGTACTTGATGCCCCAGAATCAATTGTTGATCGACTTGGTGCGATCGACTTGGTGTCGCCACGTGGTGAAGTGGAGTTTGATTCAGTGGTCTTTCGTTATCCGCCTGCATCGTCTGTGTCGGTTCCATCACTTGAAGCTCCTGGTGGATTCTCAAGCGATCCGGATGTCGATGTATTGCGCGGAGTGTCATTAAAAATTGTCCCTGGCGAAACTGTGGCAGTAGTTGGTGTGAGTGGTTCAGGCAAAAGCACTCTGGCTTCGCTTGTGCCTCGTTTGTACGATGTGACTTCAGGTGTTGTCAAGGTTGATGGAATTGATGTTCGCGATCTCACTGGTGATTCACTCCATGATGCAATCGGGGTTGTATCTCAGGATCCACACCTTTTCCATGAATCGATTGAATCCAACCTTCGCTACGCCAAACCAGCAGCTACAACTGCAGAAATTGTGGATGCCTGCGTGGCAGCGCGCATTCACGACACCATTGCAGCGTTGCCCGATGGCTATGCAACGTTGGTCGGGGAACGCGGGTATCGACTGTCTGGTGGAGAGAAGCAGAGGGTGGCGATTGCCCGTATGTTGTTGAAGAATCCTGCGATCATGATTCTTGATGAAGCCACCAGCCATTTGGACAATGAAAATGAGGCCCTTGTTCAAGAAGCTTTAGAAGAAGCGCTACAGGGGCGAACAGCATTGGTGATTGCTCACCGGCTATCCACGATCAGGGATGCTGACAGGATTGTGGTGCTTGATAACGGTGTCATTGCCGAGCAGGGCACTCACGACCAGTTGATGGCCTTGGACGCAATGTATGCCTCACAGGTCCGCGCTGGCGGATCGTTCGGGCTTGACTCACTGATTATCTAGAGTGAATGAAATGTCGACAGAAATTGAACTCATCGATGGCGTTCCTAGTTTTACGGTCACTCAGTTTTCAGAAGTTCTCAATGGGGTACTCAAACTGTCTTTTGAACGGGGTGTGTGGGTCGAAGGAGAAATAGAAGGTTTACGCAAGCCAAGCCCCCATGCATATTTTTCGCTTGTGGAAAAAATTGAAGGAGCCAAGTGCTCTGCCAACATCACAATTTGGGCTGGGCAGTTACGCAAGCTTCAAGAAAAGATGCACAACCAGGGAATTGAATTAAAAGATGGATTGAAGGTGCGCCTGTTTGGTCGGCCCGAGTATTACGGACCGTTTGCCAAATTGTCGCTAATTGTTACTGATGTTGACATTCAGTTTTCTGCTGGAGATATTGCAGCGCAACGTGAAGAGTTGATCAAAAAACTTCTTGCCAGCGGAGTGGACAAAGAAAATAAAAAGAAAACAGTGCCGCTCGTCCCGCTTCGTCTTGGCGTAATTTCATCTGGGCAGGCTGCAGGGTGGGCAGACGCGCGCCAACAACTTATTGAATCTGGGATTGGTTTTTCGATTTTGTTTTGTGATGTACGAGTGCAAGGCGATGATGCCCCATCGCAAATTACCCAAGCCCTCAAAATGTTTTCACGTCGAGAAGACATAGACATTGTGCTACTCATGCGTGGTGGAGGATCAAGGGGAGATCTGGCTGCATTTGACGACGAACGAATTGCCCGAGCGATCGGGCAGTGCTCTCATCCTATTTTTACAGGCATTGGTCACGAAATTGACACGAGTATCGCTGATCTAATGGCTCATACCTCAGCAAAAACACCAACTGCATGTGCCGAAGTAGTGATCACGCTTGTCAGAGAATTTTTGGGTGAACTTGCGTACAGCGCGACTGAACTACGTTCGCGAACACAGATGGCTCTTTCGCGTTCTCGGAGTCGGCTTTCTAGAAATGCAGATCGATTGCGGACACGACCACAAGTCGCTTTAGATCGTGCCAAGCAGAAACTTACGATGCATGCTGGTTCGTTGCGCTTGCTTGATCCTGCAACAACCATGTCGCGAGGGTGGAGCATTACTCGTGATTCGCGGGGACAAATTATTCGATCAAAAAATGACGTTGCTGTTGGAGACACGGTGGTTACATTGCTAGCCGACGGCACCATAACGAGCACAGTAGAAGGAGTTGCCTAATGGCCACAAAGAAAACAGACACTGCAGACACTGCAGTACCTGCAGGTTATGCAGATGCGATGCGTGAGGTCGAGTCCATCTTGTCTGAATTAGATTCACCCTCAATTGATGTTGATCTGCTGGCTACAAAAGTGGAACGAGCAGCCTTTCTCGTCAATTGGTGCAATGAAAGAATTTCTTCTGCCCAACTGACCGTTGACACTTTGGTGGCTGGCCTACAGGTTGACAATGACGATGACGACGATGATGATGATGATGAATGATTGAAGTGGCACAGTTCCTCGCCCGTGTCGATGCTGTTATTGCAGACACATTGCAAGTGCAGCGACTGCGGTGGGTCGAGGTTGACCAAGATCTTGATCTTGTCTTTGAAGAGATAGAACAGTTGGTCTTTAGCGGGGGAAAAAGATTAAGGCCACAGTTTTGTTGGTGGGGATGGATCGCTGCTGGTGGACAAGATGATCATTCTGCTGTGGTCAAAATGGGTGCAGCAATCGAGCTTCTACATGTATTTGCCCTGTTTCATGATGATGTGATTGATAATGCTGATACGCGTCGGGGCAAACCAACAGCACATCGGTCGATGATGTTGAGGCATGAACAGGGCAATTGGGCAGGTGAATCGCGTCGTTTTGGGGAAGGCGCTGCAGTGCTGATCGGGGATATTACGCATGTCATCGCGGATTCTTTGATGAGCGATGTGTCATCTCAGACTCGGTCAATCTGGAATGAAATGAGGGTTGAGGTCAACATTGGGCAGTATCTCGACACGCTTGGCTCTGCCCGCCGGGAGCGTCGCCCTGAAGTGGCTGAGCGGATTACTCGTTATAAGACAGCAAAGTACACAATTGAACGGCCGTTGCACCTCGGTGCTCTTGCAGCAGATGTCGTTCGTGGACACGCGCTGAGTTCGATGTTGTCAGATTATGGATTGCCGTTGGGGGCTGCATTCCAGATGCGAGATGATGTGCTTGGCGCCTTTGGCGATCCTGTTGTTACAGGAAAACCAGTTGGTGATGACTTTCGTGAAGGGAAGCCAACATTGTTGCTTGCGCTGACCTGGGCACAAGCAACACCACAGCAATTGAAAGTATTAGACACAGTCGGTTCTCCAACAATGACTCATTCTGAAATCGTAAATGTGCAAGAAGTAGTTCGTGACACTGGTGCACTTAGTGATATTGAATCAATGATTGATTCACTCAGAAATGATGCAGTGAGTTCATTAGTAAAAAAGAGCCTCAGTGGTCATTCGTATGAGGCACTCGTTGGCTTGGCCGACTCGGTCACTCAACGCAGTATCTAGTTATCTACACCTCTGCGTAAATATCTAATGCATCTTGCATGTTGACATCAGTGAGCACGCCTGCTTCTGCGCGAATTGCTTCGATCCACGGTGGAGTCACTTTACAAACAACAGAAATTGGCTCATCTATTTTTGAGTCACTAATAGCAATTCGCAAAAATGTCAACACATAATTTTGTGGTCGAGCATCGCGTGACAGTTCGATAAGTGCCCACGGATCTGGTGCAGTACCTTCTCGCTCTCCAGCAGTAGGAATCTCTGGTGTTGAGGTGACATGTACTGGCCCACCAGAAAGTCCTGGACCATCAAGAAGTACAGCACCGCGAACTAGAGACGGACGAGCACATGCAATGAGGAACGCAATGTAGGCGCCAATTCCTCTACCAACCACTGTGGCTTCACCAAGATGGCGTAATGCAATGTCAGCATCGGCCATCAAAATCTCGCATGAATAGCCGCCACCGGCAGGAACAGTGGACTGTCCGTGCCCCGTAAAGTCCAATGCCCATATGGGTCCTGTCCAGTTGATCGAAAGGGTTGACATTGCCGCAGCATCTTCACCCAAGCCATGGAGCAAAAGAAGTGCACGTCCATTGCCCTCCCGTACTTTGTGCAATGCAAGTGCAATTTTGTTGTGTTGTAGAAACACGATGCTCATGATAAAAACTCCAACACGAGGTTGCTGACATTTATCGGGTCTTCGATATGAATGAAGTGTCCAAGTCCATCGAGGACTTCTAGTCGTCCGCCAGATGGCAACCATGGTGAAATATCTCGTGCACGTGCACCCCAACCCATTGGTTCATCAACAGTTCCAAGAAGTCCGAGAAATGGAACAGTGAGAGACACCATGCGCAATGAGCTCCACTCTGGTCGCCATGGACCAAAGCCGCCAAAGCGCATCGTTGGATCTAGTTTCCAACGCCAACCATCACTGTCTTGTCGTGCGCCGATGGTGACAAGATACTCAATCCATTCAATTGACAAACGCGGATTCATTTTGGCGCGACGTTGAGCGAGATCTTGAAGTGTTCCTGGTTTGCGCTGTGCCTCAGTTGCAACATGACGGTAGTCAAGCCATGATCCAATCTCACTGGCGAGTAATCGTGATTGATCATGATCAGGAACGTCAGGCATACGGCGCTTGCTTGGCATGCCGTCGATGTTGATTATTTTTGACACTCGATACGGACTTGACTCTGCAAGCTGCATCATGAGAGCGCCACCTTTTGAATGAGCGAGCACAGGGGCAGGTTGTGAAGTCACCGATGACATCACCGAGAGAGCGTCACGGATGTCGGCATCCCAGCTATAAAGAGATGCATGGTCGCTGTCGCCGTGGCCTCTGTGATCCCATGCAACAACTCGCCAGCCTGCAGCGGCGATGAGAGGGGCAAATACATCAAAGGTTCCCGCAAAGTCTGAACCGCCATGAACAAAGAAAATGACAGGATCTGATTCTTTGCCCCATTCGTACACCGCAATGCCCACGCCCGAGGCGTTGTTCATCCGGATTCTGTCTGGGCGTCGTGCGCCTGGATAGGTTCTTGTCTCTTGTTGCATCGCGATAACAGGCTAGATGAACGAACTCTGATTGCCCTTAGGCGGGCCGCACGAGTGATGTGACCTTTGCACTCCTAAAGTGACGGTGATGTTTTTGCGCACCCGACTCCATATGTATCTGTTGTGGAGCACTGGGGTATTCGGGTTTCTTGCAATTCTTTCGTCCCTTCTTACTGATGGTGGTTCCACGCAATCAAATACGACGACAACGCAAGTGAAAACGACAATTGCTCAATCAACCACAACGGTGACTCCACAGGAGTACACCGTTCAGCCGGGCGACTCGCTTTTTGGTATTGCCCAACGCTTTAACTTGAGTGCTCCAGCGCTTGTTGTAATAAATAAAATTAAGAATCCAGATCGTGTGCCTGTTGGCACAGTTTTGAAACTCCCACCCAGCAACGGGTTTGTGCCAATAGGTGGAACTACCACCATGCCCCCTTGATCACATCGGCCGGCTTTTTTTCTTTACACTGAAGTCATGACGACTACGTTTTGGCCCACACAAGAGCATTGGTCAGTTGCGATCCCTTTGCAGACTCCTCATGTTCGACTTGATTGTCTCAAAGAGACTGGTTTTGTTGCTTTGAAAAACGCACCGTTTGAAGTTGCAACTCATGAATGGGAATCTCTTGAATATCTTGATTGGAAGAGTGGCGGCGATACCAACTTTGCACCGCTCGCATCTGCAGATGGTGAATTAGATTGTCGTGGTTTTTGGGACAAGGGAAAAACAGACAAGGATGCATTGTGGACATCGAATGCAGCTCTTGCGCCGACACTAAAAAACTATGTCGAATCTGTTGGTGCAAATTTTGGTCGAGTGCGGATCATCAAACTTGAGCCACAAGATCGCGAACTAGCGATTCGTTCAATTCACCGTGATGATAACAATCGCTTTAATCCTGACAATGAAGGATGGGTTGTTCGATCATGGGTGGAACTTACAGATAGCCCCAATAGCTATATGTTGCTTATGGATAATGGCCCAGATGGCTTGCCAGACCCTGCAACAGAGCGTCGGGTTCCGTTATCTCAGGGGTCACGTTTCGTTGTGGACACCCAACGCTTGTGGCATGTAGTCGTGCACAATCATGATTTCGCGCGCTATGCGTTGATCACAAGTTTTGAGAGCAGTCCCAGTCTTGATTCGTTTATTTCACGCGAGAGTCGCGCTTCATAAACTTAAGCTAGCGCTGACTCGATCGCAGTAATAACTTCGGGTGCGTCTGGCGCAGTCTTTGGATGAAAGCGAGCGAGAACGTTTCCATCACGACCGACAAGAAACTTCTCGAAGTTCCAGCGGATGTCTCCGTTGACACCTTCAGCATCGGCAACTGGTGCGAGCGCTGAATAGAGAGCATGTCGGGCATCGCCGTTGACGTCAACTTTTTCGGTGAGCGGGAATGTCACACCGTATGTAGTGCTGCAAAATGTTGCAATCTCCTCGGAGGTTCCTGGCTCTTGTCCCATGAATTGATTACATGGAACGCCAATAACGCTGAAGTCTTGTGATGAATACTTCTTTTGTAAAGCTTCAAGTTGTTCGTACTGAGGAGTGAGCCCACACTGGCTTGCGACATTCACTATGAGAGCGACTTTGCCGTCGATGTTGGCAAGAACATTGGATGAGCCATCAAGGCCCGAAATGGATGTGGTGTAAATACTCATAAGGAGAGTTAACCACCCAATTTAGAAGTTGCTCCGATTAAGCGAATCAACCGTTGCGATGAGCAGACGCTAACTCTGCTACTTCGCGCATGATCCGCGCGATGTCGAAATCCTTGGGCGTGTACACAGCAGCCACGCCGTTAGCAAGCAATGTGATCCGGTCGTCTTCTGGGATGATGCCTCCCACAATGACTGGGGCATCGATACCTTCTGCTCGCAACAAACGGACCACGTCTGGTACGAGTTGCAAATGTGAGCCAGACAGAATCGATAGTCCAACGACATCAGGGTCTTCATCACGAGCACTGGCCACGATTTGTTCTGGTGTAAGGCGAATACCCGAATAGATGACTTCCATTCCTGAATCACGCGCTGCTACAGCAATCTGCTCTGCACCACTGGAATGGCCGTCGAGCCCTGGCTTAGCCACAAGGAAGCGCGGCGGGCCACCCGCGATGGTGCGTACAAACTCTGCCACCTCTGCCAATTGCGCGGTACGCCTGCCAGTTGCTGCACCAACGCCTGTTGGTCCGCGGTATTCGCCAAAGACTTCTCGCAGAGTCTGAGACCACTCGCCAGTTGTTCCCCCAGCTTCAGCAAGCTCGATTGAGGCTTCCATAATGTTTTCGTCGGATGCTGCGGCGGCTTTGAGATGGGCAAGTGCTAAATCAACACGGGCATTGTCTCGCAACGAACGCCAAGCAGTGACATCTGCGATCATTTCTGCTTCCACAGATTGATCAACCACAAAAATATTGTCGGTGCCGCCAAGGGGGCTTTCGATCGCTTCAACATAGGAGTTCACACCAACAACAGTTTGTGTGCCATTTTCGATTCGACGAGTTCTTTCTGACATAGAACGAACTAGCCGTCCTTTGAGCTCTTCAACAGCATTGAAGGCTCCACCGAGTGAAAGAACATCTTCTAGCTCAGTCCATGCCGCATCGCGAAGCTCTGCGGTGCGTGCCTCAATAACTGTTGAGCCATCAAAAATATCTTCGTATTCAAGAAGGTCAGTTTCGAATGCGAGAACTTGTTGCATACGCAGTGACCACTGTTGATCCCATGGACGTGGCAACCCGAGAGCCTCATTCCATGCTGGCAACTGGACACTTCGAGCACGTGCATTTTTTGAAAGAGTAACTGCAAGCATTTCAAGCACGATGCGCTGCACGTTATTTTCTGGTTGCGCTTCTGTGAGACCAAGCGAGTTGACTTGAACTCCATAGCGAAAGCGACGTGCTTTTGCATCTTTTACGTTGTAACGCTCACGACCGATGCGGTCCCACAAATCGGTAAATGCACGCATCTTGCAGACTTCTTCGATAAATCGAATACCGGCGTTCACGAAAAAAGAAATGGATCCGAACACCTGATCAAATTCTTGATCGGTTACTTGTCCGCTGGCACGTACTGCATCAAGAACGTCAATTGCGGTTGCTAATGAAAATGCAATTTCCTGAACTGGTGTGGCGCCGACTTCTTGCAAATGATACGAGCACACGTTCATCGGGTTCCACTTAGGGGCGTTGTGAGTGCACCATGCCACCATGTCGACGATAAGTCGCTTCGACTGCGCAGGTGGGAAAATGTATGTGCCGCGAGATAAATATTCTTTGACGATGTCGTTCTGTGTGGTGCCGCGAAGTTCTTGTGGAGCGACACCTTGTTCGCGACCGTTTACCACGTAAAGCGCAAGCATCCATGCCGCAGTTGCGTTGATTGTCATCGATGTATTCATTTTGTCTGGCGGGATTGAATCAAGCAAAGTTCTCATGTGTCCAAGATGCGAAACAGGTACGCCAACCTTGCCCACTTCGCCTCGGGCCAAAACATGATCAGGGTCGTACCCCGTTTGTGTGGGAAGGTCGAAAGCAATCGAAAGTCCTGTTTGGCCCTTTGCCAAGTTGGATCGGTACAGATGGTTTGATGCAGCAGCCGTGGAATGACCCGAATAGGTGCGCATCAACCAAGGATCATCGCGATGGGGAATAACTGGGTCAGTCACGGTTCAAGTATGGCAACGCCAACGGCTGATTCCAGCCTGGTGAGGTATTCAGATCTGGGAATCTCGATCCCACCAAGGCTGGCAAGATGTTCGGTAAGCCATTGGGTGTCGAACAAAGTGACTCCATCTAAAGCGAGAAGTTCAACGAGATAGGCGACGGCCACCTTTGAGGCATCGGTCTTTCGATGGAACATCGATTCACCGGCAAAGAATTGCCCGATACGAATTCCGTAGATGCCACCGATGAGTGAATGGTCTTCGTTGGACCACACTTCGATGCTGTGGGCCCATCCCTTCGAATGAAGAGCGGTATAGGCATCAATAAAATCTTGGTTTATCCAGTTGCCCTGTTTTTCATGGCTGGTTGCACAGCCATGCATCACGGCTTCAAATGAAGTGTTAAGTGTGCATGTCATTGAACGGGCACTTTTTCGCGTTGAGCGATTGGCAATGGTGCCGTCGAGGGGAATAATGCCTCGATGAAGAGGCGAGAACCATCCGAGTGCGCGTTGCTGTTTACCGACGTACATCGGAAACATGCCGTGCGCGTATGCATATAAAATTGTTGAAGGCGCTAAGTCTGCGCCAACTGCGACGACGTCGTCGTCAATAGGCCACTGCGACGGCGGCGGGAAACCCCACGCGCATTCGTCGAGCGACTGCATTGTTTAGTACGAGTAGAAACCCTGGCCGCTCTTGCGACCGAGCTTGCCGGCTGCAACGAGACGACGAAGCGTCGGCACTGCTGCGTAGTTGGAATCGGCAAACTCTGCGTACAGAGCATCAAGAATGGCCAGTGAAGTATCAAGACCAACAAGGTCTAGCAATGCGAATGGTCCCATCGGGAAATTACAACCGCCCTTCATCGCAGTGTCGATATCTTCCATTGATGCTGTTCCTGTTTCCCAAATACGAATTGCGTTGTTGAGATACGGGAACAAAAGTGCGTTGACGATAAATCCAGCGCGGTCTTTAACCTGCACTCCACTTTTACCACACTTCGCTGTGAAAGCATTTGCTGCGTCGATGGTCTCGTCAGAAGCAGTGATGGGGCGTACAACTTCAACGAGCGGCATTGCAGTTGCAGGATTGAAAAAGTGAATTCCGCACACTTTGTCTGGGCGGCTAGTGGCCATCGCCATTTCGACTACAGCCAATGTGCTGGTGTTGGTAGCAAGAATTGCTCCAGGCTTAACTACTTTGTCCAGTTCTGCGAACAGGGCCTTCTTGACTGCGAGATCTTCTACCACTGACTCGATAACAAGGTCGCAATCGGCAAGATCAGAAATTTTGTCGGTTGCTGATAAGCGACCAAGAATGGCGGCCTTATCGTCAGCAGTAATTTTTTCGCGTTGCACCTGCTTGTCGAGGCCTTTTTCAATTGACGTGATCATTGCCTGTGCAGTGGCTGCACTACGGGAGCGCACAATGACGGTGTATCCGGCTTTGGCTGCAACTTCTGCGAGTCCTGAGCCCATGATTCCTGATCCACAGATACCAATTTTGTTCATTTTTTTCTCCTCGAATGTTCCAGCGAGGCTAACAACGACTTGGCTGTTTGACCTATTTGGAATTAGTTACTTTTCGTTGATGGTGACAGAGTTGATCTTGACAGGAACAGCTGGTGCTCCTCCGAGCTCTCCACTCCCAGAGCTGAGGCCGATAATTGCCTGAGCGATCTCGAGCCCTTTGGTAATTTTTCCGAATGTCACATATGTACCCGGTCCATCAAGAACTGATGCCTTTGGGCCGGTCACGAAGAAAAACTGACTACCACCGCTGTCAGGTCCGGGACTGCGAGCCATGACAAGATCGCCTTCTGAATACTTAAACCCAGTGCCTTCGTCTTTGATGGTGTAGTTCGGACCGTCGGTATTTGTGGCGCCACCACCTTGAATGATGTCGAGAGTCGTGTCTGTACGGAAGATGTATGAGGTGTCGTAAAACTTGTATCGCGACAGAACTACAAAGTTGTTAACCGTGTTAGGTGTTGTCTTGGTATTGAGAGATACCTCAATTTTTCCCTCTGAGGTGTCAAAAGTGGCGGTGTAGGTCTTGGCCGGATCGATACACAACTTGGGTGCTTTTTCAAAAACAGTGGTGCGCTTTTGTGTTCCGTCAGCTTTTGGACATGGTGTGTCACCAGTGATTTTTTCACCAGGCAGTGTCTCGAGGGTTTGGGGAGGATTTGTTATTACAACATCGAAAGACGTATCAGAACTGGTGCTTGGGCCATCCTGCAATTGGGAGACTCCGAACAGGGCAGCCACGATAAGTGGGATACCAATCCCGAAGATCAGGCCTCGCCGACGGGCTTTGCCCATTTTTTCTCGCCGAATGCGCGCTTTTCTTGCAAGCTCGCGGTTGGCCTTCTGTCGGATTCTCTTATCTGTGCCCATGGAAGGGGCAGGCTAGCGGCATACGGATAGCCTGTGAAATCGGTGGCACTTATTGTTCAGAAATATGGCGGCACATCGGTAGCTGATCCCGACAGAATTAAGTCGGTGGCTGACCATGTTGCCTTTACGCGCAGGCACGGCAACGACGTCGTGGTTGTGGTGTCTGCCATGGGAAAAACCACCGACAACCTGTTGTCGCTTGCCAACGCCGTGTCAGATGTTCATCCTGGCCGTGAGATGGACATGCTGCTCACCACAGGGGAGCGAATTTCGATGGCCCTTGTGTGTATGGCGCTTGCTGGATTGGGCGTTGAGGCTGTCAGCTTCACGGGGTCACAAGTGGGAATTATTACCGACACAGCCCACACCAAAGCCAAGATTCTCGAGATCAAGGGCGACCGTATTCGTGGTGCCCTCGCTGAAGGCAAAGTTGTGGTTGTTGCTGGCTTCCAAGGGGTGTCAACCGACCATGAGATCACGACACTTGGTCGAGGCGGTAGCGATACCACGGCAGTTGCGCTCGCGGCTGCGCTTAATGCCGATGTTTGTGAGATATATACCGATGTCACTGGCATCTTTACTGCTGATCCCCGTGTCGTACCGCAGGCTCGCAAACTATTGCGACTGCAGTTTGAAGAAATGTTGGAGATGGCTGGGGTGGGAAGCAAAGTACTTGCCCTTCGGTCAGTTGAATTTGCCCGTAATCACAATGTCCCAATTCATGTACGTTCTAGTTTCACTTGGGAAACCGGAACATGGGTGAGTGCGGAATCATCACAAGGAGAGACATCTATGGAAGACCCAATTATTTCTGGTGTTGTTCACGACGCATCTGAATCTAAAATTACGGTTGTTGCAGTTCCTGACAGACCTGGAATTTCTGCTGAGTTATTCGAAAACTTGGCAAATGCCAACATCAACGTTGACATGATTGTGCAGAACACCTCCAAAGATGGACTAACTGATATTTCATTTACTGTCCCGAGGGCTGATATGAAAGTTGCAGAACAGATTGTTTCTCGCATCGCTTCTGAAATAGGCGCATCTGGGGTTACTCATGAATCAGAAATTGCCAAGGTCTCATTGGTTGGTGCAGGTATGAAAACCAGCCCAGGCGTTGCAGCAAAGATGTTTCGAGTTCTTGCAGATAACAACATCAACATTCACATGATTTCAACAAGCACAATTCGGGTGTCTGTTGTGGTTTCTGCTGCCGATATGGAAACTGCTGTGCGCTCGCTACATACGGCCTTTGGCCTTGACTCTGGGACTGCGTATTCAGCACCATTACCTGAGCGTAAGTAAGTTTCCTGTGAGACTAGACAGATGAGTCGTCGACAGTTGATCCCGTGGCGTGCTGCTGGCACCAGATCACAAACGAGCGGACATGCAGATGATGTCGTGCGTGAAACTGGTTGGGTCTTCAATAACCAAACTGGAGCATCACTGACTCTTGAAGAGTTTGTGAACACAGGTAACAGCGAAGTCGATATCTATCTTGATCGTCTTGGTTGGGCATCGATATCGCCATCGGCCAAATTGCTGGAGATTGGCTCTGGCATTGGACGCATGACGGCAGGGTTTACGCACAAGTTCGAGACCGTCATTGCAGCAGATGTTGACGCAGCATTTCTTGAGCGGTGCCGTGAGACAGTTGCACGCTTTGGGCATACGAACTCATTAAGTACTGTGCATATTGAAGATGGTCGTTCTATCGCTGTTGCAGATTCTTCTGTTGACATTGTGTTTTCATACATCACGTTGCAGCACTGTCGCGCCAGTGATGCAATGGCCTTAACAAGTGAGGCATTTCGAGTAGTGAAGCCTGGTGGATATGTTGCTTTGAATTATCGGACATGGGTACCAGCCGATGTGCTGTTACTGCCTGCAGGCGTCATCATGCGGGTGTTATGGAATATTCCAGTTATAGGAGACGCGCTTTCGCGCTGGCGGTGGTCGACACGGTTGGGTTGGCAAGCAAACCGGTTGGACCCAAAGCGGGTGCTTGCTTTGTTGGAGGCATCCAACGTTGATCTTGCTGAGATCACAATTATGCATTATCCAGGTCGCCCTCAAAGCGCAGTGTTTTTGTACGATGCGCTTGTCCCACAGCAGGATTTAGATGTGTGCAATAAAAGTCATTGGTGGCTCGTTGCCCGTTGCCGTTAGCATCATTTGTCATGCGTGTAGGAGTAGTTGGAGCAACTGGACAAGTTGGCAGTGTGATGCGTACTTTGTTGGCGCAGCGTCAATTTCCCATCTCTGAACTTCGGTTTTTTGCCTCATCTCGATCTGCTGGCTCACAGTTGCCATGGGCCGGTGGGTATATCACTGTGGAAGATGCAGCCACTGCAGATCCGACTGGTCTTGACATCGCTTTATTTTCATCAGGGGCGACATCATCTCGTGAACTTGCGCCACGTTTTGTTGCGGCGGGAGTTGTTGTTATTGATAACTCAAGTGCGTGGCGAATGGACCCCGATGTTCCTCTCGTTGTCAGCGAAGTGAACGGTCATCTTGTGCACACACTTGTAAAGGGAATTATTGCAAATCCCAACTGCACCACAATGGCTGCGATGCCTGTGTTGAAACCATTGCACGATGAAGCAGGGTTGATAAAAATGATTGCCAGTACGTATCAGGCCGTAAGCGGTGCTGGACTTGCTGGAGTTGACGAACTCGATATGCAAGTTCGGGCTATGTACGACCAAGCATCTGCTCTGGCTTTCGATGGTGATGCAGTTATGTCTCCAGCTCCACACAAGTTTGTGCGCACTATTGCCTACAACGTGTTGCCAATTGCTGGTTCATTAGTTGACGATGGCGACAATGAAACTGACGAAGAAAAAAAACTGCGTAACGAGAGTCGCAAGATTCTAGAAATCCCAGGCCTGCTTGTTTCTGGAATCTGCGTTCGTGTCCCAGTATTTACTGGTCACTCACTGGCATTAAATCTCGAGTTTTCAAAGTCAATCACGGCGGCACGAGCAACTGAACTTTTGCGTAATGCGCCAGGTGTTGAACTTGTTGATATTCCCACTCCTTTACTGGCTGCTGGCAATGATCCGGCATACGTGGGTCGAATCCGTCAGGATTCAACGGTGTCTGATAATCGTGGACTTGCGCTGTTTATTAGCAATGACAATCTGCGAAAAGGTGCTGCGCTGAACGCAGTGCAAATTGCCGAACTATTAGTGAAGTAGTTCTGCTGGCTCTGGCGAGGTGCCAACGTCTGGTTCGACAACAGCTGGCGTCGGCACACCTTCTGAGTAGGTACCGCCACTTGTAATTGCAGCAACGGCACGACGAAGTCGCAAAGCATCGAGTGGCTTGATGATCCAACCATCTGCACCACTACGACGAGCCAAATGCACATCGGCGACCCTGTCGAGCAACATCAGGACAGGAACATGAGGGCCTGAATCACTGGAGTGATCGAGGCGCAGGTCCATAGTGATGGCCATGCCACCCATGCTGCCAACCTGCAGATCAAGAATGGCGATGTCGGGAATCCGATTCGCAACAACTTTGGCAACATCGCGGCCATTGGAGACCACCTCAAAGGTGGTTGAAGATGACCCGAGGGCAGCAACGATTTCGTCGAGGACCCATTGAGCATCTGTAGCGATCAAAATATGCACAAGATGACTTTACTTGGAACTGAGGTGTACTGCTAGTTGATCGGCCAAAGTACCGATGGACTCCATGTCGTGGATATCAACAGCCTGCTCTGTGGCTTGGGCAGTGGCGGCATTTGGAAATATTGTCCTTGTGCGAGAGATAAATTCGATCACCTTGGCGCTTGCTTCTTCAGCTTCGTGAGTCATATCAGCCAGCAGCGCATGAGCCAGGGCAGTATCTCCAAAAGTTGTTGCAGCAAGTTCTCGTTCCTGCGCTGCTGAAGTTGATCCAAAAGTTGGGGGCATTCTGTTGGCGACAATGAGACGGAGTGGAATTGTAAGACGTGCAAGCTCGCTAACGAAGTGGTCTGCTTCGCCCAAAGCATCTGCAAATGGAGCGGTAACGACAACAAAATGAGTAGCGTCGCTGCGCAAGGTTGTGGCCACTGTTAAAGCATGGCGTGAAAATTCATCTTCCATTCCTTCGAAAGCGCGCAAGAACGAGACAGCGCCGCTGAGTGCATCGGACCCAACAACAGAAGAAATAATCTTCGTTACTGATTGCATCGCGGCCCCAGCAATTCCGAAGCCACCGCGGCTTGGTGCGATTAGAAGCCGAACGATGTGGTGTTGCAAGAATCGGGCCAGACGTTCTGGAGATTCAAGAAAGTCGAGTGCATTGCGCGAAGGGGGAGTGTCGACAATAACAACATCAAACCGCGGATCATTTGAGAGTGAGTACAAACGCTCGGCAGCCATGTAGTCGCGAGTTCCAGAAAGCGACTGCGACATCGTGCGATAGAAGGAGTTGTTCATCACCTCTGCTGCTACTTGCGGTGTTGGTGATGTATCGCGTACTAGTTGATCGAAAGTCTGTTGTACATCAAGCATTGATACCCACAACTCGCCAGAGACATCGGCAGAAACTTGCTGTGGTTCGTTTCCAACGCTGGCGGTGATACCGATAGCGTCTGCCAACCTAAGAGCAGGATCAATCGTGATAACGACTGCTCGGCGACCGAGGCGGGCTGCTTCAAGACCAAGCGCTGCAGCAATACTTGTTTTGCCAACTCCACCTGTTCCACAAATAACAATGACTCTTGCTTCTCGACACATAGTGTCAACTGAGGAAGTCATGACAAGAGCTCCAACTGCGTTTCAATCTCATCTGCCATCGCGTAGATGAGTTGTTCGCCTTGGCTAGTAAAGCGAGGGATATGCAACTGTCGTAGTGGAAGCAAGGTTCTCAATTTTGAAATTGCCGCCGATTGCGCTTGCGACCGAGCACATGCGTATTCGTAAGCAGTCCGCAAAGTGTGTTCAAGAGTGGTTGCATCAAGTACTGGTGGAGAAGTATCAATTTTGTTCACCACGACTGGTGTTAATGAAACTCCGACTGATTCTTCAAGATCAAATGCAACCTCGACTGTTTCAGAAACGGGAGTCATGGCAGGAGTGGTTACTAACATCACTCTGCAACGAGTCGGGTCTGACAACATTGCTGACACCTCAGTTGCTTGGTGGTGGATAGGACCACCACCAATTGCCTGCATCAGTCGAGCGGGAGCGCGTAACAATTCGAGGGCGTGTCCTGCTGGCGGCCCATCAACAATGATGATGTCGGTGGAGAGTTCTCGCTCGAGGGATTTGATCTTGCCGAGCACGAGTAGGTCGTCTATTCCTGGTGCCGTGCTTGCCACCAACTCGATAAGACCGGTTCTGGCAAGTTGGCGTGACACAAGACCGAGCCTGTGAGCTAGGAGGTAGTCCTCGAGGGCTCGACCGGGGCTAATCGTCAGTCGTTGCAAGCGTTCGTGGGCGGGAAGAGGGTTTTGGGAGGCTTCCAAATCGACCAAAAGAGTGCTTAATCCACTTCGTGCGCACGACAGCGCAAGTGCCCCAGCCACCGCCGATTTCCCTACGCCACCTTTGCCAGCAACAATGAGAAGACGCGAAGCCGTGAAAAAGTGGTGTGATGCCATAAGCGTGTGGGTCCAAAGAAGTCCGAAGAATGAGGAGTCATAAGTGAGGGTAGGAGCAAAACAACGCTTTTTGTGTGGAATTGGTCTGGTCATTGCCGTCCCGGCAATGACTTTGTTCACTGGCATGAGTGCCCAGGCAGCATCAAACTCTGACACATTGTCGCCTGTTGACGTGGTGGAGGTGAGTGGGCTTATTAACAACATTGTTGCTAAAAATATTGAGACTGCAATTGTTCGATCACAAACCAACGGATCTCAAGCATTGATCTTGCAAGTGAACTCAAAGGGGGCAGTTGTCAGTCGCGAGCGAATGTCGACATTGCTTGCCAGCATCGAAGGATCAAAAGTTCCGATTGCAATTTGGGTTGGACCAAGTGGATCGCGCGCTTATGGTTTAGCAGCGCAGATGTTGACTGTAGCTGATGTCACCGCGATGGCTCCAGGAGCGCGTATTGGTCGTACTGGAACCATGCTGAGCGTGAATGGGAAACAAGTGTCGTTCGGTATGGCAGATGCAACATTGCAGTCAGGAACATTGGGTTTTCTAGATGCCCGTAAACAAAATGCGCTGAAATCCTCAACGGACGACAGAGGTGTCCCTGTCTTGCGAAACATGTTGTATGCACTCGATGGGTTGCAGGCTCGGGGTGTCGCGCTTGACACTGTGTCAGAAACTCTTGATGCAAAAGGGCAAGTGACGCGTGAAGCAACCACCGTTCGATTCTACAAACTTGGGTTAGTGCCACGGTTGTTGCATACCGTTGCTAGCCCTAACTCTGCGTATTTACTGATCACTCTCGGTTTAGCCCTGCTCATCTTTGAGTTCTTCACTGCAGGAATTGGTATTGGCGCAGTTGTTGGCGCGGTGACTCTCATTCTCGGATCTATGGGAATGGGCGCATTGCCAATGTCGGGTATCGCAATCGGAATTCTGTTGGCGGCGATGGTGGCGTTCGCAGTTGATGTACAGGTTGGCGTCCCGCGATTATGGACTGGTGTCGGGATGGTGCTGTATTCAATTGCTTCGTTCACGATGTTCCGCAGTGTGGATGGACTTTCGATGAGGCCATCTTGGGTCTCTCTGCTGGTGTGCATCACTGGGGTTGCACTTACATTCGTTGTGGGCATGCCGTCGATGGTGCGTACCCGATTTGCCACCCCAACGATTGGCCGCGGTAATCTCATTGGTACCACTGGTGTTGCAGTTGGTGACATTAATCCAGAAGGAATTGTTCTTGTTGATGGTGCGAAATGGCACGCCAGAACAAACCGCGCTACTCCGCTGCTGTCGGATGCTCAATTACGCGTAGTTGGAATTGACGGCATCACGCTGCAGGTAGAACCGATTGAAGGCGCAGCTCGTGACTATCGAGAGGCGCGTTCGCCTAAGTAAAGCCATGTTTTTAGTCGTTGTCTCCCTCATCGTGGTTGTGCCATTTATTGAGTTGTATGTCATTGTCAAAGTGGGAAGCTCTGTTGGGTTTTTACCCACCATTGGAACATTGATTGCAATATCCATAGTTGGTTCTGCGCTGATCAAGCACGAGGGCCTCAAGGTGTACAACGATTTCGCCTCGGCGGTACAACGTGGAGAGAAGCCATCGAAGGAGATTGTGCATGGGGTCTGTCTGCTGGCAGCTGGAGTTTTACTGTTAGCACCAGGATTTATGTCTGATGCGATTGCCGTGTTGTTGATGTTGCCCCCAGTTCGTGCAGTTGTTGCTGTTATGGCGTTGCGTCGAAGTACCTCCAGACTCACAGTGATACGCGCAACGCACACGGGACCTATCGTTGAGGCTTGGGGACATCTGTCGACATCGTCAATTGATGATGTGATCGATGTGGAACCGCACGAAGGGGAATAGAGATGAGCAATGTAAGCAAGAAGGCAATAGGGGTCGATGAGCCTTTTGATCCAGCGACGGTTGCAATAAAGCCAGCGGCAACTGTGCTCCTCATTCGAGATGCACGCGATGGCGGCATCGAAGTTTTTATGATGCGTCGCACGTTTAGCGCAGCATTTGCCAGTGGCATGTTTGTATTTCCCGGTGGCAAAGTGGATCCCATTGACGGTGTTGCTGAAATTGGTCAACTATGCGATGGTTTAACCGATACTGAAGCGAGTTTGCAATTAGGAATTGAAAGTGGTGGTCTTGCATTTTGGGTTGCTTGTATTCGCGAGTGTTTCGAAGAAGCAGGGGTGCTGCTCGCGCGTCAATCACATACGGGAAATGTGGTCCGCTTCGATGATCCTGATGTCGCAGCAGTGTTTAGTAAGGAACGCCATAATATTCATGACGGTTCCATTGCGTTGCTTGAATTATGTGAGCGAGAAAATTTAAGACTGACAACCGATGAAATTTTTTATGTGAGTCATTGGATTACCCCAATGGGTGAGCGTCGTCGGTTCGACACCAGATTTTTTATCGCGCGTGCTCCTGCTGCCCAAGAACCACTTCACGATGATGGCGAAACAATTGAAAGTTTTTGGATTCGTCCAGAAGAAGCAATTAGGCGCTCTGGCGAAGGTGATCTCATGCTGATGCCGCCAACAAAAGTAAACATTGAGTTTCTTCTTCCTCATGCAACGACAGACGCAGTGATGGCTGCAGCTGCTGTAGTGGGAAAACCAATGACAATTTTGCCCAAGTTGAAAGTCAACTCTGATGGGCGCGTGATGGGTATCGCTATGCCTGGAGACTCTGACTACGACGCACTATGACGCTGATCGGGTTGGCTTCATCGGTACGCGCTGAACAATCTGCCATCTCATCAAACGTGATTGTTTCATCAATAATACGCTGAGCAATCGCCGTGAAAACACGTGCTGCTTCTGACGTTCCGGTTAGTACGAGTGGTTCGCCGGAGTCTCCCCCTGAGGCAACTGCAGGTTCGATCGGGATCTGTCCGAGAAGTTCCGAACCAAGGTCATCTGCAAGCGCTTGGCCGCCACCTGTGCCAAACAGCGGGTACGAAGTGCCGTGTTCACAGGTGAATTCGCTCATGTTTTCAATGACGCCAGCTACTCGTAAGAAACTTCGTCGTGCCATATCGGCGGCGCGAATGGCAACTTTTTGGGCAGACACTGCAGGTGTTGTGACGATGAGAAAATCAGTTCTTGGCAACATCCGGGCAAGACCCATTTGTACGTCACCAGTTCCCGGCGGCATATCGATCAAGAGGAAATCAAGATCGCCCCAATAAACATCGTTGAGGAATTGTTCAACGGCTTTTGTCAGCATGAGGCCACGCCACATCAGTGCGGTTTCTTCATTTTCGACAAGCATTCCGGTGGAGACGACTTTTAGCAGTCCCGAACCAATGCGACGTTCGTTTGGAATGATGAGCGGCTTGTCGAATCCTTCAACACGTCGAGCTTCAAGGCGAGCTGGCATTCCCAACATGCGGGGAATAGAAAAGCCCCAAATATCAGCATCGAGAACTCCGACTGTTTTGCCCGCTGCTGCAAGTGCCGCAGCAAGGTTGACGGTGACTGAAGATTTACCCACCCCGCCTTTACCGCTGGCGATAGCGAGGACTCGTGCGTTGGGAGGCACTGCTGTATCCGCTGCATTTTGACCTGCGTTCCAACGTGCTCGCGTCATCACAGCAGTGCGTTCTTCTGCTGTCATCTCGCCCCAGTCGATTGTTACTTTTTGGACCCATGGATGTACTTCAATACGTGAGCGAATATCTTTTTGAATCTGAGAGCGCAGCGGGCAGCCGCGAATAGTGAGCTTGACTCCGATTGTGATGACACCATCAGCAATGGTGATATCTCCAGCCATTCCGAGATCAACAATATTGTCGCCTAACTCAGGGTCGATGACGGCGCGCAGAAGGTTTCGGACCTCTTCAACGGTTGGGGGATGGACGGCACCTTGGCTCATCAATAAAGTGTAAGGCAAGCCACACAATTCCCGACTTCATGACTAGGATATCGATTAGTACCCATCCGTTGGAGGTCCACCATGATCACGCTCACAGACGTAGCAGCCCAAAAGATAGAAGAGCTTCTCATCAGAGAAGGCACTACAGATCTTGCATTGCGGGTTGCAGTCAAATCCGGTGGATGCTCAGGCTTCTCCTACGACATGTACTTCGATGGAGACATTGCTTCTGATGACATCACACAGATGTTTGGTGCAGTGAGAGTTGTTGTTGATCCTGCATCGGCACCGATGCTTGAGGGTGCAAGCCTTGATTTCAAAGATGGTCTCAATGAGCAAGGTTTTGCGATTATCAATCCGAACGCTCAAAGTTCGTGCGGTTGCGGTAAGTCGTTTAGCTAATTTATTTAGTTAATTCCGACGGCTGCTAGAACGCTGCGGACTTCATCAACGTCAAAAATTGCATCAAGGCGATGGCGCAAGATTCCCTTGTTGTCGGTTATGTACAGCACTGGCTCATATGACAAGTTATAGGCCTTAACCGCTGGTGCTATTTCTGTTGCGGTTTTGTCGGCGTACACCTCGGCATGTACAAAATTGACCGTGTCTCCAAGAGCAATACCGATGTCGATGACTCCTTCTAACGCCGGCGAGCAGGTTCCAGTTTTACAAAAAGCAGGTGTTCCGATCAGATATACAAGCGGTTTTCCACTCTGTAGCGCCTCTGTCACCGTCATCTGATGAAACGGGCATGTTCCTGACGTACGAGTACATATTGGATTGACACCACGATTGTTTTTAATTGTTGGAGTGTCGAACCCCGGGAGTGCTTCTCCGATTACCGGCATGAAAACATCGCTGCGTTTGTGAATTTGAAAGGTGACGTCTGGTGCATTTTTCGCATTTAGTTTTAAAACGTAGATACCAGATTTTTCAAGGGTGACAAGAAATGGGTAGTAGGAAGTCGCCAAATTTTTACCGTGTTTTTTGGCTATGACCGATTCAACGATTACTGCATTCGTTGATATATCAATGACGCTTGCAGTCAATGTGTCGGGCAAATTGTTTGTCGCGTTGTCTGCAAGTAACCCCGTGGTGTCTGCCAAAGAAATGGGCAGACGGTTCACGCCAGGCACAAGTGCGTCCTCTGGAAAGCGTTTGGCGATCTGCAGGTCGCCGGTTGTTGTGATGTTGGGAATGGTCCCCCAAGAGCCGGTAGAGGGTTGTGATGAGCCTCCACACGCAGCAAGGAAGCCACTGGCTGTCAGCCCAGCAGAGAGTGTAAGAAAAGTGCGTCTGTTGAGGTGTCTGGATTGTTCGGCAAAAGAATCAAAGGGTGAACTCATTGTTCCATGGTAGGCAACGGGCTATTGGATAAGCGCTCAAGTGGCGTAAGATATCAGCCATGGCAGCACCACTTGGCCCCTATACACCCGTTGTTCGAGCTGGCGATTGGATCATTGTTTCTGGTCAGCTCGGCATGAAAGACGGGGTCCTTGTCCCTGGAGGAGTTGCAGCCCAGACAGCTCAAGTAGTTGTCAATCTCAAAGCACAACTCGCAACTGCTGGTGCCACTTTGAATGACATTTCAAAGACTTTATGCTTCCTCACCGATATGGACACCTTCGCTACGTTTAACGAGGCATATGTCGCCGGTTTCAACGGAGCGCGTCCTGCACGTAGCACTATTGGTGTTGCCGCACTGCCATTCGGTGGAGCTGTCGAGATTGAAGCGTGGGCGTACAAGCCGCTTGTGGCTGAAGTCGAAAAGAAGACTGCATCTAAAAAAGCATCAGTGAAAAAGAAGAAATAACTATGTCTGGTGCTGTCATCATTGTTATCGCGCTACTTGCGTTTCCGGTTGTGGTTGGCTTGTCCACTGCAGGCTTAGCGGCGCTTCTTGGTCACTTGCTTAATAAGGACGCCGAGATACGTGCCGAAGGCAGTGAACTTCTAGATACTAATTTTTAGGGGCGCCGTCGATGACGGGAATGCATTCCTTCGATCGAAAATCTAAACGACTCAGTTGGAGAATCTTGTCGTACGCACTGCGTCGAATGCGACTTGACCCACAACTTGATCACTCAGAAGCTGAAGCAACACTGCGTGAACGTGTTGGAGAAACGATTACCGTCGATGGCATTGGTGGTAACAAAGCTTTAGATCTATGGCGCAACGTTCTTGCACATGCATGCATCAGTGTTGATCATGGTCGGTTTTTGTCGTATGTGCCAGGTGCGCCAACAGAAGCAGCCGGAATGTTTGATGTTGCCGTATCTGCTGCAAATGTTTACGGCGGTTCATGGCAAGAAGGCGCCGGAGCAGTCTTTGCTGAGAATGAGGCGCTGAGATGGATTTCGTCGCTTGCAGCACAGCCCGATACTGCTGGTGGAGTATTTGTCTCTGGTGGAACAGCAGGAAATTTATCGGCGCTCATTGCTGCAAGATGGGAATGGCGACATCGTGCTCACGGTGCAATGGATCGCACGCGGGGACTTATCGTCGCCTCGTCTGCAGCACATTCAAGTATTGGTCAAGCCGCTCGTGTTATGGATTGCGATATTGCAGTAGTGGAAGTTGATTCTCGGGGTCGGATGAATGGCGACGTCACTGCAGCGAGATTTGGGGGACTTTCACAGGAAGACAAAGATCGAGTTTTTGTTTTTGTTGCAACTGCAGGAACGACAAATGTTGGAATCGTTGATGACCTCATGGGGATTGGCACATTCGCTGATCAGTTAGATATTTGGTTTCATGTCGATGGTGCGTATGGTGGAGCTGCATTGTGTGCGCCTAGTCGACGGCACCTATTCAATGGCATAGAAACCGCAGACTCTTTTATTGTCGATCCTCATAAATGGTTGTTCGCTCCTTTTGATTCGTGTGCGTTGATCTACAAAGATCCACGAATAGCCCGAGCGGCTCACACTCAACACGCCGAATACCTTGATGCTCTTCACACAAAAGATGAATGGAATCCCTCTGACTATGCCCATCACTTGTCTCGACGCCCCCGAGGTTTACCGCTGTGGTTCAGTTTGGCAACTCATGGAACCAAGGCTTACTCAGATTCCGTTGAGCACACTCTTAGTGTGACGGATGCTGGTGCCCAGATAATTCGGGAAGCCAGTCATACAGAATTGATTCTCGAACCAGAGTTAAGCGTTCTGATTTTTCGCCGACTGGGATGGACTACTGAGCAGTACCAGCAGTGGTCGGACAAAGTGCTCATGGAAGGACTGGCGTTTGTAGTGCCAACTTCGTGGAACGGTGAAACTTGTCTACGGTTATGCATAGTGAACCCTGAGACAAGTGCTAAAGATATTGCAATCATTGTGGAGTCGCTTCGATGACTGCTGACCTTCTCATTCATAACGCAGTCCTTGTTGCCACGGTAGATATGCAGCGGCGCGAGCTGTCTGGTGGCTGGGTAGCAATCACCGACGGTCTTATTTCTGGCGTAGGTAGTTCGTTAGATCCCGTGCCTCAAGCACGCGAGACAATTGATGCAACCGGTTGTTTGGTTACACCGGGACTCATCAATACTCATCATCATCTTTTTCAAAACCTGACACGAGCATTTCCACCGATGACACGTTCACCACTATTCGGCTGGCTACAAACCCTGTATCCGTTGTGGCGTGCACTCGATGAAGAATCTGCTCACGTGTCGGCGTGGGTTGGACTTGCAGAACTAGCCCTATCTGGTTGCACAACTTCCACAGATCATCTGTACTTACATCCACGTAACGGGGGCGATCTTCTCAGTGCAGAGATTGCCGCAGCAAAAGATTTAGGAATTCGTTTTCATCCGACACGCGGTTCAATGTCGTTGTCCCAAAAAGATGGTGGTTTGCCACCAGACGATGTTGTGCAAGATGATGATGACATTCTTGCGCTCAGTGAAGTAGCAGTTGCACAACATCATGATCGCAGCCACGCCGCGATGGTTCGTATTGCATTGGCACCGTGTTCACCGTTCAGTGTCACAAAGGATCTGATGAAGCGATCTGCCGAACTAGCCGAGAAACTTGATGTGCGATTGCATACACACTTTGCTGAAAATAAAGAAGATGATGATTTTTCGCTCGCAACATTTGGTTGTCGGCCATTTGAATACCTCAAAGAAGTCGGTTGGCTCAGCAATCGCACATGGGTCGCGCATTGTGTAATGCCCAATGCCGATGAAATCCTGCAACTTGGTGCAGCAGGCATCGGTGCCGCCCATTGTCCGAGCAGTAACTTAATTTTGGCATCCGGTATTTCGCCAATTGTTGATTTACGAAAAGCGGGAGTACATGTTGGTCTTGGTGTAGATGGTTCTTCCAGTGCGGATTCTGCAAGTTTGTGGCTTGAGGCACGCCAAGCAATGTTGCTGGCCAAGTTGCGCAATGGTGCAGACGCAGCAGATGCGCGGATGGCACTTGAAGTTGCCACGATCGGTGGCGCAGGTTGCCTTGGCCGTATCGGTGAAATTGGAATGCTTGCAGTTGGTGCAGTGGGCGACGTTGCAGTCTGGGATCTTTCTGGTGTGAAATTTGCGGGCGTGATTTCTGATCCGATTGAGGGATGGTTGCGATGCGGTCCATTTTCGGCTCGTGACACGATTGTGCATGGCAAGCCAATCGTGCGCAACGGTGAGTTGGTGTCGAAAAAAGTGGAGATGATGTTGAAAGACCATCACCGCTTAGCTACCAAAATGCAAAAATTCGCTGATTGAGATGCTGCAAGCATTCTTTCTAAGTTTTGGCGTCATCTTTGTTGCAGAACTAGGTGATAAGAGCCAACTCATGGCACTTGCATTTGCCACCAGATATCGAACCGTTCCTGTCCTCATTGCGATCACCATTGCAACTGCAATTGTTCATCTATTTTCTGTTGCTCTTGGCGGCATTATGGGTAACGCATTACCAACAACTTTTATCAGTGTTGTAGGTGCTATTTCGTTCGTAATTTTCGGAGTATGGACACTACGCGGAGACAAACTCACCGAAAAGGATAAAGAAAAGACTGTCCTCTCATCGAAGCACATCATTATTGCTGTCGGTACTGTTTTCTTCTTGACCGAACTTGGCGATAAAACAATGCTTGCCACGGTCGCGCTTGCTACGAACAACGGACTTGTTGGTACATGGGCTGGCTCTACTGTGGGAATGGTTGCTGCTGATGGACTTGCAATCGCCGTTGGAAAAGCACTCGGTGATCGTTTACCCGAAAAGGCAATACGCATCGGCGCATCGATTGCATTCTTTATCTTTGCTGCACTCTTGTTCATAGACGCAGTCCGCTCGTAAACAAGCGTTAGGAACGTCTTGGGTTGCTGTACAAATGATCGCTGACTCTGTCACGGCATTCGTTCGCACTGGATAGCCATATGACCGAACCGAATCCGTTCGCTACAACGATCTAGGTCTCGTGTACAGCGAGGGCCTTCGTGAGTTGTTGGACCTTCCATCGGTGGCCTGGATTGCACTGGGCAACCTCACGTTCAGTGGTATCAAGTTCGGTGACGAATAGGTACCGAACCCGCATGGCCTCAAGCCATCGACGCCGCTCAACCGGTTTTGTGAGAAGCCCGATGTCTTCCGGCGGAAGTCCTTCGACATCGAAATCTTCAACAATTACCGAACTGTCGAACGGTGCACTCCCGAGCCCGTCGTCGACGACATCGTGCCATACCTTGAGGACCAGTACTCGCCGAACAAGCGCTTCGTTAAACACACCCTGACCGAACCAGTACAGATCGTAAAGGTCACGGATCTTGCGCCGTCTCCGCCAGGCCGCAAGCTTCTCTGCTAGCGCCTCTTCAAGCGCGGGTACGGGTAGTGCGGGTAGCAAAAATTCATATCCCTTGTGGACAGGCAAAGAGATCGGAGTACGTGTTTCGCATGGCAACCAAAGCGGTCGAGGTGTTACTTCGATTTTGGCAGGGATATCTGGATGTCCAAGCGGCGTCTCGATGTCGAGCCTGCCACGCAGAACTGTGCGATCCGTAACGTGGAACGTGACGCCCTCTATCTCAGCGCCATCAAGCGTGTCGAGCAAGAATTCGCCAGTGTTGACGTTGGGTGCCACGAAGTCAAGATCAGTCGAGAACCTTCCTGCGTTACCCGCACGAAACTTACGCAGCGATGTCCCTCCCTTGAGAACGACGCCAAGATCGAAGATCCCTTGCTGGTAGAGGTATTGCAAGGCGTAATCCTGGGCAACGTCGAGAAGTGCGGGTCCCTTCATTCCGCGATGACCCATATGGTGTCGGGCAAGATGCCCTTGCGTAATCATCGAGACCGCAACAGTGAGTCATAGAGCTTCCAGCGCTTGATCCATCGGCCCTGACGTTTCCGAGGGCCAAAATATGTGACAGTTAGGTGCTTGGGAAGCAAAGGCATCAGTGCCTCCACGATGTCGATGCGCCCCGACCATTCGGCTAAATAACAAAGTCGCGCGAGTGTCGGATTACTTCTGTCTCTCGCCTCTGTCACGATGTCTGTCGGGGTCGTCGCGTGAAATGTTTCCAAAAGCCACTCGTCCGCATTACCCCAGTCATCCTGGGCGTCGGGCCGATTGGCCGCAGCTACAACAACCGTGGCCGGTTGCCAGATCGCAAGACCATCCTTTTCCAACGTTGGCAAGCGCCAGTCGTAACTGACCATTTGCATGTCGCCCAACGCCCGCGGCGCACGCCACCCTGGGCGATGAGCCAACGTCGATCGTGAAGGTTGATGGCTGCTGTATCCCTGTTCCCACACGGCTGAAGCAAAGGCGACAGCGACTGGAGCTGTGGGGTGTCGACTCAAAAGGGCACGGAGTTCGATCCATGTATCACCCGAGGGATATCTTCCGGCTCGCGAAGCAGGCACGAACTCCCATGCGCCTCGAGTGCGTAAAGGAAATAACCAGCCCTCCCTGACCAGTCGCTCAGCCGCGGCTTGGGAGTTGAGGTGGGAGCCGGTTTCGGCGATGACGTCTGCCAGCAGGTCGTTGGTCACGACTTTGGGTTGGCGCAATTCCAACCCCTCTAAGAGGGTTGCCACACTGGCGGTTGCCTTCCGTGTTGTCACTGGTACGCGCTTCACGTATCCAGCATACGCTAAACGTGTGTGATTGACAACGATTTATTTGTAACCAGACGCGTCATATGGCTATGCCGCGGAGTCGTACGATGACCGCATGATTGAAGCGACTATTTCCCCACGAAGTATGCGACTATTCCCCCACGAAGTATGCGACTATTCCCCCACGAATAATCTATTGAAATGCTAAGATAACCGGATGTCGTCCCTTCCGTATATACCGCGACGAGCGGACCAGATGGTTAGCGAAGCCCTCCGTGACACGAGGGTCGTCACGGTCAACGGTGCGCGACAGGTTGGCAAGAGCACGCTCGTCAAGGCGGTGCTTCGGTCGCATCCGAACTCTCGGATGCGGCGGCTTGACGACGCTACGGAACGACAGGCAGCGTTGAGCGACCCGACACGATTCGTCCGACACGCCGGTCTATTGGCTATCGATGAAGTACAAAGAGTTCCTGAGTTAGTGCTATCCATCAAAGCTGAGGTGGACCAAGATCCGCGTCCAGGTCGGTTTCTCTTGACCGGTTCGGCGCGGCTACTCGGCCTTCGGACATTGCCAGATGCGCTGATTGGACGGATGGAAACAATTGAGCTCTGGCCTTTTTCACAGGGTGAAATCGACCGCCGTAATGAGCAGTTCATCGACAACGTCTTTGACGACATATGGGCACTCGCGATCCCTGACGATCTACAGATCGGTACTGAGACGAGAGATGGATACATAGGACGATGTCTGCGGGGTGGTTTTCCCGAGGCGTTACAGCGAACCAACGGCCGACGTGCCAAGTTCTTTGACGCGTATGTCGATGATCTCATCGATAGGGATGTGACTCAACTTGCAGAGATTGAGCGGCGCGGAGAACTCCGGCGGCTCCTGAGGCTTCTGGCTGGTTCAATGGCGCAGCCGTTGAAGGTCGAGCGAGTCGCCTCCGAGGTCGGACTTGCGGCAACCACTGCGGAGCGGTACATCTCGTTGCTTGAGGAAGTCTTTCTCATTAAGCGATTGGACGGCTGGACCTCGTCTGCCACGGGCCGGGCGGTGGGATTGCGTAAAATTCTGTTTGTTGATAGCGGGTTAGCGGCCAACCTTTGTGGTCTCACTGAGGCACGACTCCGACGAACAGATTCGCTGGTCGGCCCGCTCATGGAGAATTTCGTCATCGGAGAAATCGCCCGACAACTGACATGGGCCGAAACGAGGGCTCGACTCTTTCATTATCGAACGAAGGAGCACGTGGAAGTGGATGCTGTTCTCGAAGCTGCTGATGGTCGGATTGTCGGCATCGAGGTCAAGTCAGCCGAGACGGTTCACCGTAATGACTTCGCCGGCCTTCGCCACCTGCAGTCGCGCCTCGGCGACCGTTTCCACATGGGCCTCGTACTTCATGCCGGAACGACCGTCGGTTCGTTCGGCAACCGACTCTTCGCAGCCCCGATTGATCTGCTCTGGCAATAGCCTCGATCCGCCTACGGAGTTCTCCGTGCCGCCTAGTCGTACGCTGTCGCCTATGGGTGATATTTCTTATTCGTCGTATCTCAAGGTTGACGAAGTTCTTGGGTTACAGCAACCTTTGTCTGATGGGCCAGAGCACGACGAGTTGTTGTTCATCATTATTCATCAGAGTTACGAACTTTGGTTTAAGTCTGTGTTGCACGAACTAAAGAGAACACAAGAAGTAATGGAAGACGGTGACATTCATGCAGCCATTGCGTTGGTAGGTCGGGTTCGTACCATTATGAAGTCCCTTGTGTCGCAGGTCGATATTTTAGAAACGATGACGCCACTGCAATTCAATTCATTTCGTGATCGTCTGGAATCTTCAAGCGGATTTCAATCGGGACAGTTTCGAGAGATTGAAGCAGTTCTTGGAAGGCGTGAGACCATGCCACTCGAGTTTTTGCCAGAAGGTTCTGTTGGTCGTCAACGAGTAGAAGAAGCGATGCAGCGGCTGAGTTTGTGGGACAGCGCACTAATTTTGATGTCTAGACGTGGCCATGCAATTCCCCAAGATGTTTTGGATCGCGATGTCACCACTACATATGTTGAAAATGAAGCAGTGCAGTCGTCTGTCGTGAAGATGTATCGCACCGACGGTGAACTAGCGATTCTTCTGGAGCGGTTAGTTGACTTAGATGAGGGTTTGCAAGAGTGGCGTTATCGACACGTAAAAATGGTGCAACGAACCATTGGTGCAAAAATCGGGACCGGTGGTTCGCCTGGCGCTGCCTATCTTATTTCTACGTTGTTCACTCCGGTGTTTCCCGACTTGTGGTCAGCGCGTAATCAGTTCTAAAAACTAAGAGCCCCAGCGAGACTGACCAAAGCGATAACCAACGCTGCGCACAGTTTGAATCAGGTTGGCATGTTCTTCACCAAGCTTGGCGCGAAGGCGCCGGATATGAACGTCAACCGTTCGTGCACCGCCGTAGTACTCGTAGCCCCATACACGTGACAACAACAGCTCGCGCGTAAAAACTTTGCCAGGGTTCTGTGCAAGAAATTTCAGTAGTTCGTATTCCATAAACGTAAGGTCGAGCGCGTTGCCATTAAACGTTGCTTGGTAGGTCTCAAGGTTAAGAATTAGTCCAGAGTGCTCTACAAGCTCGGGACGAGTGCCGCCCTCTGTTGCACTAAAGAGGTGACGTAATCGTGCTTCTACTTCGCGGGGGTGAAATGGTGTGAGACAGAAATCCTCGAACAAGTCGTCACGCAGTTCAAGTTCTGCAAGTTGTGCACCGGTAACTAAAAGCAATACTGCGCCTACTGCATTGTCTCGTTTGCGGATAGATCGCACGAATGCCCATGCTGCGTCGGGGTCTTGATCACATTGCACGATGGCGCCCATCCATCCAGCCTGTGGTTCACATTTGCCAGCTTCATCTGCACCTGACACAGACTTCCATCGGTAGCCGCCAAGGTCGAGGGTGCGCGCTAAATCAGGATCAGGGGTTCCTGGGAAAACAACGATGGTGTCTGAAGTGGGCATGTGTGACGTTAGAGCGACTTGAGGTAGCGGGTTAGTTCAAATGGGGTGACTTGGGTTTTGTAGTCGCGCCATTCGCGGCGTTTGTTGCGCAAAAACCATTCAAAGATGTGTTCACCAAGTGCTTCTGCAACAAGTTCTGACGACTCCATCACTTTGAGTGCATCGTTGAGGGATTGAGGCAATTGCTGAATACCCATTTTTTCAAGTGAGGCATCGTCCATCTCGAACAGGTTGGCGGCGGCTTCTGGAGCAAGGGTGTATCCCTCGCGAATACCCTTCATGCCTGCAGCAAGAATGACCGAAAAGGCCAGGTATGGATTACATGCAGGGTCAGGGGAACGGTATTCAATACGGGTGGCACTTGGATTGCCTCGCTTTGGAATTGGAACACGAATAAGGCCGCTGCGATTATTGCGCGCCCACGAAATATGTACGGGAGCTTCAAAGCCCGGTACGAGTCGCTTGTATGAGTTCACGGTTTGGTTTGTGACAGCAGTGATCTCTGCAGCATGACGCAAGAGACCAGCCATAAAGGCTTTTGCATCGTGGGATAAATTGTATGGGTCGTTCTCGTCGTAGAAAGCGTTGGCATTTTCCTTGAACAAGGACAAGTGAAGGTGCATGCCAGAGCCCTGCACACCTTCGAGTGGTTTTGGCATAAAGGTGGCGTGCACCTTGTGCATCGCTGCAATTTCTTTAACGATCATGCGGAATGTCATCACGCTGTCGGCCATAGACAATGCGTCGGTATGACGCAAATCAATCTCTTGTTGCGATGGTGCATCTTCGTGAAATGAATATTCAACTGGAATACCCATTGTTTCAAGCGTGCGAATAGTTTCTTTACGTAATGACGATGCAACGTCGGTGGTGGTGAGATCGAAAAATCCACCTTCGTCGAGGGGGACTGGTATTTGTCCGGGTACAGGTGGCTCGAAGTAGAAGTACTCCATGTCGGGAGCAATAAGGAATTCATATCCTTGGGCACGAGCAGCATCAAGATTTCGTTTGAGTACTTGGCGGGGGTCGCCTTCAAAGATGCTGCCATCAAGGTTGCGAATGTCACAGAACACGCGAGCCTCTGCACTTTTTGAATCAACCCATGGAAGAACTTCAAATGTGTTTGGATCTGGTATTGCTAAAACATCTGACTCTTGAATGCGCGAGTAACCATCGATTGCTGATCCGTCGAAGGTCATGCCATCGGCAAGGGCGTTTTCTAGTTCTGCTGGACTAATGGCAAAGCTCTTGAGAGTGCCAAGCACATCGGTGAACCACAGGCGCACAAGACGTACTCCGCGTTCTTCTACTGTTCGCAGGATGTATTCGCGCTGTTGGTCAAGCATGTCGCTCATCTCTTCATTCTGCCGTTTGATGGCGGTAAGGGCTACTTGAAAGACGAAACGAGGGGCACGAGGCCCCCCGTTTCACGGTTTTCTTTGGATTGTCGTGCGGAACTAGCCGCAAACAGTCTCAAGAATGAGGCGTGTGACCGTATATGGGTCAACGTTGGCGTTTGGCCGGCGGTCCTCGGCGTAACCCTTTTGATCACGAGCAACCTGCCATGGAATACGCACTGAAGCACCACGGTCAGATACTCCGTAGGAGTACTTGTTCCACGGAGCAGTTTCATGCTTGCCGGTAAGTCGGCTCTGGATATCGTCGCCGTAGTGCTCGACATGCTCGAGAATACGAGTACCGAGCTTCTCGCATGCTTCGATAATTGCTGGGTAGCCCTCGCGCATTGCTCTGGTGGAAAAGTTGGTGTGAGCACCTGCGCCGTTCCAGTCGCCTTTCATTGGCTTTGCATCGAGGGAAATAACTACGTCGTAATCTTCGGCGATGCGGTGGAGCAACCAGCGGGCAACATGCATGTGGTCAGATACTTCGAGTGCGTTGCATGGTCCAATTTGGAATTCCCATTGTCCCGGCATTACCTCTGCGTTTGTTCCTGAGATCATCAGACCGGCATCAATACATGCCTGCGTGTGCTCTTCGACGATCTCGCGACCAACAACGCGACCTGCGCCAACGCCGCAGTAGTACGGACCCTGTGGCTTAGGAAATCCGCCAACTGGGAAACCGTAAGGAGTGCCATCGGGACGAAGCATGGTGTACTCCTGCTCGATTCCGTAAATCATTTCTTGGTCGGCGTACTTATTTGCAACAACTTCAAGTGCTGCACGTGTGTTGCTTGGGTGCGGCGATGCATCTTTTGCAAGCAACACTTCACACATCACAAGGACGTTCTTGCCACCACGAATTGGATCGGGGCATTGGAAGACTGGCTTCAAGATGCAGTCGGATGAATCACCAGCTGCTTGGTTGGTAGAAGAGCCATCAAATCCCCACTCGTCCATTGGCATGTCAGAGATCGCACCGCCGAAGTCTGGAATGACTTTGGTCTTTGAACGAAGCATTGGTGTGGGTGACGTTCCGTCAATCCATATGTATTCAGCTTGGATGGGCATAATGGCGTCCTTTGCGACGAGGGAAGAATCCCGGTTATGTGGTGCTTACAGGATGGCAGATAGCCATTTCATTACCAATGCTGAAATGTGAACGCTGTGTGAAACGCCCCTGTGGCTAACCTTGCCTTGTGTCTAGTGCCAAAGCCCACAGCCCTCGTGCATCGCTGCGGATTGGAATGGCACAGTTAAACCAGCTGGTCGGTGATATTGAGGGCAATGGGTCCAGAATCCTTGCTGGGTATAACAAAGCGGTCGAGCTGGGCTGCGACATTGTGCTGTTTCCCGAGTTGGCAATGACTGGTTACCCGCCAGAAGACCTTGTCCATAAGGCTGCGTTCGTGCGTGACAACATGGCGGCGCTGGAAGCTTTTGCCAAAACAACTGGCTCGTGTGTTGCTGTGGTTGGGTTTGTACTAGGCGAAGAGGGGCATCTCCATAATGCCGCCGCGGTCTGTGCTGATGGTTGCATTGTCGGGGTCTACCGCAAGCAGTTGCTGCCGAATTATTCAGTGTTCGACGAGGATCGGTATTTTGAGCCTGGTCCAGCGGTGGTAGATGGTGCTGTAGCTGGTCTCTTTGAGGTTGCAGGAGTTCTTGTGGGTGTTTCTATTTGTGAAGACATTTGGGTTGGGCAGGGTCCAGTTGCTGCTCAGGCTGCTGCAGGGGCACGAATTCTTCTTAATCTCAACGGCTCACCATTTCATGACGGCAAACATATTGATCGCGAAGTGATGCTGGCGGCTCGAGCACAAGAGTGTGGGTCAGCAATTGTGTATGTCAACCAAGTAGGTGGACAAGATGAACTTGTTTTTGATGGTGCAAGTGTTGTTGTTGACCGAGATGGTGCAACTGCGTGTCGGCTTGGCTCTTTTGTTTCAGACTTTGAAGTTGTAGATGTTGGCGTAGATGGTTCTGTGCAGCCAGTACGAATAGAAGAATTTGAGTCTGACATTGATCGGATGTACTCAGCGTTAGTGCTTGGCACTGGTGACTATGTTCGCAAAAATGGATTTACAGATGTTGTCATTGGTTTGTCGGGTGGAATCGACTCATCCATTGTTGCAACAATTGCAGTTGATGCACTTGGAGCAGATTATGTGCATGGTGTTGCGATGCCGTCGCGTTATTCAAGTCAGGGTTCGCTTGATGATGCAGACGCACTGGCAAAAAACTTAGGCATTGATCACAGAGTGGTGTCGATTGAACCAGCGTTTACTGCATATCTAGAAATGCTTGCACCGTCATTTGTTGGGCGCGACCCTGATCTCACTGAAGAAAACCTGCAGAGTCGTTGCCGTGGGATGTCACTGATGGCGTTATCCAATAAGTTTGGCTGGATGGTGCTGACAACTGGCAACAAGAGCGAAATGGCTGTTGGATATTTCACTATCTATGGAGATTCAGTTGGTGGATATTCGGTCATAAAAGACGTGTTTAAAACTCAAGTTTTTGCATTGTGTCGCCGTATCAACGAACGTGCAGGCCACGAAATTATTCCGATTGCTGTAATTAATAAACCACCGTCTGCAGAACTGCGTCCCGACCAGCGTGATGATCAGAGTCTGCCCGCATACGAAGATCTAGATCCGATTCTGCATGCATACATTGACAACGATCTTACTGTTCCAGAAATTGTGCAACTCGGAAACGATGTTGCGATCGTGTCACGTATTGCTCGGTTGGTTGATATCAGTGAGTACAAGCGTCGTCAGTGCGCGCCTGGCGTTCGAGTGTCAACAAAGGCATTTGGCAAAGATCGACGGATGCCAATCACCAATGGTTATCGCAGCGATCTCTTATAGAGCGATATCAACACCACAGTCACATAGGTATCTATGGATTCCACGAAGGTCATGCGCGGCTTTGCCAGTAGCCAGGCTCTCGGCTCTGATGGGCCACAGCGTAGATCTGCGGCCCTGCCGTGTCATTTTCCCGATACACGAGCAAGTAGGGGAATCTACGAAATGGGTAGACCCGTATTCCGGCTGCCTTGGGTGTACCAATGCATTGGTTTATCTCGAGAAGGGCGATCACTCGGGCGAACTCTTCAAGGAAGGCGTTCGCGATCTGCTTACTTGCGTGTTCGGCGTAGTAAATTGTTGCGTCGCCGAGTTCGGCTTCAGCCTCTTCGTGCAACCAATGGTTCACCCCAGCCTTGCGCGAACTCGTTCGAGTGCCTCGGCGCCAGGCACCATTCTTGACGCACCAGCTTTGACATCAGCCTCTCGGCGTAGTGCCTCAGCAACCCAAGCGCGTTCAACGTTCGTGTCAGGTTCGAAACTCTCGATGAGGCGTTCTAGCAAGCGGGCGCGATCTTCGGCGACCAAGGAGAGGATTTCTGCTTCAAGTTCATGCAGTGGGGTTGACATAGATCCTCCAGCGAGTAGTGCTATCGCATAACAATACCACCCCCAGATGGTAGATGGAAGGGTTAGGTATCACTGCGGACTTGCCCTCGACAAAGTGTTCTTTGAATCCTTCTCGTGCTTCCCTGGGGGGAATCGACTCATCCATTGTTGCAACAATTGCAGTTGATGCACTTGGAGCAGATCATATTGCATGGTGTTGCGATGCCGTCGAGTTATTCAAGTCAAGGTTCACTTGATGATGCTGACGCACTGGTAAAAAACTTAGGCATTGATCACAGAGTGATGATCAGAGTCTGCCTGCATACGAAGATCTAGATCCGATTCTACATGCATACATTGATAAAGATCGACGGATGCCAATCACCAACGGTTATCGCAGCGATCTCTTATAGAGCGATATCAACACCACAGTGAGACCAGCAAGCGCTGCAGCCACCATTGCTGGTGCTACTGGTCCTGCAGAGTCATACAACGATGTGGCAACAGTGCTAAAAATTGCCCGACCACATGTTCCGGCGCCAACCGTGAGCCCAAGACCAATGCCACCACTGTTAGGAACAATGTTTGCAGCCAGCGGGAGCATGCTCACGAGAGCAAACTCGAAACCCAAAATAAAAACGACAAGCATTGGTACTGCGATCAAGGAATAATGCGCGCCTGCTGCCATAGCCAAGGCACCAACACACATGAGTACCGCACCGCGATTGACGCTGACTTCTTTTCCCCATATATCTGTCACGCGGGAACTAACGATGCTTGACACCAATTCGAATATTCCGAGCACGATGACAACGGCAATAATTGCTGCACTGTTAAATCCAAATTCATCCTCGAACCATGGACCAAAAGTGATGAACAAACATTGGCTTGCGCCCATCAACAAAAATGCAGATGCAAAAATAAGGTAGCCACGTGGCGGAACTGTGCCTCTGATGTCCTTTGACACAGGGGCGTGCGCATCGTCGTGGGCAAGGCCAGTGGCAATCAGTGTTCCCGAGATGGCCATTGCGATGGCACCCACCATTAATCCTGCTCGCCACGAAATAAGAACGGTGGCAACACCCATGATTGCGACGCCGATAAACAAAGACAGCGCCCACGATGTCTCGATAATTCCAACAATGCGCCCACGACGCTCGTATTGAACATGGTCATTGACCCACACGATGAGTGCTGTGTCGAAAAGAACTTTGGAACCGCTCATAAGGAACATTGCGATGGCAAACATCTGAATCGATGTCGCGCTCGCAGCAAGGACAACAGCGACTACTAATCCGGTCATGCCAATCATCATCGACCTCAGTCGGTTGCTGCGATCAACCATCCGCCCAAGAATGGGTGAAGCAAGCCCAGCAAACTCGCCGATCATCAACGCAACACCCATCTGGGCAACGCTGACATCTAATCCGCGAGCAATAACTGCAATAAATGGTGGAGCAAATCGATAGCACGAGTTAGAAACCAATCTTCCCCACACCAACCTGTCGAGATTCTTGCGTACTACTAGCGGATAAGAGTCATCAACAAATTTGGCAAACATTGTTACAGCTCTTCGCCCACTTCACCATGAGCGAAAAGATCAACAACTGGACCAACTTCTAATGTGTGCGTTGAACCGTGATGAACAATGAATTCGCAGCCACCCAAGTTGGAAATGCGAGTATCTACAGCGCGGTGCACGCGACGCATCACGCGGATGACACCAGCATGAGCTACGCACAATACTTGACCACTAGGAAACTGATCTGCAAGTGCAAACAATCCTGCTGTTACACGATCAACAAGAACTTGGTCAGACTCGAACCCAGGAGGACGTTGGTGTGTCTCAAGAAAATTTGGCCACTCGCGTTCAATTTCGTCGTGTGTCTTTCCCTGCCATTCACCTACATCTGTTTCGCGGAATCGAGCCTCGGCTGGCAAAAGCCCAGTACCAAGACCCTCGGCAATAATGATTGCAGTCATGCGAGCACGACGAAGATCGCTTGAACCTATTGCATCAAACATGCCCAACTTTTCAGATGCTCGCCGAGCTTGTTCATAACCGAGATCGGTTAGTTCAGTATCGGCCTGGCCTTGCCAACGCCCAAGTGCGTTCCATTCGCTTTGCCCATGGCGCAGCATCAAGATTTTGGTAGCAATAGACACGAGTACCAAGAGTACTTGTGCTGGTTAGTTTTTGGTGATGCTTGCCAGAACTGCTGGAAACACTTGGTCTGCCAATGCCCGCATTTCGTCATCGGTGCGATCTTGGATCGGATGGCTTGTAAAGACTCGCTTCATATCTGGAAAGCCAAGTGCCAACGATTGTGAATCAGCACCTGAGACAAACTCTGCTGAAGCGACGAATACCCCAGGAATACCACGAGTTTCTAAGTCTGCGATGTCATGCACACTGCACGACGTACAACTGCCTCAATCGGCGAGGGCTTCGATCACCACATGACACTGTGTGGCGATCTCGTGGCGCAGATCTACTGGCGCAGGTTTTGTAAAAGTGGGTTTAGCAAAACGGAGTACTTTTGCACCGTGATCAACTAGTAGCTCTTCGAATCGATCAAGGAACACGTTGCCGCGAGGCTTAGAAATATCAAGCAAGCCAACAGTGAGTCCTTTGACTGATTCTGGTCGCTCAAGTAATTGACGCGTTGCCGGTGTTGCCTCGTTTGTTGGATCCAGAATGGTGATGCCGCTACTCATCTCGTCAGTATGTCACGGTTCGTGTGACGGGATCGCTACCGATGGCCCCGTTAGCCCAGCCAGCAATAATTGAAGAAAATAGTCCTGCTCCACCACCTGCATAGGCCAGCAAAAGCCCCCCGGGGCGGAATTTTGGCAGTGTCGCATCGATCAGGTGGGGTGGAATGCCTTCTGCCATGCCGTGTGCACCACGGACAAGATCGCGCCCAGAGGTCATTGTTTTTTCCATTATTTCTGTGATGAGACGATCTCGGCCCCAACCCGCTTGTGCAAAAACACGACCATGGTCAGGGCTAACAACAAGGATTGCATCAAAACCAATGACCAGTTTTGGATGATGCACAGTTTGCAAACATGCAGCAAATGAATTTGCCAGTTCTTCTGGTGTGCGAGCAAGTTGATCAACAACACAACGTGGTCCTTCGCCGGCAAAAACAGTTACGGCATCTGCACCACTAACTACTCCACGCGCAGTGGCAAGCGAAGTAAATGGCGAGCCAAGTTCATCTTCGGCAAAACAAAAAGAAATCTTGCCAGGGTTACCTTGAGTTGCCCTGTCAACTTCGCCCGGCCGACCACCACCAACATTGCGAATAACAAGTTGGACTGCTCGCCCGATGGTGTTGTTGGCACGATTGCCTTGACCAAAAGTATTTATACCTGAGTTCATTCCAATCGCACGAGTGCCAGGACCGTTACACACAATGACAGGGCCAACCGGCATAGTGGTGGCGAGTACGCCGTGCATGTTGAATTCATCGTTGCACACTGCTTCTAAGGCAGTAATTACCCACGGCATATATTCTGGCAAGCACCCTGCCATCACTGCATTAATCGCAATTTTCTCTACAGTGAGTTCAACAAGATTTGGTGGGCACACCGCCACCACATCCTGTGGCGCACGATTTGTCCCGGCCAACATACGTAACACGCGTTCTCGTGTGGGAGGAATCACGGGCAATCCATCTGTCCAGCCTCTGGCGTACATTGCTTCAAACTCATCTTCAGCAGATGCAAATGAAACCTCTCGAGCAATGACCGGCGAATCAGTGAATTTGGCTCGCAATGCATCCACAAGATCTGGATCAACACTCATAGACCCACAGCCAGGTCTCATCACAGGTAACTCCGCGCCGAGATCTGCAACCCTTGTTAATTTTTGCCAGTCGTCACGCGACCAACCGAATGTTCGCTGTACTTCTTTGCCATCTTTGACAACGATGAGTGTTGGCACTGTGTCGATGTTGTGATGCCACGACACCGAAAGATCAGCGTCATGAATTGGAGAAAGATGTGCCGGAAAATCTGGATTGTCTTGGGTGTACACGGTGAGCGGAATTGGCCCAGCAGCAAGGGTTGCAAGCACTGGCTCCACCATTTGGCATGTTGCGCATTCCTCTTTGACAATAACGACAAATCCGTCGGGGAGTGCTGGTAGGGAAGTAATCATAGGGGAACGCTACTCTCGTAGTGGAGGCGTATGAGTACCTGGTGGGCTTCGCTGTCTTCAACACAGCTGAGACGGGCGAACCCCGTCTGGCGGGTTCGATTCCCGTCCGCCTCCGCCATCAGTGGGTCTTGAATTTAGAACCCATGATCCTGGTATCACCAGAGCGCTTGGTGATACCTACTTTGTCGAGGCAGGTTGCTAGGGGTACGGCGTATTTGCGACTGATGCCGAGATGCTCCCGTAGCTGCGACATTGTGAATCCTTGTGGATGTGATTCCCACAGCAGACTCAAATGTGAGCGCATGTGCGACAGTGTTTCGCGATGAAATGCGATGCTGTCGTGTTCAACAAGTTCACCAACATTGATGAGTTGGCGAATGACATTGCGGTCAAGTGTTGATGTATCTGGGGTGATGTATCCGGCCTGACGAAACATTTCAACATATGGATGTGTGAGCAAGGGATCAAGCGCGGCCAAGCGGGCGACACCATGTTCAACAATGACTCCTTCAATTGAAGTAAGCACGTCGCGTTCGTATGGTTTCAATGAGATCATGTCGACACTGTCGTGCAACATCGTTACAAGATGCTCCCTGCATTGTGAAAGTTGATCTGGTGATGTGATCCATTGACCAATTGTTGGCGTGAGGACAAGTCCTGTGAGTTTTTGAGCATCAACAACCGAGACCCACTGACGTTCTTTTAAGAATCTCTCAAGAGTTCCATCTGGTTGGGCCCGTGATGGTCGAAGTATTGGATCAACATCAAGAATTGTTCCTCCACCGATTGTTTCGTTGGTGCCGGTGTCACGAAGAAGAAATCTGTCGGAAGGTACAAGTGGTAGCGGGTGAGTGAAACGAAGACGAACGAGTCCAGTATCGCTTGGCTGGATATGTTGATCATGGAGAACTCTGACACGGACATTCTGGTGGTGTGACCCAACATGCAAAGTAAAGCCGCCACGTTTAGTGAGCGCACGTGACGCCGATGCAAGAACTGTGAGGCGGGCATCGCATGTTGTTGTTTTCCACCATTGGTCTTTCACAATGAGTGCATCTCCACGTTCAAGTTCGTGGGGACTTACCCCAGTGAGATTGATTGCACATCGTGATCCAGCAACTCCAGATTGCACTACTTGTCCATGCGTTTGTATTTCACGCACCCGCACAACTTGGTCGGATCGTGTGATAACTAGCTCATCATTAGGAAAGATCGCAGCGCCTTCTAGTGTCCCCGTTACAACAGTTCCGGCGCCCTTCATTGTGAACACTCGGTCTATGAAGAGGCGAGTACTGGCATTGTCTTTTAGTTCTCTTGTGGAAACCAATAGGGAAAGTGCATCTGTAAGTTCTTGGATCCCTGTCATGGTGACGATAGATGTCGGAATGATATTTTTCCAATCAACCGAACTGTGTTGTAGTCGTTGGCGAATTTCGGTGATTCTGTGGGCGAGTTCTTCTGGCGTTAGTTTGTCCACTTTTGTTAACGCAACAATGCCAGTTGAGATTCCTAAAACTTCAATGATCCCGAGATGTTCTTGTGTCTGTGGCTTCCAGCCCTCGAATGCATCAATTGTGAGCAACACAAGATCCACCCCACTTACACCAGAGATCATTGTGCGCACAAAATCACTGTGGCCGGGAACATCAATAAAACTAAGAGTGTTGCCATCTGCCAAAGTGATGTGAGCGAAGCCGAGGTCGATCGTAAGTCCGCGTCTCTTTTCTTCGGCTAAACGGTCTGGGTCGGTTCCTGTAAGAGCACGTACAAGAGAAGATTTGCCATGGTCAACATGTCCGGCAGTGGCGATGGTTGGCATGGGATCAGCGCAATGCAGACAGTGCGTTAATCAAGATGAGATCATCTTGTGGTTGCACACTGCGGACATCAATGAAAGTTGTTTGATCAACGATGCGCGCAATGATTGGCGTGCTCCACATCCGAAGTGCCTCGCGGTGTTGGCCAGGAATGGCAATACCGTACGACTCAATAGTGGTGCCAGGGGCCGACCCGGCGCCAACAACAGATTCAAGTTCCACAACGGTTCCGATATGCGCGAGTTCGACAATATTGATTGCGCGCTGTTCGACAGCCAAGAGGGGCGTTGAGACCATCGCCCAAAAAGGAATATCGGTACACACTGTTTTGGACAAGTACGACAATAGAACCTGGGTAAGACTGTGCAGTGTTAGTCCACCTGGGCGAAGCGCGCGCATAAGTGGATGCGATGCGCATGCATCAACAAGGTCGGCGCGCCCAGCAATGATGCCGCATTGTGGCCCACCGAGCAGTTTGTCGCCGCTAAACATGACGAGATCTGCGCCATCGGCAAGTGCTTGGCGTGCAGCAGGCTCGTTGATAAGCCAAGCAGGAACAGTATTCATGTGTCCCTGCAACCAAGGACATGTGTTGTCGATGAGACCAGAGCCGATGTCTGCAACGACTGGAACGTCAAGTGTTGCAAGTTCAGCAATTGTCGTTTGTTCGGTGAAGCCCTGAATAGAAAAATTAGATGGGTGAACTTTCATGGTGAGTGCAACATCGTGATGACGTGAGTCGATCGCTTTTTTGTAGTCGCGTAGTCGGGTACGATTAGTCGTTCCCACGTCAACAAGCCGTGCTCCAGATTGTTCCATGACATCAGGAATGCGAAAGCCACCACCAATTTCCACGCTTTCGCCCCGCGAGATCGCTACATCGCGCTCGTAAGCCAGTGCCGCAACGACAAGCATGACGGCTGCTGCGTTGTTGTTCACAACAATTGCTGCTTCTGCTCCAACGAGTTGAGAAATCAGATGACCAACTCCATCTTGGCGGGATCCGCGTTCACCTGTGTGCAGGTTGAACTCAATATTTGTTGGTCGACCAGAAGTGGTAGTGGCCAAAGGGGCGCGTCCCAAGTTTGTGTGCAGCAAGACGCCTGTTGCATTGATGACGTCGGTCAGCATCATTGACTCAACATCGTGAACGTAATCGATTGCTGTTGTTAGTGCCTCTGGGGCGTTATCGCGCACCGCACGTTGGGCACAGTCGACTAGAAGTGCATGAGGCAAGGTGGAGACAGTTGCAAGGTGACGCGCAAGAGTATCGATGGAGGGCGGGTATGAAGAAGTGCTCTCGTTGTTTGCCACAGCATTGAACCTAGTATCTTGCGCAGTATGACCTTTAATGGTGCCAATGACACATCAGCAATCAAACTGACCGAGTGGACCACGTGTGGTGGATGCGCAGCAAAATGGGGAGCTTCGTTGCTCGCTGACATGCTGAGTGAGATGCCCGCGAGTTTTGATACGTCGCTCTTGGTTGGGCTCGCACCATTTGATGATGCTGCGGTGTATCAACTCACCGATGAGGTGGCACTGGTAAGCACCACCGACTTTTTCCCACCACTTGTCGATGATCCAGCCGACTTCGGAGCAATTGCTGCAGCAAACGCGTGTAGTGATGTGTTTGCGATGGGTGGGCGTGTTGTGCTTGCCGTCAATATTGCTGCTTTTCCTGAGGACCTACCACGTGATGTGATCGCTGCAATTTTTGCAAGCGCTGCAGCAGTGGTTGCTGAAGCTGGTGGCACGATTGCTGGTGGACACACGATTCGAAACCCTGAACCGATCTTTGGTCTTGCTGTACAAGGCGTCGTTCATCCTCAGCGTATTTTTAGAAAGTCAGGAGCCAAGGCTGGTGATCGCGCTGTCTTGTCTAAACCAATTGGCACAGGACTTGTAACTGCAGCGGGTACTGATGCACAAAAGCGGGTGGCTATTGATGGGATGCGAATGTTGAATCGAACTGCGGCAGAAGATCTACAAAAACACGGCGACGGAGTCCATGCCGTCACAGATGTCACGGGGTACGGACTTGCTGGGCATGGTTGGGAAATAGCGGAACGATCTGGTGTCACGTTGGTCATCTCGTCGTCGTTGTTGCCCTTGTATCCGGGTGCATTAGAAATCGCTGCTGCTGGCACACGCACCGGCGGCGACCCGAGAAATCGTTCCTATATAGAGGGGCATGCGACTATCGCTGCAGATGAAGCCCATGTTGCGCTGTGTGTTGATCCCCAGACATCTGGTGGACTGCTCGCTGCGGTATCGCCCGAGACAGCACAATTGCTTGTTGCTGCTGGGTCTTGGACAGTTATTGGTGATTTCGTCGATGGCGGACCTGCCATTGAGATTCGTTGATCGCCTCGCAGGTACGATCTGTGCATGGCCATCGTTCGAATGTTTGCATCGGCTCGAGAAGTCGCCGGAACAGCTTCAATCGTGATTGATGGCGGAACGGTTGCAGAGGTACTCGACAAAGCAATTGTGCAGTTTGGACAACGATTTGCCGAGGTGTTGGCGACAAGCAAAGTGTGGGTCAATGGCGAAGAGGTGTCACGCGAGCATGCCGTAGGTAACAATGATGAGGTAGCGGTATTGCCGCCAGTGTCGGGAGGAATCTGATGAGCCAAGACAAGACAGCATCGTTGGCTGAAATTCGTGCACAACGTCGTCAACTACAAGACGAAGAAGATGCAATCTCTTTTGTTCGCCGATCGGCGCAGGGTCGCCTTGACCTTGTTCAAGATGAGCAACATCGTCGCGCCAGTGGAAGCGAAACACCACTCGGAACATTGGCCGAAAGACTCGCAGAAGTGTTTGGCCAACAACATGGTGGTGGAAGCGCGCGACCTCCCCGCGAAACAAATGTTGCAGCGGACCATCCTTTGGTGAAAGATCTAGACGACTTGTGTGAGTTGTACCAATTTGAATCGATGGAAAACCTTGATGAGCGTGCCCTGTCTGATTTTGAATCAGGTCTCAGTATGTTTGAAAAAAACTGTTCACAGGTGAGGCATGAATTGTTCGAACGTATTGATGCACTGACTGCTTCGTTGGTTGCCAGAGTTCGCGAAGATGGTGCTGGCGCCTTAGTAAAGGATCTGTAATTCATCATGGTGATCAAACCATCTGAGACTTTGCATGATGTCGGCGAGTTCATTCGTGCACAACGTGAAAGTGCCCAGAAAAGTATTCGTGATCTTGCTCGAACTGCTGGTGTTTCGAATCCGTATCTATCGCAGATTGAGCGGGGCATTCGTCGTCCGTCGGCCGAGATTTTGCAGCAGATCGCCCGGGCTCTCGAGATCTCTGCTGAGACGCTGTATGTCCGTGCAGGAATTTTGGATGGAACTCCACCGCAGGTCAGCTCGGTTCCACGAGCCATTACCGCTGACCAAAGGTTGACTTCTGAGCAGAAACTAAGTCTTTTGTCGGTGTATCGATCATTTGTTGGCACGTCAGACGGTGAAGGGAATGCCCAGACCCCTAGATAGGTTGAGATGTCCATGCGTCGTGTTGCCATTCTCTCGCTACACACCTCACCGTTAGCCCAACCGGGGGTTGGTGATGGTGGCGGCATGAATGTGTATGTGCGCGAACTTGTGTCGGCTCTTGCTCACGCCGGAATTGATTGCACCACCTATACGCGGGCATGGAAAGAAAATCTTCCTGCTGAGGTATTGGTCGAGCCAAATCACAAAGTTGTTCATATTGCTGCCGGACCAGTCGATTTGCCGAAATCACAGCTCATTGACATCGTTCCTGAGTTCACAGCAGGCGTGCTGGCTCATATCAATGACAACGGCGGGACCGACATCATTCACGCTAATTATTGGCTAAGCGGTCTAAGTGGGCATGTACTCAAGCATGAACTCGATATTCCCCTTGTCAGTACATTTCATACTTTTGAACGAGTCAAGGCACAAGGTGGAGATCCAGAATCTGAACTGCGCGAAAAATATGAGACAGAAATTATTGGCTGCTCCGACATCATTTGTGTGAGTGGAACAGAAGAAGCGCGCCAGATCAGCGACCTGTACGGGACACCACCAGGAACTCTGGAAATAGTTGCTCCTGGGGTGGAGCATGCATTTTTTGCACCGGGCGATAAGCGTGGAGCGCGTAAGGCGCTTGAACTGAGAGATGGGCCTGTCCTGTTGTTTGTGGGGCGTATTCAGCCTTTGAAAGGCGTCGATGTCGCCGTTCGGTCATTGGCAGCGCTGCGACGATCCGATGCGGTTCTCATCATTGTCGGCGGTGCGAGCGGAACTGAAGGTGAAACAGAGATTGTAAAAGTGAACGCATTGATAGATGAACTCGGCGTGCGTAACCAAGTGCGATTTGTTGAACCACAACCTCACCATATTTTGTCGACATATTATCGTGCTGCTGATGTTGTTTTAGTGCCAAGCAGAAGCGAAAGTTTTGGTCTGGTTGCCCTTGAGGCTGCAGCGTGCGGAACTCCGGTGGTTGCCAATGCAGTGGGTGGGTTGCTCACAATTATTGATCATGGCCACACAGGTTTCCTTGTGCCAGATCGCCAGCCAGATATTTTCGCGAAACATATTCGACAAATTCTGGACGACCCTGCTTTATCGGCGCGTATGTCAGCAGCAGCAGCAGAACGTGCAAAAGGGTACACGTGGAGCTTTGCTGCAGCTCGTCTGCGCCGCGCATATGCCGACATTACGTCGCGTGACCGAGTGGTCTGTAAATAAGAGTTCTCATGAGTGAACTATTCAGCAATACTCATCTTGAACTTCTTGATCACCAAATCACAACTTGGTTAGTTTCTATGATGGATCGCGACGACACAATTGTTGCAGTTGATCGGGGTGAACCATTCGAACATCGTTGGTACGTGCGAATGGTTGGAGAAGAAAAAGATTTCACAACTGTGTGGATCACTCTTGGCCAAAGAACTTTGCGATACGAAACGTATGTCATGCCGGCTCCTGAAGAAAATGCTGAGTTGTTGTATGAAAATATTTTGCGACGAAATGAATCTTTAGTTGGCGTACATTTCTCGATTGGAATTGAAGATGCAATCTTCTTACGTGGTGAAATTCCACTTGGTCTCCTCGACGAAAACGAACTCGATCGCATCGTCGGCACTTTGTATGCCACCGTAGAACAAGTGTTTCCCTCAATCATTCGGATTGGTTTCGCCCGTCGTTTTGCCGACTAATCTGAGTGCAATGGCAACTTCAACAGCACAACTGATCCTTATTGGCGGAGGAAACATGGGAACCGCGCTAGTTGGCGGGCTTATCGCTGCTGGCTGGGAGCCATCAAGCATCGTGGTGGTCGAACTTGATGCCCTAAAACGCCACAGTCTTGAATCGCAATTTGGGGTGCGCACGAGTGATGTGATGGTCGAAGGTGATGGCGCGCTTATTGCAGTAAAACCAAATGATGCAGTTACAGTGTGCGCACAAGTTGTCGCTCTTGGGGCACGCAGAGTGCTTTCAATTGCTGCTGGAATTTCTGTATCAACCTTGCAACATGCTGCAGGGTCACAGGCCCACGTCATTCGCGCAATGCCGAATACTCCAGCGCTCGTGCGTGAAGGAGTCACAGCAATTTCTGGTAGTTCATCGTGTGATGAATCTGATTATGTCTGGGCAGAGTCGTTGCTCACAGCTGTTGGCGTTGTTGTGCGAGTTCCAGAAAGCCAGATGGATCTCGTCACAGCGGTTGCTGGATCTGGTCCTGGATATATATTTTTATTTGCAGAAGCATTGTTAGATGCCGCAATCAAGCAAGGACTACCGAATGATGTAGCCAATGTGCTGGTGCGACAACTATTTAAAGGTGCCGGCATTTTGTTGGAAAGCTCTGATGAAACCCCTGCAACACTTAGGGAACGCGTGACTTCACCAAATGGAACAACAGCCGCAGGTTTACAGGTGTTGGAAGAATCTGGAATTCGTGAAATTTTGCACAACGCCGTGCAAGCGGCCGCAACACGCAGTGCAGAACTGGGCCAATAGTCGCATCGCCACGAAAAAAAAGCGATTTTAAGTTTTAGTGGTTCGCAGGTGTAGGGTTTGTGACACAGGTCACCGGATCAGGAAACTGACACCGGGAGTCGCGCCCCGATAAAGGGCTGCGCCGAGAGGGCTGGTGCAGTCGGGGGGTTTGCACCAGCCCTCCCGTATTTCTCCACACAAATCGAATGTCTGCCTTATCGTGAACAACGAACTTGACACATCGTTTGTAGATCGGAAAAACCACATGCACACTCACGTCGCACTCTTGACTGATTACGGACTTAATGATGAGTTCGTTGGTGTTATGAAATGCGTGATTACCGATTTAGCGCCACAGGTTCGGATCACAGACATCACACATGGCATTCCTGCATTTGATGTTCGTGCTGGTTCACTCGCACTTGCGCGAGCAATGCAATATGTCCCAGCAGGAATTGTGATTGCGGTAGTCGATCCTGGAGTTGGTTCGCAACGACGGGCGATTGCAGTTGAAGTAGCAGGCGGCAGAGGCATCATTTTGGGCCCAGACAACGGATTGCTGGCATCTGGTGTGCAGATGGCAGGCGGTGCTGAACGCGCCTTTGAACTAACCAACACAGCGCTACATATTGAAGCCCCCGGCAGCACTTTTTCTGGTCGCGATATTTTTGCCCCTGTCGCAGCGTTTTTGTGTAATGGCGGTGCTTTGGAAGAAGTCGGTATTGAGATCGATCCAGCTTCGGTGATGCCTGGCCTCGTTCCCATTCCGACTGAAGAAAAACATGATGTCTACGGCGTCGGGTTGCGTTGCGAGGTGACATGGGTTGATGTTTACGGAAATTGTCAACTAAATATTGGCCCAGAAGATGTTGCGCATTTTGATGGCGTGTTGCATTTGGTGATGGGTGACGATGTTCGTAGTGCGCGAATCGCATCCCATTTCGCTGAAGTTGAAACGGGAGCAATCGGGGCTGTTATCGACTCTTACGGCATGGTGGCACTAGCAGTGGATCGTGGATCCGCAAGCGAGGTACTGCGTCTCGGCGCTGGAGATGCTGTTGCTATATTTTCGGGCAGAATTGAACCAGAAGCAATATCCGTTGTATTACGGCAACCGAAGTAGGGTTGAGCTATGCGTCCAGCTACCACTTTGACTATTGCGTTGTTGCTCGGAGTAATCATGGTTGCAAGCATCGTCAACTTGTTCATGATGAATTAGCAGTTTTACCTACTGCGGTAGTTAGCCGCCGTAGTTCATGCGGGTGTCTTCCATCCGAAGAACTTCAGTCTCTTCGTCACGCTGAAACTTGGCATTGACGACCTCACCGATGAAAAACGTGTGCCCACCGCAGTCCACTGACTGTCGAACTTCGCATTCGAGATAACTCACAGCAATATCAAGGATTGGAGCCCCGGTGACATCGGTATGAAAACCAAACCCATTGAGTGTCTTGGCCGCTTCGTCAATTTCAACTGGTTTGGTGAACTTGCGAACCGACGCTCGGTCTTCACGGGCAATGATGTTGAGTGTGAACATTTTGCCGTCAGTGATCAACGTGTGGGTCAGTGCAGGTTTCTCGATACCAACCCCGATCAATTTCGGCTCGAACGACAACTGTGTGCACCAGTTCGCCGTCATTAAGTTCATCTGTTCACCAGCTCGAGAGCCGATTACGAAAAGCCCCGACGGCATCGTCCAGAGCAATCGCCGGCGCATCTTGTCGTAGTCGATCTGTTGTTCTTCAGTTGTGATCGTGGAAGGAAATGGGCCGATCGCACCCGTGCCGCCTGCTTGTGCCATACACACAAGTTACTGTCAGTCACACAACTATCGCTGCTGTCTAACAATCGGTTGCATCGCGTAAGCATCGACACGCTTGGGCCATGCGCGCTGGCGATAGCTGCACGAGTCGACGTCTGAACGATTCTTTTTGAATGGTATGGATGTTGTCGAAGTTGACGACACAAGTTGTTGGCACGCCATCAGATTTTGGGTTGAGTTCAAGTTCGGAGATCAGGCCACGTTGCGTACGGCTAAGGGCGGCTACTGTCACGGCCCCAATCCGATCTGCGATCGGGTCACGGGTGAGCACTAGAACTGGCCGGTCGCCACCCGGTGTTGATGCAAACCAGATTTCACCTCGCTGCATGTTGCCACTCTGCCCAATCTTCAGCGACGCCCCACGCTGAAATCTTTTGCAGCGCCAGTTCGTCGTCTTCCAACGGCATTTGTGCCCAGATGTCTGCTTCTACTTCACTGGCCAGACGCACCAAATATTTATGTAGTGCCTCACGAAGTATGTGCGATCGATCAAGGCCTAACTCATTAGCCCACCGCTCGAGGTCTGTCGCGTCATCATCGCCTACTCGGAAACTAAGCATTGTCATACAGTTACTATATACTGTATGACACGACCTGGCAACCGCCACTTTATTAGTTGTCATGCGGCGATGTGTGCGCGAAATCTAAAAAGTGCGGGAAACATCCCATAAATGATGAATCGGGTCGTGCAGTAGGTAGCGACCAAACGATTCGACTGTGAACGTGGCGCCATCGCTGCGTAGGCCAGTGCGGGTCCATTGGCTGCCAGAGACATTGTCGAAGCGGTCGGCAAGTTGGTTGCCGGCTACGGCTAGTTCGCCGCTGATGATGAGCGGGTCTTGGTCGTGGTATTTGTCGGCAATGGCGGCTGCATCTTGATCCCAACTGGCAAATGACGGGGCATCTTGGGCGAGCATCGAGTCGATGCGCGCATCAAAAAGGCGATATACATCGCGAATGTGACAGCCATACTCAGCTGGTGACCATACATCGGGGCGCGGGCGTACGGTTGCGTGCGGTTGAGCGAGCACGGCCTCCCATTGTGAGGTGATGTCGCGAATAGTGGCGCCGATGTGGCTCAGCACGACGGCGCTTGAGTCGTAGGCGCAATCGGGACATGGTCTCGAGAACCCAGGTCCAGTTTTTTGTGTCTGGTGTAATTGTCATGGCGCTGACGGTAGCGCACCGTGGAAGCAATCGATTTCAAGTCACGGCGCTGTTAGGTGAAATGACCCAACATGTCTGATTCACATTCTTGAGACCGCAAGTTCTGCTGCGAAATAGTGCTCAAAAGATCCTGATCTAGACTATTCGAATGGGATCACATCGAACTCTCACGCGTGAAGAACTAACCGAATTAATCACAGAGGGCGACATTGATACTGTCATCGTTGCTTTTCCTGATTTGCAGGGTCGCATGGTGGGTAAGCGAATTACCGGTTGGTTTTTCCTTGAGGATGTGGCTGAGCATGGCACGGAGAACTGCAACTATCTCATTGCCACCGACATGGACGATAATCCGATTCCGGGCTATCGCTTCGCAAGTTATGACCTTGGATATAGCGACATGGTGGCGATGCCTGATTGGAACACCATTCGTGTGTTGCCGTGGCATACAAAAACCGCGCTTGTGCTGTGTGATCTTCAGCACCCCGCAACCCATCTGCCGATAGGTGTGTCGCCGCGCCAGATGTTGCGCGATCAGGTGTCAGCAGCAGCAGCCGCTGGGTATACAGCCATGCTTGGAAGTGAAATCGAGTTCTACTTATTTCATGATTCCTTCAAAGAAGCCCATGACAAAGGCTTCAAGTCGCTTACGCCACACTCGCCATGGATGCAGGACTACCAAATCGTGCAGACAACATTTGATGAATACATATTGGGTGACATTCGCCGAAATCTAGAGGGTGCTGGTATTCCAATTGAATGCTCCAAAGGTGAAGCTGGTCGTGGACAACACGAAGTCAACCTTCGTTATGCCGAGGCACTCGACATGGCAGACCGCAATTTGGTGTACAAGTCGGCGGCCAAAGAAATTGCTGCCTCACATGGTCGTTCGGTGAGTTTCATGGCCAAATACAATTTTGCTGAAACTGGATCGTCATGTCACGTGCACTCGAGTCTGTGGAACTTGGCTGATAACTCGCCAGCCTTTGCCGGAGACCACATGCCCGAGGTGTTTGAGCAACATTTAGCGGGGTTACTCGCCACGGCGCGCGATTTCAGTTTGTTATGGGCGCCAACCGTTAACAGTTACCGCCGTTTTCAACCTGGGTCGTGGGCGCCAACAGCTATTGCATGGGGAAGCGACAATCGCACCCTTGGCTATCGCGTGGTCGGGCATGGTGCCGGAGCGCGAGTTGAATGTCGCATTCCTGGTGCCGATGCCAATAGTTACTTTGCATTCGCCGGCACTATTGCCGGGGGTCTCTACGGAATTAGTCACAAGTTGAAGTTGGAAAAACCATTTGTGGGTAACGGATATGAGGCCACCGACGTGACCAGGATTCCATCCTCGTTGCATGAGGCCATTGAATGTTGGGAGAACAGTGAAATTGTGCGCGAATGTTTTGGGGAAGAAGTGCAACACCATATTTTGACGATGGCAAAAGCCGAATGGCAAGCATTCAATAACACAGTTACCGATTGGGAACTCACTCGATACTTTGAGCGCGCATAGCGTCACATATAAGGAAATAAACATGGCACGGTTGTCAGGAAAAGTCACGATTATTACAGGTGCTGCCAGCGGTCTCGGCCGAGTTGCCGCTATCAAATTCGCCGCCGAAGGTTCGCACATCGTCATTTCCGATGTCACCAACGGCCAAGCCACTGTTGATGAAATCAAATCTGGAGGTGGATCGGCCGCGTTTATACAAGGCGATGTCACAAGTGAAGACTCATGGAAGGAAGTCGTCGCTTTTGCTATGAGCACGTTCGGGAGCGTTGATGTGTTGTACAACAACGCCGGCGTCATGCTCGGCGACGACGATAATCCGGTGACGACACCGATGGCTGTATACGAACGGACAATGGATATAAACGTCAAGGGCGTGTTGCTCGGTTGCAAGTATGCGATTCCTCAAATGCTCGAGCAGGGTAAAGGCACCATCGTCAACGTTGCCTCGTTTGTCGCCCACATGGGTGCAGCAACTCCGCAGATTGCCTACACGGCGTCTAAAGGTGCAGTGCTAGCGATGACCCGCGAGATTGCCGTTATTTACGCGCGCAAGGGCATTCGAGCCAATGCGTTGTGCCCAGGGCCAGTGATGACGCCACTATTGGCAGCATTTCTTGACAACGACGCCAAGAGACAACGACGACTCGTCCACATTCCGATGGGTCGCTTTGGTGAACCAGAAGAAATTGCAAACGGTGCGCTGTTCTTGGCCTCCGACGAGTCTTCGTGGATGACTGGCCAGTCATTAATTATTGACGGTGGTATTACCGCGGCATACGTCACGCCCGAATAGCCACTGCTGGTTACCGAACATCACTCGATGATTTTGTGGCGTTGCTTGCCACAAGGAACCCAATAAATAAAATTGTGATTCCTACGAGCAATGAAAGAGCAAACGATCTATCTGCTCCGAGTCGACCAGAAAACATTCCACTCAACGAAAGAACAATTGCTCCACATGCAATCAGGATATTTCCAAGTGCAAGAAGTCGTGGAGAGTAAATATGTCGTACTGCTGCGGTGGCGAGCGCCGGTGATGCTCCGCGCAGAATGCGCCATGTCGACCATAATGCGCCACCGAAAATAACGATGGCTGGTACGGAGGATCCAACAACAGCAAGGATGCGTGGCAGTGGACCGAATACTTCTTTTCCAGTTGGCAGTCCCTGGGGAGCGATGGCGATGCGCATCGGGGCTGTGAAGACCACCCCGACAGCAAAGGCACTGAAGGCCAGGATAAAGCGTGACACGATGGCGCCTATTCGAGGCCCGGCGAGAAGGTAGACCGTGCCAAGAGCCAGCCAGGGCACGTTAATGACCGCTCCGATGGCAAAAAAGACTCGAAATGATGCCGAACTCCAGCCTCGTGCTTCAGCCCACCACAGCGCAAGAGCCGCAAGAGCAAAAAGCCCCATGGCAATTGTCCATGCCAACTCATGGGGGCGCCGATGGCGCAACCAGCGATCCCAGGTGCTGAGCCCAAATGCGATGGCCATAAGGGTAGAAGCCGCGGCAAGAGCCGTGTTGAAGGTCACGATCATAAAGCCTAGAAGGATCCTCGCAGACTTCGTGAAAGCACGCACGAGCCAATAGCGTAAGAGGATCATGACCGATACCTCCCGTCGCCGTATCCCAGAGGCCGCTATTGGTCGTCTCCCGATTTACCTGCGCATTCTCGTTGACCTCTCGACTGAGAATGTTCTTCAAGTTTCCAGTGACCAGTTAGCCGATATGGCTGGAGTGAATGCGGCTAAAGTGCGCAAGGACTTGTCGTATCTAGGCAGTTATGGAACACGTGGTGTTGGGTATGCGGTGCAGTTTTTGATGTACCAAATTCAACGCGAACTTGGGTTGAATCAGGCATGGCCAATTGTGATTGTTGGAGCAGGAAACTTGGGCCAGGCACTTGCCAACTTCAGTGGAATTCTTGAACGAGGATTCACAGTGGTCGGAGTGGTTGACAATGACGAATCGAAACTCGGATCACTTGTTGGAGGAGTGATGGTAAGACACGTTAATGAACTGCAACAAATTGCATCCGCGCATGGCGTAAGCATCGGCGTCATTGCTACTCCTGCACAACATGCTCAAGCAGCTGCCGACTCACTTATTGAAGCGGGTATCGGGTCAATTATGAACTTTGCTCCAACCGTATTATCGGTACCACGAGGTATCCATGTGCGCAAAGTTGACCTAGCACTTGAACTACAAATATTGAGCTATTACGAACAGTGCCGAAATAATGATCTTCAAGCAGTTGCCAGCGGTGACCATCCTGAAACTGTGAGCGCATAGAGAACCATGTCCATCGTTGTAGTAGGTATCAATCACCGCACTAGTCCGCTCGATTTACTCGAGAAGGTAACTGTGTCGAGAGAAGCGATACCAACGGTATTGAAGGCACTGGTTGCATGTAGTGATATTCGCGAAGTTGTAGTTCTTTCCACATGTAATCGGACTGAGGTCTATGCAGCAGTCGAGCGTTTTCACGCGGCGTACGACCATATCCGCGATTTCTTTTGCGGCTTGAGCGGACTGTCTACTGAAGAAGTAGGAGAGCACTTGTACAGCCAACATGAAGATGCAGCTGTGGCGCACTTATTCAGCGTCACGTCTGGTCTTGATTCTGCAGTACTTGGTGAAACAGAAATTGTTGGTCAGGTCCGAGATTCATGGGATGTCTCAATGAAACAGGGCACATCTCGAAGCACGCTCAATTTATTATTTAGACATGCACTTGAAGTTGGTAAGCGGGCGCGTACTGAAACTGGGATCAGTCGATCTACGGCATCTGTATCGCATGCTGCCGTTGAAATGGCCGAAGAAATTCATGGTTCTCTACAAGGGGCAAGAGTTTTAGTTGTAGGCGCAGGCGAGATGGGTGAAGGAGTGGCCGCAGCTCTATCTCGTGGGGGCGCATCTTTGGTCACTGTTGTCAATCGCACACGGGCGCGCGGTGAAGCGTTGGCACAAAAAGTTGGCGCTGTTGTTGTCGACTTTGATGAGTTGTACACACAACTCGCAAATATCGATGTTGTTCTTACCTGCACCGGTGGTGGAGAACACATCATCACAGTAGATCGTCTGCGTTCGTCTCGTCAGAACACAAAAGAAGCATTGCTCATTGTTGATATTGCGTTACCTCGAGATGTTGAGCCAGCAGTAGCAGAGATGGATGGCGTTACGTTGCGTGACTTGCACGACTTGAGCGACTGGGCTGCTCGAGGACTTGAACAACGCGCCACAGAAGCAGAAGAGGTCCGCCGGATTATTAGCGAAGAAGTGCAACGATTCATCGTGGATCAATCAGCGCGACAAGCAGCGCCTCTGGTGGCTGAACTGCGTGAGACCGCTGAATCAATCCGGACAGCAGAACTTGCTCGATTCTCAAGTCGCCTGGCTGATTTATCGCCGGAACAGCAAGAAGTGGTTGATTCCCTGACAAAGGGAATTATTGCCAAACTCCTCCATTCGCCATCAGTTCACCTTCGAGAGGCCGCTGGAACCCCACAAGGGGAACGTCTTGCTGCGGCGGTGCGTGATCTGTTTAGTCTTGACTAAACAACCTTTATGACAACTATCCGTATCGCCACACGCTCAAGCCTTCAAGCGCGCACTCAAGCCGGATATGTTGGCGCCCTGATTCTGAATTCGTCGTCAGGAAATTCAGTTGAATATGTGTATGTCGACACTCAAGGAGATGTCAATCAGACTACGCCACTGCATCAAATGGGTGGGCAAGGTATTTTTGTTAAGGAAGTACAACGCGCAGTTATTGATGGGCGTGCCGATGTTGCAGTCCATTCAGCCAAAGATCTTCCTTCTAAGCCTGCAGACGGATTAACAATTGCTGCCATCGGCGAACGTCGTACTCCAAATGATGCGTTGATCGGTTCGACATTGGCCGATCTTGTTGTTGGCGCCACAGTGGCAACGGGATCTGTGCGTCGTCGCGCACAACTAATGCGCGTGCGCCCCGATCTGGTGTTTATTGAACTACGCGGAAATATTCAGACACGGTTGTCAAAAATTCCGGAGGGCGGTGCCATAGTGATGGCTGTTGCTGCACTGGAAATTCTGGGATTAGAAGATCTTATTTCACAAGTTCTTGATCTTGATACGGCAGTTCCGATGGTGGGTCAAGGGTCTGTGGCAGTTGAAGCACGAACTACCGATGTGTCAACGCTCGCTATTTTGAAAGCAATTGATCATCTGCCGAGTCGCCGCGCCGTTGAAGCCGAACGGGCATTTTTGGCAGAGTTGGGCGCGGGCTGTTCGTTTCCGGTTGGTGCACACTTGTCGAGTGACGGAGTATTTCGGGCATATCTTGCGACTGATGATGGATCTGACTCGGTGCAGATTTCATGCGAGATCGGCAATAGTGATGATCATGTAATGATTGGAATGACTGCAGCAATTGAATGTCGTAGTCGATTGTTGAAAGATTCGCAGTAGTTATGGGTAGTGGATTAGATGACAGATCCGTTGTCATCACTCGTTCAATTTCACAGAATGAATCTCTACGCACTTTGCTGGAAGCACGTGGGGCACGAGTTGTTGAAGTTCCCTTAATCGCCATTGCAGAACCAGACGATGAAGGGCGCGAGAGAGATGAAGTCCTGCAACGTCTACATGAATTCGATTGGATAGTTGCAACATCGCCGAATGGGGCAGATCGGATTGCGCCATTTCTTGCTGCCGCCCGTGCAGCAGGTGACGCCGAAAGATTTCCACAGATTGCCGCGGTTGGGGAAGCAACCGCTCGTTCACTTATCGCTGCGGTTGATTTGGTTGCAGAGCCTGCGCGCGTCGAAGTGTTGCTCGAGAAGTTTCCCGATGGAGATGGATCTGTTTTATTAGTGCAAGGAAATCTTGCTGATGACGAATTGGTGCGCGGCATGGTCCAACGCGGCTGGAATGTAACAAAGGTTGTGGCATACCGTACGGTGCAGTTACGACCAACCCGTGAAATGATGTTGCCGGCGTTGGCCGCTGATGTGCTGCTTTTGGCTTCTGGGAGTGCAGCCACGGCATGGTTTGATGCGTTTGGCGCCACAACCCCCCCGTTTGTGATCGCAATTGGTCCGTCGACGGCAAAAGTGGCTCAGGCGCTCGGGATAGACCTCTCGGCGGTCGCACCACAACAGAGCCTTGAATCACTGATCGCTACTGCAGAACAGGTCATCAACGCCCACTAAAGAGGCAACTGACCAATGTAGAAGTCCTGCCAATAGCATCAGGGTCGTGACTTTCCCCGCGTCTCGTCTTCGTCGATTACGGACCACTAGCGCAATGCGCGAGTTGGTTGCTGAAACCAGACTTCATGTCTCGGATCTTGTGGCTCCATTGTTTGTCAGAGAAGGCATTAGTGCGCCACAACCGATTGTGTCGTTGCCAGGAGTTGTACAACACACCGTTGAATCACTTGTGGTCGAAGTTCTTGAACTTCGTGATCTTGGAGTGAAGGGTGTCATTTTATTTGGAGTGCCTGCATCGAAAGATGAGATAGGTTCCGGTGCGTTTGATCCAAATGGCATTGTGCAAGTGGCGCTACGCCGACTTCGCCAAGCAGTAGGCGATGACATGGTGATTATGGCGGACCTCTGCGTTGATGAATACACATCACATGGTCATTGCGGGATCGTTGGCGCCGATGGTGAAGTAGACAACGATGCAACGCTAGATATTTATTGCAAGGCTGCAGTCGCACAGGCCACTGCTGGTGCTCATGTTGTTGCGCCAAGCGGAATGATGGATGGACAAGTTGGTGCGATTCGTGCGGCTCTTGATCTAGCAGGCTTTGAAACTGTGTCGATCATGGCCTATTCAGCCAAATATGCAAGCGCGTTGTACGGACCGTTTCGTGATGCAGTTGATGTGCAGATTGTTGGTGGCGGACATCGCAAGGGGTATCAACAAGACTGGCGTAATTCGCGTGAGTCACTGCGTGAAGTGGCACAAGATATTGAACAGGGCGCTGATTTTGTAATGGTGAAGCCGGCATTGTCGTATCTTGATGTCATCTCTCGTGTGCGAGATACGTTCGACGTACCTGTTGTTGCATATCACGTGAGTGGGGAATACTCGATGATAAAAGCCGCCGCTGAGCGCGGTTGGATTGATCATGATGCAGTTGCGCTGGAACAACTCACAGCAATAAAGCGCGCAGGCGCTGACGTGATTCTCACGTATTTGACGCGGTGGTTTGCTGAATATTCCAACCAGAAATGAGAGCTCGATGAACGGATCAATTCCATTTTGCGATGAACAGTTGTGCATTAAGGCTGGCTGTACGGCAACTGTGTGCCAAGGACTTGGAATTGCATCAAATCAAAAGATGTTTGATCGCTCCGCCAAAGCCATTCCTGGTGGAGTGAACTCTTCGATTCGTGCGTTTAAGTCGGTAGGAGGGACCCCGTATGTTGTATCTCGCGCAGAGGGTGCGTTTGTCTACGACGTAGAAGGACATGATCTCATCGATCTCGTGCAGAGCTATGGAGCAATCATTCTTGGTCATGCGCATCCAAAAGTCACTGAGGCGATTCGCTTTGCTGCTGGCGAGGGCACTTCGTATGGAGCACCAACGCCACGTGAAATGAAATTGGCTGAAGCAATTGGCGAACGTGTGCGCAGTTGTGAACGCGTACGGTTCATGAATAGTGGCACTGAGGCAACGAGTACTGCAGTGCGGTTATCGCGTGGAGCCACTGGTCGAAAGCGAATAGTGACCTTTCACGGCAACTTTCACGGTGCAACCGATGCGCTTCTGGCAGCAGGAGGAAGCGGACTTGCCACGCTTGGTTTGCCAGGAACAGCTGGGGTGCCAGAAGAGGCCGTGGCCAATACATGGGTATTGCCGTACAACGTGGTTCCAACACTTGACCAAGATGTGGCAGCGGTATTTGTCGAGCCAGTGGCAGCAAACATGGGTCTTGTGGCCCCAGCGCCTGGTTTTCTTGAAGGATTGCGGGCAGAATGCGATCGAGTTGGCGCCTTGTTGGTGTTTGATGAAGTAATTACCGGTTTTCGTTTGGGAACTGGAGGCGCACAGGCCAAATACGATGTTTCGCCTGATCTCACCTGTTTTGGCAAAGTGATAGGCGGTGGATTGCCGATCGGAGCCGTAGGTGGGCGTCGCGACATCATGGAAAATCTGACTCCACTTGGTTCGGTGTTTCATGCAGGAACATTGGCTGGAAATCCATTGGCAACTGCTGCAGGATTGGCTGCCCTTAATGAACTCAATGCAGATGTATACATGGAATTGTCGGCACGTGCTCGAGCATTAAGTGCCATGTTGCGTGATGCATGTTTAACTGCAGGAATTGACGCACAGTTTCCTGTTGTTGGCACCTTGGTTGGTATGTATTTTGGAAATGTACTTGGTATCAATACACCGATTAATTTTGAACAAGCAAAGACAACAGATGAAAAGATGTACGCAAAGTTTTTTCATGCATTGTTAAGCGGCGGAGTTGCGCTGGCGCCAGGTGCGTACGAAGCATTGTTTGTCGGTCTTGCGCATACTGATTCTGTGATGGATCAGTTGGCAACTCGCGTCAACGCATCGTTGCGGAGTCTTGTTCGTTGAATCGAAAACTATTCGCTGGTCTATCGGCTCTGCTATTTGTTGGAGTTGGAATAGCTATAACACGCAGTGGATCAGAGACAATGAAACAGACCACCGTGTTTCACCGTGTCGATCTTGTTGCAAGTGTTCAGTCAATAAATATTGATATTGGATGGTCACAAAACAATGGAAAAACTCAAGCTGGTATGCGTTTATTGCTTGATGATCTGAGAACTTTGACAATTCTTGATGAGACAATGGTTGACAATTACAAGAGTGTTTCCGCGTGCCAAGATTTCACAACACCTCATGCGTGTGTGTTGCTTGCTGACATGTTGGGTGATGCTGTGGTGTGGTTTGCTCTTGTGTCAGCAAACGAAAAAGATGAACAAAAGTTTTTGACACTTCCTGGTCTTGTCGACATGCAGGCCAATGGCGATGAGGGAATTCTGCGCAATGGATGGGTTGTAAAACTTGCAGCACCAGTTGTGCGTACATGTACTGATCGCGCTACTTCGTCACTGCGCGAATTTATAACCTTGTTTCCAGATTCTAAAAGCACTGCAACACTGGATCTCATAACAGACAATGTTGTCCGTGTTGATTGCGTGAAGTAGTTGTTACTTAGACAGTGAAACGCGTGGCTCAGTGCCTATAGCGCCAGGCTTTGTTGGCAGAGATGCAAAATCATTTTCGACCGAATCGAATGTGGATGTTCCGGCCTCGAGAGCTTTATAGATCTCAGATGTTGGCGAACACCAAGTTTCAAATTCTGTCTTCCACTTTTCGATGGATAGGTCTGCGCCAGAAAGGTCGTACCGCACATGGCAGACAACAGCCAAGATTTCACTTTCTGAAAGGGCGCCACCAGCTTTTTCGCCCTGTTGCGGCATTGGGTTTCCGTTATAAGACAAAGGCTTGTAGGCCCCGCCCTCACGCCCAGGGTCACCATATTGTGTGATGCCAGCAGCAATGTATTTTTGACTGCCGTTGTATACGAAGTTCAGCATGTCCTCTATGCGGGGAAAGGTTTTAAGCACTTCACCGCGGTACAAAACTTGACCTGCACCGCCCGAACCATCGGCCATGTGGCACCCTGCACATCCGCCGTAGATCGCTGTTCCAGTTTTGAGGGGTCCTGCTTCTACTTTTTTCTCAGGTGACATGGCCACCAGATACAAAAAAGCCCAAACTGGCAACAAAGCAAGGCCACTCATCGCCCAAAACGGGATTTTCCGCCGATTTTTAGCAGCAGCCACATATGGCGGATCTGCCACAATTACGGCTGGAGCTGGTACCACAGGGGCTTTTTCTGGGGTTTGGGCAGCGGGAGAACCAGACTCTGCCACAGCAGGACTTGAACTAGGGGCGTCGCTGGACGCTTCAGTACGGCGGGCTTTAGAGCGGTTGAGGAGGTGCTCGGGAATCTCGGTCACATCTCCACGATAGACAAGTTCGAGTGCCGTTAAGCAATTATTCGGTGGACCAATCCAGTTTTTGTTTTTGGCAGGTTTTGGTTGAGTCTGCATGGACAGTTTGTGCGTAAGTGCAGATGCGACGAATAAGGCACAAGAGCACAACCACGGTCTAGTCGCCAGTGACAAAAAACAAAACTGAAATGGGTCATAGCGGTGTCTTGCTGGCTAGTGTTCTTAAGTACCGTGGCGTTGCCTTGGTACACCTAATTACCAACACCTTGACCGGAGAAGAAGAACAGTCCATGCTTGCGATTGACATCCTTAGATGGCCCGGAGTGAACCAGGCGTTTCTGTTTTCTTTCATATTCACCACTGCCATGGCGTTAGCGATTGTTCCGTTCGGAAAACGTCGCTCTGTTGATAAGCAGACCACATGGGGTGAAGCAATGGTTGGATCTGTCTACGTGTTTTTCGTTTTGTTTCTTGCATTTGGAGTCGTGCCGCATCAGTTCATCGACCATGCAGACAAGAACTTGGGTTGGCGTCAAGACAAACTGCTTCTTGGACCGTTCAATATCTTGAAGCCAAAAGCATTTGGTGGAAATTTTCCATTGACGTTGAGTTATGAAGCAGTTCGCGACATCGTCGTCATTGTCATCCACGTGTTCTTTGCTGTACTTATGGTCAAGATTGCCGCAGGGTGGCAAAAGCGTGGTGTAAAAGCAGCCAAAGAAATTGAAACTTCGACGTATGGCCGACCACTGGTCCGTAGGGGATAGGCGATACTGATGGCACGTACCGACGCAAATCCACCAATGCCGGAGTGGTCAACCGAGTATCAACTTGTAGAAGTTGATGCTGATTATTTGGGTCGTGCAGTTAAGCCGAAACAGTTCATTCATATTGATCAAAGTGAATGCATCATGTGTGAAGGTTGCGTCGACATCTGTCCGTGGAAGTGCATCCACATGGTCTCTCCTGATGCTATTGCTGAAGCACAGGGAACTGAACTTCCTGGTGAAGATCCATCTGACCATGTTCTTTTTATTATCGACGACGACGTGTGCACTCGCTGTGCACTTTGCGTTGATAGATGTCCAACCGGTGTCATTATTATGGCTAAAGTCGGTGAGCCCGATCCAGACGGTGACGGTCATTTCCGAACAAACAATTATGGCTACGGCTATGGAATGCGCCTCTGAGGTAAATTGCAATGGCAAAAGTATTAGATAATCCCCGCCCCACATTGAAGGAGCGAGCTGCCAAAGCTGGTGAGCAGATGAAGGGTAGCCAAGCATGGAATTCCATATTCCGTCCTGGCTCAATCTTCCGCAAGGGCTACACAGATAGTCCACGAAACCGTTCATACGTGATCATGAACTCGGTGCTGTACCACTTGCACCCTGTGAAGGTAAAGCGCCACGCCGTTAAAGTCAGCTACACACTGTGTCTTGGTGGTTTGAGTTTCTTTTTGTTCATTGTGTTGACAGTGACGGGCATCTTCTTGATGTTCTTCTATCGACCAACTGGCGCGCACGCATGGAATGACATCGAGATGTTGCACACCTCGGTCACCTTTGGTTTGCTAGTACGAAATATGCATCGGTGGGCAGCTCACCTCATGGTTCTTTCAGTGTTTTTGCATATGGCCCGTGTGTTCTATCACGGTGCGTACAAGCCACCGCGCGAGTTCAACTGGGTCATCGGAGTTGTGTTGCTTACGCTGACGCTTCTTTTGTCTTTCACCGGCTATCTGCTTCCGTGGGATCAGTTAGCGCTGTGGGCTGTAACGGTTGGTACCAACATGATGGGCTACACACCGATTATGGGATCACAAGTGCGGTTTGTCCTTCTAGGAGGCGTTGAAATTGGATCGGAAACGTTGTTGCGTTGGTATGTGTTGCACGTACTCATGCTTCCTTTCGTCATCGTGATCTTTATGGCTATTCACTTCTGGCGCGTCCGTAAGGACGGCGGAATTTCCGGACCTCTCTGATCGGAGAACACACTCATGACCGAAATTCCAGAACATCTCCTGAAGCGAGCACAAGCTGCTCGCGACAAGGCAGCAGAAGCTGGCAGTGCACCTGTAACTGAATCAAGTGATTCACGTATTCCAGATCATCTTTTACAACGCAGTAAAGCTGCTCGCGCAGGCGGCGATTCTGGTGGTGCAGTTGCAGTTGCAGAAAAAGTATCTGCCATTGTTTCTGCCGCATCTGGTGGAGCCACTCCAATAGGCGCAGGTCCTGATGGACACACTCACCGTTTGCTCACTGTGGTTAAGTCGGGATCGATTCAAGAAACAAAAGCCGCACCAGTAGACAAAGTGCATACATGGCCCCATCTTCTTGCGGTTGAATTTGTTGCAGGGCTTGCATGCATTGCATTTCTGTTCATTTTCTCATGGGTTGTTAACGCACCTTTGTTGCACGCTGCCGACTTCAATAAAACACCAAACCCGTCAAAGGCTCCTTGGTACTTCTTGGGTCTTCAGGAACTTCTCACGATGTTCCATCCGATGATTGCGGGAGTGACACTTCCAGGCGTAGGCATCCTTGCTCTCATTATGGCTCCATTCCTTGATCGCAATCCATCGAACAAACCAGAAGATCGTAAGTTCATGACATCAATGATGACCATGTTCCTCATGTTCTGGGCTGTGTTGACCATCATCGGCTCATTCTTCCGCGGACCAGGCTTCAACTTCGTCTTCCCGTGGGTAGATGGCATCTTCTTCGAGTTGTGATTAGGTGCAGCATTTCAAAATGAATTTTCGAACAGACGACAAAGAAATAAGGAACTATCAGAAATGAGTACCGGAATAGTTATCGCGATTGTAGTTATTGCAGTAGTCGTGTTCGCCACGATCGTTGTGTTGACCTCAGCACGAAGCACTGGCGTACGTGGAGCAGGAGTATTGTCGCGCGAAACCCGTTCACGCGATCGCAAGTCCACATCTACTGCAGCCACAGGTCGTGAAGTTGAAGCATCAGCGAAAGTCTCAACTGCTGTTGTCATAGCCGGACCGGTTGCAGTAGCTCCGTGGGTTGCGCCAGATGAAGAAGCACTTGGTGTTTCACGTCGTATGTTTTTTAACCGCGCTACCGTCACGCTGATGTCTGTCAGTCTCGGGGCTTTTGGAGCTTCGCTTATCGGATTTTTGTGGAAAGGCGCTGAAGGCGGCTTTGGTTCAAAAATTACAGTCGGAAAAATTGATGATGTAATCCAGATGATTCGTGCAAATAAGGGTTTTTTGTATCTGCCAGAAGCACGCTCGTGGATAACTGAATATCCAAAGAGTGGTTTAGGCAAAGCAGAAGCTGTGTATGGGAAGCAAGCGCCCGTTTATGCAGGCATGCAGGCTGGTATTGTCGCTTTGTATCAAAAGTGTCCGCACCTCGGGTGTCGAGTTCCCGAATGCAAGACTTCACAATGGTTTGAATGTGCATGTCATGGTTCGCAGTTCAATCGTATTGGTGAAAAAAAAGGTGGTCCAGCTCCTCGCGGAATGGATCGTTTTGGTGTTTCTATTGCAAATGGTGTTCTCACCATTGATACAGGTGCTGTTTTTGCAGGACCAGCCATTGGTGTAAATACAACTGGGCAAGAGGCTGAAGGGCCACACTGCGTTGGTATAGGGGGGCACTAGTCATGTTTGCTGCAACAAGTAAATCCATTGCATTAATCATCCTGCTTATTGTTGTAGTGGGTTGGGCTGTGTATGCCTATTTCAATGTCCGTGAATCACGAGCAGAAGTTGGTGCTGAACAAAAGTTGGCAGCTAACCGTAAGCCCTACTACGACGACGAAATCTTGGAAGGTCCCCGCCTTGAGCGGGTGCAGCTTCTCGGGTTGCTATTTCTTGTCATCATCACTATTTCACTGCCTTTGTATTGGGTCTTGGAGCCAGGACGCCAAGCTGGTGCGAAATTTGGTTTTGAGAAGCGTTTCGTTTCATGGGGCAGTGAATTGTTTGCACCAACAGCAGAGGGCGGGTTTAACTGCGCTGGCTGTCATGGTGGCATGACAGCAACTGGCGGAGTTGCGGCGTATGCGATTACGGACCCAAAGACCAGCGAAGTCAAATCGGTGTCATGGAAGGCGCCAGCGTTAGACGCGGTTTTATATCGCTATTCAGATGATGAAATTCGTTTCATCTTGAATTATGGGCGGCCTTTCTCGCCAATGTCGGCATGGGGTCTCATAGGTGGTGGACCATTAACCGATCAATCCGTTACCACTTTGATTGAGTACATGAAATCAATTCAGATTCCTCAGGACAACTGTGTTGAAACTCGTTCTGCTTTTAATCCCACATGTACAGATGGCAAATTGCCAGCTGATAAAAACAAAGAAATTATTGCTGAGGCTCAACGCCAAGTTGATGCCGGTGCATACGGCACTATTGGTGAAGCATTATTTAATCTTGATCTGAACTCGGGTGCGTATTCTTGCGCCCGTTGTCATACCAAAGGTTGGTCATATGGTGATCCGCAAACAACTGGCGGCGGCGCATTTGGGCCAAACCTCACCGGTGGATCAAGTGTTCGTCAGTTCTCGAATCAGTCCGACATGATGAATTTCATCAAGGATGGTTCTGATTTGGGTAAGCGTTATGGCGAACAAGGCCAGGGCAGTGGTCGAATGCCAGCATTCGGTCAGGTGTACACGGACGATCAAATTAAGTTGATCGTAGAATATGTGCGGAGTTTGTAATGTTGTCAGCACTTTTATCAATTGGCTGGGAGCCCGAAATTCGGGGCTACGTCATTGTTGTCATCGCGGTCGTAATTCTCATTGGCTCTACGTATCTTTTGCTTGGCACCAATCTTGGTGCGCGACTCGGCTTTATGGTGGCACTCGCTGGTCTTGCTGGCTGGATGATGTCAATGGCGATTGTGTGGGCTATTTATGGCATTGGTCTAAAGGGGCCAGTTCCCTCGTGGAAACCCGCGCAACCAATCACCATCGTGCGTGATGGAGCATTGTTGGATCAAGCAGAAGTTGTTTCTACCCGTATCACTCTCGATGGTATGGCGCCTAGTGCTGCTGCTGCCGTTGTCTCACAGCAGTTGGTCGCTGAAGATTGGACGATTTTGAAAGAGGATGATCCATCTCGTGGCCAAGCGTCAGCTGCTGCGGATGAGATTATTCAAGTCAAAATGAAGGAGTTCGCCCTTGGCGAATACCAGATAGTTGCTGTGTACGACAAGGGAGGCGAACGCTTTCCTAAACTTGGTGACTCGATCGACTTTCTGGCGTTCAAACACAAGCCTCGTTACGCAGTTGTGGAAGTTGCTCCGCTGGTACAACAAACCGCTGAGCCTGGTCGTGCACCTGCGCGTCCAGTTATTGACACCACACAGCCACATCGCTATGTGGTGATGGTGCGCGACCTAGGTGCCCAGCGTCAACCGGCGTTGTTTATTGCATTTGGATCAGGGCTCATCTTTGCACTCATGTGTTGGCTGTTGCATCGCCGTGAGATTATTTTGGGCAAGCATCTCGCACCCAACTCTTCGGCTGGTTAATCATGGGGCAGTACCTTCCCATCGTTTCGTTGATGGTCTTGGCAGTGCTATTTGCTGGTATCAGTCTTGTTGCATCGCGCTTGCTTGCTCCTCGCCGGCCCAGTAGCGCAAAAGAGGCGCCGTATGAGTGTGGGATTGTTCCAAGCCGTGAACAACCAGAGCGATTCCCAGTTAGTTTTTACATCGTGGCGATGTTGTTCATCATGTTTGATATTGAAATTATTTTTGCGTATCCATATGCGGTTGATCGAGAGTTTTTAGGAACATTTGGGTTCTTTGAAATGGCGATGTTCAGTGCCGTATTTTTTGTGGCGTTTGTGTACATAGTGGCAAAAGGCGCACTGGAGTGGGGCCCAATACAGCAGCAGAGAGTGTTCAATACTGCTGTCACTCAACAAATTATTGATAGTCGTATCGGCAGTGGATCTGTTCGTGTTGTCGGCACTGACGGTCGGCCTGCAAATACTGATGAGGTCGCATAATGGGTCTGGCTCGGGACGTTCTTGATGATGGCCTAGGTGGGATGCACCATAACTTCATGACCGGTCGTATTGAAGACCTTGTGAAGTGGTCGAGAAGCCGTTCTAGTTGGGGTGCAACTTTTGGACTCGCATGCTGTGCCATCGAAATGATGGGAACAGGCGCATCTCATTACGACCTCTCTCGTTTCGGAATGGAAGTTTTTCGAGCATCACCACGCCAAGCAGACATTATGATTGTTGCCGGCCGCGTGAGCCAAAAGATGGCACCGGTTCTGCGTCAGGTGTATGACCAGATGATGGAACCAAAATGGGTTATATCGATGGGTGTCTGTGCATCTACCGGGGGAATGTTCAATAATTATGCAATCGTGCAAGGTGTTGATCAGATTGTTCCCGTTGATGTTTATGCGCCTGGTTGTCCTCCAACCCCTGAAACCCTCATTCATGCCATTGAGACATTGCATCAACTCATCGAGGATGGTGAAATCATGCGACGCCGTGTTGTAAATAATGGTGGTGCCAAAGTTGAACTATCACTCACGAATATTGCTGCCCCTGTCACCATTGCTATTGGAACAAAGTAGACATGAGCGAAGTAGAGACGTCCGTGGAGCAGACTGTGCAACAGCTTTATGGATGCGCTATGTCGCAAGCCTTTGGACAAGATGTCCTGTTTGTTCCTCGTGATCGTTACGTTGAAGTCATCAAGTCGCTTTTCAACGATGGTTTTGATGTCTGTATTGATCTGACGGGTGTTGACTATTTAGAACTTCCTCATAGAAAAGTTGCTGAAGGTGTCACGGCAGAGCGCTTTGAAGTAGTTGTTGGTTTGTTATCGATGACCTCGCATCGACGGATAAGGATTCGCGTCCAGATCCCTGAAGCTGATGCCGTCTTGCCGACTTTGTTTTATCTGCATCCAGGAACAGAAGCCCATGAACGCGAAATATTTGACATGTTTGGAATTGTGTTTGAGGGTCACCCTGATCCAACACGAATTCTGATGCCGGAAGACTGGGATGGGCATCCATTGCGTAAGGACTATGACCGTGGTGAAATTCCGGTTCAGTTCAAGGGTGCACCATCATGAGCATCGTGGATAAGCAAAAAATTGTCTCGGCAAACACCGACGAAGGGCCACAGGAATTACGTTCGCGAAGTGACCTCACGGTATCTGCAGTGTTGCGGGACGTTGGCGCTGTTTTGCGAATGAGTGAATCTGAAGTAGCGGCGATGGCAGAGGTGAGTGGTGACGTGGGCGAAGACCAAACCATGATCATCAATATGGGACCTCAGCATCCAAGTACTCACGGAGTCTTGCGACTCATGCTTGAACTGCAAGGTGAAACTGTTCTTCGGTGTAAACCAATCATTGGTTATCTCCACACGGGCATGGAAAAAACTGGCGAGTCGCTCACCTACATGCAGGGTGGCAGCAACGTCACTCGGATGGACTACTTGTCGTGCTTTAACAACGAGTTGGTGTTCTCGATGGCAGTGGAAAAACTGCTCGGCATCGATGGTGACATCCCCGAACGTGCCGTGTGGATGCGAATGTTGTTGTCAGAACTCAACCGGATGAGCAGCCACCTCATGTTCCTTGCCACAAACGGCATGGATCTTGGCGCAGTGTCAATGATGTTGTACGGCTGGCGTGAGCGCGAAGAAGTGTTGCGGTTTTTTCAGAAAGTCACCGGACTTAGAATGAACCATAACTTCATTCGTCCTGGTGGAGTTGCTGCCGACTTACCAGCGGGTTGGCGTGACGACATTCTTGAGATTCTTGAGAGCTTGCCATCTCGACTTGAGGAATACGACATCTTGATGACCGGCCAGCCAATTTGGCGTCAGCGTTTGCAAGGTGTTGGAGTAATTACTGCTCATGAAGCACTTGCCCTTGGTCTCACTGGGCCGATTCTGCGCTCGACAGGTGTCGCTTGGGATTTGCGGCGAGATATGCCGTATCTACATTACGACCAACTTGAGTTTGATGTGATCGTTGGCTCGTACGGTGACTCATATGATCGTTACTCAATTCGTTTCAACGAGATTCGCGAATCGATGCGGATCGTGTATCAAATTTTAGAAGCGATGCCTCAGGGCGATTATCGAATTCAGAATAAAAAAGTCACTCCACCACCACGGGCGCGAATAGATGAATCTATGGAAGCGCTGATTCATCACTTCAAAATCTTCACTGAAGGTTTCAAAGTTCCAGAGGGCGAGGTGTACACCGCGATTGAGAGTCCTCGTGGAGAAATTGGTTGCTACATCGTGAGTGATGGTTCGGCTAAGCCGTATCGAATTCATGTGAGGGCGCCGTCTTTTGTCAATATCCAAGCACTTCCACACATGATGCGAGGTGGGTTGATCGCAGATGCAGTAGCAATAATTTCATCGGTAGATCCAGTTCTCGGAGAGGTTGATCGCTGATGTCTCGCTTAACAGAATCCAACGTTCGTATCGCGCAAGAGATTATTGGACGGTATCCAAAATCACGTTCAGCAATGATCCCTTTGTTGCATCTTGCTCAAGAGCAAGATGGGCATGTCTCCAATGATGCAATGGTTCATATCGGTGAACTTGTTGGTGCGACTCCTGCACAAGTGTTCGGCACTGCATCTTTCTATGAGATGTTTAAGTTTGAACCTGTAGGTAAATATCTCGTCAATATCTGTGGCACTATGTCGTGTGCTCTGTTGGGTGCAGAAGAGCTCATGGATCATGCCCAAGAGCGCCTCGGAATCAAGATGGGCGGAACAACTCCAGATGGTCTCATCACACTTGAGCGTGCAGAGTGTCAAGCAGCGTGTACAGAAGCTCCTTGCTTGCAGGTCAACTATCGCTATCGATACCGTGTCACCGCTGACAACTTCGACTCATTAGTCGATCAACTCCAGTCTGGTGAGCTTGAATCTGAAATCCCATCTCATGGAACCGTCGCAGTTGTGCGTCAACATATTCCTGTCGAACGTGCTGTGGGCGCTGTTGGCCCTGAAGATGTCACAGAATCACCAGCGTGGATGAATGGAAAGGCTGCACTATGAGCACCCCCGGCGGAACTTGGCAGTATGCTCCTGGCTTTTACGAAGGTGATCGCCCTCAGATCGTTTCATCTCGTTTTAAATATGAAGATTCGTTCACAATTGAGCGTTACCTTGCCACAGATGGCTACAAAGGATTACGTGCAGCACTAGGGCGACCAGCTGCTGATGTGCATGAGGAAGTAAGAACTGCAACCGTTCTTGGTCGGGGTGGTGCAGGTTTCTCCGCAGGAACAAAATGGGGACTTACTCCCAAGGAAGTGTGGCCACGATATTTAGTGGTCAACGGTGACGAAAGCGAACCAGGCACATATAAAGACCGCTTATTAATGGAACGCGATCCACATCAACTCATTGAAGGATGTCTTATTGCGTGCTATGCAGCGGGTCTTTCCCAATGCTTCTTATACATCCGAGGTGAGATGGCGCTGGCCCAAGAGCGAGTAGCAACAGCGCTCAATGAAGCGTACGCAGCGGGGTATATCGGCAAAAACATTCTTGGTTCAACATTTTCAGTTGACATTGTTTTGCACTGGGGTGCAGGTGCTTATGTTGTTGGGGAAGAGACAGCGCTTATTGAAAGTCTGGAAGGAAATCGTGGAATGCCACGTTTGAAGCCTCCGTATTTTCCGGCAGCTAATGGTCTTTATGGTCAGCCAACAATTGTGAACAATGTTGAAACACTCGCCAACCTTCCGTGGTTGTTGTGTAACGGTGCCACAGCATTTACTGCCATTGGTACTCCAACCTCGCCTGGTACTCGAATGGTTGCAGTGTCTGGCCATGTGGTGCGTCCTGGTGTATTTGAAATCATCAATGGCACCACCACGTTCCGTGACCTTATTTATGGTGAAGAGTTTTGTGGCGGAATTCGCAATGGAAACACCCTGAAAGCTTTTGTGCCTGGGGGTGGATCTGCGCCTTGGTTTACACCCGATCAGTTGGATCTTGCTTTTGAAGCTAGCCAAGTGGGGCCAGCCGGCTCAATGTTGGGTTCTGGTGCAATTATGGTTATGGATAGCACCACAGACATTCCTCGTGCCGCACTTACTCTTACGCGGTTTTATGCACAGGAATCGTGCGGTAAGTGCACCCCGTGTCGTGAAGGCGGAACATGGCTGGAGCGAATCTTGTCTCGAGTGGTTGACGGCAAGGGAACTGAGGCTGATCTTGATCAACTTTTTGAAGTGGGAGAATCAATTTCCCCAGGGTCATTCCCGCATGCATCAAACGAGAAACTTGGCATTGCTGCCGTGCCGTTCCCATATCAAATGACCACCATCTGCTTCGTTGGTCCATCTGCTTATGCGCCAGTTCATTCCGCACTTACACTTTTTCGCGAAGAGTTTGACGCACGAATAATGAAGCGCACGCTTATCCCCGTCACGGCGGTTTCATAATGACAACGATTGATCCAAACTCTGTGATCGACAACGAAACGCCACGAGATCCGAACGCTGTGTCGATCACCATCAATGGACGTACTGTTGCTGCTCAAAAAGGTGAGTACATCATTACGGCTGCAGATCGTACTGATATTTATATACCAAGATTTTGTTATCACCCACGGATGAGTTCAGTGGGAATGTGTCGTCAATGCATGGTTGAAGTAGAAGGCCCGCGTGGGCCGATGATGGTTGTGAGCTGCATGGTGCCAGTTGCTGAGGGTCAAGTCATCACCACCGATACGCCGCAAGTAAAACGAGCACAAGAAGGAATTATTGAGCTGTTGCTTGCAAATCATCCATTGGACTGCCCTGTGTGCGACAAAGGTGGAGAGTGCCCACTGCAAGATCAGGCATTTAGCCACGGTCCTGGCGAAAGCCGTTTCATAGAAGAAAAACGCCACTTTGAAAAGCCGATCGCAATCTCTGAACTTGTGTCCCTTGACCGCGAACGCTGCATTTTGTGCGACCGGTGCACTCGGTTTGCAGATGAGGTGGCTGGTGATCCGCTCATCAGTTTCACTCACCGTGGGAACAACACGCAGATCATGACATTCCCAGATGAACCGTTTGCATCTTATTTTTCGGGTAACACGGTCCAAATTTGTCCTGTCGGTGCTCTCACTGCCAAGCCGTATCGCTTTAAGGCTCGCCCTTGGGATCTTGAACAACGTGAAAGCACCTGCACTACATGTTCGGTTGGTTGTCGCACCGTTGTGCAGTCAAGTCGAGACGAAATTCTTCGCTATGAGGGTGTAGATAGCGATCCAGTGAACTGGGGATGGCTGTGTGATCGTGGTCGTTTTAACTTTGAATCAGTTAACTCACAAGATCGACTTATAACTCCCCAAGTAAAATCTGATGGAACTTTCGCCACTATCTCGTGGTCGGATGCTCTTGAAGAAGTAGCTCGTACATTGCGGTTTGCATCGTCTGGTTCTGTGGCAATTCTTGGCGGGGCTCGTGGAACAAATGAAGATGCGTTTATGTGGGCACAGTTGGCCGATGCGCTCGGTAACACCATGCGTGATGCACAACTCGACGATGGTCTTCCTGCTTCTATTTTTTCTTATAAGCAAGCCACAATTGATTCAACATGTGCTGGCGGAACAGTGGTGTTGTTGGCACCAGATCTGAAGGAAGAACTTCCTGTTCTGCACCTTCGACTTCGTGATGCTGCAGTCAATAAAAAGATTCGTCTCATTGAAGTGTCTTCTCACGAAACTGGTCTGACTCAACATGCGTGGCGATCTGTTCGCTGTGAACCAGGGTCTCAAGCATCAACTCTTTCTGCACTTTTTTCAGACCCAGATGTTGCCGCTCAGATTTCTTCTGGGCCAGTCACCGTGGTTGCTGGTCGTGCTAACTTGGCAGAATCAGCCAACTACATCATGATGGCTCTTGATGTGGTGATGTCTGCGTGTGTGGAGGCGTTGGTCCTTCCCGTTTTGCGACGAGGAAACGTAAGGGGCGCATTGTCTTTTGGATTATCACCAACACAAGGCGTGGATGCAGCCGCGATTCTAGAACTGGCAGCCAATGGAAAAGTTGACTGCCTAATTTTGTTGGGCGCAGACCCACTAAGCGATGTTCCCGATGCAGATCTTGCTCGGCGCGCGATTGCCGGAGCCAAGTTTGTTGTAGCGATAGACACTTTTCTCTCACAGAGTGCAGCACATGCTGACATTGTGTTGCCTGCTGCAGCGTATGGAGAAAAAGAAGGCACGACGATGAACCTTGAGGGCAGAATCACTACTGTTGCCCAAAAAATTACACCTCGTGGTACATCTCGTGCTGACTGGATGATTGCAGCAGAGTTGCTCTCACTCTTAGGCCAGGACTCCGGCGTTGCTACAGTCGCTGATGTTCAGAACCTAATGAACACTGCGGTTCCTGGATTTACAGCAACAACGACTGCAGTTGCATTGAAACGCGATGGTGTCGTAGCGCCTGTATTTATTGCGGCTCCTCACGCCTCAAGTGTTTCTGTTACTCCTCGCAGTTCGTATGAGTTCCGCCTCGATGTAAGTCGCAAGCTATACGACAACGCCATTGGAACGATGACAAGTCCTTCGATAGCAAATCTTGCCTCAGGTGCAAAAGTAATCGTTAACCCACTTGATCTTGATCGTGTGGGAGTTGCTAACGGCGCCAACGTAAGAATCTCTAGTTCGCACAGTTCAATTATTTTGCCTGTCGTGTCATCAGTTTCTGTTCCTCGTGGAGTTGCAGTCGTTCCGTTTAATCAGCCTGGGGCAGACATACGTGAACTCATTCGACGTACTGATCTCACGACCGATGTTCGAATCGAGGCAATGTGAACATCGCACTGCTTGCAATTGATCCTCTGCTTGATGGAAAACTGCTATGGACACCGATCATCATCGTTCTAGTAAAAGTTCTGCTTGTTTTTGTATTGGGTCTCGTTGCCACCATGTTGATGGTTTGGTTTGAACGCAAGGTCATCGCCGGAATGCAGAATCGGGTAGGCCCAAATAAAGCCGGACCATGGGGTTTGCTACAAACATTGGCTGATGGCATCAAGTTGTTCTTCAAAGAAGATCTCATCCCGGAACGTTCTGATCGATTTGTTTTTAAGTTGGCTCCGTTTCTCGCTCTTATTCCGGCGTTTCTGGCTTTTTCGATCATTCCGCTTGGTGGAGATTTCCGTAACGGCAATGGTGGCATGGTCACGATGTTCGGTCATCAGACCCGCCTCCAACTAGCAGACCCACCTGTTGGTGTTTTATTTGCTCTCGCCATTTCTTCAATTGCCGTTTATGGGATCATGCTTGCTGGCTGGTCGAGTGGTTCAAAGTATCCGTTGCTCGGGTCTGTGCGTGCAACCGCCCAGATGGTGTCGTATGAGGCGGCTCTCGGATTGTCACTGGCTTCGGTCGTCCTGGTGTCGGGGACACTGTCCGTTGCGGGCATCGTCAGCATTCAATCGTCGGTGTTTAGTTGGAACGTTGTCACCACTGGGTTTGTACCGTTTTTTGTCTTCCTTATTGCAGCAACTGCTGAGCTAAACAGACCCCCTTTCGACTTAGTAGAAGCAGAACAGGAACTTGTTGGCGGATTCCATACCGAATATTCGTCTATTCGATTCGCTCTGTTTTACCTCGCTGAATTTATGAATACCATCACGATGTCGGCACTGATCGTGACACTATTTTTTGGTGGCCCTCAGCCAATCACGATAGGCAACACCACCCTTGACATTCCGTTTATTCCGAATGCTCTTGAGGGCACAGTGTGGCTTGTTCTTAAGTTGCTTGTCTTCCTCTACATATATGTCTGGTTCCGTGCAACGCTTCCGCGTTTGCGATACGACCAATTAATGGATCTTGGTTGGAAGGTTCTTATACCTGGATCACTCGGCTGGTTTATGTTGCTGGCAGCTCAGAGAGTTGGGAGAGATGCCGGTTGGGATCAGATAGTTGTCACTTTGGTCACTGCCCTTGTGTTGATTGCGGGCTATTTATTGTTGCAAGCAGCGCAACGCATTAGTCGAGCTAATCGTGAGAAAGATGGAGCTAGTTTCTAATGGGTTACTTCGGTGGATTCCTCGTCACCATGCGTCAACATGGTGCCAAAAATAAAGTCACTACGGAATATTCTGGCGGTCGTATGTTTCGTCGAAACAAAGGTGAACGTCATGACGAAAAAATTGACAAGCCTGAGCGCCTGCATGGTCGCCATGTGTTGAATCGTTACGAAGATGGCATGGAAAAGTGCATAGGGTGTGAGCTGTGCGCTGCGGTTTGTCCTGCAAAATGTATTTACGTTCGTGGTGCCGACAACGATCCAGACCAGCCGACTTCACCGGGAGAGCGATTTGGATTTATTTACGAAATCAATTATCTACGGTGCATTCATTGCGACTTGTGTGTTGAAGCATGTCCAACAGAAGCCATTACGGAGACAAAACTTTTTGAGTTTTCATTCACAAATCGGAAAGATGCAATTTATACCAAGGAGGAATTGCTGGTAGATCAAGATGGCCTGCCACAACACCTACCGTGGGAAGATTGGCGCCCTGGTGAAGATCAAAATACTTCAGGCTGGATGCGTGCCACCGCACCATCTGGGGACGCCACGTTTGAAGGCGTTGTAGCTTGGAGCGGCGAATTGGGATATGGGGTCCGTGAGCCAGAACCGGTTCAGTCAGAAGCAGATGAGAGCGGATCGGATCGCTAATGGAACTGTTAGTTTTCGTACTTGCTGCTGCCATGGTGCTGGGTGGCGCACTCGGAGTTGTCACTCGAAACAATCCGGTCCACGCAGCATTGAGCCTGGTCCTCACTTTGTTTGGTATTGCCGTGATGTTCATTTCGCATGATGCGCATTTTTTAGCTGCAGTTCAAGTCATTGTGTACGCAGGAGCGATTGTCGTGCTTTTCCTGTTTGTCATCATGCTCCTGGGAGTTGATAAGTCTGAGGACATGTCAATCGAACCGTTAACTGCTCAGCGTCCTCTTGCAGTCATCGTTGGCCTGGGGGTTTCTGGCGTCGTCATCGCAGCGATTGTTTCATCAAAAGATTCGTTCGTAAAGCGTGGAAGTGGCATAGATATTGCGAAATTAGAATCACCTGATGCAAATGTTAAGCAATTAGCTCGTTCTATTTTTTCAGACTATGTGTTTGCTTTTGAGTTGACTTCGGTGCTGTTGCTAGTTGCAGTTATCGGCACTGTGCTTCTGGCACGACGTCAGCGCTCTTCGGAGGTAGCCAAGTGATCTCAATCGTCGAGCCAACCGAGACTTGGTATTTGGTGTTGGCAGCAGTTCTTTTTGGAATTGGTGTTGTGGGTGTGATGGTGCGTCGAAATCCACTCATCATGTTTATGTCAATTGAACTGATGTTGAACGCAGTTAACTTGTCTTTTGTGGCGTTAGCCACATCACTTGCCGACATAAATGGTCAGACAGCTGTATTTTTCGTGCTTGTTGTTGCCGCAGCGGAAGTTGTTGTTGGTTTGGGAATAATCGTGTCCATCATGCGGCGGCGTTCTGATGCCAATGCCGATGACATGTCTGGATTAAAGGGTTAGTTGTCACCATGGTGAATCTTGTTTGGCTCATCCCTGCATTTCCACTATTTGGATTCCTCACGATTTTCCTCTTCGGAAGAATCATGGGCGAACCAAAGGCTGGCATCTTTGCCACACTGATGACCGCGTCTTCATTTGTTGTTGGTATCGGAGTCTTCTTTGACTTGTTGTCACGCACCGCCGAAGAGCGTCACCATGTAGTCACTTTGTTTTCGTGGCTGCCAGTGGGTGGTTTCAACATCGATATGGCGTTACTTGCTGACCCACTGAGCATCACGATGGTCTTGTTCATAACGGGAATTGGTGCGCTGATTCATCTGTATGCAGTGGGTTACATGCACGGTGATCCCAAATTTTCCAAATTTTTTATGTATCTAAACTTGTTCATTTTCTCAATGCTGATGATGGTGCTTGGAGAAAACCTCCTTGTAACTTTCCTTGGATGGGAAGGAGTAGGTGTCTGCTCTTACTTCCTGATCTCTTTTTGGCACACACGTGACTCTGCAGCGGTTGCAGGCAAGAAAGCATTTGTCACCAACCGAGTGGGCGACTGGGGAATGATGGTGGCGATGTTCCTTACGTTCTCAGCAGTGGGAACTTTGTCATACAGCGGAATAAATAGTGCAGCAGCCAGCGGAAAAATAGCTGCAGTCACTGCTACGGGCATTGCACTCATGCTCTTCATCGGTGCATGTGGCAAAAGTGCACAGTTGCCTCTCTATTTGTGGTTGCCCGATGCAATGGAAGGCCCGACACCAGTGTCGGCGCTTATTCATGCTGCAACAATGGTTACCTCTGGAGTATTTTTGTTAACTCGGATGTCCCCCGTTCTTCACGCTTCTTACCCATGGGCTGGTGATGTCATCGCAACTGTCGGGGCGCTTACTGCGTTATTTGCAGCCACCGTTGCCGTTGCGCAAACTGATATCAAGAAAGTGCTTGCCTATAGCACCGTGTCGCAACTCGGCTTTATGTTTTTAGCTATCGGGTCTGGTGCATATGCTGCTGCTATCTTCCACATGATCACCCACGCTTTCTTTAAAGCGTTGTTGTTTTTAGGTGCAGGTTCTGTCATCCACGGGATGCATCATGAACAAGACATGCGCAAGATGGGAGCCCTTCGCAAGGTAATGCCGATAACTGGGATGACATTTATTATCGGCTGGCTTGCAATCGCTGGAGTTCCTCCATTTGCCGGATTTTGGTCGAAGGATGAAATTCTGTTGTACGCCTACGCCAACAACAGGCTGTTGTATGTCATTGGCGTGGCTGCTGCTCTGCTCACGGCGTACTACATGACGCGCCAAGTCATCATGGTGTTCTTCGGTAATGCACGCTGGGAAGACCATGCTGAAGAAAATGGTGCTCGCGGAGATCACACACCGCATGAAAGTTCATGGATGATGGTCGCTCCTCTTGTTGTGCTTGCAGGTCTTGCAATGGTAGGCGGGGTGCTGCAGTTGCCATTCAGCAGTAAAACTCATTTCCTTGGGAATTGGCTTGAGCCAGTTATTCATACAGCAGAAGCAAAGATTTATGGCACGTGGGCAAGCGATAACAAATGGCTCTTGCTTGCAGTTGCTGTCATCGTTGCAGGTGCGGGAATAGCGGCGTCTGTTGCTGTGTATGCAAAGGGTAAATTCAAGCCAGTCGAGCCAAATATTTTGGCGGATGCATGGCGCTATGACGCAGCAGTTGCTGGTCTAATTGGTGGCCCAGGGCGGGCACTGTTTCAGAGCATTGCAGTATTTGATGCTGTAGTTGTCGACGGAGCAGTGAATGGTGTTGGAAAAGAAGTAGTTGTTGTTAGTGGCTTGCTGCGCAAACTGCAGAATGGCTTTATGCGCTCGTATGCGCTCATTATTGGTTTAGGTGCAGTCGCTATGTTGGTCTGGTTCTTCTTGAGAGGAGTGTTGTCGTGATATTTGCTCTCCCAACAATAGTTACTGAACAGGCAATGAGCTCGTTTCCTATCCTGACGGCACTGATTGTGTTGCCAGTTCTTGGTGCGGTCATTGTGACTCTACTGAGCAATCGTCGGCCTGAATTGGTGAAGCTGTGCGCAATTCTTTTCAGCGTTGGTATTGGTGGAATGACTATTTGGATGCTCGCTTCCTTCGACGGCAACGATGGTGGCTTCCAATTTGTGTCGCAACACGAATGGATCGCAACATGGGGTATTTCGTGGCATCTCGGTGTTGATGGAATCTCGCTTTTCATGGTTGTGCTAACAGGGATACTGTTTCCACTTGTCATTATTGGAATTGATCCTCATCACGATGAGAAGCGTTACTTTGCTTGGTTGTTGCTACTTGAAGCAGGTGTGATTGGAAGTTTCCTGAGCCTTGATCTTTTCTTGTTCTTCCTCTTTTTTGAAATAGTTCTTGTTCCGATGTATTTCCTTATTGGGGGATGGGGACACGACAAGCGTGTGTATGCAGCAACAAAATTCTTCTTGTACACAATGCTTGGATCAGCATTTATGCTGGTTGGTATTATTGCGACGGCAGCTCTAGCCAGTCGCGATATTGGCTATTTTACTTTCAACCTTGTCACCATTGCTGAGAATGCTTCATTTGCGACAAATACCGGACGATGGTTATTTCTATCCTTTGCCATTGCTTTTGCGGTCAAGGTCCCATTGTTTCCATTTCACACCTGGTTACCAGATGCACATACACAAGCACCCACAGGTGGCTCCGTTATTTTGGCTGGCGTGTTGTTGAAATTAGGAACATACGGTTTTATCCGTTTTGGTTTGTATCTCTTTCCAGCACCTGCGGTCTGGGCAAAACCACTTTTCCTTACTTTGGCCGTGATTGGAATAATTTACGGCGCCATTGCAGCCACGATGCAGACCGACCTGAAACGGCTTGTCGCGTATTCGTCTGTTGCCCACCTTGGATTCATCGTTCTTGGTACGTTTGCTATCACCGCTCAATCATTGACTGGTTCCGTCATGCAAATGGTCAACCACGGTATTTCTACTGGTGCATTGTTTCTTTTGGTCGGCATGATTTACGAACGCCGTCATACACGTGAGATTGCAGAATTACGCGGTCTACAATCGGTTGCGCCCATCTTTGCTGCTGCATTCATGGTCGTCATGTTGTCTTCAATTGGGGTGCCAGGTCTGAACGGATTTGTTGGAGAGTTTCTTATCTTGATTGGCTCGTTCGAAACTGCACGGTGGTGGACGATCATTGCTGCTGCCGGAGTAATTTTGGCTTCCTTGTATCTCTTGTGGGCCTATCAACGGGTATTTCATGGTGAACCAGACGAGGCCAATTCAACTTTCCCTGAGATAACACTTCGAGAAGGTTCACTTGTGCTCGTGTTTATTGCACTCATTACTTTCACTGGGCTGTATCCAAAACCAATGCTTGAACGGATTGAACCAAGTGTCGACAAATTGATTGCTCATGTGGAAAGCCGTTCAACGTACAAGGCACCAAATCATGTTCCGATATCGCCATCTCATGATGAGGAGGAGAAGTAATGAATCTTGTTGGACCTGATATTCCATGGGGTGATCTCATGCCGATGCTGATCCTGTTAGGCGGAGTGTGTTTTCTTTTGCTGGTTGGTTCATTAGTTCCCACTTGGCCCAAAAATGGTTTTGCTAACTTCACAATCGCTGTTTCTTTTGCCGCAATTGTTTTTTCAGCGATCCAATGGAACGACCTTGGCAAAAAAACTGCTACAACAATTATTAATGATGCAATTGTTGTAGACCGATTCGCAGTATTTGCCACGATCATTATCTTGTTGTCTGTTTTGCTTGGGGCGATTCTTATGAATACGCACTTACAGCGCGAAAAAGCTGATGGCCCAGAGTTGTATGCGTTACTTCTCACCGCAGCAATTGGTGGCCTCGTCATGGTTGCAGGCAATGAACTTATTGTTCTTTTCCTGGGATTAGAAACTCTAAGTTTGTCGCTGTACCTGATGGCAGCCAGCAACAGACGCCGCGAGCAAAGCCAGGAAGCTGGATTGAAGTATTTTGTTCTGGGCGGCTTTTCATCGGCTTTCTTCTTGTACGGCGCGGCGTTCGTGTACGGATCTACTGGCAGTACCAATCTCGCATCTATCGCGACTAAGTTGTCTAGTACCGTTTCTATCGCTAACACAGATGCGATGTTGCTAGTTGGTATCGGGCTTATGCTGGTCGGCATCGCATTCAAAGTGTCGGCTGCTCCGTTCCATGTGTGGACACCAGACGTATATGAAGGTTCGCCAAGCCCTGTCACGGCGTTTATGGCAACTGCCGGAAAAGTGGCAGCATTTGCGATGTTGTTACGAATCCTCGTCACAACATTAAGCAATCGAGTTGATGACTGGCGGCCCGTTATTTGGGCTCTTGCGATTCTGACAGTGTTTGTCGGATCAATTCTGGCCGTGATGCAGACAAACGTGAAAAGAATGCTTGCTTACTCTTCGATTAGTCATGCAGGATTTATTTTGGTGGGTGTTGAGGCTGCGTCGCATCCGCGTAGCGATGGTATTTCTTCGTCCATGGCGTATCTTTTGATCTACACGGTTTTAGTGATGGGGTCATTTGCAGTTGTAGTCACGATGTCTGGTCCTGATGACAGCCACACGATGCTGTCGGATTTTAAAGGTTTGGCGAAGAGGCGACCATCGTTGGCTTTGGCATTCAGTGTGTTGCTTCTTGCTCAGGCTGGCGTTCCAGTAACTGCTGGTTTTATTGCCAAGTTTGGCGTGATCAAATCTGCTGTTGATGTGAATTCGTATTCCATTGCCATTGCAGCAATGGTGGGTGCGGTTGTCGGTGCTTATCTGTATCTGAGAATCATGATCAGCATGTGGCTTGAAGAGCCATCATCGACAGATTCAGTTGACGTTCCATTTGGTAATGCCTTTGTGATCACTGTTGCTGTGGTATTTACATTGGTAGTTGGATTGTTCCCGTCACTTCTCCTTGACGTGACCAAGTTGATCACCATCTTTGATGTGACGAAAATAGTTCCAGACGCTAGCTAGTAAGCCTTATCGTGCCTGCGATTGCGATACCAAAGCATCAAAGAGCCCCTGTTGGGACGGATCTTCATGCGCTGTGTCTTCTGGATGCCACTGCACTCCAACAATCCAAGATGCTGTTTTGTGCTGCACGGCTTCGATGACACCATCAGCTGACGTTGCAACAACCAAGAGGTCATGGGCTAATACATCTATTGCTTGATGATGAACTGAATGTACGAGGGGCTGTGTTGTTCCCATTGCCCGTGCAATGTGTGCTTCTGGATCCACATTGACCTCGTGCATCACTTTTAGATGATCGTGGTACTGACTCAGATGTTGGATCAGCGTTCCACCCAGAGCGACGTTCAACATTTGATGCCCACGACACACAGCCAGAACTGGGATGTCTTTCCTAATGGCATATCGAATAGCAATTAATTCGAATGCATCGATGTATTCATCCACGCCAGTTAGTTGGGCTTTTTCAGTTTCACCGTAGCTAGTTGGGCTGATGTCGCCGCCGCCAAGTAATAAAAGGCCATCGCAACGGTCGATGGTGGCGGTAATCGCTTCAACATCATCGTAAGGCGGGATGACAACGGGAAGACCACCTGCGCGTTGTATTGCATCCATATAAAAACGACCACCTGCGACAACGGCCGTTCGTAGACCAGAAGCTTCAGGACTGCGTCGCCCTGGAATGGCAATAAGAGGCTTACTCATCCTTCATGTACTTCGTCGATCACGTAACCAGATTGACGAACGAAGTTAAGTACAGATTCAGCGTGGTCTTTACCGCGTACTTCAAGAACTGCGCGAACGCCTGTTTCTCGCACATGTAAATCAACACCATCACGCACATGTTCAACCTCGATCAGATTCGCTCCTGCTTTAGCAAAGAGGGCGAGCAGTTGGGCGAGTCCACCAGGTCGATCAGAGATACGAGCAAAAACAATGAGTCGCCGACCAGCTTTTGTTTCATTTCGTCGAATCAATCCTGGTAGCAACCCAAGATCAACGTTTCCTCCCGATAGGACGACGCACGTCGTTCCAGTTTTAGATGGCTGAACTTGTCCACTTAAAAGTGCAGAGACACCTACTGCACCACCACCTTCAACATATAACTTGGCACGGTCCATAAGAAATACCATGGCATCGGCAACAAGATCTTCTTCAACCACCACTATTTCATCTACATATTTTTCAATAATTGGTCGCGTGAAATTTCCCGGAGTCTTAACTGCGATTCCATCTGCCAAGGTAACGATGGCACCATCAACAGGATTGATACCGGCGTACGGTGCACATGCACGCACTTGCACGCCGATTGTTCGTATTTTTGGGTTTGCCTGCTTCAGCGCAATTGCAACGCCACTTGCTAGCCCACCGCCACCAAGCGGGATAAGTACCAAAGATAAATTGGCGATGTCTTCAAGTAGCTCAAGACCGAGCGTTGCTTGACCTGCAACAACAATTGGATCATCGAATGGATGACAAAAGTTCATACCAGTTGCATCTGCACGTGCCTGCGCCAGTGCCACTGCATCGCTTAATGTCTCTCCGCCTTCGCTGAGTGTTGCACCGTACGAACGGACTGCTTCCATTTTTGACAACGATGCACCAGAAGGAACAAAAATTTCACAAGGTACTCCGCGATGGCGCGCTGCGAATGCAATTGCTTGTGCATGGTTTCCTGCGCTACCTGCAACAACTCCACGCTGCGCAGCATCTCCGAGGGATGCCAACTTATTCATCGCACCTCGTATCTTGAACGAGCCAGTGCGTTGTAAGTTCTCTGCCTTGAGGACGACCTCTGCCTGAAATCGTTCGCTGAGAGCGGCGGACTCTGTGATCGGGGTGCGCTTGACAATCCCGTGTCCAGCAGAACGGGCGGCTGTGATGGCAGCAGAATCAATAGGAAAAGAAGTCATTGTTCACCTACCGTAGTGGTATGCGCGCAGTGCTGATTGTAAATAGGGCTGAAGCCGACCCTGGGCTAGTTGGTCACGAACTGCGGCGGCTCGGATATTCATTTACAGAGTTGATCCGAGAGGACTGGGAGACCTGGCCATTAGTTGAAGATGTCAGCCTCGTTGTGGCGATGGGATCAGCCTGGAGCACGTATTGGCAGGATGTTGCCGATCCCGTGAAAGCCGAGCAGACTCTGATGGCCCAGGCAATTGCTCGCCAGATTCCGATTTTTGGTATCTGTTTTGGTGCCCAGCAGTTAGTAACGGTGCTGGGAGGAACTGTCCAAACAGCCCGAATTGGTGAAATTGGATGGAAAATGGTGGAAAAAGTGCCTGAAACAGCTGATATCACCCCAGATTGGCTGATATCAGGGCCGTGGCTCCAGTGGCACGAGGACTCTTTTAGTGTTCCACCAGGGACCACCTTGTTGGCAGATTCCAAAGCCGGACCCCAGATCATCGTCAGTAATGGTTGTTTAGGGGTGCAGTTCCACCCTGAAGCCACCGAATCGATTGTACGAATGTGGTCTCAAGGGGCCGGGGTAGAAGAGTTAGCACACCATCATTTGACGCCCGAACAGATTCTGAATGACACTCGCCAGAACATCGATGATGCACATATTCGGTGCGCTCAGTTAGTCGAGTGGTTCGTAGAGAATATTGTTACGCACAAAGGCACATGATTGGTTTGGTGTTTTATGGCACGGTGCGCGCGCAAGTTGGAGTAATGAATAGTCTCCGTAGTAGTTTTGACGGTGATGTCCCCGTTCTTACGGTCCTATCTCACTGTTGTGTGGTTTGGCCTTGCTGCTATTTTAATCGCTGGGTTACTCCTTGGAATCTCCGCACTCGTGCGACCGCATAAGCCAAACCCGGAGAAGTTACTGACATACGAAAGCGGCGTTGACCCAGTTGGTGATGGTTGGTCACAAAGTCAAATTCGTTACTACGTTTTTGCGCTGCTATTTGTGATCTTTAGTGTGGAAGCTGTGTTTATATTTCCGTGGGCTACTCAACTTGAACGGTACGGCGTTTTCGGGTTAACAGAGATGGGTATCTTCGTGGGAGTTTTATTACTCGGTCTTGTGTATGCGTGGCGCAAAGGCGTCCTACGCTGGGTATAGGAACAGGATTTTTTACTTATGGGTCTCGTAGATCGTGGTCGGCTCCCGAAGCCACTCACTTCATTATTTAACCTCGGGCGTTCTTACAGTTTGTGGGTGTATCAATGGGGTCTTGCGTGCTGCGCCATTGAGATGGGTGCGGCGTTCGGCTCGCCTCGTTATGATGTGATGCGTCTTGGCGTTATTCCGTTGCCTGCATCGCCACGTCAAGCCGACTTGCTAGTTCTTTCGGGAACTGTGACAGACAAAATGGCTCCTGTCATCAAGCGTTTGTATGAACAGATGCCAGACCCGAAATATGTGATCTCAATGGGAAGCTGTGCAAACTGTGGCGGTCCATATTGGGATAGTTATTCCGTGACAAAAGGTGTTGACCAAATCATTCCTGTTGATGTGTACGTTCCTGGTTGCCCACCACGTCCAGAAGCCTTGCTTGAAGGAATCGTGCTATTGCAACAACGGATCAAGAACGAAGATATGGGCGCTCGTTGGCGCGGCGAAGGCACAAAGCCAATGAATCTTGTCGATCATGAATCAGTTGAAAGAGGAGGTGTTCCCGTTGTCGTTAACAACTGATGCACCTCGTGACGAGCGTCGCGAGACAGAACTCACTCGAATTCTTGACGTACTTGGATCCACCGTTATTAATTCACTCGTCAAGAACGATGACATGTTTATTCGCGTTGGTGCACCTGATTGGCGCACCACTGCCGAGACATTGAAGTCGCTTGGCTATACCTATTTTTGCTTTATCTCGGCAATCGATTGGATGCCTTCTCCATTTGGAAGAGGCGAAGATGATCCAACAGAACCAGCACCAGTTCGTAAAACAGAAATTATTCAGGGATACACCGGTGGAGACACTCGATTTCAAGTGTTGGCGCGCCTCACGCAGCCACACACATCATTGGGAATCAACATCAAAGCAGATGTCGCCGATGACAACTTGTCAGTTGATTCGTGGGTCACAGTATTTGCTGGCGCCAATTGGCATGAGCGCGAAACATGGGAGATGTTCGGAATAAAATTCAATGGGCATCCAGATTTGCGCAACATGTATCTGCCAACAGATTTCGAAGGCCACCCACTTCGCAAAGACTTCCCATTGCTTGCCCGCTTAGTAAAACCATGGCCAGGCATCGTTGACGTAGAGCCCCTCCCTGGAGGCGACGAAGAAGAAGTGGAAGCATCATGAGTTTGCTCGGAGACCGTCAACAACTCGCGTACATAGCAGGACAAGCTGCCGATGCTCGAGTCAATGTTGAACTTGAAACAGAGGGCATGACCCTCAATATTGGACCGCAGCATCCTGCGACTCACGGAACTTTGCGGATCATTGCGCGCCTTGATGGAGAGCAGGTTGTGTGGGCTGAGCCATCGTGTGGCTACATGCATCGAGGGTACGAAAAACTCACAGAAGTTCGTACATACCCACAAATCACCGCACTCGTGAACCGAATCGACTGGTTGGGAAGTTTCGCTAACGAAGTTCCGTTTATTTTGGCCGCAGAAAAATTGATGGGTGTTGAAGCACCATTGCGTGCGCAACATATTCGAACGATTCTTTTCGAGCTTTCTCGCATTGCGAACGTTTCATTGTTTTTGGGAGATCTTGGTGTGCAACTTGGTGCTATCACTCCAGTGTTCTTTGCGTTCCGAGACCGTGAATATGTGTTGAACCTCATTGAGGGGGCAACAGGTGGGCGATTCCATCCCAACTTTGACCGCATCGGTGGTCTCAAAGATGATTTACCAGCGGGCTTCATTGCAGAAACGCACAGCGTCATGAAAAAATTACGCACATTCTGCGATCAGATGGACACTTTGTTGTTCGGCAACGAAATTTTTCAGGCACGTACACGTGGAATTGGAATAATCCCCAAAGATGTTGCTTTGCAATATGGAATGTCTGGAGCGAACCTTCGCGCAAGTGGAGTTGACTGGGATTTACGGAGAGATCAGTCATTGCCAATGGCCTGGGATAAAGCCGATTGGAAAGTCTGGACACATCCAGATGGCGACTCATTTGCTCGCTGCTGGGTTCGTTTGCAAGAGGTGCGCGAATCAACTCTCATCGTTGACCAACTGCTCGACACCATTCCTTCTGGCCCAATCATGGCCAAGGTTCCTAAAATTATTAAGGTGCCAGAAGGCGAAGCATGGGTTTCCACCGAAAACCCTCTCGGCGAGATGGGCTATTACGTGGTATCTCAAGGTGATCTTGGGCCTTTCCGTGTAAAAATTCGCAGCGCTTCGTTTAACAATATTTCAATTACGCCATGGTTATTGAAGGGTGTCTACGTCCCCGACATCATCACCATTTTGGCTTCGTTGTACTTCATCTTGGGAGACATTGACCGCTGATGAATTCTTTTGCCTTAGTTTCTGCTGAGTTACCGTATTGGTCTCAGTCTCTATTGCGCGTTCTCGGTGGACTCGTTGCGGTTTTGTTGCCAGCAGGAACAGTTGTGTACCTGTTCTTGTTCAAAATGATGTCTTTCATGCAGTCACGACTCGGTCCCATGGAAGCTGGTCCCTACGGATCAATGCAGTTGTTAGCCGAAGTAGCCAAGTGGCTACAAAAAGAAGACGTCATTCCTGCGCGAGCCGACAAATTTATTTTCAAGATTGCGCCGCTCGTTGTGTTGATGAGCACATTTCTGCTCGTAGCAGTTGTTCCGTTTGGGCCAGATGCATGGTTCACAAACTTTGAAGCAGGCGTGTTCTACATGTTGGCTGTTTCGTCTGTATCCGTATTGGGAATCCTGATGGCTGGTTGGGCAAGTGCGAACAAGTACTCACTCCTTGGTGGATTGCGTGCCGCAGGCCAACTCATTGCGTATGAACTTCCGATGGTGTTGGCCGTTGTTGGCGTGGTTATTCAAGCAGGAACGATGAACTTACAAGGCATTGTTGTGGCGCAAAATGCAGGGTCGATGTTCGGCTGGAGTGGTCTAGGAAATCCGTATTTCGTTACTCAGTTTGTCGGCTTCGTCATATTCATGATTGCAGTGCAAGCAGAACTCACTCAGACACCATTCGACATGCCCATCGCTGAATCGGAGCTTGTTGCTGGTTACATGACTGAGTATTCAGGATTTCGTTTCCTCATATTCTTTATTGGTGAGTTCGCAACTGCAGGCGTGTTTGCCATGATTGCGGCCGTGTTGTTCTTAGGCGGATGGGCTGTTCCGTTCTCTTGGTTCGGTTGGACCGACATGGACTCTATTGACAACTGGATGAATGTTGTTGGACCGCTCATCTTGTTCACCAAGATGCTTGCTCTTGTATTTATCATCATGTGGGTTCGTTTTAGTTCCCCTCGTTTCCGCGAGGATCAACTTCAGCGATTCGCGTGGAAAGTTCTTATTCCAATTTCGCTCGCCAACATCATGGTGACCGCAGTATTAAAGGTGGCTTTCTGATGCCAAAGATTCCAGGCATGTTCAAAGGTTTGGGCGTTACATTTAACACGCTCATGAAAACTGCAACCGAAGGTGCAAACACGGTGCAGTATCCACATGAGAAGGAAATACCTCCTACTCGTGCACGTGGTGTTATCGCGTTACATGAAGGAAACTGCACATCGTGCATGTTGTGTGTCCGTTCTTGCCCCGACTGGTGTATCTACATTGAGGCCCATAAAGAACTTGCACCACCTCGCCGTGCTGGTGGTGCAGCACGCAAAGTAAACGAACTAGATCGTTTTGATATCGATTATGCGCTCTGTATGTATTGCGGTATATGTGTTGATGTATGCCCGTTTGATGCCTTGTTCTGGAGCCCAGAGTACGAGTACTCAGAGCCACGCATTGCGGATTTACTTCACGACAAGGCAAAGCTTGGCGAGTGGATGGAAACGGTTCCAGAGGCACCAGAGCTTGAAGTAGGCGCTGACAAGAAAGGCAAGAAGTGATTGCTGCTTCAGAGTTTCTTGTAGCTCAAAATATTGGTTTTACGCTTATCGCGGCCACTATGGTGGTCGGTGCGTTGAGGGTTGTTACAACATCGAACGTTGTTCATGCTGCACTTTGGTTAGTTGTTGTAATGTCAGGTGCTGCAGCGCAGTACGTGTTGCTTGCGGCGGAGTTTGTAGCAATTACGCAGGTGCTCGTGTACGTCGGGGCAGTCATGGTGCTGTTCTTGTTCGGCACGATGCTTACCCGTGCTCGGATTGGCGCACAGCCAGACCTCAATAATAAAAACTGGTTTATGGGTATCCCTGTGGCAGTGTTGCTTTTTGCAACTTTGGCAATTGCGCTAAATGATGGTTTTGGAAATGAAAAACTGCCCACTGATGCTTCTATTGTAAATATTCAGCAGGTATCTGATTCAATCTTTGGTCCATATCTACTGCCATTTTGGGCGTTGTCGTTTGTTCTCTTAGCCGCCGTTATCGGGGCCATTGTTTTGGCACGGAGGGATTAACCAATGTTGATCAATCAGTTCCTCCTCCTCGGCGCAGCGTTGTTCTGTATTGGCGTTTATGGCGTCATTGCGCGAAAGAACGCTGTCCTTGTCCTTATGTCGATAGAGCTGATCTTGAACTCAGTCAATATCAATTTCTTGGCTTTTTCGCTGCGCAATGGATCAGTAGACGGTCATGTCTTTGCTTTGTACATCATTGCTATCGCTGCTGCTGAAGTTGGCGTTGGCCTAGCAATGGTGCTCCTGATGTATCGCAATCGACGATCAATTGATCTCGACGGACTCACAGAGATGAAGGGCTAAGCCATGTTTGCTGAGACTGCTGAAATGACGGTCACCCTTTCTTCTGGCTGGTTCCTCGAGAACGCGTGGCTTGTGCCTGTTATCCCTGCCATCGGCTTTGCGCTAATTATTTTCTTCGGTAAACAAATGCCGAAGAAAGGCTCAGAAATCGGCATTGCTTCAATGCTCGGTTCGCTTTTCTTTTCGGCAATGGCTGCGTACCAGTGGATCCAACGTGTCAATGGCGCACCTCGCGAAGCTTTTGTTGCGCCGGTAGTTAAAACATGGGCATGGTGGCAAAACGATGGAGTGTCGATCGGTATCGGCCAACATGTCGATGGGCTAACAGTTGTTATTTTGTTGGTTGTTGCCTTTATCTCTACTTTGGTGCAGATTTATTCGCTGGAATATCTACGCGGCGATCGTCGGTACACCCATTTCTTTGCTGCATTGACATTGTTTTCTGCCGGCATGTTGAACATGGTTGTTGCAGAAAATATGATTCAACTCATTCTTGGTTGGGAAATCATGGGCCTGTGTTCGTTCTTGCTTATTGGCCATTGGTGGGAAGAGGGTGCCAATAGCCGTGCTGCTCTTAAGGCATTTTTCACTACTCGTACTGGCGACATTGGCTTGCTTGCCGGAACTGCAATCCTGTATTTTTCGGCTAACGAATGGACCCAAAAGACATTAGGTGTTTCTGGATTCTCTATTCGCGGACTTTCGGCCTGGGCATTGTCTGGAGACCCTGGTAGCACGGCCATCACCATTGGTGCTGTTGCCTTGTTTATCGCTGCAATTGGCAAGAGTGGTCAATTCCCACTGCACACATGGTTGCCAGATGCGATGGCTGGTCCAACTCCAGTAAGTTCGTTGCTCCACTCATCCACAATGGTTGTCGCCGGTGTTTTCTTGGTGGCTCGTTTGTACCCAGTGTTTTTTACGGGTCTGGACATTCTTGGTAGTAGCGCCAACTTCATTGTCATTATTGGTGGAATTACGATCATCATTGCCGCAGCGCTGGCGTTCGTGCAAACAGATATCAAAAAGGTACTTGCTTACTCAACAGTGAGCCAGTTGGGTTACATGATGATGGGTCTTGGTGCAGGAGCATGGGCACCTGCGGTGTTTCACATCTTCACGCATGCATTCTTTAAAGCCTGTTTGTTCCTCGGAGCAGGTTCTATTAGCCACAGTTCGTCGCATCACTCGTTTGAAATGAAAAAAGATATGGGTGGATTGCGCAAGTTCATGCCGATCACTTTTGCGACGTGGATTATTTCAGCTCTTGCGCTGAGTGGCGTGTTCCCGTTCTCTGGTTTCTTCTCGAAAGATGAAATTATCGACAATGTTGGCTACAGCGGCTACAACGTATTCATGATCGTTGGCCTTGTCGGGGCCTTTATGACTGCTGCGTACATGACTCGGGCGACTTATCTCACCTTCTTTGGATCTCCTCGGGGTGCTTCATCTGGAGAGCATCATGAGGAAGTTGGTCACGACACACATGACTCTCATGACACCCACGAGGTTCATGATTCACATGCATCGCGCGGGCCTCATGAATCTGGCTGGCTGATTACTGCTCCGCTCATTATTCTTGCAACACTTGCTTTGGGATCTGGATTTTTAAATGCGGTACCTTTCGGTGAAAAGTGGGCAAACTTCTCAAAGTGGGTGGAACCGCGTGTTGCAGTAGTCAGCCCAACTGGAATTGCGTTAGTTTTCGGCGGTCCGGGTATGACCGATATTTCTGGACAAATTACAGACTCCACGGTTCCGGTCACGGATAAAACGAAGTATGTGGGCTCGAAACCTGAAGCAGGGGCGAAGTACAAGTCGCCGTGTGGCACAAAAACACCAACTGGTGGAGTGTGTTTGGCTCCTAAACTAAGCCATGCGCCGTTCAAATGGTCTAAAGCGGCGCTATCGCTCATTATCGTGTTCCTCGGCTTCTTGATCAGTTGGGTTCTGTGTGTGCAGTTGTATGAGCGCAAGAACAAAAAACTTGTTGGCCTCACTCAGCGCAATAGAGCATTAGGACTTGGCTATGCATTCTTGGTAAATAAGTACTACCTAGATGTCTTGTACGAAAAGATCATTGTGCGTGCGATTGCTCACCCAATCGCACGAGGCGCATATTGGATCAACCAAAATATTCTCGACAGCATCGTCAACAGAGCCGGAACAATCTCTAAGACAATTGCTGGTTGGGTGTACCGCAATATCGACCAACGTGTGGTTGATGGTGCAGTACATGGATCTGGACAAGCAGTACAAGGTGCTGGCTCCGTCCTTCGTCCTGTTCAGTCCGGAAAAGTAAATCAATACGGGGCGTTGTTGTTCGGCGCAGCCGCGGTCGGCGCCCTCGTACTCGTCATCATTAACACCTGAGGGAGCAACTTGGTATGGAAGTCCTAAGAGATCACAATTGGATATTGACGGTTGGCACATTTTTGCCAATCGTTGGTGTCCTCATCATGCTGCTGATTCCTGCGGCAAAAGAAGCATTAAATAAGTCGGTTGCGATTGCCACGGCAGCCGCAACTCTTGCTGTGGGTATCTACACAATGGTGTTGTTCGACTACGACAAGAGCGAACAGATGCAGTTTGTCGCCCAGACCAACTGGATATCGATTATTAAATCTACGTATTACATTGGCCTTGACGGCATCAGCTTGCCGATGTACGTGTTGTCGATGGTCATTACATTGCTCGTGATGATTTATAGCTGGGATCATGTACCGTCGCCAGGAAATCCGAAGGCGTTCTTTATTCTGATGCTGGTTCTTCAGACAGGAATGGCTGGAACGTTTATCTCTCGTGACCTCATCTTGTTCTTCGTGTTCTTCGAATTAGTTTTATTGCCGATGTACTTCATGATTGGCGTGTGGGGCGGCGAGAATCGCCAGTATGCGTCACTCAAGTTTTTCTTGTACACGATGTTCGGTTCTGCGCTAATGCTCGTTGCGTTCCTTGCCTTATTCTTTAAGACTGGTGCCGAAAGTTTTGCCATTCCATATCTAATGGAACATGGTGGAGCGATAGCCAAGAATACGCAGATCATAATTTTTGGTGGAATGTTCATCGGATTCGCTATCAAGGTGCCGATGTTCCCGTTCCACACGTGGTTGCCGGATGCTCATACCCAAGCCCCAACTCAAGGTTCTGTGATCTTGGCTGCCATTTTGCTGAAGTTGGGAACATACGGATTTATTCGAATTGCAATTCCAATTCTCCCTGAGGCGGCCAAAGAATGGGCACCGTATATCGGTGGTCTTGCTGTTATCGGAATTATTTACGGGGCACTTGGATGTCTTGCACAAACCGATATGAAGCGATTGATTGCATTTTCATCTGTCTCCCACATGGGTTTTGTGATGTTGGGCATCTCGACACTTACATCGTTTGGAATGAATGCTGCTTTGTTCGGAATGGTCGCACACGGATTGATTACCGGAATGTTGTTCTTTGTCGCGGGAAGTGTGAAAGAGCGCTACCACACTCTGGAAATAAGTCGTATTTCGGGAATGCTGTTGCAGGTGCCGAGACTCGGATGGATTTTGGGATTCTGTGTAATGGCGTCGCTAGGTTTACCTGGTCTCGCTGGGTTTTGGGGCGAGTTCCCCGCAATTCTTTCTGCGTACCAACCAGCAGCTGGATTGCCTGTTGAACTGTTCCGGGTCTACATGGTGATCGCAGCAATGGGCACAGTCCTTGCGGCTGGATACTTATTGTGGTTGTTCCAGCGCATCGCTTTTGGACAGCCGAGTGCAGAATTCACGTCTCATGGACACGGTGGACATGGCTCTGAAGATCATTCTGATATTCATGATGTCAACCGTTTTGAATGGATGGCGTGGTCGCCTTTACTGTTGGCGATTGTTGTGTTCGGTATCTTTCCGAACCTGATGTTTAAAATTCTTGATCCAGCAGTCGGAGTCACGCTGAAGGCCTTTGGGGGCTGATCCGTGCTGAGCACACTTTTCGCCGTTGCCGACTGGGTATCACCCACGATCGACTACCACGCTGTTGCCCCTGAAATCATTCTTGCGGCTGGCATTGTGTTGTTGTTGTTGCTCGATTTATTTGTGAGTGATGCGCGTAAATGGTTGCTGACCCCTGTTGCTAGCTTCACTTTGTTGGCAGCGTTTATCCCTGTTGTCACACTCGCTCTGAATGACGCTGGTGGACGATCGTTGTTTGACGGCCGGTATGAAGTCGACAAGTTCAGTTTGGTCATGAAGGGCTTGTTCTTGTTGTCGGGTTACGTGGTAGTTCTTCTTGCTGCCGATCATCTGCGTGAAGGTGATTATTACCAAGGTGAGTTCTGGTTCCTGATGTTGTCGAGCATCCTGGGTATGGTCATGATGGCATCGAGTCGTGACCTCATTTCGATATTTGTTTCTCTAGAGTTCTTGTCAATACCTGGCTACATGATGACTGCGTGGCGTAAACGTGATTCTCGTAGCAACGAAGCTGGCATCAAGTATTACTTACTAGGAGTATTTGCGTCAGCTGTCATGTTGTACGGAATGTCGCTTCTCTACGGAATCACTAACTCCACCAAGCTGGTTGATATAGGCAAAACACTCGGTTCTGATGTCACAGCCATTAGTGCCGTTGCTGTGCTGTTTGTCATCATCGGGTTCGCCTTCAAGGTGTCTGCTGTTCCATTCCATACGTGGGCACCAGATGCGTATCAAGGCGCTCCTGCGCCAGTGACTGCTTTCTTATCTGTTGCTTCAAAGGCGGCTGGATTTGTTGCACTGGTCACTGTAGTTTTCGTTGGATTTCCTGGGGCACATGCTGTTTGGCAACCAGTGTTCTGGATACTTTCAGCCGCCACTATGACACTGGGCAACGTTGTTGCACTGAAACAAACAAATATTGTTCGGATGCTCGCGTATTCATCTATCGCTCAGGGTGGATTTATCTTGATGCCACTTGCTGTTGCAGGAGTTGATGGCGTGAGCCAGTCAGCACTTCGCGCAGTGGTCACTTATCTCTTGGTGTATGCAGCAACAAACCTTGGTGTATTTGCTGTCATCATTGCGGTTGCCCGAAAGACACGTAGCGGCGAAATTGGTTCATATGGAGGATTGTTCTCATACGCACCTGGGCTTGCAACGGTTATGACCATTTTTATGGCGTCACTCGCTGGCATTCCTCCCTTTGGTGGCTGGTTTGGAAAGTTCGCTGCATTTCAATCGCTCGTGTCTGCAGGTACAAACTGGGCGTATGTCCTTGCCGTGATAGGTGGAATCAACTCGGTAGTTGCATTTGGTTACTACGGAAGCATCATGCGAGAAATGTGGATGAAACCAGTTCCTGATGGAGATACCACACCAATTAAGGTTCAGTCGTCGATTCTCATTGCGCTTGGCATAACAACCATCGCAACGATTTTGCTTGGTGTTTTACCTGGCATTGTGATTCACTTTGGTGATCTCGCCAGTCTGTCCGGTGCCTTCGGTCGCTGATTCCATCGTGGCTGCAATTGCAGCCTCTGGCGGCGGGACTATTTCTTTTCGTGAGTTCATGACCATGTCGCTGTACGGCGACAATGGGTTTTACACCGTGACAGGTCGCGCCGGTAGGCGTGGTGATTTCATTACTTCGCCAGAAGTGGGGCCATTATTTGGTGCAGTGCTTGCTCGAGCCTGTGATGCGGTGTGGAAAACACTCGGCCAACCAGATGGTTTCATGATCGTTGATGCTGGCGCAGGCCCTGGAACTCTTGCCAGGGCAATTCTTGCTGCATCCCCACAATGTTTGGAGCGAGGTAGTTATGTTGCTGTTGAAACATCACCGATGCAACGCGAGATGCACCCTGCAGGCATCATTTCAACAGACATGATGCCTACTCACATTGAGCACGGCATAGTGATTGCGAATGAACTTATCGACAACATGCCGTTTGACGTGTGGGTGTATGACGGTGCATGGCGCACGGCACGTGTCACTTTTACATCAACTGGATTTGCCGAAATTCTTGTTGCTAGTGAGACACCAGCGGTGTTGCCTTTATCGGCGGCTCATGGCTCGCGCGCACCAATACACACAGATGCTGTTGAGTGGTTGCGTTCCACTTTACATTCGCTGTCACATGGACAGTTGTTGGTATTCGATTACTGCACTCCTCTTACTGCCCAAGTGACATCGATGCCGTGGAGAGAGTGGTTGAGAACCTATGTGGGCCATGAACGTGGGGTGCACTACCTAAAAAACGCCGGACAACAAGACATCACCACTCAAGTGTGCGTTGATCAACTTGCAGCAGTTCGCCAGCCAGATGCTGTGCGATCACAAAGTCATTTTTTGCAGAGGTGGGGTATTGATGATTTAGTAGAAGAAGGGCGCAGAATCTGGACTGAAAACGCTGCGGCTCCAACGCTTGCAACCATGAAAATGCGTAGTCGGGTGAGCGAATCCGAAGCCCTTCTTGACGAATCAGGTCTTGGTGGCTTCACCGTGCTGGAATGGTCGAACTAAGCAACCCGAGACTCTGGTTTGCTTGTTAGCCATGCTCCAAAAATAACAATGCACATCCCGATGATTGCCAACACGGTAACGGTCTCGTTACGAAAAATAATGCCGAGAATTGTTGCAATAACAGGTGTGAAAAATACTCCAATTAGGCCGCGTACAGATCCTGCACGAAGAAGCAGTTGACCGTGCATCAGATATGCAAACCCTGTGCCAAAGGCCCCGAGCATAAAGAGTGCTCCTAATGAAGTCCATGAAAAACTGCTGTCTAGTAGCGCTGGAATTCCAAGTGGCAGAGATGCAGTAAGTGCAATGATCTCTGTCCATAACATTGTTGTCAATGTCCCATACTTCATCTGTAGTTCCCGCGACATTCCTGCTGTGATGGCGTAACAACTCGTTGCCAGCAGTAAAAAGATCACTCCGTGGACAGATGCAGAGCTTTTGGCTCCGCCAATACTTGAAAAAGATATGAGGGCGATTCCTGAAAAACCAGTCAATACAGCGAAGATGCGCCGACCAGATGGCATCCTACGAATCAGAATCGCGGTAAATAAAGCTGTTGTAAGGGGAATGCTGCCGTTGATCATGCCTACAACTGATGATGAGACCGAATGTGCTGCGAGTGGATACAAATAGAACGGAAGTGTCATAGAGACAACAGCAAAAACGATGAACTGCCCAATGTCCTCGCTCTTAATTCTTTTTCGGGCAGCAGGGATCATGGACAAAGCAAGTGCGCCGAAACCTAAACGGCCAATCGGGACCACTCCAGTTTTAAAACTGTCGAGAGCAGTTGCGATGAAAAGAAAAGATGCACCCCATGTCAGGGCAACGCCAGCAGTCATCAGCCATTCGGTCGGCCCGTAACGCAGGTCGGTCTCTTGGTGGCGTTGAAAAGTGCTCAAGTGACCATTCTTACCGTTGCTTTCATGGACTTGGCCCCTATTTAAGTAGTGTCGTTGAAGTAATAGGGGGTTGGTATGGCCGATAATTCGACACCAGACACAATTGATGCGCTTGGATGGGAAAACCGAAAGTTTCCTCCATCAGCAGAATTTAAGAAGAATGCGCTTGTTGTGGGAACGCACTTGTACGACGAAGCAAATTCGGATTATGAAAGTTTCTGGGCTCGCCAGGCTTCAGAACTAGTGACATGGGCCAAGCCGTTTGAAGAAATTTGTGAGTGGAATCTTCCGTATAGCAAGTGGTTTTTGGGTGGACAACTAAATGTGTCCTACAACTGTCTTGATCGCCATGTTCTTGCTGGCAAAGGCGACAAAGTCGCATTTTATTTTGAAGGAGAGCCAGGGGACTCGCGCACGATTACCTACTCTGAGCTTCTTGATGAAGTGCAGCGATTTGCAAATGCTCTCAAGGGACTCGGTGTTGAAAAAGGAGATCGCGTCAACATCTATATGCCAATGATCCCAGAAGCCGCCGTAGCAATGCTTGCCTGTGCACGCATTGGAGCAGTGCACTCAGTTGTGTTTGGTGGGTTTTCGTCTCAAGCATTGGCTGATCGAATAAACGATGCTGAAGCAAAAGTGCTCATTACTGCAGATGGTGGATGGCGTCGTGGCGAAGTATTCCCCTTGAAGCCTCAAGCAGATGACGCCGTTGCCAACACCACAACAATCACCAATGTTGTGGTGGTGCAACGCGGCAACAATCCAGTTGATATGACACCTGGGCGTGATCATTGGTATCACGATCTGATTGCTGCTGCAGATCCCGTATGTGTTGCAGAACCAATGGACTCAGAACAACTTCTGTTCTTGTTGTACACCTCTGGTACCACGGGTAAGCCAAAGGGCATTATGCATACGACAGGTGGCTACCTCACACACGTTACGTACACGCACAAGTACGTGTTTGATCTTCATCCAGAGATAGATATTTTTTGGTGCACTGCTGACGTTGGCTGGATTACAGGACATTCATACATTGTGTATGGCCCGTTATCTAATGGTGCGACTCAGGTGATGTATGAGGGTGTTCCCAACTTTCCAGCGAATGATCGGATGTGGCAGATCATTGAGAAATACAAAGTAACGATTTTCTACACTGCACCAACTGCTATCCGTACGTTTATGAAATGGGGTGTTGAAGAGCCCGCAAAGCACGACTTAACGTCGTTACGCCTTCTGGGCAGTGTTGGTGAGCCAATAAATCCTGAAGCGTGGATGTGGTATCACGAACACATCGGCAATGAGAATTGTCCGATTGTTGACACGTGGTGGCAGACAGAGACAGGCGGAATCATGATTTCTCCGTTGCCAGGGGCCACAACGACAAAACCAGGATCAGCAACATTTCCACTGCCTGGCATTAGTGCTGAGTTGTTAGATGATGAAGGAAAACCTGTCACGCATGGCGGTGGTTATCTCACGCTCACGCATCCATGGCCTGGAATGTTGCGGGGGATTTGGCGCGACCCTGATAGGTACCAAGATGCGTATTGGAATCGTTTTGAAGGCCGTTACTTCGCAGGTGACGGCGCAAAACTCGACGATGACGGTTACTTATGGTTGCTTGGTCGTGTTGATGATGTGATGAACATATCTGGTCATCGTATTTCAACAACAGAAGTTGAATCTGCTTTGGTTTCGCATCCTGCAGTGGCTGAAGCTGCAGTTGTAGGCGCTAACGATGCGACAACGGGTCAAGCGATTATTGCGTACGTCACTTTGGTTGAAGGTAGCCAAGTTGATGAGCAAGTTTTACGGAATCACGTTGCAGTAGAAATTGGTGCAATCGCAAAACCAAAAACAATTTATTTCACTCCCGATTTACCAAAGACACGAAGCGGGAAAATTATGCGACGGCTATTGCGCGATGTTGCTGAGGGTCGCAACTTGGGCGATACAACAACACTTGCTGATGTTAATGTTGTTAATGAATTGCAGAAACGGGCTGCAGAAGCACCTAGTGAAGACTGATCGTTCTCCTAAAACGAGTTAACGAAAAAGAGCAACGATCATTGCAATCACAAGTGACGCAAGAATTCCGGTCATCCACTTGTTTTGCGAGGCAATTGCTTTTGTAATATTGGCATTCAACCGCTCTTCAAGTGAAAACAGATCAGATTTGAGGAGCAAGATGTCGGTTTTTGTCGCAACGTCGGCCCAACCGTTTGGCGGTAGATGTTCAAGAAGTGTGTCTGCTGCAGTCACAGTTAATTTCTCCCGTAGTACTTGGTGCATGTCAGTTCGTTGAGCTTGCGTAAACGTCATCGTAAATCATCCTTCGTCATTTGTCTAGAAGAATGTGCACGGGAGAAATAAGCTTTTGGAATCCGTTGGAATTGACTAGTCGCGAAAGTTTTCAAACTGCAATGGAACACCGAGATCTTCAGATTGAAGCAATGCCATAACTGCTTGTAAGTCGTCACGCTTTTTACCGGTGACCCTTACTTGCTCTCCTTGTGTTTGGCTGCTAATTCCTTTACCGGCTTTTTCTTTAATCAACTTGTTGATCTCGCGAGCTTTGTCTGAAGAGATTCCTACTTTGATTGTGACCACTTGACGAATGGTGTCACCGGAGGCTTGTTCAAATTTCCCCCAGTCAATTCCTTTGAGAGACATTTGACGCTTTACAAATTTTTCTTCAAGCAACACCCGAACGGCGCGAGCCTTTTCTTCAGAGATGGTTTTAATTGTGATGATCAGGTCGTTTTGCTCGATTGAAGAGTCGGTGCCCTTGAAATCGAAGCGCTGGGACATTTCGCGCTGGGCCTGATCTACCGCATTTCGCAGTTCTTGGCGGTCAACTTCAGAAACAATGTCAAATGATGGCATGGGTGGAAGGCTACCGACACCGATAACCTTGGCGATTCCTTAGGGAAATACATAGGGGTCGGTGCCCGAGCGGCCAAAGGGAGCAGACTGTAAATCTGCCGGCACTGCCTTCGAAGGTTCAAATCCTTCCCGGCCCACCACGACGAAAGTCGTGAACTGAAACGGCGCAAGCCGTTATACAGCACTACCCGTATTCGACCTCGTTGGCAAGCCAACGGGGTCGAATGCTGTAGGGGAGCCTGGTGCCTCTAGCGTTCGTGGAGGATGCACTGCATCAGAGCCACATCCAGCCATTTATTGAATTTTCGGCCGATTTCGCGTTCGATTCCCACTAATTGGAACCCTAAAGCCTGATGTAAAGCGATCGAACCCTCTGAAAGGGTGGTGATTCTGGCCATAACGACATGAAATCCACCATTGGCTGCGGAATCGAGCAGATAGTCAAGAAGTGCTCTGCCAATACCGAGCCTGGCCATATCTCGTCGGACATAGACGGAATCTTCCACAGAGGTTCTATAGGCGGCGCGTTCCTTATAAGGAGATAGGGCTCCGAAGCCAACCACCTCGCCCCTGATTTCGGCCACGAACACACAAAAAGCTCCTTGGCGGGCATTTTGCCACTCCAGTTGCTGGTCAATGGTGCGTGCAACCAGATCAAAAGTGGCGGTCTCGTGCTCCACCTCGTAGTTATAAATCGCCGCAATTGCCTCAGCATCGGCGGGCCTGGCATGTCGAATCAGAATCTCTTCCACGGAATAGAAACCTAGTGGAGGTTCGCAGATATCCACCGCTAGCCTTTCATGTCTGGCTCGAGGGAGTTTTTCCTTCGCGCACGCCCTCTTAGCTCAGTCGGCAGAGCGTTTCCATGGTAAGGAAAAGGTCGTGGGTTCGACTCCCACAGAGGGCTCCGCCATCTGGGCGTTGTCTAGATGGTTGAAGCGACCAGTACGCCTTGGCGGCGTAGCTCAGTTGGTCAGAGCATCCGGCTCATAATCGGAAGGTCATCGGTTCGATCCCGATCGCCGCTACGAAAATATAAATATCAAAAACAATCTGCAAGGAGCAGTCATGAGCAAAGCAAAGTTTGAGCGTAATAAGCCACACGTCAATATTGGAACGATGGGTCATATTGACCATGGCAAGACCACGTTGACGGCTGCAATTTCTAAGACGTTGTCTGATCGTGGGT
>Ga0105050_10000086_pt1 | contig 109726 bp, 101 predicted proteins | sample FRY01_FD_78088 | JGI IMG/M metagenome (GOLD analysis project Ga0105050, IMG submission 78088) | Freshwater microbial communities from Lake Fryxell liftoff mats and glacier meltwater in Antarctica - FRY-01 | ecosystem: Environmental > Aquatic > Freshwater > Ice > Glacier meltwater ... | reverse complement strand
TTGACTAATTGACTAATTGACTAACTGACTGATTGACTGATTGACTGACTTTAGCGCTAATTTTTCTGACCCACTTCGGTGGGCCTTTTTTTACCATGTTGCACTTAAATTTAGACCCGTTTTGCCGGCAAGTATGTCAATCTATACTTGGTATGGCCGTAGAACGGCTTGTTACGAAGGGCATCAGACTTTGCATAACCTCTCGGGTAGCTAGTCGGTTGAGTTCAAAATGTTCAACAATACGCCGCCTAAGCAATTGTTTAGCCTGAGCGGCCTGAATAGGGTCGTCAAAATCTGGCATGGGTTCATCAGCACCATAACCCGTTTCTTGTAAAAACAACCATTCAAATTTTCGCAATACATTGTTAGTTGATGTGCCCAGTGCCAACTGACGCAATGCTTGATCGTAAGCATCAAAGAGTTGTGGGTGAGGGTCTTCACGCGCCAATGTTTTAAGTAGCAGCTCATTCATATACCAGCATGACATGAGGGTTTGACCCGCAATATTCAGGGCACCAACAGATTCGGCATGCATGAGTGTGCGCACTTCGTTACGCCCAGCCCAAGATAATTGCACGGGCTGAAAGACCGACAACACAGCACGCAAACCTGAATAAGGCCTTTTTGCCCCTTTAGCCGCTATCAATAAAATACCGTGATCGCGACTAAATACCTTCACAAGCAACGATGTTTCTCGCCACGGGGTAGCATGCAACACAAAAGCGGTTGCATCTAGAACGCGGGTACTTCTTTTTTGCATGACTATTCGTAGCCTAACTCGCGCAAACTACTTTCGCGGTTAGCCCAGCCTTTTTTGACCTTGACATACACCTCAAGGTGTACCGGGCGATCAAGCAATTGTGAAATTTCATGGCGCGCTTCGCTAGCGATACGTTTCATATGCATGCCCCCCGCACCTAATAAAATCGGTTTATGGCTATCGCGTTCAACCAAGACACAGGCTGCAATATTGACCCGTTGGGGTGTTTCTTCCCACTGTTCTATGACAACGGTGCAAGCGTAAGGCAATTCATCGCCAACAAGGCGAAATATTTTTTCGCGAATAAATTCAGCTGCAATAAAACGTACAGGGCGATTGGTTATTGTATCGGCCTCAAAATAAGCCTCATTTAGAGGCAGTCGTTTTTTTACCTCGCTCAGCAACACATCAAGTTGTTTGTTTTTGTCAGCACTGACGGGGACCACTGCACTAAACGGATATTGCGCAACGATTTTAGATACAAAAGAAAACAAGTCGTTACGCTCTTTGAGTGCATCAATTTTACTGACGACTAAAATAGTACGCGCTGGGTCGGGTAACATGGCCAGTAAAAGCTGGTCGCCAGGCGACCACTTGCCCGCTTCAACAACAAAAAGTACAACGTCTACTGAAGCGAGCGTTTGCGTAACCACACGGTTCATCATTTTATTCATGGCGCCGCCATGGCGTGTTTGAAAACCTGGCGTGTCAACAAAGATAAACTGTGCATCAGACTGGGTTAACACACCCTGAATGCTATGACGAGTTGTTTGCGCACGTCGCGAAACAATTGAAATTTTTGCACCAATTAAGGCATTGGTTAACGTTGATTTACCTACGTTAGGTCGCCCTATCACTGCAATATAGCCGCAGTGATGTGGCGCAATGGCAGAATCGCTATTTAACGTGTCGACTTCGATTGGTACTGTCATGTGACGTCCTGCTTAACGGCTATAGGAAGTGTGAGTTGAGGTGACTTTTTAGCGCGGCTTGAGCGCTTACGAGCGGGGGTTAATCGCATCGTCATAGCAATGTCGAATGCTTGTTTAGCAGCCAATTGTTCTGCAGCACGACGGCTGGCGCCTGCTGCCCTGACTTCAATTTCAAGCGTCTGCACTTCGCACTGCACTTCAAATTGTTGGCTATGTGCTGCGCCGTGTGTGGCAACGACAGTATAAGTTGGAAGGCTTAATTTATGCCCCTGCAATAATTCTTGTAATAATGTTTTGGCATCTTTACCAATGGTTTGCGGGTCAACCCGTTCAACCACTGGGTCGTAGAGTTTTTCAATGACCTGCTTAACAGCCTCAAACCCACCATCTAAATAAACAGCCGCAAAAACTGCTTCGACCGCGTCAGCCAAAATAGAAGGCCGTCTAAAGCCACCACTTTTGAGCTCGCCCTCGCCTAACCGCAAATAACCTGAGAGACTTAATCGTTGAGCAATCTCAGCTAAGGCTGACTGCTTTACTAAATTAGAACGCACACGTGACAAATCACCTTCGTCAAGTTTCGGGTATCGATGGTAGAGCATGGCCGATACACACGCCCCTAAAATCGCATCACCCAAAAATTCAAGGCGCTCGTTATGGTGAGTGCTATGACTGCGATGCGTTAGCGCTTGTTCAATGAACGAAGAGTCTTTGAAAGTGTAGGCAATTGCAGTTTCGAGCTGTTTTAAACTTGGGGTAGATGACATTTAATGGAAAAAACCAATACGGCTGGGTTGTGAAAAGTTCATCCAAATAAAAAAGGCTCGACCCACAATATTTTCTTTAGGTACAAAACCCCAGAATCTGCTGTCAAGACTATTATCTCGATTGTCACCCATCATAAAGTAATTATCTGCCGGCACCACACAACGAATGCCCTCACGGCTATATTGACAGTTTTCTTGACCAGGAAAACGCCAAATAGGCCTAAATTCTGACAACATGCGGTCATCTTGCAGTATTTTATTTTCAATTAACCCAAGCGACTCAATATATTGAGCCGTATAGGCTACACGATCAGGCTCAAAATAATCACCATCACGCTTCAAAGGCACCTCTTTACCATTAATAAATAGTTTTTTGTTAAGGTAGGCTACTTCATCGCCAGGCAAACCGATTACGCGCTTAATATAATCAACGCTCGGGTCTACAGGGTAGCGAAACACCATGACATCGCCACGCGCAGGGTCGCCTATAGATATAACCTTACGATTCACGATAGGCAGGCGCAAACCATAGGTAAATTTATTAACCAAAATTAAGTCGCCAGACTGTAACGTTGGCAGCATTGACCCTGACGGAATACGAAAGGGCTCAATAATAAATGATCTGAGTACGAAGACGAATAAAATAACTGGAAAAAAACTGGCACCATACTCAACCCACCAAGGTGACTTAGCATCAGGGGGGCGTTTTTTCTTAAGCCAGAACTTATCTGCAAACCAAACAACGGCGGTTAAAACGAGTGCAACAAATAAAATTAAAGAGAAATTCCAACTCATGTTTAATTCCCTATCGATCTTCTACTTGCAAGATCGCTAAAAATGCCTCTTGAGGAATTTCAACACTACCCACTTGCTTCATGCGTTTTTTACCCGCTTTTTGTTTTTCAAGCAACTTCTTCTTACGTGAAATATCGCCGCCGTAGCACTTGGCCAACACGTTTTTACGAAGCGCTTTAACGCTTTCACGTGCAATAATTTCAGAACCAATCGCGCCCTGAATCACGACGTCATACATTTGTCGCGGTATAAGTTCGCGCATGCGTGAGACCACATCGCGTGAACGATAACGCGCATTTGAACGGTGACAAATGCTTGACAGCGCATCAACACGATCGCCGTTTATTAACACATCAACCTTGACTACATCAGACTGACGGTATTCTTTAAATTCGTAATCCATTGAGGCGTAACCGCGCGACACTGATTTGAGTTTGTCAAAAAAATCAAGCACAATTTCTGCTAACGGAATTTCATAGTGCAAATGCACCTGACGGCCGTGATAGCTCATGTCAAGCTGCGCACCCCGCTTCTGGTTACATAACGTCATGACAGGGCCCACATACTCTTGTGGCATAAACAGCGTAACGGTAACGATGGGCTCGCGAATCTCTTGAAAACCACCCACCTCAGGCATGCGTGATGGGCTTTCTATAGTGATCACTTCACCGCTGTTAAGTTGTACCTCATAAACCACTGAAGGCGCAGTCGTGATGATGTCCATATCAAATTCACGTTCTAAACGCTCTTGCACAATTTCCATGTGTAAAAGCCCTAAAAAACCACACCGAAAACCAAAACCTAGCGCTTGCGACACCTCAGGTTCATACATTAAGGCTGCATCGTTAAGCTTTAATTTCTCTAGCGAGTCGCGTAATTGGTCAAACTCACTGCTTTCAACGGGGTAAAGACCTGCAAAAACTTGCGGCTGCACCTCTTTGAAGCCTGGCAGTGCATTTTCAGCTGGCTTACCCACCAAAGTAATGGTGTCACCAACCTTGGCATCTTTAAGATCTTTAATACCTGCAATAACAAAACCCACCTCACCAGCAGAAAGCAAAGTACGGGGCACCGACTTGGGTGTGAAAACCCCAACTTGTTCACAAAAATGAACCGCACCTGTTGCCATAAAAGTGAGTTTATCTTTAGGTTTTAATGTGCCATTAACTACACGAACCAGCATCACAACGCCAACATAGTTATCAAACCATGAGTCAATAATCAGCGCTTGCAGCTTCGCTTCCGGATCGCCCTTAGGGGGCGGAATGCGGGCGACGATGGTTTCAAGAATTTCATCAATACCCAAACCTGTTTTTGCACTGGCTGCAATGGCGTCAGTCGCATCAATACCAATCACGTCTTCAATTTCAGCACGAGCACCCTCTGGATCAGCTTGGGGAAGATCCATTTTATTTAGAACAGGTACGACTTCTACGCCTAATTCAATGGCTGTGTAGCAATTGGCAACGGTTTGTGCTTCAACACCTTGTGACGCATCAACCACCAATAATGCACCTTCACAAGCAGATAAAGAACGGCTAACCTCGTATGAAAAGTCAACGTGACCTGGGGTATCTATAAGATTGAAGTTATATTTTTTACCATCTTTTGCTGTGTACTCAAGGGCTGCTGTTTGCGCTTTGATGGTAATACCACGCTCTCGTTCGATATCCATCGAGTCAAGCACTTGGGCAGACATTTCACGGTCGGCCAAACCGCCGCAACGCTGAATTAAGCGATCGGCCAAGGTTGACTTACCATGGTCAATGTGGGCAATAATAGAAAAGTTACGAATGTGCTGCATGGCGACCTAACAAAAATCAAAATAGCGCGCATATTTTGCGCAAGATCCACAAACGGCACGGGGGCGTTTACAAGCGCCCCTAGTGTTTTATGGTGACAACGTATTTTAGCCCTTATAGCTTTACTTCGTAGCAGGCTTTAAAAGCACCCACTGAGTCTGTTCGCCTCGGCGCACCATCACCCCAATCGGCTTGGTTTTATCAAGCTTACCTACAACTAATACAAACTGCTCTGGTGAGGTGATGTCGGTATTGCCGACCGTTAATACGACATCACCTTCATTTATACCCGCGTTGGCAGCCTCACCCGTTACAGCAGTGATTTCAACCCCAATTTTGAGCTTAAGTTCTTTTTTAACCTCGTCTGATAAAGCGACAACCGTCAAACCCAACGCACTTGTTGTAGGCTTAGCTTTAGCTAAGGGAGCAGATTGATCGGTTTTGCTTGCAACAACGGGTGCTTGCAATTCTGCCACGGTAGCGGTTAAGTTAACGAGCTTGCCTTTACGCCAAACCTCAACATTTACTTTACTGTCAGGCTTTGTCGAACCCACAACACGCGGTAGATCAGACCACTTTTTAATCTGCTTACCATCAAATTTAAGAATGATGTCGCCGGGTTCAATACCTGCCTTTTGGGCTGGTCCGTCTGGCATAACGCCACTGATCATAGCCCCTTCAGCCTTACTTAAACCACTAGCCTGTGCAACTTCTTGACTCACCTCACCAATTTGCACACCTAAGCGGCCACGGGTGACTCGACCACTTTCTTTCAACTGAGCAACCACAAGCATGGCTTCATCAATTGGAATAGCCAGTGAAATACCCATAAACCCGCCACTTCGTGACACGATTTGCGAGTTAATACCCACTACTTCACCCTTTAAATCAAGCAAGGGGCCACCAGAGTTACCCGGGTTTACAGCAACATCGGTTTGTATGAAAGGCAAGTAATCACCTGTTTCACGACCAATAGCGCTGATAATGCCAGACGTCACTGTAGACTCAAGACCAAACGGTGAACCAATAGCTAACACCCACTGCCCTTTTTTCAAGGTCTTGGGGTTGCCAATAGGCAAGGTAGCCATATCTTTGGCGTCGACTTGAATTAAAGCTACGTCTGTGCGCTCGTCGCTACCAATCACTTTTGCTTTAAATTCACGGCCATCAGTCAAAGTCACAATAATTTCGTCTGCATCGGCCACAACGTGATGATTCGTTAATATTGACCCATCAGATGAAATAAAAAACCCAGAACCCACCCCACGTGGCACGCTACGCTCTTGCGGTGCAGGGGCACTGCCCCCACCACCACCATGCGGGTTACCCTTTGGGGGTGGCATACCAGGAATATTAAAATCTGGCCCGAAAAAACGTCTAAACATTTCATATGGGTCTTGCCCATTTCCGCCAGCAGGTTGTGCGGCGACTTTAGCTGAGGTGCGAATATTTACCACAGCATTTTCTGATTTTTCAACGATCTGCGTAAAGTCAGGCAAAGTAACCAGAACCACAGTTTCGTTTTTAACGGGCTCGTTTGTCGCTGCAATAGCTAATGAAGCCGATACAGAAAAGAGTAAACAGGCCGAAACAAGACTTGCCGTCAACATGCGCTTAAAGATTAGCGTTTGTGTTGAAGCCCCTGCAGAATGGTTCTGAAAGGTCAAACGCTGGTTGTATTTTTGCATAAACTGCTCCGGTGATGATGTAATTAGCGTTTCGATTCAGGTTTGACTTGAGGTGATTGAAACTCAATCGACTTTATGACTTGTGAGATTGTTTGAGGGGGCACTTCACCCAAAACCGTTACCAAGTAATCGTCAACCTGTTTAGACTGCATATTGACAGAACCGATTTGCCCCGACCTCGTTAATGTTACAGCAGTCTGCTGGGCACGGTGGGGTTCAATAAAAATAGACATCACTGCCAAGCCATCAGACAGCACAACCTGATGCACCCATTCGTTAGGCGCCAACATACGGTTCATTTGCATCTGCTGTTCAAAACCAGCCGTCGGTAATATTTTCCAGCCCAATGCCTGCAAATCAACTTGTTTTTGAACCTTTTCTATGACCTGCCAGCCATCAGTTGACCAGCTGGGTTTAAACGCTTGATCGCTTATGCTTTCACCAATTTTAATTTCACTAAATGCAACTTGCTCAACAACCTGACCCAGGGTATCAATAGCTTGCGATTTAAGTAAGAGGTTGCTTTCAGTATCAACACACATCGTATACGCACGACGGTAGTTATCGCGTGGCTTAATGTCATAGCGTTGACAATCACGCCCGGCAACACGATGGGGTTTAGGGTCTAACCAAAGCGTGTAGTTTTTCAAAACTGCATGCATGTCTCCGACTGCTAAGTCTGGGAAGCGACGACCGGTAACAGGCTCAATTAAGATCGTTTTTTGATCGGGTATTAAACACTGCACGATATTATTGAAACGTAAATACTCTCTAGGCTCGTCATCAAGCTCAATAAGACGCTCTTGCTGATTTTGCCCATCAAAACGATGAATAATACGCATCGAATGCATCACACCGTTTTCGTGAGTAGCAAATAACCCTTGGTAGTTTAATGTCTGCGCTGCCAATTGTGCGCGGTTTAACACATCATGCGTTTGTGACGGCGATTGTTCGATTAAATTAGCTGCAAAAACTGAACCAACCTGAAACCCTAACATACACAGCAAAATAAGGGTTAAGCGTCTCAAAAAACAAAAAATCACTTGATGGCCCCATCAACGGATGAGCGCACTTGAACAACAGCTGGGCCAGATAAATCACGGTGCGCACGAACGTAAGCGTTCAGTTTTGCGGAAGCAGACAATACGTCGTTATTGGCGCGGGTATATTGTGGTGCGGTTTGAACCCCTTGCATTTGCTCAATAACTGGGCGTGCGACCCATACCACTGAAGCCACGGCAGCGGCCATGGCAAGAGTTGGCCAGTAACGTTGCCATTTTGACAAAGCGGGTTTTGCATATACTTGTTGGGGGGAGGACATAACCAGAAGGGGTTCTTGATCAACTCTTTGAGCAATTTGCATCGCCAAGTTAGTTGATGGCTTAAGCGCTAAATCAGGGTTGCGCATGACATCGCCGATCAAATGATAAATTTCCCAATTTTGTTTTTGAGAGATCAATAAATCAATACTTTTTTGGTCAGAAAAATCAAGATCTTCTGCATCGACGCTAGCCGATAAGCGTTCTAGACTATAAAGCGCTAGATTTACGACTTGATCGTTTTCATGATCGCTGTGATGATCGCTATGTTGACCGATGTGTGGACTATTTTGACTGTTGTGTTGATTGCTCATGTGGCACGTTCCTTACCATCTCTGGTTGCCTTCATTTCCCATAATGGGTCTTAGCCGCGCAGCAATGGCTTCCCTAGCCCTAAAAATACGTGATCTCACTGTACCAATAGGGCAATTCATAGCCAATGCAATATCTTCATAGCTCATACCATCAATTTCTCGTAAAACAATAGCTCGCCGCAATTCTTCAGGCAAAGACTCAATCGTTTCGTTTACGCTCGCTGCAATTTCCTTACTAACCATTTCAGATTCAGGGGTATGACTATCTGTTAGGTTGTCTATTTCACTAAAAGTTTCATCACTGTCAGTAACTTTTGCGTTGGGCGCGCTAGGTCGACGACTATTTTGTGACATCCAGTTGCGTGCGGTGTTGATAGCAATACGGTATAACCAGGTATAAAAGGCGCTGTCACCTCGAAACTGAGGCAAGGCCTTGTAAGCTTTAATAAAAGCTTCTTGCGCAACGTCTTCGATTTCATTTTGATCGCGAATCATGCGTGAAAGTAATCGAATGATTTTGCGTTGGTATTTTAATACTAGAAGATCAAAGGCTTTTTTGTCGCCGTTTTGAACCCGCTTAACCAATTCAGCATCAATATCTCGATCGCTTAAGCCTGACATCTAGGCCGCCTGAACAACATGCGAAAAAGTCGCTTGATTTGAAAGACAAATACTGGCCCAACGATAATCTAGCGCTGTGTTTTTACTGCGCCAAACTGTGAACGTATGAGTCAATGCCGTGTGCGAACCAGGGTCTTGCAACTTACCGATCAAAGTGAACCCCCTTGCATGCCACCAAACAGATTTTAAAACTATTGGCCAAATTTGACCTGTTTGTGTCTTAACAAAAGTGTGTCGTGGCTCAAAACTTAGGTACGTTAACGTTCCAATTAGATGGTTAATTTTTTTTGATTGGGTATAGCTTTTAAAGACTAACCCACCCAAACAGACTAAAGCCAGCGTCGAAAACCAACCCCCAAAGGGTTGCCAGAGCGTATTTAAAACCACACTGATCACAGCAAGTGACGCAACTACTGCGGACAGGGTTTGAATGCTAATAAGGCTTGATAAACTGACCTGAATACCTTTTTGCACCATAAACTCTGGAAAAGTCGCCTTCATATCGGGCACATTTAGACTCTTTTAACAGCCATTGAGCCATTGGTACCACCAAAGCCAAACGAATTTGAAAGGGCTACATCAATTTTAAGATCGCGTGCTTCATTTGCACAATAGTCAAGGTCACATTCAGGGTCTTGATTAAAAATATTAATCGTAGGCGGTGAAATTTGGTTGTAAACAGATAATGTTGTAAATACCGCCTCAATACCCCCTGCAGCGCCCAGCAAATGACCTGTCATCGATTTCGTAGAATTAATGACTAGTTTTTTGGCGTGATCACCAAAGGCTAGCTTGATCGCGTCTGTTTCGTTTTTATCGCCAATCGGGGTAGATGTACCGTGCGCATTGATAAATTGCACTTGATCAACATTAATACCCGCATGGTTCAAAGCCATTGCAATGCCGCGCTTCGGACCATCGGTATCTGGGGAAGTAATGTGGTGCGCATCTGAGCTTAAACCGTAACCAAGAAACTCGCCGTAAATGTGCGCGCCACGTTTTTTTGCATGCTCATATTCTTCAAGAACCAGTACGCCTGCACCTTCACCCATCACGAAACCATCACGGTCAATGTCCCAAGGGCGTGAGGCCGTTGTGGGGTCATCATTGCGAGTTGATAAAGCCCGCATGGCAGCAAACCCACCAATACCAAGCGGAGAAATGGTTGCTTCAGTACCACCCGCAACCATGACGTCGGCATCGCCATATTCAATTAAACGTGCTGCATCACCGATTGAATGCAAACCCGTCGTACACGCTGACACAACAGCATACGAGGGGCCTTTAAGATTCAACATGATTGATAAATGGCCTGAAACCAAATTAATCAACGAGCCGGGTACAAAGAAAGGTGAAATTCGACGTGGACCTTTGGCGAGATACTCTGTTTGAGTTTCCTCAATACGATGTAAACCACCAATACCAGAGCCAACAATCACGCCTGCACGCGTTGATGACTCTTCAGTTAATTCAATGCCAGAATCTTTCCAGGCTTGCATACCAGCGGCAATACCGTAATGAATGAAGGTATCCATTTGCCTGGCTTCTTTTGCAGATATATATTGCGTTACATCGAAATCTTTTACTTCGCCTGCAATATGGCAGCTGAAATCAGTTGGGTCAAAACGTGTGATTCGCCCAATACCACTTTTACCACCGACAATATTTTGCCATGCGGTTTGAATGTCATTTCCAACGGGCGAGACAATACCCAACCCTGTAATTACCACGCGTCGTTTCAAGACGAGCTCCTTTGGTTCAAAAAACCAGGGCGGTTAAAGCGCAGAAGCCCAGCACATAAGAGTTTTATTTTTACTCTTGTGTAGGTCAAACTTATGCCCAACCGCCCCGATACACACGTAAACGTATGCAAATCAAATTATGTTTTCGAGTTTGATTCGATGTAATCAACAGCCTGTTTTACGGTTGTGATTTTTTCAGCTTCTTCGTCGGGTATTTCAGTTTCAAACTCGTCTTCAAGAGCCATAACCAACTCGACCATGTCGAGCGAGTCGGCACCGAGATCGTCAAGAAAGGATGACTCGTTTTTGATCTCGGCTTCATTAACGCCAAGTTGTTCAGCGACAATCTTCTTTACTCGCTGTTCGATGCTTTCCATTCATATCTCCAGGTGGGAAAAAATTCTATTTGATTATAGCTAAGCGGCAAAAATAAAACTGTATTACATGTACATGCCGCCATTTACATGCAAAGTCGTACCCGTAATGTAGTCTGCTGAAGAAGATGCCAAAAAAGCAACTGCTTGAGCGATTTCGTTCGGCGCACCTAAGCGCCCTAAAGGTATTTGTGTCAATAACGCTGTTTTTTGGGCTTCATCAAGCACATCAGTCATGTCTGTGGCAATGAACCCTGGCGCCACGCAATTAACCGTAATGTTTCGACTTCCGAGTTCACGTGCAAGTGCACGCGACATACCTGCCACACCCGCTTTTGAAGCCGCATAGTTGGCTTGACCTGCGTTGCCGCTTGAACCCACCACCGATGTGATGTTGATAATGCGGCCCCAACGCGCTTTCATCATGCCGCGCATGACTGCGCGCGATAACCTAAAGACGCTGCTTAAGTTTGTTTCAATAACCGCAGCCCAATCATCGTCTTTCATGCGCATCGCAAGCGTGTCACGAGTCATGCCAGCGTTATTTACAAGAATATGGGGCCCCGCATTAGGCTCTTTGCCTATTGCTTCAACCAACGCTAAGCAAGCTTGAGCATCGTTAACATTGAGTACAACACCGCGACCACCAAAACTCACTAAGCTGGCGCTAATAGACGCTGCGCCCGCCTCAGTCGTTGCAGTGCCCACAACAGTAGCGCCTTTTTCAGCTAAAAGCAAAGCAATCGCTTGCCCAATACCTCGCGAGGCGCCTGTAACCAATACTGTTTTACCCGTTAACTCCATTACTTGAAATTCCTAAGCAAATACTTTAAAAAATGATTTAATTTAGTTTGTAAATAACGACTATACGTTGACTTCTTTTAAATACGAACATTGACTTCTTTTAAATACGACTTCTGTTTAACAACCAATCATTTAAAGGCTGCAAATTAAAATTTAGCCTGCAATTGTATCAAGTGTCTGTTGCAACGACTCTGGGTCGACCACAGACAAACCAATTAGCTCAGGGTCTATACGCTTAACCAAACCGGCCAGTACTTTGCCCGGGCCACACTCAACAATGTGTGTAATGCCGGCATCACGCATGGCTTGAACGGTGCGAACCCATTGCACGGCATGCCAAGCTTGACTCACTAAAGCCGCTTGAATCTCGCCAGAAAATTGATGAGACAACACATCAACGTTGTGAATCACGGGCACAGAAGGCGAAACAATATTGACTTTAGCCAAGGCCTTTGCCAATACATCAGCGGCTGGCTTTATTAAACTTGAATGAAACGGCGCTGAAACGGGTAAACGTATGGCGCGTTTTGCACCTGCAGCCTTAGCGGCAACCATAGCGCGCTCTACAGCAGCCTCATGGCCTGCTATGACCACTTGATTGGGGGCATTAAAGTTAACCGGCTCAACGACCATACCTTGGGCTGCTATGTTGCAAGCCGTTTTTACAGCCTCATCGTCAAGGCCTAAAATTGCGGCCATTGCACCTGTGCCAACAGGCACCGCGGCTTGCATAGCATCGGCACGAACGCGCACTAAACGCACGGCGTCTTCAAACTTGAGTGCACCTGACGCAGTCAGTGCTGCATACTCACCTAAACTATGACCAGCCATGAGCGTGGGTTCGGGACCACCCGCAGCAACCCAAGCTGCATGGGCTGCCAAGCCAGCAACTAACATAGCTGGTTGTGTGTTGGTCGTTAAATTTAATGCCTCGATGGGGCCATGTGCAATCAAACCGGCCAAGTCGCTACCCAGCGCATCGTTGGCGCGAGCAAGTAATTGCTGAACTTCTGCGTGCCCCTGCCAAGCATCGAGCATGCCGACCGACTGAGAGCCTTGACCGGGAAATACAAAAGCAAACTTCATACAGTGGGCCTTTTTTATTAAAAACGCATAAAGCGTTTATTTTTTAAATAGTCTAAATGAAAATATTACATTTTTACGAGAACGGAACCCCACGTAAACCCACCCCCAACACCTTGCAACATAACAATTTGACCCGATTTAACCCGACCATCGCGCATAGCGACATCAAGCGCAAGCGGCACGCTAGCGGCTGATGTATTAGCATGACGGTCAAGCGTTACAACAACCTTGTCTAAACCAATACCCAGTTTTTTAGCAAGAAAATTAAGAATACGAACATTTGCTTGGTGGGGAATCAACCAATCAATATCGTTTACAGTCAAACCCGCTTGATCGAGAACGTCATGGGCAGATTTTTCAAGCACGTTGATAGCTTGTTTAAATACAGCTTGACCGTCCATACGTAAAAAGGGGTCGCCAGTGACTTGGCCGTGTGAGACTTGGCCTGCTGTACACAAAATATGTTGTTGACGACCATCTGCATGCAAACCCGCTGCCAAAATACCCGGCTCACTTGAGGCTTGCAAAATGACAGCGCCTGCACCATCGCCGAAGAGCACACAGGTACCGCGATCGTTCCAGTCAAGAATACGAGAAAAAACTTCAGCACCAATGATGAGCGCACAACGGGCGCGCTGGGCTTTAATAAAACAATCTGCTGTCACCATGGCATAGACAAAACCACTGCAAACCGCCTGCACATCAAAGGCTGCCGCACCGTGATTACCTAAACTGGCCTGCACTAAACAAGCCGTACTTGGAAATATGTGATCAGGTGTTGACGTGGCAACAATGATTAAATCAATATCGCTGGCTTGAATGCACGCTTTTTCAATTGCACGCTTTGCGGCCAAGGTTGCTAAGTCACTGGTGTTGACACCTGCACCTGCGATGTGTCGTTGATGAATACCCGTTCTTTCGAGTATCCATTGGTGTGAAGTTTCTATGCCGCGTGTAGCCAAGTCTGCGGCCAAATCGTCATTGCTAACGACACGTTCAGGTAACGCACTACCTGTACCCGTAATGCGAGAAAAAATGGGGGCCAATGTCATGGAGCCTCTTGAGCTGATGTTTCGGTTGAAGTCGCAAGGGCAGAACTCGCCGTATCGGCGATCGCGGCCGCGATGCGTTCTATTAAACCACTTTGTGCGGCATCATATGCTCGCTGCAAGGCATGCCTGAAGGCAAAGGCATCTGCCGAACCGTGACTTTTAATCACTACACCCCGCAAACCTAGCAACGCCGCCCCGTTATACCGACGATTATCAACACGACTACGCAAACGATTCAAAACAGACTTAACCAGAAAACCAGACATCATCGTAAAAATATTGCGAGTAAATTCTTCTTTGATCATTGAACCAAGCATGTGTGACATGCCTTCAACCGCCTTGAGTAAGGCATTGCCTACAAAGCCGTCACAGACCACGACGTCTACCGTACCTTTAAAGATATCGTTGCCTTCGACATTACCAAAAAAGTTGAGATGGCTTTTACGCAACAGTTCACCCGCTTGCTTGACGATATCGTTACCTTTAATGGTCTCTTCGCCAATGTTGAGCAACCCAACAGTTGGACGTTTAGACATATCTTGAACTTGAGCCAACGCAGAACCCATGATGGCAAACTGCAAAAGGTGCTCAGCCGTGCAGTCAACGTTAGCGCCCAAGTCAAGCATGGTGGTAACGCCACCTTTTTGGTTTGGTAGCGGTGCAGCAATAGCTGGGCGATCGATGCCTGGCATCGTTTTAATGACGTAACGGGAAATCGCCATCCAGGCGCCGGTATTACCTGCCGAAATACAAGCATCTGCAAGACCATCTTTGACGGCTTGCGCGGCAACGCGCATGGAAGAACCTTTTTTGCGCCGTAAAGCCACCTCAACAGTGTCACTCATGGTGACAACCTCTGTTGCAGGAACAATGGTGTAGCGGTCAGGCCCAACCGAAGGGTAAAGAGCCGTTGCGGTAACTAATGCTTGTTCAATTGGTATTTGTAAGCCGACCAAAAGTAAATGAACGTTGCTGTTTAGTTGTGCAAACTCAAGCGAAGCGGGAATGGTGACGGGTATACCGAAATCACCACCCATGCAATCAACCGCAATACGAGTAATAGGCGCCACAGTTTTTTTGGCGTGAGACGCTAATAATGCGTCTGAACCCATTTAATGATGCTTATTCGTCTGACTTAGTCTTAAATATCTTACGACCACGATACACACCGTTAGGTGTGATGTGGTGACGCAGATGCAACTCGCCTGTATTGGGCTCAATTGCAGTTGCTGGGGTACCGATAAAGTCGTGTGAACGATGCATGCCACGCTTTGAAGGTGATTTTTTGTTTTGCTGAACGGCCATGATTACTCCTGATTAGTTGCGTATTATACGCTGGCTCAATACAATTTTTTTGAAACAGGGCTTTTGCCTTTTTAAAAGCATATTAATGCAATTTTAAGGCCTCATTTAAGCTTTTTTTGGATTGCTCTTTAGACCTTGAAGAACCGCGAAAGGTGACACTTTTACAGGTTCTTCAACATCAATATTGTTTACTGCTGCCTCAACTTGCTCGAATTTTAACCCTGGGCACACTTCATGTTTAGGCACATAAGGCAAACCAAGAATAACTTGATCTTCAATTAAGCCCATTAAATCGAAGCGGGCAGAACCCAATAAACGCTCTGGTGCATCTGGATCAATGTCGTCAGCGTCGCTTTCAACCTGATTGGGTCGACGCACCAAGTGAAACGCTACTTTTTCGTCAAGCTCAAATATAAAGGGTGCTAGGCACCGCTGACAAATTAAAGATGCTTGAGTAACAATGTGCAAATTAAGCCACATACGCTCTTGATTATCTTTATGACCAATCAACTCAAACCACACGATACCCAGACCTGATTCGGGTTTTTGGGCGAGGTCTCTAACAAAGGGTTGTTCAGGTAAGTCTTCGACGACTCGTTCGAGAAGGTGAAGACTGAAAGCACCCTGAATATGCTGAGCATGCTCGGCGATGGAAAAAATATCGAACGCGCGCACGCTGCCCCAGTTCGATTCGCACGTTGTAAACCAGCTTGATTCTATTGGTTGGGACATGATTTTCAGTAAAGCTTAAAATAGTAGCGCCTAGACCCATTAAGCGTCAATATTAATATGATCCAAAACAAACAATTTGGCACGTTACACCTTATACCTGTAGGCCTATCGACCACAATGGCTCATTACTGGTTACCCGATGCTGCGCAACGTTGTGCAGGGGGGTTAAGCCATTACATTGCAGAAAATGCTAAAACAGCACGTGCTTTTTTAAAATCAATGCCGTTGCAACATGCGTTGCAAGACATTGTCATACATGAACTGAGCGCAAAAGTTGATCAAGCCACCCTTCAATTGTGGCTTGAACCCCTTAAGGCAGGCATCAACATGGGTTTAGTGTCTGAAGCAGGCTGCCCTGCTGTTGCTGACCCCGGTGCACGCGCGGTGGCGATTGCTCATCAGTGGGGTGCACCCGTTAAGCCCTGGGTGGGGCCATCTTCAATTTTACTGGCATTAATGGCCAGCGGCCTTGAGGGGCAGCGTTTTACCTTTCATGGCTACGCCCCTATCAAGCCCGACGAACGCGCCAAACAAATTAAACAATGGGAATCGATTTCTGCGCAGCAGCTTGAAACGCAATTATTCATTGAAACACCCTATCGTAATATTGCAATGTTTGACACCCTAATTAAATCGCTTAAAGGCAATACATGGTTATGCATTGCCAGCGACTTAACCGGCCCGGCTGAATCAATTCGAACGCTAACAATTCAGCAATGGTCAGGCAAACCCATACCTGTGGTCAACGATAAGCCTGCTTTATTTTTGTTTCAAGCCGCTTTGAGCGCCAATGCTGCACGCGCCAACCCAACAAAAAAATCGTAACAACGGCGTATATTGAAACGGTAGCAAAATCGTTTTTACCGGCCTTATGCCACCAATAGTGCACAATCACTGCAAGGGCAATAACATATACCAAACGATGCAATCGTTGCCAATTTCGACCTAAAACCCGCATAGAGCGGTGTGTTGACGTAATGGCTAAAATAGTTAGCCCTAAAAAAGCTGCAAAACCAACTGCAATGAACGGGCGTTTAATAACATCTTGCACCATGGCAGACAGAAAAAAACCTTGATCCCACCAAGCCCAAGCTAAGGCATGAAGTAAAGCATAGAAAAAAGTAAATAGGCCGCACATGCGCCGCCATCTAATGAGTGCTGATTGCCCTGTTAGTCGACGAAGAGGCGAAATGCTTAGAGTGACCAGTAAACACACCAACGCCCAAGTGCCTGACGATCTTGATAAAAACTCAATAGGGTTGGCTGTCAGTTGATCTTGCCAACCTAACCAGAACCAGCGCGCGAGAGGGTACAAACCCAATACAAATAACGCGGGTTTGCCTCGTGCGACAACAATCGCCCAAAATGATCGTTGATTAAAAATTCTTTTTGAGATCCATTCCGGCATATAAGTTTGCCACTTCGTTTTCATAGCCGTTAAACAAAAGTGTTTCTCGTTTGCGCGCAAAAAAACCGTCTTCACCGATACGACGCTCGGTGGCTTGAGACCAGCGAGGGTGACTCACATTTGGGTTAACGTTGGCATAGAAACCATATTCAAAAGGGGCTGACGCCATCCAGCTTGTAATAGGCTCTTTTTCAGTTAAACGAATTTTGACAATTGACTTACCTGATTTAAAACCGTACTTCCAGGGCACAATCACGCGCACAGGTGCGCCATTTTGATTAGGTAGTACTTTGCCATACATACCAAAAGTCAAAAGTGTCAATGGGTTCATGGCTTCATCAATGCGTAACCCCTCACGGTAAGGCCAGTCGAGCACGTGAGACCTTAACCCCCGCATAACATCGGGCTGCATGTCTGTAATGAATTCCACATACTTGGCTTTTGACGTTGGCTCAACCTGCTTGAGCAGATCTGATAGCGAATAGCCCACCCAAGGTATAACCATTGACCAACCCTCAACACACCTTAAACGGTAGATGCGCTCTTGCATAGGTGAGAGTTTTAATAAGGTGTCAATATCAAACTGCTGCGGCTTTGCAACTTCACCCTCGACAATGACTGTCCAGGGACGGGTTTTCATATTTTTAGAATTTTGTGCTGGCTCGTTCTTTTCGAAACCAAACTCGTAAAAATTGTTATAGGTTGTGGCGTCTTTTTCAGGTGTGACCGCGTCGGTTATTGCGTATGATTTATTCAACGTTGCGGGAAGCGTGGCTAATGCACCTGACGCCGTACTTGTTGATTTTTGCGCAAAAGATGTGCCAACAGGTAGTGCCAAGCCCGCCGCAACTGCAGCGCTGGCTTGCATGATTTGGCGACGTTTTACATATACTGATTCGGGTGTAATTTCTGACGAAGGAGGCGTTGAAAAGGGTTTACGAAAGTTCATGATGTTCCTTTGTTCAATGATTCATTGTAATGACAAGGCTCTTAAACGACTAAAGTTCTTTCAAGTAACCAACGTTTAACTGATGCCACATCGTGCAATATTTCTTGATGAGGTGATTTTCTTAAATGTTCTATGGGGTGGGCGCCATACGTCACACCTAAACCATGAACCTGAGCGTTGGCGGCCATATCAAGGTCGTGTGTGGTGTCACCCACCATAATGACTTCATGTGGCTCAATACCGACATGACGCATAATTTCTTGCACCATTGCTGGGTGTGGTTTTCCGAAAGTTTCATCAGCACATCGCGTAATGGCAAAATAATCTTTTAGGCCCGTTGCGGCTAAGGTGCGGTCGAGCCCTACCCTAGACTTGCCTGTTGCCACGGCCAAAGTCAAAGACCGATCACGCAAGTCATTAAGCATGCTGCGCACACCATCAAACAGCTCAATATGGGGGTCACGCCTTAAAAAATGGTAGCGGTATCTATCAATAAAAAGCGGACGCTGGGCTTCAGTTAAATCTGGCACCACCGAATAAAGCGCCCGCTCAAGCGACAAACCAATCACCCAGTTTGCAGCTGCCGCATCGGGCACAGGCAGCTCTAAGTCACGGCATGCCGCTTGTATGGCTCGGGCAATATCTGGTGTTGAATTCATGAGGGTGCCGTCCCAATCAAAAATGACTAGGCGATAGGCTGGATCTACATGCAGTGTGTTAGATTTCATTCATTTAAGCGGTTTATTTGGTCAATAATTTGAGCAGATGCGCGCAAGAATTAGGCAAGGGTGCTTCAAGCGTTAAAACTGCACCCGTCATGGGGTGCGTTATAGCTAGTTTCGTTGCGTGCAAAAACATACGATCGAACCCCCATTTTGATTTAAATAATGCTTGGGTATCGTCTTGCCCATATTTGTCATCACCCACAATCGGGTGCCCGGCATGGGCAAGGTGAACTCGAATTTGATGGGTTCGCCCCGTACGTAATTCAGCATCAATTAAACTGTACTCGCCAAACCTTGTTAAACAAGTGATAACCGTATGGGAAACTTGGCCTTCTGGGTCGACCTTGACGCGACGTTCGCCAGTTTGGGTTGTCCACTTTGCCAGTGACTGCTTAAGATGTTGTCGATCATTAAGCACATTACCCTGCACTAAAGCTAAGTAATGTTTGTTACCCCCCCCCTCTCTGAGCATGGCATGAAGTCGCACCAGCGCTTTTCTTTGCTTCGCAATCATGAGCAAACCAGAGGTATCGCGATCGAGTCTATGCACCAACTCTAAGAACAAGGCTGCTGGGCGGGCTGCCCGCAATTGCTCAATTACACCATGCGAAACGCCACTACCCCCGTGCACTGCAACGCCAGCCGGTTTATCGATAACGAGCAAGGCGTCGTCTTCAAAAACAATCGGAAATTCGTTGGGCGGGGCATAGCGGGTGGCCGAAGGCTCTGCTTCGCGCATAGGCGGCACCCGCACGACATCACCAATTTGCAACCGTTGGTCGACTTGGGCGCGCGAACGGTTAACCCTGACCTCACCCGACCTAACCGCCTTGTACAAACGACTTTTCGGAACCCCTTTGCACAAGGCTATTAAAAAGTTGTCTAGCCGTTGATCTTCGTTGGCCTCGGTCACGTTAACTAGCCTGACGGAGAAGGTCTGTGTATTAGGTTCTTTGCGTATAGACAAAACAGGCATATAATGGGTTCAGCCTCAAAAGCTTGAGTAGCGTTTGACGTTGAGCTGTGCCAAATTGGGCAGTCTCCGTCAATTAAGATACGCATTGTAGCGCCCGCCCCTCAAGCTCTGGGTAACTGAAAGCAGATCCTTGTGGGTCTTAGCATATTACTAAAACGAATAACGAATAACGATTTCATTTTCCGCACCAGGCGTTGAAACTTTCCGCCTGTTGTTTTCAGCTCTAACTTGTCACTTTTAATGTATTTATGACCTACTTGCTGAACAAAAAACGCGCTTTAAAGCGCGCTGTGCTGTCCTGATTTTTTAAGGCGGCTGGTCTAAGACCTGTCGCTGCGTATGTTTGTTTTAGGTACGATGCCTTCAGTTCCCAAGGCTGCGCGACGTGTTGTCGCGCCACCCCTACGGAGAATGCACGAATGAAGCGCATGTTATTTAACGCCACACACCAAGAAGAACTTCGTGTGGCAATTGTCGACGGGCAAAAACTCGTTGACCTCGATATTGAAACAGCCGGTCGCGAACAGCGTAAAGGCAACATTTACAAAGCTGTCATTACACGTATTGAACCGGGTCTCGAAGCCTGTTTCGTCAACTATGGTGAAGACCGTCACGGCTTTTTACCTTTCAAAGAAGTCGCTCGCACCTACTTTAAAGAAGATGTTGACGTGCGGGCTGCCCGCATTCAAGACGCTTTACACGAAGGTCAAGAATTAGTTATTCAGGTCGAAAAAGAAGAGCGCGGCAACAAAGGGGCTGCACTGACTACGTTTATTTCTTTAGCGGGTCGCTACCTTGTTTTAATGCCTAACAACCCCCGTGGTGGTGGCGTATCGCGCCGTATCGAAGGTGAAGACCGCCAAGAACTAAAAGAGGCAATGGACCAACTCAACATACCGCAAGGTATGAGCATCATTGCTCGCACTGCAGGCATTGGTCGTAACACCGAAGAACTGCAATGGGATCTTTCATATTTAATGCAACTTTGGCAAGCCATCGATGGTGCGGCCAAAGAAAATAAAGCCCCCATATTAATTTATCTTGAATCAAGCTTAGTCATTCGTGCCATACGTGACTATTTTTCACCTGATATTGGTGAAATATTAATTGATACCGACGATATTGCTGACCAAGCCTCTGCGTTCATGAGTGTGGTCATGCCTGACAACGTACAACGCGTAAAACGCTATCGCGACGACGTCCCTTTATTTTCTCGCTTTCAAATTGAACATCAAATTGAAACGGCCTATTCTCGTCATGTTAATTTGCCCTCAGGTGGTTCAATTGTTATCGACCACACTGAAGCGCTGGTAGCCATTGACGTTAATTCAGCCCGATCAACCCGTGGTGCTGACATTGAAGAGACAGCGACTCGTACGAACCTAGAAGCGGCTGAAGAAGCAGCACGTCAATTACGTTTGCGCGATTTAGGTGGTCTGATCGTTATCGATTTTATCGATATGGAAGACACTAAGAATCAACGTGCAGTTGAAAACCGCTTGCGTGATGCGCTGCATGTTGATCGTGCTCGGGTTCAAATGGGCAAGATATCTCGTTTTGGCTTAATGGAATTATCACGCCAACGCTTGCGCCCTGCTCTGAACGAAGGCTCACATATTACCTGCCCTCGCTGTAACGGTACGGGTGTCGTGCGTGATGCTGAATCAAGCGCTTTAAACGTTTTACGTTTATTGCAAGAAGAAGCTATGAAAGAGAATACGGCTGCCGTGCATGCTCAGGTACCTGTTGAAGTTGCCACATTCTTGTTAAATGAAAAACGTGCTGACATCACCAAGATTGAAGCTCGCCTTAAAGTTAACTTAATTTTAATTCCTAATAAATATATTGAAACACCCCATCATGTGATTGAGCGACTTAAACACGATGACCCTAGACTTGAAGATATTAAGTCTAGTTTTGATCGGGTTGAAGCGCCTTCAACTGACATGGCTTGGGCACCAAAAGAAGAGGTTCAGCGTGTTAAACCTGAAGCGCTTGTCAAGGGCGTAACCCCTTCAGAACCTGCCCCCGTTTCAGCCCAATCAAAACAGCAAGTGGCTTTAGCTACCCAGCCCAGCTTGATCAAACGTTTATTTGGCTGGCTATTCAGCGCAAAAACTGATGAAACACCTGCTGTTATAGCAACTGAAAGCCGTCCTGCACGACAAAGCAGTGGTTCTAACCGCAACGATCGTACAAACAGTCAGCGAAATGGTCGTCACAACAACAACCGAAATGGTCGTACTAACCGAGCTGATCAACGCCCATCTTCGAGTCAAACAGCACAAATCGAAGAAGTTGTTCAACCCAAGGCCAGCCCTGTATTAACCGCGCCTATCGAAGCAACCTCATCTGAAGAAACGCAATCACGAAACAGCCGCAACCGTCGTGGTCGTAGCCGTACTCGTAAAGATGAAAGCCCAACCGATCAAACTGATCAACCTGTCTTGTCAGCAGAAACATTAGCGCCAGTTTTGCACGAAACGCCAACCATTGCCCCAATTTTAATGGGTGAGTCAGTTGAAGGCGATGAAACAATTGATACCGATCGTCCTCGTCGTCGCGGTCGTCGCGGTCGTCGCGGTCGTCGTCCAGGCGAGGGTGTTAACCCGTTGTCAGGCGATCAAGTTGATGGTTTAAGTGCTGAAAATAGCGCTGAAGACCTCAATGATGGCAACGATGTTACAGAGGGTAGGAATGACTCGCTAGAGACTGGCTCACATGTCGCTTTAGCTTCAGAGCAAGTGTCAACAGAAACTAAAAGCGTCGAAATTGCAGCGACAGTTGTTACATCGCCAATAAATCAAGTTTCTACATTTGCGCAAGTGCCAACGCAAGTACCAACGCAAGTACCCGTGCAAGTACCGGTGCAAATGCCAGTGCCGCTGCAAGCCGTTGCACCGGTTGCTGCACCGGTTGGTGCACCAGCAGCGGCTCAAGTGGTGACTCAAGCGCCAATAACAGTTACAGCTGCCACAACACCTGATGCTCATGATGTGGTGATAAAAACCATTAATGAACAGTTTGTACAAGAGACTGCAGCACAAGAGTCAGCAGCACAAGCAGTTATTGCGTCAGAGATTACCGCAGCAACGACACCCATAAATACACTGGTAGTTACACCACTTGATCGCGATGCATTGCATTCAGTGGTTAGTGCGGTCGGTTTAACGTGGGTTGAAAGCAACTCTGAAAGTGTTGTAACGGCGCATGCAGCCGTGCACACTGCACCGAGTGCACCGCGTTATGGTCGTGAGCCTAAAGCTGCGCCTGCAGCAGCGAACGTCGAACTTAAGCAGGTTGAAACACAATCTAGTTAGTATGCCCGTTAAGTTGTCATAAAAAACCCCAGTCATATGCTCAACATATACTGGGGTTTTTTAATGGCAAAAATTAATTTTATAAAAAATTTAACATTTAATTCAAAAACTTGTTCAAACAGTCAGCGCCTCAACAGGTTGATTCGTTAATAAAGCAATTAAATGTGCAATTTCTTCTTTAAGATGGCGCCGATCAACAACCATATCTATTGCACCCGTATTAAGCAGAAACTCTGCGCGTTGAAACCCTTCGGGTAATTTTTCGCGAACAGTTTGTTCAATAACACGAGGCCCTGCGAAACCAATTAATGCTTTAGGTTCAGCAATCACAACGTCGCCCACAAAAGCAAAACTGGCTGATACGCCACCCATGGTGGGGTCAGTTAAAACGCTGATGAATGGCAAACCCTTTTGTGCGAGCTGTGTCAACATGGCATTGGTTTTTGCCATTTGCAAAAGTGAAAACAAGCTTTCTTGCATTCGAGCGCCGCCTGAAGCCGCCACACAAACAAAAGCGCTGCGGTGTTCAATGGCCGCTTGTACACCGCGAACAAAACGTTCGCCCACCACTGAACCCATTGAGCCACCCATGAACTGGAACTCAAATGCCGACACCACACAAGATAGGCCTTGAATGGTGCCACGCATGCTGACCAGAGCATCTGTTTCGCCCGTTTCTTTAATGGCTTCTTGAAGGCGTTCAGGGTATTTACGTGAATCACGAAATTTTAATGGGTCAAGGGAACGTGTTTCAGCGCCTAACTCAACTCGCCCTTCACGATCAAGTAACGAATTAATACGGGCACGTGCACCAATACGCATGTGGTGATCACATTTAGGGCAAACATGTAAATTTGCAGCTAAATCTTCGTTGTAGAGAACTGACTCGCATGAGGGACATTTAACCCATAACCCTTCAGGTACACGGCGTGCGTTTGAATCAGAGGCTTTATTGATACGCGGCAAGCCTATTCTTTCTAACCAGCTCATGTTGCTTGCCCGACCTCATGGTGCGCCGCAGCCTGAACAAGCCCTTGATGAATAGTTGATAACCATAGCGCGCCAGCCGAAGCCGCCGCGTTTGTTTGTTGTTCAACCGGTAAGCCATGAGAGGCTTGATTCATAATTTCAATTAGTTTCGTGCCAATAACGACTGCATCGGCCATACCTGCAATACGTTGAGCGCTTTGAACGTCACGAATGCCAAAACCCACACCCACTGGAATGTGAACGTGTTGACGAATCAACTCAAGTTTTTCAGCAACCTGATTGGTATCAAGATGACCTGCACCGGTAATACCATTTAATGAAACGTAATAGACATAACCGCGCGCTACATTTGCAACTGACACGATACGGGCTTCGGTTGATGTCGGTGCCAACAAGAAAATAAGTGCAATGCCGTGTTCTTTGAGCATTGCTGAAAAAACCTCTACTTCTTCGGGGGGGTAGTCAACAACCAATACCCCATCAACACCTGCAAGCGCAGCGCGTTTAACAAAATCAGATTGACCCATACGTTCGATGGGGTTGGCATACCCCATGAGTACGACCGGTGTGGTTTGATCTTGTAGACGAAACTCAGACACCATATCAAGCACTTTACTTAAACCCACCCCTTGCGAAATGGCGTGTTCGGCAGCTTTTTGAATAACAGGGCCATCTGCCATAGGGTCTGAAAAGGGTACCCCGATCTCAATGATGTCAGCACCCGCTTTGACCAACGCATGCATAATAGGCGCCGTTGACGAAGCAAGTGGGTTACCGGCTGAAATATAGGGAATGAGCGCAGCACGACCCACGCTTTTAAGCTGCTTAAATGTCACATTAATACGATCATTTTGAGACATATGTATAGCCTTAGAGGGTTAAACCTGAAATTCGAGCAACGGTATTAATATCTTTATCACCCCGGCCAGACAGGTTAATTAAAATGATACGGTCTTTACCAAGCGTAGGGGCTAAGCGGGCTGCATGCGCTAAGGCATGTGCTGTTTCAAGCGCAGGAATAATGCCTTCAATCAGGCAACAATCGTGAAAAGATTTGAGTGCTTCATCGTCAGTTACGCTGGTGTACGTTGCGCGACCCATATCTTTTAACCATGCATGTTCTGGGCCCACACCTGGGTAATCTAGGCCGGCCGAGACTGAATGGGTTTCTTGAACTTGACCGTCTTCGTTTTGTATCACGTAAGTGCGGTTACCATGCAAAACACCAACTTTGCCACCCGTTAATGAGGCTGCATGACGGCCTGTTTCAATACCGTCGCCACCCGCTTCAACACCAACAAGTTTGACGTCGTCAAATCTTAAATAAGGGTGAAAAATACCCATTGCATTTGAACCACCACCGACACAAGCCAAAACGTAATCGGGCTGACGGCCTGCATATAAAGGCATTTGTTCGATTGATTCTTCACCAATGACGCTATGAAAGTCACGTACCATCATGGGGTAAGGGTGAGGCCCTGCTACCGTACCAATAATGTAGAACGTATCATCAACGTTGGTAACCCAATCACGTAGCGCTTCGTTTAAAGCATCTTTTAAGGTTTTTGAACCTGACTCGACAGGTACCACTGTCGCGCCCAATAGTTTCATGCGAAATACATTGGGTGCTTGGCGTTTGATGTCTTCGCTACCCATGTAGATCACGCATTCCATACCGTAACGTGCACAAACGGTAGCGGTGGCAACGCCATGTTGACCGGCACCCGTTTCAGCAATAATGCGCTTTTTACCCATACGCCGAGCAAGCATGGCTTGACCCAAACTGTTATTTATTTTGTGCGCGCCAGTATGGTTGAGGTCTTCTCGTTTAAACCAAATTTGTGCCCCACCCAACATTTCTGACCACCGACGGGCGTGATAAACAGGGGTTGGGCGGCCTACATAATGCTTCAGTTCGCTATGAAACTCGGCCATAAACTCAGGGTCAATTTGAGATGCGGCATAAGCTTGGCGCAACTCGTCAAGGGCGTGCATAAGCGTTTCAGCAACAAAAATGCCGCCGTAAGGGCCATAATGGCCGGCTGCGTCAGGAAAGTCGTACGGTTTCAAGTCTAATGCCTCCAGGTTACGCTAAGTTGATTAGGGTGAATCAACCTAATAATTATGACTTATTTTACCAGTCAAGCTGAGTACACTCAATGTCGATGCACAGACTCAACGCCTTGCACTTCTTGTAGTGCACCAATCATACGTTGCAAATCATCACCATGGCTGATTTCAACCGTAAAGACCATATTGGCCAACGAACCTTTACTCTGCGTGTTGACACCCACCACGTTCATTTTTAAACGCGCAAAAACCTCAGATAAATCTCTTAGAAGACCTGAACGGTCTTGTGCAAATACAGCGATATCAACTGGGTATAGCTTATCAAGCGTTTGGCCCCACGAAACGTCGATAACCCGCTCAGATTGACTTTGAATCAAAGCAACGAAGCTGGGGCAGTCTATACGATGAATGGACACCCCGCGCCCGCGGGTAACAAAACCTTTGATTAAGTCTGGGGGTGCGGGCCGGCAACACCGAGCGAGCTGTGTCAAAAGTGACCCAACCCCAACCACCAGCACCCCAGAAGATGGGTTTGGGTGGTGACGATCTTGTTTCGGGCTCAAGTGAATCAATGACTCTGGCGTCATAGGTTCTGGTTCGATGGGTTGCCTGAATGCGGTGTCAATCAGCTTTGCACTGAAATCGTCTTTAGCAACCGCCACAAACAAATCTTCTGCTTGAGCAAAACCCAGTTGTGCGGCTAATTGTTCAAGGTTAATAGCCGTTTTACCCAGCCGTTGAAGTTCTTTTTCAACGAGCGTCTGGCCCTGCGTTATGCGTTGCTGAAGCTCAATAGCGTTGAACCAAGCACGCACTTTGGCACGCGCACGCGGGCTGGCCAGGTACCCCAGTTGTGGGTTGATCCAGTCGCGTGACGGGCCACCAGATTTAGTGGAAATAATTTCGACTGTTTGCCCCGTTTGTAAACGCGTCTGCAAAGGCACCATTTGGCCGTCAATTTTGGCACCTCGACAGCGATGACCTAAGTCAGTATGCAGTTGGTAAGCAAAATCAACCGGCGTTGCACCAATTGGCAATTCGATGACACGCGCCAAAGGTGACAGCACATAAATATGCTCAGTAGCCATGACCGGATCATCAGTAGGGCTTGGGTCTGCAATGACATCGCGATTCCAGGCCAAAAGCTGGCGCATCCAGGCTAAATCTCGATGCTGATCGGTTGTGACAGCCTGCCCCCCTTTAGGCCCTGCTTCTTTGTAGCGCCAGTGTGCGGCCATACCAAACTCTGCGTGCTCATGCATGGCCCGGGTTCGAATTTGTACTTCAAAGGCGCGGTCATGTGTGTCAGCCAAAACAGTGTGAAGCGATCGATAACCGTTGGGCTTCGGGCGCGCAATATAATCGTCAAACTCTTGGCCAACGGGCGACCAAAGTTGATGCACCAAGGCGAGCACTTCATAACAATGCCGGTCTTCAGGCACAATCACCCGTAAAGCACGCAAATCATAAAGAGCGCTGAAATCAAGATGCTTATGGCGCATTTTGTTCCAGATACTAAATATGTGTTTTGGACGGCCTGAGACCTCTGCATCAATACCCATAGCGACGATTGAAGTTTGCAACTGGGCGACAGTGTCTTGAATAAAGGCTTCTCGCTCAACCCGTTTTTCTTCGAGTTGTTTAGCAATTTTTTTATATGTTTCTGGTTCGGTAAATCGGAAAGCAAGGTCTTCAATTTCCCATTTAATTTGCCAAATACCTAAGCGACTGGCCAAAGGCGCATAGAGTTCAAGCGTTTCTTGGGCTAGGCCAAGATCACACGGAATTTTTTTTGCAGCATGCCAACGCAAAGTTTGCAATCTTGAGGCCAAGCGAATAAAAACAATACGCAAATCAACCGCCATCGCTAACAACATTTTGCGAAGCATTTCTTTTTGTGAAGCGATGTCGGCCTTTTCGTGCGGCGCAGCTTGACGAGTGAGTTGTGCTAGCCGAACTAATGCAAGGGTACCTTGCACCAGATGCGCCACTTCTTTGCCATAGTCACGTGCCAGCTGCTCATTATGATTTAATTGGTCAGCCGGTAAAGCCATGAGTAAAGCGGCAGCGCGCGACACCCCATCAGCTTGAAATTCAGCGAGCGTAAGCGCTGTATATAGTGCATGTTGCAATATTAATTGCTGCTCAGGCTGAACTGCAGCGTTTAATTGTTGTGCCGATGACTGCGAAACGGGCGTTATCGAATGCTGTGCGTCGGTATTAAGAAAAAGTTTTTGTAAAACCTTGTCAACTAAATCATATTGCTGAGCTGGCAAGTGCGCGAGCACACCGGCACGCAGCCGAGCTGTATCGACAGGTGCATTGGTGTGATCGGTTTGATCGTATTGAGCAGTCATGTTGTATGGTTACATGGTGTTAACCATGCATCATTATCATGGCTAACTTAGGTTTTAAACCGCAGCAGTGACGACGATTTCAACTTTGTAGTCGGCATTGGCTAAGCGCGCTTCAATGGTGGCACGGGGTGGGGCATTACCGTCGGCAACCCAGGTGTCCCACGCTTTGTTCATACCATCGAACTCTTTCATATTGGCAACAAAAATTTGCGCCATTAAAATACGAGATTTGTTGCTGCCGGCTTCAGCTAAAAGCTTATCAATAGCATTTAAAATTTGAGCGGTTTGGCCTGCAATATCTTGTGTTACATCGTCAGCGACTTGGCCAGCCAAATAGGCAACGCCATTATAAACAGCCATGTCTGACAATCTTTTACCTACATTTACGCGCTTAATAACTTGCATGATACTTCCTCTTAAAAATGTTGTTCTATTATGCAGGAGGCAAGTCAAAAACTTGCCTTAAATATGCCAGATATGCTGCATCATCGCACATTGTTTTTTCAGGCGCATCTGATACTTTGGCGACGGGCTGGCCATTGCAACGCACCATTTTCATCACGATTTGTAGGGGTTGATGGCCCAAATCATTCGTGAGATTGGTACCAATTCCGAATGAAAGGTGACAGCGACCAGAAAAACGGCGTGCAATTTCAATTGCCAACGGAAAAGTCAACGCGTCTGAAAACACCAACGTTTTTGAGCGGGGTAAGACTCGATTCGCCTGATAGTGCTCAAGTATGCGTTCACCCCAAACAAAAGGGTCGCCCGAATCGTGGCGGGCACCATCAAACAATTTACAAAAATACATATCGAAATCACGCAAAAAAGCGTCAAGCCCATACACGTCAGACAGCGCAATGCCTAAGTCGCCACGGTATTCTTTGGCCCAGACTTCTAATGCAAAAATCTGAGAATCGCGTAAACGCGGCCCTAAAGCTTGACATGCTTGAAGGTATTCGTGCCCCATCGTACCCAATGGCGTGACATGGTGTTTTTTTGCCAATAGAACATTGCTGGTACCTGCAAAGTTTCGTCCCATGGTGTCTTTGAGGGTGGTCACAACTTCTTCATGCCAAATTGAAGAGAAACGACGCCGAGTGCCATATTCTGCCACTCTGAATGAAGCTAGGTCAGGTGCATCAGCGACCAACTTTATTTTTTCAGCTAAGCGACGCCTACCTTCTTCAAGTACAAACCGGTTTGATTCACTTCGAAAATACACCTCGTTAACGATTGCTAAAACCGGTATTTCGAACAGAATAGTGTGCAACCAAGGGCCCTTAACAACAATTGATATTTCGCCAGGCAAATCACCCTGACCGACTTGAATCCACTTTTCGGAAAGATGAAAAAGCGCTAAAAAGTCAATAAAGTCACTTTTAATAAACCTTAACGTTCGCAAATAGTCGAGTTCTTCGGTGGTAAATCTAAGTTGGCAAAGCGATTTTATTTCAGCGCGAATATCATCTATGTATGGCACTAAATTTATGTTGGGGGTTCGGCATTTGTACCGGTACTCGACTTGCGCCGCCGGAAAATGATGCAAAACGACCTGCATCATGCTGAATTTATAGAGATCAGTATCAAGAAGAGAGTGAATAATCATTTAATTTCCGGTGCCATACTTAAACATAGCACACGTTTTAACGCTTTTGGGGGCATTGTTTAATATGCTTTAGCAAACGGGTAAAATGAAAAATAAATATTATTTTATTGAAAGTGAACTGTGATGACCCACGTCGTAACTGAAAGCTGTATTAAATGTAAATTTACCGACTGCGTTGATGTTTGTCCGGTCGATTGTTTTCGCGAGGGGCCCAATTTTTTAGTTATTGATCCCGATGAGTGTATTGATTGCGCAGTATGCATTCCTGAGTGCCCCGCTAATGCTATTTTTGCTGAAGAAGACGTGCCTGCAGACCAAATTTCATTCATTGCTTTAAATGCAGAGCTAACACCCAGGTTCGCAAGCATTACTCGAACCAAACCGCCATTGGCTGACGCAGACCAATGGAATGGTGTTGCCAACAAGCTTCAGTATCTTCAAAAGTAACTTGGTTTTTTGTGACTGAATCATCTAACCCATCTAGCCGTTCTCAAACGCCAGGGTCTCAAGTAGTTGAGAGCAAGTACACGTTTGAAACCATTACACAACGAACAGTTTGGTTACAAGATCGCTTATTTTCTGTTCATACGACACGTCGTTCAGGGTTTAATTTTGCACCGGGCCAATTCGCTCGCATAGGCCTTAAATCTCAGCCAGACCTTGCAGAACCTGATGTCTGGCGTGCTTACTCAATGGTTAACCACCCCACAGAGCCTGAGCTTGAGTTCTATTGCGTTGTCGTGCCTGACGGGCAATTTAGCCCTTTGCTTTTAAAACAAGCTGTTGGCGCCCCCATCTGGGTTGAACGCCACCCTTTTGGGTTTCTAACCCTAGATCGCTTTACCCCAGCAGACACACTTTGGCTCGTTGCAACCGGCACAGGTATTTCAGCTTTTTTGCCAATGCTTAAAGCCCCCGAAATATGGCAACAATTCAAAACTGTTGTTTTGGTTCATGGTGTACGAACGCCAGATGAATTAGCCTACCGCGAACAGATCGAAGCACTTGTTGTACATCAAAAAAACTCACCCAGCGGTAAGCTGAAGTATTTACCGATTTGCTCGCAGACCGCATTAAAAAGCGCCAGTCACAAGATCGGCCCCAGTCGCATTACAACGCTATACGAGACCGACGCACTCACTTCGCTAGCAGACGAACCGCTTAACACAGCGCAGTCGCGTATTATGCTTTGTGGCAACCCAGCCATGGTGACTGAAATGCGAAGCCTGCTGTCGTTAGATGGTTTTGCCGCAGGCAGGCGTGGCGTATTGGGCACGTTAGCAGTTGAAAACTATTGGTAAACAAAAAAATTATGCTAATTGGTTTTTACCCTAAGTTGTGCCATAACAACAATTGTGGCCTGTTTACTAAAGTACTGAAACCCCTTTGCAAAAGCTAAACAACCCTAGATAATAAGTTAATTACAAGTCATAAATAAGTCAAAAATAAGTCAAAAAATTTGATGAAAAGGATAGGGTAAGCATGTTGTATCAATTACACGAATTACAAAAAGCACTCTTTTTACCGATGCTTAATTTTTCAGACGTGGGTTCCAGTTTATTTTCAAACCCCCTCAGCCCATTTGCTTATTCTCCGTTATCTCGTTCTTTTGCGGCCAGTTACGAAGTCGTCAACCGGTTCGGAAAGTCTTACAGTAAACCTGCTTGGGGTTTAGATACAGCAGTTGTTGACGGCCAAAGTGTTGCAGTTCAAAACAAGATATCAACCCAATCACCTTTTTGTCACTTAGTACACTTTGAACGCGATTTACCTTTAAATAGGCCCAAAGACCCCTGTATTTTGTTGGTGGCACCGCTGTCTGGTCACCATGCCACGCTTTTACGCGACACCGTACATACTTTATTGCCACAGCATGACGTCTACGTGACAGATTGGGTTGACGCGCGCACCATTCCTTTATCTGACGGGCCTTTTCACCTAGACGATTACGTGCACACTATTCAAGGTTTTATTCGGCACTTAGGCCCTAATATTCATGTTGTTTCAGTTTGTCAGCCCACCGTACCCGTTTTAGCTGCCATTTCACTTATGGCATCAGCTAAAGACCCTGCCTTACCAAAAAGTATGGTGATGATGGGTGGCCCAATTGATACGCGTGAATCGCCCACACAAGTAAATCGCTTAGCAGAAAACAAGCCCTTCGAATGGTTTGAAGAAAAATTGATTCATATGGTGCCGGGTAATCACGCAGGCGCTGGCCGCCACGTTTACCCAGGTTTTTTACAACATGCGGGTTTTATTGCGATGAACCCAGATCGTCATTTAAAGTCACATTACGATTTTTATTTAGACCTGCTTAAAGGCGATGACAATGATGCTGAAGCACATCGCCGTTTTTACAATGAATACAACGCAGTGTTAGATATGCCTGCAGAGTTTTACCTTGATACGATTGAAGTGGTTTTTCAAAACCACGACTTGCCTAAAGGTACATGGGTCATCGACGGCAAAACAGTCAAACCATCAGATATTTCAAATGTGGCTCTTTTCACTATTGAAGGTGAATTAGATGATATTTCTGGTGAAGGTCAAACTCAGGCTGCCCAATCGCTTTGTTCGGGTATACCTAAAAATCTTAAGCAGCACTTTACAGCACCCCAATGTGGTCATTACGGTATTTTTGCGGGGCGCCGCTGGCGCGAAGATATTTACCCTAAAATTGCGGCATTCATTCGTCGCGTCTAAATACAATTTTGCCCCTGCCTCTCGTTGATCAAATCGATGCTTTGCTACCTCAGACCCAATGTACAAAATGCGGGTTTGATGGCTGCCGTCCTTATGCGGAAGCCTTAGCCGCGGGTTTAAGTAAGCCCAATCGTTGCCCACCCGGTGGCGAGCAAGGTATGTTGCAGTTATCTCAATTGCTTCAGGCGCAACCTGAACCGATTGACCCAAGCTGTGGTCAACCGGGCCCCTTCAAGATTGCGGTCATTGACGAATCCCACTGCATTGGTTGCACTTTGTGCATTGTTGCCTGCCCTGTTGACGCCATTGTTGGGGCAAATAAGCGTATGCATACGGTTGTCACTGAGGCGTGTACCGGCTGCGAGCTATGTTTACCACCCTGCCCTGTTGATTGCATAGAAATGGTTATTGCTCCTGCAAAACTTGAGTGGACACCCTCGCGCGCCAATGTTGCCCGTAAACGATATGTGGCGCGTCATGCAAGATTAGACCGTCACACCACTCTAGTTACTGCGTCAAGTGCTTCAAATGATTACAGTAAAGAAAGTATTTTGGAAGAAGTCTTAGCACGCGTGAAAGCACGTCGCGCTAAACCTCAAACACGACAACCCTAAACCCTTAACTTAGCCACTTAGACCTGAGCCCCAAGCAATCAGGCCTGAACACTTAACTCATCGCCCTGAGCTTTAGCCTTCAGACTTGAGCATTATTAGCCCTGAGCTCGAGCCTTAAGACCTGAGCCATGGGCCTAGTGCTATTCCTAAGTGCTCTTTGATTATCGACTCACTAGCAAGAGAGCAGTCATATGAATGCAAACAAAAGAGCTCAAATATTTGCGCGATTTGAGGCGGCCAACCCGGCGCCTAAAACTGAGCTTCAATATCAATCAACGTTTCAGCTTTTGATTGCAGTGATTTTATCTGCTCAAGCAACTGATAAGTCAGTCAACAAGGCAACAGAGCCATTATTTGCCGCACACGGCACACCCCAAGCCCTTTTTAAGTTGGGCGTGAAAAAAATTGAGCGGGCGATTCAAACAATTGGTTTGTATCGAACCAAGGCTAAAAATGTTTGGGCGACATGCCAAATTTTGATTGAAGAACATCAAGGGATTGTTCCAGAAGACCGTGAAGCGTTAGAACGCTTGCCTGGTGTGGGGAGAAAAACCGCAAATGTCGTACTCAATACAGCTTTCGGTTGGCCCACTATAGCTGTTGACACACATATTTTTAGAGTATCAAATCGCACCAAGATTGCGCCGGGTAAAGATGTTGTTGCTGTCGAGCGCGGCTTAGAAAAATTTGTGCCAGATGAATACAAATTAAATGCACACCATTGGTTGATTTTGCATGGTCGATACGTATGCAAGGCTGTTACCCCCCAATGCCAAGTCTGTGGCATTGCTGATTTGTGTGAATACAGGCCTAAAACTAAAACTAAAATTTAAAAATGAGACCTGTTTACTTTACTCATTTAAGTAAATGACAAGATCAATCTGACTGACAGTAAAACCTAAAGTGTTTTGCATTGCGTTTGAATGTTCTAAATTCAGATCAAGCTAAGCATAGTTAAGTTATAGAAATGCTAGAATAATCTTTGAAATAAGTACACCCCTCTTTGAAATAAGTACACCCCTCATACTTCATAGCCACCAAAAATATGACCACACGCACTCAAATTAACAAACTTCACGTTGCCACCGCTCTAAAGCAATTTATTGAATCAGAGGTATTACCCGGCACAGGCCTTGACACGGCATCTTTTTGGCAAGGGTTTAACGATATTGTTTTAGATTTAGCGCCTAAAAATGAGCAATTACTTGCTGAGCGCGATCGTTTGCAAGTTGAACTTGATGGCTGGCACAGCGCCCACCCAGGTCCTGTAAAAGATGCTGCCGCTTACAAAGCCTTTTTAGAGTCAATTGGTTATCTCGTACCAGAACCTGCTCTAGTGCAAACCACTACAGCAAACGTTGACGCTGAACTCGCTATGCAGGCCGGTCCACAGCTTGTTGTGCCCGTGTTGAATGCGCGCTACGCCCTGAATGCAGCCAACGCTCGTTGGGGCTCGTTATATGACGCTTTGTATGGCACTGACGCCCTGCCAGAAGATCACGGGTGCGAACGTAGCGGCGGCTACAACCCAAAGCGTGGCGCCCAAGTGATTGCATTTGCACGTCAGTTTCTTGATGAATCTGCACCGCTCGTTTCTGGTTCACACAGCGAAGCAACTGCTTATCGCATTGAATCGGGTGTTTTAATAATTACTTTAAAAGACGGTCAAAGCACCACGTTAAAAGACGGTTCACAATTTTTAGGCTTCCAAGGCCAAGCCTTGTCACCATCATCAATTTTATTGGTGCACAACGGCTTACATATTGACATCATCATAGACCCGAGCACTGCAATCGGTAAAACCGATGCAGCGGGCATAAGCGATGTCATTTTAGAAGCAGCCTTGTCAACTATTCTTGATCTAGAAGACTCGGTCGCAACAGTTGATGCTGAAGACAAAATCTTGGCTTATCGCAACTGGTTAGGTATTTTGAACGGCACGCTTGAAGAGTCGATTGTAAAGAACGGTAAAACCACAACGCGTCGCCTCAATAACGACCGTTTTTATACCGCCCCTAATGGGGGTGAAGTGCGTCTTCACGGCCGTTCATTGATGTTTTTGCGTAACGTCGGCCACTTAATGACTAACCCTGCAGTGTTGTATGACGCAGCTGACGGCACACAAAAAGAAATACCTGAAGGCATACTTGATGCAATAGTAACCACCACGATTGCCTTGCATGACTTAAAAGGGCAAAACAAAACAGCTGATGGTCACCCTTTACGTAATAGTCGAACAGGTAGCGTTTATATAGTCAAACCTAAAATGCATGGCCCTAAAGAAGTCGCCTTTGCATCAGAGCTATTTGGTCGGGTTGAAAAACTTGTGGGTTTACCTGACAGTACAGTGAAGCTTGGCATTATGGACGAAGAACGTCGCACCAGCGTTAACCTTAAAGCATGTATTGATGCTGCTAAGAGCCGTGTTGCATTTATTAATACGGGTTTCTTAGACCGCACGGGTGACGAAATGCACACGGCTATGAACGCCGGCCCCATGATTCGTAAAGGCGACATGAAAGCCAGCGCCTGGATACAAGCTTACGAGCGTAACAACGTCTTGGTTGGTTTGTCGTGCGGCTTGCGTGGTAAGGCCCAAATTGGTAAAGGAATGTGGGCAATGCCTGACTTAATGGCTGATATGCTCAAGCAAAAAATTGCTCACCCAAAAGCGGGTGCTAATACCGCTTGGGTACCTAGCCCGACTGCTGCAACGTTACATGCCCTTCACTACCATCAAGTTAACGTGACTGAAGTTCAAAAAGAACTTGAAAAAATTGATGCGTCAGCTGAGCGCACAAACCTTCTTGGGGGGCTGTTAACGGTTCCGGTCGCCACCGATACAGGTTGGTCTGCTCTAGAAAAGCAACAAGAGCTTGACAACAATATTCAAGGTATCTTAGGTTACGTGGTGCGCTGGATAGATCAAGGCGTGGGTTGCTCAAAAGTACCTGATATTCACAATGTGGGTTTAATGGAAGACCGCGCCACGTTGCGTATTTCAAGCCAACACGTCGCTAACTGGTTACGTCATGGCATTGTGACTGAGGCCCAGGTTCGTGAAACATTTGAGCGCATGGCTGCTGTCGTTGATGGTCAAAACGCGGGCGACCCCGTTTATAAACCTATGGCACCTCATTTTGACAACTCAATGGCGTATCAGGCCGCTTGCGACTTGGTTTTCAAAGGTGAAACACAACCCAGTGGCTACACCGAGCCTCTTCTACACGCTTGGCGATTAAAAGTTAAAGCGCTCGCTTAAACTTTTTAGTTTGTTCTTCTAAAAGCGACATGCCTTAAGGTTTGTCGCTTTTTTAATGTATGTTCAGCGCTGCGTAATAACTGCGAATATTTTTTACAAGACAATTTTCATAAAAAAGCGCCTCTCTTTATATTACCTTTAGTTATATAAAATAAATAAATATGTAGTTAACATATCTAAAGAGATTGGCCATAATAGTCGCTCACAACTTATTTTTGAATCTTGGTCACACTTATATGAAAAAATCTCTTATTGCTCAATTTAGCTCAATCGTAACCGTTTGGGCGCTTTCATTTAATGTATCGGCGGCACAGCCCTTACTAAGTCCCAGCGAATTGCAGGCTCAGTCAGGTCAAGTTGCTGTTCGCATTATTGATATTCGCGACCCTAAAACTTATGCAGCGAATCATATTGAAGGTTCAGTCAATGCCCCTTATGGTAAGTGGCGGGGCGCACCCAGCAACCCTGGTGAGTTGCCAGAAATTAAAAAACTGACTGCATTGGTACAAAGTTTGGGTTTAACACCCAACACCCATGCCGTTATTGTTTCAAGTGGTGCAGATGACACTGATTTTGGTGCTGCAGCCCGTGTTTACTGGACATTGAAAGTACTCGGTTTACAACAGCTCTCAATTTTAAATGGTGGCATTAAAAGTTGGCAACAAGCTGGTTTTAAAGTTGACAATAAGCCTGTAGAGGTCGCTGCCAGCACGTTTTTACCCACTATTGACACCCGTTATTTGGTGACAAGAAGTGAGTTGGTTCAAGACATCAAATCAAACAAAGCCGTTTTAGTTGATGCACGCCCTGCTGAGTTTTTCAATGGTGACACACGCCACGCAGCGGCCAAACTTCCTGGCACTATTGATGGCGCAATTAACGTTGAACACTCAAATTGGTTTAAACCGGGCACAAGTCAGGTTATTAGCTCAAGTGATGCAAAAAGTATTGCCGCAAAATATAACCTTGAACAACCTAACCAAGAAATCGTTTCTTTTTGTAACACAGGGCATTGGGCTGCGACAAATTGGTTTGTCTTATCTGAGGTCGTTGGTGATCAAAACGTAAAACTGTATGCCGGTTCCATGGTCGACTGGGCTCAAGCGCCTGAAGCTTTACCCATGCAAAACGTTCCCAACCGTTTGAAGCAGGTTTATATTGACGCCAAAATTTGGTTCGCTAGTTTGTAAGATCTGAGCAATCACTGGCAAAATGAAAAGAACACCCCTAGCGGTTTTAATAACCGCTTTTTTTATATTCCTAATCTGGTCTGTATCAGCTCGCCAAGGTATCTTGTTTTTAATTGGTGTGGGTATGGGTGCGGCTTTAGCCGGTGCTCGCTTTGGTTTTACAACGGGCTGGCGTCAACTGATTGAACACCGAGACCCTAGTGGGGTAGCCGGCCAGCTTTTGCTTTTAGCTATCGCAGCTTTGCTGGCTATTCCTCTGCTGGGGTATTTTCCGGAACTTAATGCAGCGTTAGGCCCCCCAAGTGTTAGTTTGTTAGTGGGTGCATTTGTATTTGGTTTAACCATGCAAATTGCCGATGGTTGTGGCTCAGGCACGCTATACAAAGCAGGCCTCGGTATGCCACTTAACTTGGGTATTTTGCCCTTATTCGCAGTAGGTAGTTTTTTGGGCTCGGTACATCTTGGTCACTGGTTACAGTTGGGGCAAACTGAACCCGTCAGCTTGATTTCAAACTTAGGACCGACACAAGCATTAGTTGTAACCTTAGTGGCTCTGGCTCTTATCGCTTTGGGCGTTAGACTTTGGGTGGGCCCCAAGCAGATTTGGTGGGACCGCAAATGGGTTTGGGGTGCCATTATATTGGCCTTACTTGCAACGTTAAACCTTGTGATCGCAGGGCAACCTTGGGGGGTTGTTTATGGGTTTGGTTTGTGGGCGGCTAAAGTCGCTCACGCAAGCGGTTTATTTGATCCAACTGGCAACATGTTTTGGGGCCAAACGGGTAATACGTTAAGACTGACACAAGTCGTTTTGCTTGATGTCACGTCAATTACCAATATTGGCATTTTAAGTGGCGCTTTATGGATCAGTGCAAATAAAAACCAAGTCAGTCAACCCTTAACGGGTAAGCAATGGATAATCGGTTTAATAGCTGGTTTTTTAATGGGCTACAGTTCAAGGCTGGCGTTTGGTTGCAACATTGGCGCTATGCTCAGTGGTGTGTCAACAGGCAGCCTGCATGGCTGGATATGGATACCACTAGCCTTTTTGGGCACTTACTTCGGCGTGCGGTTTCGACGCCACTATAAATTTTGAAGCGTCACGTTATGACACCTGCTAAGAAACTTCAAATTATTTTCTGGCTGAGCTTGGTGGGCTTTATTGGATGGGACTGGTACAAGTCAGATGCGGTTAACCTTAGACTTGATCCTCCTGTTATTGCTGCAGGGTCTGGGCAAGCTTCAACGGGTGGGCACTGCTCTATTGCGAAATAATAAGCCGCGACTGGGTCACAGTTCAGGTGGTGACTTAAAGCCCTAACTGACGAATACTTATGGCATGAGTTTAAAACTTTTGTGGCCTAAGTACCGATACGGTAGAAAAATACAAAGTCATACCAAAATCTTTACCATACTGTTCAAGCACATACTGAGCAATTTTGTCAGCAACAAGCTCGTCTGCAATCACTTCGATGCGTATGGTTCGGTCAGCTTCCCAGGTGCCTTCTCGCACACCGCTATGCCCCCCACCCCGAACATCGAACACGGTATAACCTACCGCCCCTAACTTTTTAATATCTTTAATTAGAAGCTTTTCTAAGTTGGCCTCTGCAATGATGACCAATAACGATTTAGGGTGTTTAATAAGACTCACGAGCAGACCTTTAAGAAGTTATCCACAAACCCATTTGTATATAAATTGGTATACCTATAACCACATTAAACGGAAACACGATGCCGAGTGATAACGTAATCGATAAGCCTGCATTAGCTTGAGGAATCGCAATACGCATGGCTGTTGGTGCTGCAATATAACTGGCACTTGCAGCTAGAGTCGTAAAGATTGCCACGCCCCCGGCTGACAAACCCAGCAAATGACCCGTCAGCATGCCGATCACTGCTAAACAGAGCGGCACAGCGATACCAAGCAAAAGAATTTTAAAACCGTATTTTTTAACTTCGGCTAAACGACCACCCGCTACTAAACCAAGTTCAAGCAAAAACAATGCTAAAACACCCTTGAAAGGGTCGATAAACAAAACTTTAATGGGGGCTGTGCCCTCAACACCTGCTATAGCGCCAATAAATAAGCCACCCAACAATAGCAAAACACTTTTACCAAAAATAACATCGTGGGCAATCGTTTTCCAACCGCCTTGCTTAGCTGATGATAATGCGACTGTTGCGGTGCCTAAAACCTCAGTGCGTTTAATAGGCTCTGAGCCTAAAATGACACCCTTACTCACAAACTGAGTGGCCTCAGCACGGCGCTGCGCTGCCCGTGCAAGCAAAACGCCAGCAACTAAACCTGGGGCTTCCATCACGGCGACCCAAAGCGGTGCGTGCGATTCGTAGCTAATGCCTTGTTTTGCTAAAGCAGCCAAAGCCACCGCGAAGGTTACAACGCTAACTGAACCAAAATGGGCGCCAATCGATGCGCTGTCAGCCCAGTTAAATTTAGCGAACCTAAAAATAGGGTATAGCAAAAGCGGGATAGTAAACGACATCACTGCTGCAGCCAAAATTTCAGGTGCTAAAGAAGCTAAGGGCTGTTGCGACAGCTCAATACCCCCTTTTAAACCAATGGCAAGAAGCAAATATATCGAAAGGGTTTCGTACAATGCCTCAGGTAATCGCAAGTCAGAACCGACTAAACGAGCAAAAATACCCAATATGAAGAAAAGTATTACGACGTCAAAAACCATATGATTAATTTAGCAGAAGGGTTGAGCAATGGGCAAAAGTTTTTTCTTGTGTTGCATGGTTAGCATCTATAAGTTTGAACTTTAAATTTTTAAAAGCCAAGTCGTTTTACGTATAAAGAACAAATCATACATTTAAAGCGTATCAAGCAATTGAGGCAAAGATAACAATAAAAGCTATCTGAGCATTTAAAGCATTTTAAGAGATCAACAAGTAAATATTATGCGTGGCGTCAAAAAACAAAACTTACCTGAAAAAAAATGCCCCGTATGCGGCTTAAATTTTTCTTGGCGGAAAAAATGGGAAAAGGTTTGGCAAGATGTTAAGTATTGTTCAGAGAAATGTCGGCGGTCTAGTAAGCCTTCAATCTAAAAAAAACTTTGTATTTTGAGGTCAGTATTAAGTTAAATAGTTTTGAGTTAGATAGGTCGAAATCAGATAGATTTGAAGATTCAATTGTTGTTGCGTTCATTTAAATACTGTACAAGGTTTCTGTTATGAGTGAGTCGCTTGAAAAAGTTATGTATTGGTTCAGACAAGATTTAAGGTTGCACGACAATATTGCGCTAAAAAAAGCGCACGCTATATCGAAAGATATTCTGCACGTTGCCTGCAATCTAACTGACGAGCAAACCCCTTGGGGGTTTAAACGCCACAGCTTGAATCGACACATATTTAGACGGCAAGCGATTGAGGCACTCGGCAATACACTCGCAAAACACAACCAAATATTTATTTGCTTGAATGGTGCAATTAATTCTGATTTAAATGACGCTAGCGATACGTTAACTCATCATTCAAATGGTGCATCGATCAATTTAAAGACGACGCGTTTAATTATTGACTTGGCACGTCAACACAATATTCAAAATATTTTTTGTGAAGTGCTTGAAACGCCTGAAGAACAGCAACAGGTTAAAGAGCTAGAAAATGCAGGCCTGATTGTGCACGGTAGTGTGCAATCATCTTTGTACGAAGACAACCAACTACCTTTTACGGTTGCACAAACACCCGATATTTTTACAAACTTTAGGCAATCTGTCGAGCAAAGCAACAAATTTAAAGCTCAAGAACAACCGCATAACCCTCTTGCCAGTTTGTTTCCAATAACAAAAAAATCTAACAACCCATTTTTAAACAACGCTTTATTAGCAACCCCAGTTGATCACCGGTCATCATTTCCGTTTGATCTAGAGCCGTGGTTGGGTGACGAAAACTCAGCATTGCAACATGTGTCGCGCTATTTTTTGAGCCCAAACCCGCAAACTTATAAGCTGACCCGTAATGCATTAACGGGTATTGACTATTCAACCCATTTTTCACCTTGGCTTGCAAATGGTGCCCTGTCGCCTCGAACAATTTGGCAGGCCCTTAAAAAGCATGAGCAAATGCAAGGCGCAAATGACAGTACATACTGGATAGGTTTTGAATTGCTTTGGCGCGAACACTTTAGGTTGATGGGGCGCAAGCATGGCGCAGCATTATTTAAACAAAACGGATTAAAAAATATACCTCAACGCAATCAATCACAATCTTCGCAACCGCCACATCAGTCGCATCAGTCGCAGCAAACATTTAAAGGTGCGCTGGCGCACCAAAATCAACGCCAATCTACACACGACCGTGCATCACAAAGCGCCACTCAAACTGATCAAAATTTTCAGCGCTGGCAAACAGGTGAAACAGATCACCCATTTATAAACGCAGCCATGCGCGAGCTTGTCACAACAGGTTTCCTCTCAAATCGTTTAAGACAAATCGTGGCCAGTTATGCCATTCACGATTTAGGTATTAACTGGCTTTTCGGTGCGGCTTGGTTTGAGCACTGTTTGATTGATTACGATGTGCATAGTAATCAGGGCAATTGGGCATACATTGCAGGGGTGGGTACTGACCCCAGAGGTGGCCGACAGTTCAATACAGACAAACAAATGAAAGAATACGACCCACAAGGGTTATATCAAAAACGGTGGCAAGCATGACAACACTTCAGCTGATATTAGGCGACCAGCTTAACAGCCAACACAGTCTTTTAAAAAAACCTGACCCCAATACGATTTTGGTCATGATGGAAGTGCGTCAAGAAACCGATTATGTGTTGCACCATGCACAAAAGATTATCGCAATTTTTGCAGCGATGCGAAATTTTTCACAAACACTTGCGACTGCCGGTCATCGGGTACATTATTTTAAAATTAACGACCCACTTAATACGCATTCGATCACAGCAAACCTAGATGCTTTAATTGATCAATACCAAGCAAAAAAAGTTGTTTACCTCGCACCTGATGAATACCGTTTAGACCAACAGCTTGCAAAATACGCTATCGCACATCACTTGCCTGTTGAAATGGTTGACACTGAACATTTCATCACGCAAAGAGATGAGGCCCAACAGATATTTAAGGGCCGCAAACAATGGCTGATGGAATACTTTTACCGACAGCTTCGTACTAAACACAATGTGCTGATGCAAGACAAAAAAACACCCGTTGATAATCAATGGAATTTTGATCAAGAAAACCGTAAACCTTGGCGCGGTGACCCCCCGGTTCCACCTGACAATCGTTCAACACATGACCACAGTGCTTTATGGGAATCTATTCAAAAGCAAGGTGTTAAATCGTTTGGAAACCCCCAAGCCAACGACTTTAGATGGCCGCTTAATCGCGCTGAAGCTTTGCTACAACTTGAAGACTTCATCACCCATCGCTTGGTAAATTATGGCGACTATCAAGATGCCATGACGCACTCAAACTGGCGTATGTTTCATGCACTCATTTCATTTTCTTTAAATGTCAAAATGCTGTCGCCGTTAGAAGTCATTAAACGGGCTGAACACGCTTGGCAACATGACAACGCACCGATCGCAGCAGTTGAAGGTTTTATTCGGCAAATACTGGGTTGGCGCGAGTATGTCAGGGGTATTTATTGGGCGCACATGCCGGGTTATGAGGCGGCAAATCACTTATCACACCATGTTGATCTTCCACAATGGTTCTGGACAGGTGAAACCAAAATGAACTGTCTGGCCAAGTCGATTGTTCAATCGCTTGATCATGCTTATGCCCACCACATTCAGCGACTGATGGTGATAGGCAACTTTGCCTTGCTTGCTGGCATAAACCCACAGCAAGTGCATGCTTGGTACCTAGGGGTTTATATTGATGCATTTGAATGGGTTGAACTACCCAATACAGTAGGCATGAGCCAATATGCTGACAATGGCATTATGGCCACTAAACCTTATGTTAGTAGCGCAGCCTACATCGATCGCATGAGCGATTATTGTAGAGGCTGCCATTACGACAAAAAGCTTAAAACCGGTGATCGTGCATGCCCGTTTAATGCCTTATATTGGAATTTTTATGACCGACATCGTGCGTCATTTGAGCGCAACCCCCGCATCGGTATGGCGTATCGTCAACTTGAAAAAATGCCCGATGAAACGCGACAAATTTTAAATACACAGGCAACATCAATCATTAAAAATATCAACACGTTATAAGAGAATTAACATGAGCCATGAACACCCTCTCAGTGATGCATTAAATGTTTTAAACGAACCCTTAGTGCCCTGCTCGTATGACCCTTTAACAGGCTACTTTCGTGACGGTTGTTGTGAAACAGATGAAACCGATAGTGGTACTCACATTGTGTGTGCACGGGTTAGTCAGGCATTTTTAGATTTTTCAGTTAAGCAGGGTAATGATTTAGTAACCCCTCGTCCTGAATGGCGATTTCAAGGCCTCATAGCAGGCGACCGCTGGTGCTTGTGCGTAACACGTTGGGTTCAAGCCTACCAGGCTGGGGTTGCGCCAGATGTTGTGTTGGCTTCAACGCACATTAAAGCACTTGAATACGTTGAGCTGAGTACCTTACAGCAGCACGCATTCAAGTCGGCATAACGTTTTGTAAGTTTGGGGCCGTCGCTCAATCAATTGAAATGACAATCAGATTTAGTATTGAGGCCATGAAAGACAATGTTAAAAAATGATGCGTTCACTTTTAACAACTTCAAATCAAGTGATCGATCGCTTTCGCCAAATCAAAGTCAAGCTGAGTAAGGCCACCAGCATCATGGGTACGTAATGTAACGTCAACACGGTTGTAAACATTGAACCATTCGGGGTGATGGTTCATTTCATCAGCGACTTTTGCCACCCGGGTCATGAACGCAAACGCAGAAGTAAAATTTTTAAATTTAAATTGTGCTTGCAACGAATCGGTTGATTCAGCCTGACCCGGCACCATTTTCCATATAGGGTCTAACTGAATCATTAGGGGTTGAATGTCATCTTGAGACAGCTGAGCCATATTTAAGCCCGACCAATAATTGAGGCAGTCAACATTAATTCTTCAAGCAAAGCCATTGAAACATCACCAGATACCGCATAAGGGTCGAGCACGGGGCGCTCTGAATATTTTAAGACAATAGAGGTGTTGAGCTTAGATAAATTAACTTGCCCCATTGTCCAGCCGCTGAAACGTCTTTCGCGAATTTCTTGGTAGTGCAATAACACCACATCAGTATGACGAGGATCAACAATAATGTGGTTATACAAACTGTTTACTTCATTGCGCCCACCTTCTATAGCCTGAAGGTAAATGCCACCACCGTAGCAAAGAATACCTGTAATACCGTTGCTCACGTTGTACGAACGTGAGGCTGCCATGATTGATTCAGTGGCTTCTAAGATTTGTTCATCTGTCGTATCGGGCTCAACAGGTTCTTGATCTACAGCACGGCTAACATAAAGTAATCGAACAAGCATTATTTTTCCTCACGCGGTAAGAGTGATAAAAATTCACGACGTAAATTGGGGTCTTTTAAAAAACTACCCCGCATAACTGAGTTGATCATGCGGCTACCCATATCTTTTACACCACGCCACGACATGCAATAGTGTGTGGCACTCATGACGACAGCCAAACCATCAGGTTGGGTTTTACTTTGAATTAAATCTGCCAATTGCACGACAGCTTCTTCTTGAATTTGAGGGCGGCTCATGATCCATTCCGCCAATCGTACATATTTAGATAAACCAATAACATTGGTGTGTTCATTAGGCATAATGCCTACCCATACTTGACCAATTACTGGGCAGAAGTGATGACTACACGCGCTACGAACAGTAATCGGCCCAACGATCATGAGTTCATTTAGATGCTCAACATTGGGAAACTCAGTAATAGCGGGTTGAGCTGCATAGCGGCCACCAAACACTTCTTTGAGATACATTTTGGCGACACGCCTTGCTGTACCTTGCGTATTGTGGTCGCCTACTGTGTCAATGACAAGGCTTTCTAACACACCGGCCATTTTTTGCTCAACTTCGTCAAGTAAAAGTTCAAGTTCGCCGGGCTCAATAAACGCTGAAATATTGTCGTTAGCGTGAAACCGTTTACGCGACTTCTTTATACGTTCGCGAATCACCACAGACATCGGGCGACCTGAGTCAGGCAAGGTTTGATCGTTTTGAGTTTGATCACTTTTGCTTTCGGTTAACTCTTTTGTTCGATCGGTCATGCAAAAAGCTCCGTTAAATTTGTCATGTACACAAATTAACAATTAAAGTTAATAACTAACAGTCAAGATAGTATTTGAAAAATTCGCAGGCTAAACGCGTAGTAATGATAAAAATTGAGCTTAGCAACTGATGTTGAAAATTCAGACTGACAATTACTTATAGAAATTAAAAATTATGTCTAACCAATTAAACACCTATCTAACGCTTCGTAACAGTATGCCCCGCTAACATCAGGGGTAATTGAGAGTTAGTAATTTATAGCAAGCATATTTACTAAAGCCATTTTTGCATAAAACATGCTGTGCCCATGGCTGGGTCAAGGGTGTAGTCTTCAAACCCTGACTTAATATAGGCCTGCCGTGCAGGCAGGTTTCCCACCAAAACCTCTAACGTAATCTTGCAACAATTAATTGTTAGGGCGTACTGTTCAAGTGCTGAAAGTAACGCTCGCCCAACACCCTGCCCTCTATAATCAGGGTGCACCGCAATATCGTGCACATTCATGAGTGGCTGCCCTTTAAAGGTTGAATAACCCTTGAATGCATTCAGCAAACCAATTGGCTGATTACCTTGCCACGCCAACCACGATCGGGCAGCTGGCATCTGAGCCAAATCTGGGCAAACCCTTTCAAGTATGGCTGTCTCTATTTGCTTGCCGCCACCCATTGGGTCAAGGGCATACATGTTTAATACTGACTTAAAAGCAGATTGATCAAGCGGTGAAGCATAATCAACAGCTAAAATTTGAAAAGAATTTGACATAGCCATTTTGTAGATTAATATTTTAAAGTCTGAACTCAACCAACTTTATTTTCAAATGAATCGATATTATTTTTTAGGCAGCATTATTTCGCGTTTATTAAGGGCGGTTCAAACGATAAATGCAACAAGGCAACATATAGAGCAAGGAAGAAGAATATGGTTACGTTTATGGGTTTAATTAAATCTCTTGATCAAATAGCGTTAAAAGAATACTTGTCAAAAGTAGGTCAAACAGTTGAAATATTTGGTGGTAAAGTCACTGATCGAGGTCAAGCGTTCACCCCGGTATGGAATGAGTTGAACTGTCAACCGTTTGATTCATTCGTTGAAGTTTGTTTTGATTCGTTTGAACGAGCAAGCGAATGGGCCCATAGCCCAGAGTATCAAAACTTGTTAACGATTAGACACAAAGGCATGCAAGTTACTTTTTTTGCGCTCGACAAAAATCGAGCATAAACTCAAAATTATGGCGCCAAATCAAAAAACAAAATTTCGGCATTTTGCCCGTTTTCTATTTCAAGTTTTGATTCGTTTTGAATGAATAAGGCGTCTCCTGCATTTAACTCTGCGCCATTAGCTTGAATTTTGCCTTTTACAACGTGAACGTAAGCTTTACGTTTAGGGTTTAAATCTAGCTGTGCTTTTTCTTGACCATCAAAATAACCTGCGTATATAAATGCATCAGCGTGCATTTTCACAAACCCTGGATGATCGTCGGCCGGTGCTGGGTTAACTGCTACTCGGTCATCTGCCATAAGAGCATTTGGCTGAACCAACACAGATTGAGTCGTAAGTGTTACTGCAGAGGGTAATGTTGCCCAAGGGGCGGCTACCAATGTCAAAGCACCTCGCTTGCGAACAGCATCAATTGATATTTGTTCATAGCCAGGTTCAGCGCCGATCTCGTTAGGTTCGATCCAAATCTGCAATAAATGGGTTTCTTGACCTTCAGCGTGATTAAATTCACTGTGGCGCACACCCGTGCCAGCACTCATTCTTTGAACATCACCAGGCGGAATGCTTTCAACGTTGCCCATGCTATCTTGATGCGCTAATGCACCTGAAAGAACGTAAGTGACAATTTCCATATCGCTATGGCCATGGGTACCAAAACCCTTACCTGATGCAATGTAGTCTTCGTTAATAACGCGTAAATTACCCCAACCCATGAAACGTGGGTCGCGGTATTCACCGAAAGAAAAACTGTGGTGTGATTTAAGCCAACCATGGTCAAAATAGCCACGATCAACTGATTTACGTATTTGATTCATAACAGCCTCTTGAAAATATGCATCTATTACTTTAAGACATATTGATGCTTACTAAGCTGATTTCAGTATGAACTGTAAGCTTTTCGGAAGGCAAGACAATCATTAATACAGAAAGAAATTTTATTTAAATAACCAAATTTCGATCTTCGCTTGGTCATTATTTGGTCATACATTACGAATCAGAAAATCATTCAAAGCAAGTTGTCAGGGTGTAAATACGTGCTTGACCTATTGCCCACCCTAACACTTGCAATAATTACAACAAATTACTTCTCTAACGTGACTTGAACACCACTGGCACCGACATTTAACTGTAAACCTTCAGTTGTGCCTTTTAAGGTCATGATGACGCCATATTCATTTTTCAATGTCATGTTGCCAACGCCACCCCCTAACGCTACGCTGCCGTCAAGCTTGACGTACGTGCCAGGAAACTTTGAAATATCGGTTAAGTCGTAAACACCGCCCACCGCTGACATTTTTGAAATACCGATGTTGGCACCCAAGCTCAAACCACCAATTTTAAAGGTGTACTTTTTACCTTTAAAGTTGAGTTCGCCACCGCCTACGCTACCACCAATAATGAAGCCAAATTGAGTTTCATTAATAGAAACCTCACCGACTTGTTTTTTTGGATCAGCAGCATGCACGGCGCCTGTGGCAAAAACCATACCCATAACAACGGCAGAAAAAAATGAACGAATCTTCATAGATTAAAACTCCTTAATGATTAAGTGCATCTATAAATGCACTTTTCAATATGAAACAGTAACACCAATTGACAGTCTATAAATAAACTTGATTTAGAGTAAATTGAGATATTTAAGGGTATCTTGTATATATTTACCCCTCCCATTTTATTTCAACTTAAATACTCTATGGATTAGATATGAGCATGCTGTTTTCAGAAGTTAAATTAGGACCCATTACGCTTAACAATCGAATTGTCATTGCACCCATGTGCCAATATTCATCAGTTGACGGTATGGCAAGCCCATGGCATCTAATACATTTAGGCAACCTCAATTTATCGGGGGCTGGCACACTGATTATTGAAGCGACTGCAGTTGAGAATGTCGGTCGTATTTCAGACGGTTGCCTTGGCTTATGGAGCGAGCAACATGCCCAGGCAATCAAGCATATTGTTGACACCATTAAACCGATGGCTTCCACCAAACTTTTTATTCAGCTTTCTCATGCAGGTCGAAAAGGTTCGAGTTATAAACCATGGGAATCGGGCAAACTCATCCCTCTCGATGCGGGTGGGTGGGAAACAGTCGCCCCCAGCGCCTTGAGTCATGCCCCCGAAGAGCGGCCTCCTTTGGCACTTGATCAGGCAGGTTTAAATCATGTGCGTGACGCATTTGTTGAAGCGGCTAAGCGGTCAGTAGCCATTGGGCTTGATGGTATTGAATTGCATTGCGCACACGGTTACTTGTTCCACCAATTTCTGTCACCCCTTTCTAATCAACGCACTGACGAATACGGTGGCTCTTCTGAAAATCGTATGCGGTTTCCGCTTTCGGTTTTTGAGGCGGTTCGAACTGTTGTGCCTAAAAACATGGCTTTAGGTGTGCGTTTGTCAGCCACTGATTGGGTAGAAGGCGGCTGGACAATTTCTGAAAGTAATGTCATGGCTCAAAAACTAGAAGCGTTGGGCTGTGATTTTTTACACGTTTCGAGCGGGGGTGTCTCAACCCAGCAAAAAATACCTGCTGGACCAGGCTATCAAGTACATTTAGCGCAAGAAATCAAATCGCATGTTAAGAGCATGCCAATCATTGCGGTGGGTTTAATAAACGATGCATTGCAAGCCGAAGCAATTTTGCAAGAAGGTAAAGCAGATTTGGTGGCTCTCGCACGTGGCATTTTGTATGACCCACGTTGGCCTTGGCATGCTGCAGCAACACTTGGTGCGCAGGTTGAGGCGCCACAGCAGTATTGGCGCTGTCAACCGGCGGGTTTATCTACTTTGTTTCATGGGGTACGCATTAATCAGCGGTAATGTTCAACATGCGCAAACAGCCAAGATGATTTGATCGTAAACATTATCATCATGGCTGTTGCGCTTTGAGTCGAATTGTCATGGCTGTTTAGCTTTGAGTCGACTTGTCTTAGCTGTTTAGCTTTGAGTCGAATTAACTTGGCTGTCGCGCTTTGAGTGATGTGACTTTAAAGTAAATGAACTAATCACGAAAATTATTAAACTGTAAGGGCAATTCAACCTCAACTTTTTTAAGTACGGCCATGGCAGTTTGCAGATCGTCACGTTTTTTACCCGTGATGCGTAATTTGTCACCGTTTATTTGCGTTTCGACCTTTAACTTGCCTTCTTTGATCGCTGCAATCAGTTTTTTAGAAATTGCCTGTTCAATGCCCTGTTTAACGGTTATTTTTTGACGTGCACCACTAACGTTTTCAAGTGGGTCTGCAATGTCGAGGCAACGTGTGTCAATTTGACGTGCACTTAAACGGGCACGAAGAATATCAATCATTTGTTTTAATTGAAAGGCGCTGGGTGCGACCTGGGTGACGACATATTCGTCAAGTTCAAACTTGGCATCGCTACCTTTAAAATCAAACCGGGTAGATAGCTCTCGATTGGCTTGATCAACCGCATTAGTGAGCTCGTGCTTGTCAACTTCAGAAACAACATCAAATGAAGGCATGGCCTTTAACCTCATATAAAATATACGTCATTTAGTATTTTAACGCGTACCCGTTAGATATAAATAATTTAAACCCTCTTTACAATAATAAATAGCCGGCTTCAAACTTAACATCCACTGTAAAAATCAGTTGCCTGAAAAAAACAATACATTCACGTTACGTTCACCTATTTATAAGGCTCAACACACCATGCAGGCTGATTTAACGGGCACAGTTCAAGCGCTTTATCAATTTCCGATCAAAGGTGGGGCGGGTAACCGAATCACTCAGTCAGTGGCCACTGAAGTCGGGTTGCAATATGATCGGCAGTGGCTCTTTGTTGATGAAACCGGGCGTTTCATTACTCAGCGTCAAATTCCCCATCTGGTTTGGGTTCAGGCACAAGCGAGTCACGCGGGTCTAATTTTAAATGCCCCCAACCAAGCTGAACTTTATGTACCTTGGGTTCAAGCGAGCGGTCACAACACAGTTTCCGTTCAAATCTGGCGTGACACGGTTACTGCTATTGATTGTGGTGAGGCGGCTGCAAAATGGGTAAACCAGTTCTTAGACGTTCCCGGTAAATCATTTAGATTGGTTCAAGCCCACTTGTCACACCCAAGACTTGCTGACTTATCGGGTACAGCTCTCGCCCCTGCCCCAAACTTGTTTAGCGATGGGTACGGTATAAATATTTTGAGCGATTCATCAATAACTGATTTGAATGATCGGTTAGTTCAAGGCGGGCACGAACCTATAGACGCCTTGCGGTTTCGCCCCAATATTGTTTTAGCTGGGTTAGAAGCCCATGAAGAAGATTTTATTGAACAACTCACTATTTATACTTCCACAAGCCCCGTTGTTATTGATATGGTCAAACCTTGCACACGCTGTGCCATTCCAAATATTGACCCTTTCACAGCAATCAGTTCACCAGAAGTTAACGATACCTTAGCTGCTTATCGTCGTTTGGCATCAATGAATGGTGAAATATGCTTTGCAATGAATGCGGTTGTAGCTAGCGGAGCAGGTGCCGTCATCAAGACAGGCGACCCATTTGAAGCGCAACTCAGGTTTAATTAAGAGTTATTAATCAGTTGGTCCTTAAAAATCAGCATGCTACATTATTCAAATACAGATTGAGGAAGATACGACATGATCATGATGCTACCTTTTTTAACCGCTTTAATTGGTATTTTCTTAGCCATGAAAGGCATGCGCACAGCGGCAATTGGCACTTGGGCCGTGACGCTTGTCATCATGTGCGCATGGATGTCATATCACATGACCGACGCACTGAATATTTCGCTTTAATCTAACCGCATCAGTACATGCACATGACTTTTTTTAGGTTAATTTATGTTTAATTCTTATTCACTTGCTAGCCCTGTTGAGCATCGATTTTCTTATTCACTTAATTTATTAGCCCTGCTAGGTGTTAGTGTTTCGCTGTTAATTGCTTTTTTTTACCAACTCGCTTTTAACGAACTACCGTGCCCTTTGTGTCAACTACAAAGGCTTGGGCTTATTTTAGTTGGCATGGGCTTTATGTTGAACGCTCAGTTTGGGGCCTCGACTGTGCACTATGCCATGGCTATTATGGGCGCACTTGCCGGTGCAGGCACCTCAATGCGGCAAATACTGTTGCATATTGCACCCGGTGATGCTGGCTATGGCTCAAATCTGTATGGTTTACATTTTTATACTTGGGGTTTCATTTCATTTGTCATGGTGATTGCGTTCACAGCCGTGATGCTTTGTGTCGACCGTAAAAACTTTACCCCCCCTCGTCAGCAAAGACTAGGCTGGGTTGCCATACTGATCATTTCATTGTTTTTAATTTTAAGCTTAGCCAACACAGTTAGCACCGTGATGGTTTGCAAACTTGGCCCATGTCCAGACAACCCCGTTCAGTATCTTCTATCGTTCTAACGCGACGCCAAGCACTTGTTGGGGCCAGTTGGTTTGGTTTAACTTTGCTTGTGCCGCCACCCAGTTGGGCTAATAGTGCCTCGCCCATAAACGCGCAAGCGATTAAGCAGCTTAACCAAGCTGTGCCTGGCGGCGTGGCCGTTGTGCCATTGGGTCAAGCATTAATACCACCAAAGGTTACATTTAAAGGCTATGAAGTCTTGGTGTTGGCTCATCAAAACCAGTGGTACGCCGTTGTGGGGCTGTCGCTTGATACGCAACCTGGCACTTATCAGTTGTCTTTTTTGAACAAACCTATAGAGGAAAAAAGCCCAGCTAATCAAGATAAGCAGCGCATTCAAACTGTACTTGAAAGCATTCAAGCCGATGCGGTGCAATCACCTCAAGTCGGTTCGTTTAATGTGCGAGACAAAACATACCCCGCACAACACATCACGCTTAAAAACAAACGCCAAGTGAACCCCGAGCCAGTTGATTTAACGCGCATCAATAAAGAGCTGGCGTTACAAAATAAAGCGTACGCCATATTTTCAAACAAAATCCCCTCAAATATTTTATTCAACCCACCCGTTAAGGGGCGACTCTCTAGCCCCTTTGGTTTAAAACGTTTTTTTAATGGTGAACCACGCAACCCTCACTCAGGACTCGATTTTGCTGTACCCACTGGCACGCCGGTTCAAGCGCCTGCGTCGGGTCGAATTATTTTGGTGGGTGATTATTTTTTTAATGGCAAAACTATTTTTGTAGACCATGGCTCAGGCCTAATCAGTATGTTTTGTCACTTATCTAGTGTTGATCGACAAGAGGGTGATGTCGTAAACCGCTATGACATCATTGGCAAAGTGGGTGCAACCGGTCGAGCGACTGGCCCTCACCTGCATTGGAATGTGAGTTTAAACAACGCCCGCGTTGATCCCGCTATCTTTTTGACTTCTAATTAAAGCATATCTCATTTCGCGCTGATCGGCAGCCCATTGTAAAACTGCATCTTCTGGAATACCTGCCGCAGCCAAGGTCATACTTGAAAGCTGTAAACCTGCCTCAAGTGTTTCCGGCACAACTGAGGTGGCATGGGCTGCGCATAATCGTTTTGCATGGGCATCATCGCGCGCACGCGCAATCACAGGCAAGTGAGGATAAAAACGCCTGATATAGGCCAACGCACTTAATGAAGCCTCAGTTTGATCAAGCGTTAGCACGACACCGATTGCACGCTCAGGTGAAAGTTTTGTAAGCAAGTTGTCGTGCGCAATATCGCCCACAAAGATGGGGTGTTTGTCAGCATACTTTCGTACCAAATTAACATCACGATCAATAATCAAGACGGGAATGTGCTGGCTTTCCAGGGCATCAACCACAGCCTGGCCTACGCGCCCAAAACCAATAATAATCATGTGACCCTTGTGATCACTTTTCAACGCGCTCGGGGCGTTCACATCATCGGGTGGCGGAAAGTGATGGTCAAGTTTTCTAGCGCATAAACGCCCTAGTTTGCCTGCCAAGGGTGTTAAGAACATTGAAATAGCCACCAGCAGCATGAGAGACTGGCCCACCTCTGCATTTAAGAAACCGCTGACTGAAGCCGCTGCAATTACCACAAACGCAAACTCGCCACCTTGCCCTAACCATACCCCACCCTCAATTGCCGTTGCCCAACGCATACCGCCCATTTTTAAGGCGAACGCAGCAATCGCCGCTTTACTCAACATGAGCAAAATTGATAACGACACAATAGTCGGTAAGTTATCAAATAATTCAATTAAATTGACCCCCATGCCGACCGACATAAAAAACAAACCTAATAGCAAGCCTGTAAACGGTTCAATAGTTAAAGCAACACGGTGTCTAAACTCTGTTTCAGCCAACAACAACCCAGCCAGTAAGGCGCCCATTGCTAAAGACAACCCCACTAACCAAGTCAGTGCTGAAATACCTAAAGTCGCCAACAAGGTCAACGCTACAAAAGAGTCAGCGTTACCCTCTGAACCCAGCCAGAAAAAAAGTGGCCCTAGAACTTTACGTGCCAGAAAATAAATCACACTGACGACTGCTACAGCCTTAATCAGTGCAAGCAAAATTTGAAAAAACACACCCTGCGTGCTGTACCAATTCAACGCTGTATTTTGTTCTTGAGCGCTTACACCCAGAAGACCAATTGTGAGCAACAAGGGTACAACCGCTAAATCTTGCATTAAAAGCGTTGAAAATACTGAGCGGCCGATAGGCGTTGACAGTTCTTTACGTTGCCTCAGTAGCTGCATCACAACCGCTGTTGATGAAAATGACAAAATTAAGCCAATCATCAGTGCATTAGGCGCGCTGAACCCAATGATGATACAAAGCACGGCGACAAAAAAAGTGGTCAAACTCATTTGCAACAAGCCGACCCCAAACACCCAGTGCCTTAACGTAATGAGACGTTTAAATGAAAGCTCTAAACCGATTGTGAACATTAAAAAAATAACGCCCAACTCGGCTAAAGAAGCAACTGATTCTTGGCGCGGAAATGTAAACCAAGCCATCACAGGCCAGTCTTGCGATAAGCGACCCGCGCCAAAGGGACCCACTAGCACGCCAGCGGCTAAAAAACCTAGCACTTGATTGATGCGCCACTTACCTAAAAGCGGTATTAAAACACCCGCTAAAACGAGAAATAAAACAATTTCTCTGAAGTAAGGAAGCGCTTGATGTGTGCTTGTCATTTACACACCACAGCCGATATTATTCGTTGGGTTTGAATGGGAAACCAGTGAAGATATTTCGTGTTTGATCTTGCATTTTGTCTTGCATTTGCACAAACAAACTTTTACTCTGATCAACATAATTATTCATGACATTTTGCAACATGGGTGATTGCAAACTCATAAATTGTGCCCATGCCTCAGGACCAAATTGATTGCTATAAGGTTGAGAAGATTGCTCAGTCATACGATCTTGAATTTCTTTAAAGGCATCAATATTTTTTTCAAGATATGAACCCATGATGCCTTGCATGGAACCGCCATAAAAACGAATGATTTGCGACAACATCGTAGAAGAAAACATGGGCACGCCACCGCTTTCTTCCTCTAAGATAATTTGCAACAGTATGCTGCGGGTGAGGTCTTCACCCGATTTGGCGTCAACCGCTTTAAAAGGCTGGTTATTGACCACTAATTTTTTAACATCAGCTAACGTAATATACGCGCTGGTTTTGGTATCGTACAACCGACGATTAGGGTATTTTTTTATTAACCGTTCTGTTGCATCAACCGCAGCATCTGTCATCTGATTTCCTAGGTTTATATTTTTAAACTTGCAAGTTCCCCCGAACTTGGCTATCAACCCATATGCAGGCCGCCATTTAATGAAAAGTCTGCGCCTGTTGAAAAACCCGCATCTTCTGACGCTATCCAGGCAACAATTGATGCAATTTCAGACGGTTCACCTAAACGTTTAACCGGAATGGTGGCAATGATTTTTTCAAGTACATCTGGGCGAATAGCGCGAACCATATCTGTACCAATATAACCAGGAGAAACAGTGTTCACAGTAATACCCTTACTGGCTACCTCTTGAGCCAACGACATTGAAAAACCATGAATAGCCGCTTTTGCTGTGGCGTAATTGGACTGACCAAATTGACCTTTTTGACCATTCACTGAGCTGATGTTGATGATTCGACCCCAGCCGCGTTCGACCATACCGTCTAGCACTTGTTTGGTCACGTTAAACATACTGTTGAGGTTTGTATCCATCACTGCGCGCCAGTCGTCTAACGTCATTTTACGGAACATACCATCACGTGTAATACCTGCATTATTGACTAAAACTTCGACTTGCCCATGCTCACTTACAACATTTTTAAAGGCTTCAACGGTTGATTCCCAGTCGCTTACATTACCCACAGAAGCATAAAACTTATAGCCTAGTGCTGTTTGCTGATCAAGCCATTGTTTAAAATCGCGGCTTGGTCCGCAACCGGCAATGACGGTCATGCCCTCTTTAGCTAAACGCTGACATATTGCGGTGCCAATTCCACCCATACCACCGGTTACGTATGCGACTCGATTTGCCATGTTTTAGATCTCCTTTAGTTGTTATCACACGTATTTTTTTACGTTTAGTGAGCGTTATTCATAATAATGGTTTTGATTACTTAGTGCTGTGAAAACTAATAGCTGTGACTGCTAAGTTCTGTGACCGCTAAATACTGTGACTGCTAAATACTGTGACTGCTAGGTAATGTGAATGCTATTTACTCTAACATCTGGGTGCTAAAAAGATAATTGCTTAGAAAGTAAATGCAAGATTGTTTCCTATTCCGCGCGCACTTTTACGTATGTACCTGGGGCGGCTGTAATAGGTTTATATTCTTTGTTACCAAAAGTAGCTGATGCCTTAACTTTATGCCCACCAAAATCAGCCAGCCAAGCGGTGTAATCAGGCCACCAACTGCCTTGAACTTCTGTTGCAGAACCGAACCATTCTTCAGCAGATAGGGCTTTTGCACCTGCTGCCTTGGTGCCAGCAACCCAATAATTACGGCGATTTTTTTCTGGCGGGTTAATCACCCCGGCGATATGACCTGATGCACCCAAAACAAAACGGTTTTCACCTTTCAATAAGTGACTTGACTTGTAACCAGATCGCCAAGGCACGATATGGTCATCTCGTGAGGCGTATAAATAAGTGGGTGTTTTAATTGCTCCCAAATCAATTTTTTGACCTAAACAGGTCAGCGCTTTCGGTTCACGTAGTTTATTTTCTAGGTACATGTTACGAAAATACCAAGTGAAGAACGGGCCTGGTAAATTCGTGCCGTCACCATTCCAGTAAAGCAAGTCAAATGAAACGGGTGTTTCACCTTTAAGATAATTTGAAACGACGTAATTCCACACCAACTCATTTGGCCGTAAAAACGAAAAAGTATTGCTCAATTCGCGGGCTGCCATCAGACCGCCTTCACCAATCTGATGCTCTCTTCGCGCTGCACTGGCTTCGTCAACAAACACGCCTAAAACACCCACATCATCAAAATCAAGCATAGTAGTCAATAAGGTGACTGAAGCAGCTGGGTGCGACTTACGCGCCGCTGCAACCGCTAAGGCGCTAGCTAACATGGTGCCGCCCACACAAAAGCCCAGTGTATTGATTTTGCTTTGACCACTGATCTCAGACACGACACTGATGGCTTTCAAAATGCCCTCTGATAAGTAATCGTCCCACGTGGCTTTTTGAATACCATCTTTGTCGTTTTCAAGGGGGTTGCGCCAAGCCGTAATGAAAACGGTATGACCTTGCCCAACCATGTAACGAACAAAAGAATTATCGGGCTGCAGATCAAGAATATAAAATTTGTTAATACAAGGTGGCACCATGAGTAATGGGCGCTGAAAAACAGTAGCCGTTTGGGGCGTATATTGAATGAGTTCAAAAAACTTATTTTTAAAAACAACTTGACCTGCTGTGTTGGCTAAGTTTTCACCCACTTCAAACTGACTTTCATCAGTGTGGCTGATGCGGCCTTTTTTCAGATCAGCCATAAAATTGGCCATACCCGCGCGAATGGTTTCGCCACCTGAATCAATGAGCGCTTTTTGCGCTTCGGGGTTTGTAGCCAAGTAGTTGGCTGGCGACATGGCATCAACCCACTGCATGACAGAAAATTTTAATTTATCTTTGACTGCGGGGGGGGCTTGCACCACATCAGCCATTTTTTGCATGGCTTGGCCAGACAATAAATACAAATGCGCCATCATTAAGTGCATGGGGCTCGCGCCCCAAGCTTCAGCTTTAAAGCGTCGGTCTTTTACCGGTTTTAAATGGCCATTAACTGCTGATTGCGACAGCTTTTGCCATTCAGCCATAAACTCATTTTGAATAACGGCAGCAACGTCTTTACTTAAGCCCAACGGTTGGACAAAAGGCGCTGGTTTTGATGTACTCAAGATATCTACCTTATCAAGCAATTTTTACACTTTAACGCCATGGCAAATCGTGCGCTGTCTGCAAATGATTGTCAATGGTGAAAACCATTAGGCCTCGTTTAACCAAGCAACTGTTGCCATACGACCGGTTTTACCGTCACGTCGATACGAAAAAAAATGCTGTGCTTCGCCCACTGTACAACGTTGACTTTGATAAATTGATTGTGCACCCATCAAAGACAACCGATGCGCGGCAAGGCCTGCTAGATCAGCAAACCATTTGTTAGGTTGGTTGAGGTCTGGTGTAAAAAAAACGAGGTATTCGGCATGTTGTGATGCAAAAGTATCATAGACCTCTTGACCTACTTGAAAAGCCTGCGCCCCAATACCTGGACCGACCCACGCAGACCAGTTTTGCATATCTGGGCTGGCCTTTTGCAGAGCGAGCAAAGTAGCTTCAAGCACGCCCAAAGCCAAACCCCGCCAACCTGCGTGTGCCACCCCTAAAACAGTACCCTCTTGGTTGACCATCACGATAGGTAAACAATCGGCCGTCAAAATAGCGATAGGACGGTTAACGATCGTGGTGACCGCGGCATCGGCGGTGGGAACAGATTGTTGCGCATTCAACTGAAAAATTTGGTTCGCATCAAACACGGAGGTGCCATGCACCTGATTTAACCAAACGGGTGGCATGGGTAGAGATGCATTCAATATCGCTCGATTTGCCAACACATTTTGCGGGTCGTCGCCCACATGCAACCCGAGATTCAGTGATTGATAAGGTGCGGGGCTGATACCCCCCTGACGGGTCGTGCAAAAACCTGTCACCCGCTCACTTAAGCCACTGATTGGTATGGTTAAATTTTCAGGTGTCGGCATCAGTCTTAGGCAGAAAGAGTATTCCAGATGGTGGCGTCAACAATGGCTTGCATATCGGCTGGTAAGGGTGAATCAAAACTCACACGCATATTCGTTTGTGGGTCGTCAAAAGCTAAAGATTGGGCATGTAACATTTGCCGCTTAATAGCCCCCGCTAGACGCCCACCGTATAAGGTGTCGCCTAATAAGGGGTGACCTAGGCAGGTCAAGTGTGCCCGAATTTGATGAGTACGCCCCGTTTCAAGGCGACAAACAAGCTCTGAAACACCTAGGGTTTCATATTGACCTTCACGTATGCAGCGGTAGTGCGTGATGGCTTCTTTAGGCGCACTGGGGTTTTCTGTGGTCATTCGAACGGGCACTTTCTGGTCACGCCCTATTGCACGATCAATCGTGCCTTGAGGTAAGGTGCGACCGTGAACTAAAGCTTTATAGGTTCGGCTCACACTTCGCACCTGCATTTGCCTCACCAAGTGGGTTTGGGCAATTTCAGTGCGGGCAACGACCATAAGACCCGAAGTATCTTTATCAAGCCGGTGCACAATACCTGCGCGAGGCACGCTAGCAAGCTCTGGGTAGCGAAACAACAACCCATTTAGTAACGTACCACCCCAATTACCTGAACCCGGGTGCGTGACCAACCCGACAGGCTTATGCACCACCAGCCAATTCGGTGTCTCACCCACCACATCGAATGCCACATCTTCAGGGTTATAAGCCAGATCTTCGGGGGCAGGCTGTGCCCAAACTGAAATTAAATCACCCCATTTTGTAGTTTGACGCGGTTTAGCAGGCAAATGATTTACCTGAACATAGCCCGATTCAAGCCAGTTTTGTATGCGGCCGCGTGAGTGCTCGGGCATCAGCGTGGCTAAAACCTTGTCTATACGCACCCCAGCAAGGGATTCTGGGACGACAAAACGGGCTGCTTCGTCATCATTGGGTACTTCTTTTTCTGAAACCACGTTAGTTACGCTTTGAGAACTTATAATAAGTATAAATGCTAACACCAAGGGATCATGCGTGATTTTCTCTTATCTAAATAGTTTGACCAAATCTATGTTTTCAATTCGCTTACGTTCATCTTTATTCTCTGTCATTGTTTTTTCTTTTTTATTGTTGGCAATCAGTGGTTGCGCATCTAAAAATCAAGACATTGACCCTACTGCAAACTGGTCTGTTGAAAAGCTCTTTCAAGACGGGTCAAGTGAAATGGCCGATGGCAATTACAAAGATGCAGCCGATCGGTTTATTTCCGTTGAGGCGCGATTTCCGTTTGGGCCTTTTGCACAGCAATCTCTGATTAATTTGGCTTATGTGCAATGGAAGCAAAACGAAGCTGAACAAGCGCTTGCCACCATTGCCCGTTTCGAGCAGCAATACCCTAACCACCCGGGCACTGACTACATGCTCTATTTGAAGGGGCTTATTTTGTTCACGCCCCCCAGTGCGGTCTTTTCTCGTTTTACACAACAAGACCCTTCAGAGCGCGACCCCCAAGCCTTGCGTAGGTCATACGACGCATTTAATAATTTAATTACACGTTTCCCTGAAAGTCGCTATTCACCCGATGCGCGTAAACGCATGAATTGGTTGGTCAATATTATGGCTGATCACCAAGTGCATTTAGCCCGTTTTTACTATGATCGGCAAGCCTATGTTGCCGCAATAAACCGTGCTCAAAACGTCATTACCGAGTTTGAAGGGGTGCCTGCCTCTGAAACAGCGCTCTACATTATGATGATTTCTTATCAAAAGCTGGGCCTAACTGAGCTCAGTCAAGATTCAGAGCGTGTTTTGCTTAAAAACTTTCCTGACACCACGTTAATCGCTAATGGGTTTCCCGACAAATACAGCAAATGGAACCCGATGCGCTTACTTTAAATCGTTAGCGCTTTGACGTTTTATAGTTAAAAAGTTAACGGCATCATCAAGCACCCGCGTGCGCTTAAAGGGTGGCAAACCTTGCCATAATAAGCGACCGTAGGGCTTTTCGACCAAGCGGGTGTCACCCACCATCAACACACCCCAATCTTGTTCACTGCGTATTAAACGCCCCGCGCCTTGCTTCAAGGTAATAGCCGCCTCGGGCAACTGAAAAGACATAAATGGGTTGCCCCCTTCTTGACGACACACTTTAAGACGCGCTTCTAAGACAGGGTCGTCTGGCGGAGCGAAGGGCAACTTATCAATTGCAACCGTTGTGAGTTGACTACCCACCACGTCAATGCCTTCCCAAAAACTTGCGCTACCTACCAATACCGCATGAGGGGTGTCGCGAAATTTTTCAAGTAAAAAACGTCGGGTTTGTGTGCCTTGTCGCAAAATAGGCCATTCAATTTGATGGACCTCATACAGATCAGCTAATAATTGGGCAACACGTTCAACCGCTCTAAGCGTCGTGCACAATACCAGGGTTGCGCCCTCGCCCGCTTGAATAAGCGGGAACAGCGCATCAACAAACCGATTTAAAAAGTCAGGCGCCTGAGGCAATGGCAACCCCATGGGCACATAAAGCAATGCCTGCTCTGGGTAACTAAAAGGCGAATCGTAACGAACAGTTTGGGCTTTTTCTAAGCCTAGGCGAGACGTAAAATGACTAAAGTCGCCTTTAACAGTCAAGGTGGCAGACAAGAATATACGTGCTTGGGCAACTTCTGTTTCTTTGGTAAAAAGCTCGGCTACTGAAAGTGGTGCACTGTGCAAACGCAAATGATGCAAACCCAACTCAAGCCAATGCACCACTGTCGCTAAGGCTGACGATTGGCCCCACTGCGACAAACGTGTTTGCACGGTATCAAGCGAACGCAGTGCCGCTGCTAAATCAGGGTGACGTTCTTGTTGGCTGAGCAAAGCAGTGCGCGCTTTTGACAAGGCTTCATCTAATTCCCCACGCGCTTGCTCAAACGCGACCGGGTCGGGTATGGCTTCAGACGTCGCGCGTTTTGCGGGCAGTTGTTCGAGGGCGGCACAAGAAAGTCGTAATACTTTTGTAGCGTTGTCAATTGATTGCGACAAAACAGACCACGGGGCAGCTTCGCGAGCTTGTGCCAAGCCGGTTACTTCGATGAGGCGAGCGAGCTCAACGATTTGATGCGTTGATATCTGTTTTCCTAAAAAACGCGTAGCGGTCTCGGGTAACTGATGGGCTTCGTCAAAAATAATAATGTCGGCTTGCGGTAACAAGTCAGTAATGCCCTCTTCTTTTAAAGCCATATCGGCCATGAACAAAGCATGATTTATCACAACAACATCTGCCTCTTGGGCAAGACGACGCGCTTTATAAACAAAACATTCTTTAACATGTGGGCACTCTTGGCCCAAGCAGTTTTCGCGGGTGGCTGTTACACGTGACCAAATGTCGGCATCTTCAGGTACGGTTTGCAGCTCAGCACGGTCGCCTGTTTTAGAGCGCTGAGCGAACTGAGCGATTTGACGTAACTGATAAGCTTCGCCACGCGCTTTTAAACCTTGCGGGTCGTCTTGCAAGCGTTCAAGATAGTAGTGACAAACGTAGTTGCTACGGCCTTTTAAAAGGGCTGTGACAACCGGTACATTAAGTGAAGCCCTGACTTGTGGGAAGTCTTTACTGTAGAGCTGATCTTGTAAGGTTCGGGTGCCGGTTGAAATAAGTACCTTGCCGCCTGCCATCATGGCTGGCACCAAATAAGCCCACGTTTTACCAATACCTGTACCCGCTTCAGCAATGAGGGTGCCACGATTTTCAATGGTGCGCGCAATATCGTGGGCTAAAGCGCGCTGCGCGTCACGCATGCGGTAGCGGTCTGACTGCTTAGCCAGTGGGCCTTCAGAGGCAAAGATATCGTCTAAATCAGTTCCGAACATACTTTCATAATCTTATTGTGTATTGCATGATAACCCCGCGCAGTGATCAATAGCATCTAGCGATGGTCAATTGCATCTTATGGCACAATCGCCCAAGCTTTTACATTAACGCTGTGAGATACAAAACGAATGACTTCAATTTTATTAAGCCCTGATTTTTCGAACCCAACCACAATTCGTGCTCGCATTGTGACGCAACTAGCCACCGAACTCAATGTCGCACGCCAACAGATTGAAGCGACGATGGGTCTGCTTGATGAAGGGGCTACCGTGCCATTTATTGCACGGTATCGCAAAGAAACCACAGGTGGGCTTGACGACACAGTGCTACGTAATCTTGAAACACGCTTAGATTATTTATCAAGCTTTGAAGAACGACGAACAGCTATTATTATTTCAATCGAACAACTCGGTCACATGACCGACACCTTAGCCAACTCGTTGCGCGAGGCAGACAGTAAACAACGCCTAGAAGACCTTTACGCCCCCTACAAACCCAAGCGTCGGACGCGCGCGCAAATTGCCCGTGAAGCGGGTTTAGAGCCCTTGGCTGACGCCATCATTCTTGACCTCAAGGTCGAACCTGAAGCGCTAGCAGCTCAATACTTAAATACCGAAGCGAACATTCTTGATGCCAAGACAGCGCTAGAGGGTGCGCGCGATATTTTGGCCGAACGCTTTGCTGAAATGGCTGATGTAGTGGCTGATTTGCGTCAATTTGTTTGGCAACATGGCTTCTTACATGCGCGAGTGGTTGAGGGTAAAGAAGCTGAAGGGGCTAATTTTCGTGATTGGTTTAATTTTTCTGAACCCCTACGTAAAGTGCCTTCGCACCGTATGCTAGCAATGCTGCGTGGCCGTCAACAAAACGTGCTTGATTTGCGCATTGGTTTGTCCGCCGAGGAAGATGCGCTCATTCCGCACCCGTGCGTAGAACGTTTAGCCCTGCGGCTGAGCATACCCAGCGACGCATTTACCCCGCAAGCAAGCGCCAGATCGCGTTGGTTGGGTGACGTGTCACGCTGGACATGGCGCGTCAAAATGCTGACGGCTTTTGAAACTGAATTCATTTCTAATTTACGAGAATCAGCTGAAACTGAAGCCATACGGGTTTTTGGTGCAAACTTAAAAGATCTGCTTTTAGCGGCACCAGCAGGCCCTAAAGCCGTATTGGGGCTTGATCCCGGCATTCGCACAGGCGTAAAGCTTGCGGCAATTGACGTAACCGGCAAAGTGCTTGAAACCGCCACGATTTACCCATTTGAACCACGCAAAGACGTTAATGGTAGTTTGAGCACTTTAGCGCGCATGGCACGTGCCCACAACATTGAATTGGTTGCTATTGGTAACGGCACCGCATCGCGCGAGACTGAAAAACTGGTTGCGCATTTAAGCACCACAAACCCTGATTTAAAACTGACTCGCATCGTGGTCTCTGAGGCGGGGGCATCTATTTATTCAGCCTCTGAACTGGCAGCTAAAGAGTTTCCTAATCTTGACGTGACGTTACGCGGTGCGGTGTCAATTGCTCGCCGCTTACAAGACCCCTTAGCTGAGCTGGTCAAAATTGAACCTAAGGCAATTGGCGTGGGTCAGTATCAGCATGACGTGAATCAACGTCAATTGATGGGTGCACTAGACACGATCGTTGAAGATTGTGTGAATGCCGTGGGGGTTGATGTGAACACCGCATCAGCCGCCCTACTGATGCACGTTTCAGGCTTAAACAGTTCCTTAGCGCAAAACATTGTGTCGCACCGTGAAAATAAAGGTGCGTTTAAAAACCGTAAGGCGCTGCTTGAAGTCGCGCGCTTTGGCGACAAAGCGTTTGAACAGGCCGCTGGGTTTTTAAAAGTAATTGGGGGTGACAACCCACTTGACGCCTCGGCTGTTCACCCGGAAGCGTACTCGGTTGTGAAGAAAATTTTAGGGCATTTAAAACTAGATATTAAGCAAACCATTGGTAACAAAAGTCATTTTCAATCATTAAGCCCGTCTTTATTTACTGATGATAAATTTGGCATACCCACAGTTCAAGATATTTTCTCTGAACTTGAAAAACCGGGTCGCGACCCTCGCCCCGCATTCGAAACCGCACGTTTTGAAGAAGGCATAGAAAGCCTAAACGACCTTAAAGTGGGTATGACTTTAGAAGGAGTGGTAACCAACGTCGCCAACTTTGGTGCGTTTGTTGATATTGGTGTGCACCAAGATGGTTTAGTACATATATCAGCACTATCTACTCAATTCGTTCAAGACCCACGTGATGTCGTGCGGGTCGGTCAAACTGTAAAAGTTAAAGTAATGGAAGTCGATGCCGCCCGCAAACGAATTGCTTTAACAATGCGACTTGATGACGACACACTGAGTAGTCGTGGGTCACAAGCCAGTAGCCCAGAACGTCATGACGCTAAAGCGGGGCAACGGTCAAACAAAAACCCAAGCACACAGGGAAAATCAGGCGCTAAAGGCACCGCTCAACCCGAAGCAGAAAGCGCCATGGCTAGGGCTTTCAGTCAGCTTAAACGGTGATTTGATAGGTGTGCGGCAGATCATGCACCACACCTGAACTGAGCACGATTGCGACGACATTCTGTTAAAAATCACCCTGAAAAAAACACGGGGGCTGTGCGTTAGCTGCCTAACTGGCTAATCGTCATTATCGCCGTTTGGGTTTTATGCAAGACCTCATCGCGCTGTGTGGTGGTGTCAAACACGACACTTTTGCCGATCTGTTGCTTATCAACACGCACCACAAACTGATGGTCTGATTCAACTTCAACCGTTACCACTTGTGCACCTTGTTGTAGGGTACGCATGACAACACCCGCCTGCTTGGGGTCTGTGTGCGGTAATGATGCGAACAGTTCGGCACCGTCTTGATCAAGCAACCGAAACCTAAACTGTTGGTCGGTATCTCGGTAACTCACGAAACGAGGGGTTTTCTGTTTTATTGAGACGGCTTTTTTCTGTGTTGGTAACTCAGATTTAAATGATCTTAGCCCCACCGCATCGCGTAACTCAGCCATAAATGGTGCAGCACGCTCACGCGCGCGTAACGCACCCTTAATGAGAATGTCTTCAAGATCGTCGGGGTGTGCCATTAAGTCTGCATAGCGACCGCGCATTGGGGCTAAAACTGTTTCTAGTTGGGTGCAGAGGGCTTTTTTAGCGTCACCCCAACCCATGCCCTGAGTAAGCGCCTGTTTGTAGCTTTGAACGTCACGGGGTGTAGCAAAGGCACGAAATATAGGTAATAAGTTTGAATTGTCAGCGTCTTTTGGTTCGCCAGGGCCTTTTGAATCGGTCACAATTTTAGCGACAGCCGTTCGAAGGGCTTTTTCACCACCTTCAAACAACGGTACAGTATTGTTATAACTCTTTGACATTTTGCGCCCATCAAGGCCCGGCAAAATAGCCATATCATCTTGAATCATCGCTTCTGGCAATACAAATAGCTCGCGACCTGCACCAAACAAATGATTAAAACGTTGGGCAATATCACGGGTCATTTCGATATGCTGTAATTGATCGCGACCCACTGGCACCTTATGGGCATTGAACATCAAAATATCAGCAGCCATTAAGACGGGGTATGAAAACAAACCCATTGTGATGCCATCATCGTCTTCAATCTGTTTTTCGCGATTCAAATCAACCGACGCTTTGTTCGCATGGGCTCGGTTCATTAAACCCTTACCTGTTACGCAAGTTAGCAACCAGCTTAATTCTGGAATTTCAGGAATGTCAGACTGGCGGTAGAAAAAAACATGATTTGGGTCTAGCCCGGCAGCCAGCCAAGTGGCTGCAATCTCAATGCGCGAGCGCGCAATACGATTGGGGTCTTCACACTTAATCAGGGCATGATAGTCTGCCAAAAAGAAAAATGCTTCTGTGTTAGGTGCCAAGCTAGCTTGAACCGCTGGACGAATGGCCCCAACGTAGTTACCTAAGTGTGGCGTACCTGAAGTGGTAATACCTGTTAATACGCACGTTTTCATTAATCAGCCTACTGAAAAATCTTGCTAGATGTTAGTTCATTGCTATGGTGCAAAACTTGCCCCAAATTGCTGTTGCATCAAAGCGTAACAGTTTTACGTCGTTCGCGATCAAGGTAAGTTTTAGTTTGCATTTCTTCAATACGCGAAACGGTACGGTGAAACTCGTTTGACAAAGGGCCAACAGTATAAAGTGCGTCAGGCTCACATTCAGCTGACATCACCATTTTAACGTTATGGTCATACAACACGTCTATTAACCAAGTAAAACGGCGCGCTTCAGACTCTTGACGTGGGCCCATGCAGGGCACATCTGATAAAACAATGGTTTGAAAGCGGTTGGCCAGTTCTAGGTAATCGTTTTGTGATCGCGGCCCACCACATAGGGTCGCAAAATCAAACCAAACAACCGTACCTGATCTAGCTATCGCTTTAATTTCTCGGTGCTCAATATTTAATATGGGGTCAAGTGGCTGTGTATCAGAGAGCGTTTCAAATGCATGCTTAAGCGCCGCATCGGCTACAGCATCATTTGGGTAGTGATACGCTTTGACTTTGTCAAGAGCAAGGCGCCGATAGTCTATGCCGCTATCAACATTGAGAATATCCATTTTATTTTCAACTAATTCAATCGCAGGTAATAAGCGATCTCTGTTTAAGCCATCTGGATAAAGTGCACAGGGCTCATAATTAGATGTCATCACAAATTCAGTGCCATTTTTAAATAAACCGGTTAAAAGTTTATATAAAATCATGGCGTCGGCTACGTCAGACACATGAAACTCGTCAAAACATATTAGACGGTAACGACGAGAAATACGTTTAGCGACCTCATCGAGCGGGTTTTCTGTGCCTTTTACATCATTAAGCTCGCGATGAACGCTGCGCATAAATTCATGAAAGTGAACCCGCGTTTTTCGTTTGAGTGGAACCGTATTGTAAAAAGCATCCATTAGAAAACTTTTGCCGCGCCCCACACCACCCCACAAGTAAACCCCCCGGGGAATAGGTGGATGATTCAACAATCGCTTTACTGCATTGGTTCGATAACTTAAATAAACAGACCAGTCATCATAATAAGTTTGTAACCGCTCGGCTGCGTTGCGCTGCGCTGAGTCGGGTTTGAAACCACGCTCTTTTAATGACTGTTCGTAATATTCAATAACGTTCATAAGTAAAAATAAAACACCGGCTTTTTATAACCGGTGCTTATTAGATCAGCGTTTAGAGAAAATATCACCACTAAATGCTTAGTTAAAAGTTAAGCGCACGTTTATCGACTGCTAACGCGGCTTCTTTTAAAGACTCAGATAATGTTGGGTGGGCATGACAAATACGCGCTATATCTTCTGAGGCCCCACGGAATTCCATGATGGTGACGGCTTCTGCGATGAGCTCTGAAGCCATAGGGCCAATAATATGAACACCCAATACTTCGTCAGTTTTTTCATCGGCTATGACCTTGACAAAACCAGTGGTATCACCAAGAGCCCGTGCACGGCCGTTTGCCAAGAACGGGAATGAACCCGTTCGAATGGCTCGGCCTTCAGCTTTGAGTTCTTCCTCATTTTTACCAACCCATGCAATTTCTGGTGAAGTATAAATAACCCAAGGTACGGTATTAAAATTAACGTGACCATGTTGCCCTGCTATGCGTTCTGCAACGGCAACGCCCTCTTCTTCAGCTTTATGCGCCAACATAGGGCCGCGAACGACGTCACCTACTGCCCAAATATTTTTTAAGTTGGTACGGCAATCACCATCAACTTCAACAAAGCCACGCGCATCAAGCTTAAGGCCAATAGCTTCTGCGTTCAAGCCAGCGGTGTAAGGCACGCGACCAATTGATACGATCAGCTTGTCAACAACCAGTTTTTGTTCAGTGCCATCAGCCGCCATATAGGGCACTGTAATGTATTTCGCTGTTTTGGTGATGTCACCAATTTTGACGCCAAGTTGAATGTTTAAACCTTGTTTAGTAAATATTTTCAAGGCTTCTTTAGCAAGTTGCTTGTCAAGGGCAGCTAAAAATTCAGGCATGGCTTCAAGAACTGTGACTTCAGCACCTAAACGACGCCACACGCTACCCATCTCTAAACCAATAACACCAGCGCCAATAACACCCAGTTTTTTGGGAACCGCTTCAATATTTAAGGCGCCATCATTTGACAGCACTTGCTTTTCGTCAAAGGGTAAAGCGGCTAGCTCACGTGCAGCCGAGCCTGTCGCGACAACAATATGGCGACCGATTAAGTCGACCGGCGCTTTGCCTTCTACCTTAACGAGCCAACCACCGTCGGCCTGGCCCGCGAAAGTACCAACGCCATGAAAAAACTGCACTTTGTTCTTTTTAAATAAATACAGAATGCCATCGTTATTTTGTTTAACCACTTCATTTTTACGACCCAACATACGATCAAGCTTGACTGAAAGGCCTTTAATTTCAATGCCGTGATCAATAAAATGGTGTTGTGCTTGTTCAACGTGCTCTGATGATTGCAGCAAGGCTTTTGAAGGAATGCACCCCACGTTCGTGCAGGTGCCACCCAAAGCGGGGCCACCTTTGTCATTTTGCCAGGCATCAATACATGCAACCGACATACCAAGTTGAGCTGCACGAATCGCAGCAATATAACCACCAGGGCCAGCCCCAATGACAATGACATCAAATTGTTGAGTAGACATTAAGCTTTCCGAATTAAATTTCTAATAACAAGCGTTGTGGGTCTTCAAGGGCTTCTTTCATTGCCACTAAGCCCAGCACCGCTTCACGACCATCAATGATGCGATGATCGTATGACATAGCAAGATAGTTCATAGGTCGAATCACAACCTGACCATTTTCAACAACAGCACGGTCTTTGGTCGCGTGAACCCCTAAAATTGCAGCCTGCGGTGGGTTAATAATGGGGGTCGACAACATGGAACCAAATACCCCGCCATTTGAAATCGAGAAGGTACCACCCGTCATTTCTTCAATGCCAAGCTTACCCTCACCAGCCCGCTTACCAAAATCAGCGATTGTTTTTTCAACTTCTGCAAGCGTGAGTTGATCAGCATTGCGTAAAATCGGCACCACTAAACCACGTGGGCTGCCCACAGCAATACCAATGTCGAAGTAACCATGGTAAATGATATCTTTACCATCAACCGATGCATTCAGAACAGGGTAACGTTTTAAGGCTGCAACCGCGGCTTTAACAAAAAATGACATGAAACCCAGCTTGACGCCATGTTCTTTTTCAAACTTGTCTTTATAACGGTTGCGCAGATCAATAATGCCTTGCATATTGACTTCGTTAAACGTGGTCAAAATTGCATTTTCTTGTTGCGATTGCAATAAGCGCTCTGCAACCCGTGATCGCAAACGACTCATGGGTACACGTTGCTCAACACGACCGTCAAGTGACTGGCCTAATGAGGGCAGTGAAGGTTTAGGCGAACCGGTGGCCGCTGGGGCAACAGTTGCGTTTTGAGTGGCTAAAGGCGCTGGTTGGGCTGAGATGGCATCGGCCTTGGTGACACGACCACCACGCCCTGACCCTTCGATAACGCTTGATACCATGCCCTTATCTGCCAAAATTTTGGCAGCGGCTGGCGATGCAATGCCTGCGCTGGCTGTAGATGTTGGCGCCGGCGCGGCAACCGAAACTGTCGCAGCGGGCGTTGTAGCGGGTGTTGCGGTGGCTGGCTCGGTTGCTGCTGCAACGGGCGCAGCCGCCGCCGCTGCTCTACCTTCTGAGTCAATACGGGCGATCACCTCGCCCGACGTCACCAAGCTTGCATCACCTTTGACGATTTCAGTCAAAACTCCAGACGCTGGTGCAGGCACCTCAAGCACCACCTTGTCAGTTTCAATTTCAATCAAAATCTCATCAGCTTGCACCATACTACCGGGTTGTTTCTTCCAGGTGAGTAAGGTTGCCTCTGAAACAGATTCAGAAAGTTGGGGAACGACAACATCGGTAATGGCCATTATTAATTCCGTCTTATTAAAAAGGTTTAAGTGCGGTTAATCTCAGTGTTACTTGGTCAGCGCATAAGTGCGGAACCGACCGAAAGCTTGTTCGATAATTGCTTTCTGTTGCTCAATATGCTTTGACATGTAACCCGCAGCGGGCGATGGCGATGCCACACGACCTGAATAAGCTAACTTTTGACCTTTTTCTAAGTTGTCAAATAAGTGATGTTGAACGTAGTACCAAGGGCCTTGATTTTGGGGCTCGTCTTGCACCCATACCACTTCAGTCGCTTTAGAGTAGCGACGCAATTCAGTGTCAAAGGTTTTATGTGCAAATGGGTACAACTGCTCTATACGGACAATAGCGATGTGATCAGCCTCACGTTCTTTACGCGCATGAACCAATTCGTAATAGATTTTGCCAGAGCACACTAAAACCCGCTTTACTTTATCGGCATTAATGGTTTTATCAACCTCGCCAATAACAGGTTTAAATCGACCACTAGATAAGTCAGACAATGGCGACGCAGCATCTTTATTACGCAGCAACGATTTGGGGGTAAAAATCACCAAAGGCTTGCGGAACTGACGAATCATTTGACGACGCAGCAGGTGAAATATTTGTGCACCTGATGTGGGTTGTGCCACTTGAATATTATTGTCTGCACACAGTTGTAAGAAACGTTCAATACGGGCTGACGAGTGCTCGGGGCCTTGACCTTCGTAACCATGTGGCAACATCAAGGTTAAACCTGACTGACGGCCCCACTTAGCCTCACCCGACACAATAAATTGATCAATCACAACTTGGGCGCCATTAACGAAATCGCCAAACTGAGCTTCCCAAATGGTTAAAGTGTTGGGGTCTGCGCATGAATAACCATACTCAAAAGCCAACACAGCTTCTTCTGACAGAACCGAATCGATGATGACAAACGGTGCCTGACCGTCGGCTACATTTTGCAAGGGTATATACGTGCCATCGTCCCACCGCTCACGATTTTGATCGTGTAATACGGCATGGCGATGGGTGAAGGTACCCCGGCCTGAGTCTTGACCCGTTATACGAAGCGAATAACCTGAACCCACCAATGTTGCAAAAGCCAAATGCTCGCCCATACCCCAATCTATGTTGAGATCACCGAGCGCCATATTTCGGCGGTCATTTAACATTTTAGTAACAAGGGGGTGAGGCGTAAACGCTTCAGGTACGGTTGTAATGCGATCACCAATACGCTTGAGCTCTGACAAAGGCACCGCCGTATCGGCCTGATCAGTCCATTTAGCTGCGAGGTACGGGCTCCAGTCGATGGCGTACTTACTTTTATAGTCAGTTAAAACAGGCTCAATTGTGCGTCGACCATCTTCCATGTATTGGCGATAATCTTTGACCATTTGATCAGATTCATCTTCTGATAAAACACCTTGTGTGGCTAATTTTTGGGCGTATAGCGCACGTGTGCCAGGGTGCTGAGCAATACGCTTGTACATTAAAGGTTGCGTCATTGATGGCGTGTCTTGCTCGTTGTGACCGAGTTTACGGAAACACACGATATCAACCACCACATCACGCCCAAACTGCATACGAAAATCAAGCGCTAAACCACACGCAAAAACAACTGCTTCAGGGTCGTCACCGTTAACGTGAAGCACGGGCGCTTCGATCATTTTGGCGACGTCGGTGCAATAAATTGTTGAACGGGTATCGCGTGGATCTGACGTGGTGAAACCGATTTGGTTGTTAATAACGATATGGAAAGTGCCACCCGTACCGTAGCCACGCGTCTGGGCTAAGTTTAAGGTTTCCATTACAACGCCTTGGCCAGCAAACGCTGCATCGCCATGCACTAATATAGGTAATACTTGCTTACCCTTAACGTCGCCACGACGCTCTTGACGGGCACGCACACTACCTTCAACAACTGGGTTCACAATTTCTAGATGTGATGGGTTAAAGGCCAACGACAAATGAATCGGGCCACCCCGTGTTGACAAATCGCTTGAAAAACCATTGTGATATTTCACATCACCGTCTTTGAGGGTGTCGCTATGTTTGCCTTCAAACTCGGCAAATAAGTCGCCCGGCATTTTGCCCATAATATTGACAAGTACGTTTAAACGACCACGATGCGCCATACCGACAACAATTTCTTGAATGCCAACGTCACCTGAGTGATTAACGACTTCGTCCATCGCGGCAATAAAACTTTCGCCGCCTTCTAAAGAAAAACGTTTTTGACCCACATACTTCGTATGCAAAAACCGCTCAAGACCCTCGGCTTCAGTCAGCTGCTGCATGATATGGCGCTTGCGATCATTTGTGACGGCTGGTGCGCTGAGCGTTGACTCAAGACGCTGTTGAACCCAGCGCTTAATAACCGGGTCTGAAATATGCATGAACTCAGCACCGACTGACCGACAGTATGTGTCTTTTAGGGCTTTGAGTATCTGACGCAACGTCATGGTACTGTCAGTTGTAAAGTAGGTATTGTTGGCTGCTACAACCTGATCAAGATCAACTTCGGTCAAGCCATAAAAGCTGGGCTCAAGTTCAGGAATGTCTGGGCGGTCAATGTGTTTAAGCGGGTCAAGATCAGACCAACGCGAGCCTAAGGTGCGGTACGCTGCAATCAATGACTGCACATGCACTTGTCGGGTAGCGGCTTCAATTTCAGCTTTTAAACCAGATGTAGGTGCCGGGCGCAAAAATTTATTTTGCAGGGCTTGTTGCGCAAAAGATTCAACCACCGGTGCATGCGTTTGATCTTGTGTGGTCGTTTGACCATCAGTCGCCGGAAAATGCTGAAGTTGATCAAAATAAGCACGCCAGCTGTCGGAAACCGACCCTGGGTTATTAAGATAAGACTCATATAACTCTTCTACATAGGGCGCATTGCCGCCGAAGAGGTACGAATTTTGCAATAAATCTAGTTGTGACGACATAATAACGCTTCACCTTGGCGGGTGCTTCACCCGTAACGATGCAGGAAAACCTTCCGCGAAAACGGCCTAACCGAATTGCGGATAGCTAAAGCAGAAGGCGCTTGACTAGCCTTGGTAGATCTACTTACAGTGTAACCTAAGCAAAACAACTAAAACCAATTCATTCATAAAATTACTTAATATCTCTTGGCGCCGCACCAACATACAACTGACGTGGACGACCAATTTTATATTCTGGGTCTGACAACATCTCATTCCATTGCGCTATCCAGCCGACGGTGCGCGCTAGTGCAAAAATAGCGGTAAACAGATCAGTTGGAATACCAATAGCACGCTGAACAATACCTGAATAGAAATCAACGTTAGGGTAAAGCTTGCGTTCAACAAAGTAAGGGTCTTCGAGCGCAATACGTTCAACTTCCATTGCAAGCTTAAAGAGTGGATCATTTTCAAGATTAAGGTCTTTTAAAACCTCTTTACACGTTTGCTGCATCAGTTTTGCACGTGGGTCATAATTTTTATAAACGCGATGACCGAAACCCATCAAACGAACGCCTGAATTTTTGTCTTTGACTTGTTCCATGAACTCGCCAACTTTTTCAATGCCGCCATTGGCTTGCAATGTCTCAAGCATGTGTAAGCAGGCTTCGTTTGCGCCACCGTGCGCAGGGCCCCACAAACAAGCGACACCCGCAGCGATCGCTGCAAAAGGGTTAGTACCTGAAGAGCCACATAAACGAACCGTTGAAGTCGATGCGTTTTGCTCATGATCTGCATGCAAAATAAAAATACGGTCTAACGCACGCTCAACGACAGGGTTAACCACATATTCTTCGCAGGGATTGGCAAACATCATGCGCAAAAAGTTGCCGGTATAAGACAAACTGTTTTGTGGGTAAATAAAGGGCTGGCCTTGTGAATACTTATAAGCCATCGCAACCAAAGTTGGCATTTTTGCTATCAAACGAATAGCTGAAATGTGGCGATGACGGGGGTTCGTAATGTCAGTTGAATCGTGGTAAAAAGCCGACAAAGCACCCACTAAACCGGTTAATACAGCCATGGGGTGGGCATCACGTCGAAAACCGCGCATAAAAAAATGCAGCTGCTCGTTCACCATAGTATGTTTGGTGACTTGATTATCAAAATCTTTTTTCTGGCTCTCATCTGGTAACTCGCCATTCAAAATCAAATAGCAGACGTCCATAAAGTCGCACTGAGTTGCCAGTTGATCAATAGGGTAACCGCGATACAACAACTCGCCTTTGTCGCCATCAATATAAGTAATGGCTGACTGACACGCTGCTGTTGCCAAAAAACCAGGGTCATACGTAAACATATCAGTTGAGGTGTATAGCTTACGAATATCAATCACGTCAGGACCCACGCTACCAGAATACATAGGCAACTCTACCGAAGGTTGACCATCAGAGAACGACAAGGTCGCTTTGTTTTCAGATAATTTCATATGGCGATTCCTAAAATGAAAGTCGTAGTGTTTTAATTTGTTGTAATAATTCTAAAACCGCTGGGTTATTTAGTTTACCTGTAGGCTCTACTCGCCCAAGCAACAAATCGAGTAATTGGTTATCACCCAGCTCAAAAATGATGGCTAATGCAGCAATTTGGTCGTCTGTTAGCTTTTCTTCATACACATCAAGAAATCGTGTGAAAATTAAATCATTTTCTAGTAAACCACGACGAGCGCGCCAGCGAAGGCGAGCGCGCTCAAGCTCTGTCAATGTTGCCATGCTTTAAACAGTTCGGCGAACAAGCATTTCTTTAATTTTGCCGATCGCACGTGTTGGGTTTAAACCTTTAGGGCAGACATCAACACAGTTCATAATAGTGTGGCATCGAAACAAACGATAGGGGTCTTCTAAATTGTCAAGACGCTCTGAGGTTGCTTCATCGCGACTGTCTGCAATAAAACGATAGGCTTGCAATAAGCCAGCTGGCCCAACAAACTTATCGGGGTTCCACCAAAATGATGGGCACGATGTTGAACAGCAGGCACATAAAATACATTCATACAAACCATCAAGCTCTTCACGAGCCTCTGGGCTTTGTAAGCGTTCTTTTTCAGGTGGTGGTGAATTGTTAATTAAGTATGGACGAATGGAATGATATTGATTAAAGAAGTGTGTCATGTCAACGATCAAATCACGAATCACGGGCAAACCAGGTAATGGTCGCAACACAATCGGCTCTTTCAGTTCACGTAAATTTGTTGTACAAGCCAAGCCATTTTTGCCATTGATGTTCATTGCATCAGAACCGCAAACACCTTCACGGCATGAGCGACGCAAAGCCAAGCTATCGTCAACATCACTTTTAATACGAATCAAAGCGTCAAGCAACATTTTGTCGGTTGGTAATAAATCAACCTCAAGCTTTTGCATGTAAGGACGCTCGTCTTTATCGGGGTCGTAGCGGTAAATTTCAAACTTCACGCGGTGCAGAGTGCTCATATTGTTATGCCTCAATCTTGATCAGAACGTACGGGCTTTGGGTGGAAAGCTGTCAACCGTTAACGGCTTCATTTGTACAGGTTTGTAATCAAGCTTATTACCTTCAGAATACCAAAGTGTATGCTTGATCCAGTTTTCATCATCACGCAAAGGGAACTCATCAAGTGCATGTGCACCACGACTTTCTTTGCGTGCCGCTGCGGAATGAATCGTTGAGCGGGCGACTTCTATCATGTTGGTCAACTCAAATGCTTCAATACGTGCAGTATTAAAGACTTTTGACTTGTCTTTGTAAGCGACGTTATAAGCCTGAGTAGCTAAGTCGTCAATTAAGCTGCAACCTTCTTCTAGCATGGCCGTTGTGCGAAATACGCCACAATGTTTTTGCATGGTGACACGAATAGCATTGCCTACATCTTGCGTTTTTTCACCACTCGTGCGCGATTCAATTTCGTCAATACGCGCGAGCGATTGATCAACTGATTCTTGGGCCAAAGGTTGATGCGCATGTTGACGTTCGGGATGTGACGACACAATATGGTTACCCGCTGCGCGACCAAACACAATTAAGTCAAGCAGTGAATTGGTACCTAAACGGTTGGCACCGTGCACAGATACGGCAGCTACCTCACCAATCGCATAAAGACCATTAACGATTTTATTTTCGCCATGTTCCCACGAAACAACTTGACCATGAATATTGGCCGGTACACCGCCCATTTGGTAATGAATGGTTGGCACGACAGGTATGGGCTCTTTTATTGGGTCAACGTTAGCGAACTTAATCGCTATTTCACGAATAGAAGGCAAGCGCTTGTTGATAACATCAGCACCCAAGTGGTCTAACTTGAGCTCGATATAATTGGCATCAGGACCACAGCCCCGGCCTTCTTTAATTTCTTGATCCATGCATCGCGAAATGAAATCGCGGGGAGCCAAATCTTTCATGGTTGGCGCGTAGCGCTCCATGAAACGCTCGCCATTACTGTTGAGCAAGATACCGCCCTCGCCGCGCACACCCTCAGTCACTAATACGCCTGCACCGGCTACGCCAGTTGGGTGAAACTGCCAAAATTCCATATCTTGCAAAGCAATGCCTGCTCTTGCAGCCATTCCCATGCCGTCACCGGTATTAATGTATGCGTTGGTCGACGCAGCCCAAATACGGCCCGCACCACCCGTAGCAAGTACCGTGGTTTTAGCTTCAAATATATAGATTTCGCCGGTTTCCATTTCCATGGCTGTGCAACCCAGTACGTCGCCAGCTTCGTTGCGAATCAGGTCAAGGGCCATCCATTCGACAAAAAACTGAGTACGTACAGATACGTTGCGTTGGTAAAGCGTATGCAACATGGCGTGACCGGTACGATCAGCCGCTGCACAGGCACGCTGAACGGGTTTTTCACCAAAATTGGCAGAATGGCCACCAAAGGGACGCTGGTAAATAGTACCGTCAGCATTACGGTCAAATGGCATACCGAAATGTTCGAGCTCGTAAACAGCATTAGGCGCCTCACGACACATGAACTCAATGGCGTCTTGGTCGCCCAACCAATCAGAGCCTTTAACAGTATCGTACATGTGCCAGTACCAATTGTCTTCGCTCATATTTCCAAGCGACGCACCAATACCGCCTTGTGCTGCAACGGTATGTGAGCGCGTTGGAAACACTTTAGACAACACAGCAACTGAAAGACCTGCTTGTGCCAGCTGTAAAGAGCAACGCATACCTGCGCCGCCTGCGCCTACAACAACCACATCAAATTGACGGCGTGGTAGAGATTTTTTAACAGCGACCACGGTTATGACCCCCAGACTATAGTGATGAAATAAATAGCGGCACCAGCCAACCATAAGATAGACAGAACGTAGAGGCCAAGTCGAATACCGACTGGTTTGACGTAGTCCATCCAGATGTCACGAATACCAATATACGCGTGCCAAGCTAAAGAGAGAAAGGCTAACGTGGCCAACACTTGACCTACGGGCATACCCAGCACACCAAATGTGAAAAGGTTGCGCCAACCTTCGTAGGTGAACCCAGTCATACTCAAAATACCGACGAGCAGAATTAACGTGTAGACCGCCAAAACAACAGCTGTAACGCGTTGAATAATATATTGCGCGGTGCCATAGTGTGCACCGACCACAAGACGATGTTGACCAATTTTTTCTTGAGCAGCCATAATTACCATGCCCCAAAAAGTTTAAGCCCAAACACGAGCGTCAATGCCAAACTCACACCCAAAACCATGCGTGCACTACGTTGCGCTGAAACTTTATCAAGGCCTATGTGCAAGTCGAGTACCAGGTAACGAATGCCTGCACAGAAATGATGCAAATAGCCCCAGATCAAGACCAGCAAAACCAACTTTACAATTGTAAAACCCGCTAACACGCTAATTGCTTCAAAACCCGCTGGAGAAACAAAACTCATCGCGAAGAGCGGCAAAATAATGACGGGCAACGCTAAAAACAAAAGTGCGCCACTGATGCGATGCAAAATTGATATTTGCCCTGCTGGGGGCAAGCGGTAAGAAAGAATTTGGGGCACGCTAATGTTGCGAAACGTTTTGCGTGGTTTGACGGCGCTTTCTGCCATGACGACCTCGTTATAAGATATTGACCTACAAATTAAAAAACTTTTTATTGATAATACGTATTTTCGCTGATAAATTGTTGCACCACAAACCAGACTTTTTTAATCATTTAAATCAATGTATTACGATAATAATACTTGTCAGTCAAATAATAACCAATACGTAATTCTACAGGACGGTCGGCGTATGTGTACGAGGTTCTGTCAACACAAAGTAAAGGGTTATTTTTCTTAATGCTTAACAACCCCGCTATTTCAGCTGACGCTGCAACCGCTCTTATTTGCTCTTGCGCACGCACCATACTGACACCAAATTCAGTTTCAAAAAGACCATACAGAGGAACCCCTAAATGTGCTTCTAACAAAGAAGTTGTTAGCCCTTTAAAAAGAACACTGGGTAAATAAATGTCATCTACAACCGTTACGGCCCCTTCAAAAGCGAGCACCCGTCGAATAAAAACCAATGACTCGCCCACCCGTAAATCTAACTGTTTAGCTGCATGGGCATTTGCCCGCACACGATGGCAACTGAGAATTTTACTTTGTGTGGGCGACGTACGACCTTCATTGGCAGCTAAACGTAAAAAACGAAAACGTACATGGGCTTCATGGTGGGTAGATACAAAAGTGCCCTTACCTTGACGACGCATTAGAATATTTTCAGCTGCAAGATCATCAATTGCCTTGCGCACGGTACCTTGACTGACCTGAAAACGAGCAGCCAACTCAAACTCGCTGGGTATTGCCTCACCAGGCTTCCATTCGCCTAAATCAAGCGCCCGAAGCAACAATTGCTTAATTTGCTGATAAAGCGGGCTAAAAGAGGCACCGCCAGCAGCATGAGCTTGTTTTATTTCAGAACCAAACCTCGATGCGTGTATGTCAGACATAGTGGTTTTATGAATTCATCAGAAGCTAATATTGTGTCACAGCATGAAAAAAATCGCAAAACATCTTTTGTCTTATATAAGACATAAGACTAGTTGACGTATGCATCAGACTCTTTTACAATTTATGGATATAAAGTTAGGTAAAACGCCAATTTAAGACCCCGTCTTTGTAACGAGCAAAACCGCTACACTTGGGGTTGAATTTTTACCTCATACCTCTCACGGAGATCTAATTATGTCAAAACCCGTTATGCGTGTAGCCGTCACAGGCGCCGCCGGTCAAATTGGTTACGCTTTGCTTTTTCGTATTGCATCTGGCGAAATGTTAGGTAAAGATCAACCCGTCATACTTCAGTTGCTAGAGATCGCCGACGAAAAAGCACAAAAAGCACTAAAAGGCGTCATGATGGAACTTGACGATTGCGCCTTTCCTCTGTTGCAGAGCATGAGTGCGCACAGCGACCCTCGCGAAGCATTTAAAGATATTGATGTTGCGCTCTTAGTCGGTTCACGCCCACGCGGCCCGGGAATGGAACGCAAAGACTTGCTAACCATTAATGCTGAAATTTTTAAAGTTCAAGGTAAAGCGTTAAATGACGTTGCAAGCCGCAATGTCCGTGTACTCGTGGTGGGCAACCCTGCAAACACCAATGCCTATATCGCGATGAAGTCTGCACCTGATTTACCTGCACACAATTTCACCGCCATGTTGCGTTTAGACCACAATCGCGCTTTGTCACAGTTAGCCAGCAAAATGGGGCGACCTGTTGCAGACATTCAAAAATTAGCGGTTTGGGGCAACCATTCACCCACTATGTATCCTGATTATCGTTTTGCAACGATTGGTGGCCAAAGCGTGGCTAAATTAATTAACGATGAAGCTTGGAATCGCGACACATTTTTGCCTACGGTTGGTAAACGTGGGGCTGCCATCATTGAAGCGCGTGGCTTATCGTCTGCTGCCTCAGCTGCGAACGCAGCTATTGATCATGTCCACGACTGGGTTCTCGGCTCGCAAGGTAAGTGGGTCACCATGGGCATTCCTTCAGATGGTTCATATGACATTCCTGAAGGCATTATGTATGGCGTACCCGTCACGTGCGAAGGGGGCCAATACCACCGCGTTACAGGCCTTGAAATTGATGCGTTTTCGCGCGAACGTATGACACTCACACTAAACGAGTTGCTCGAAGAGCGCGAGGGTGTGGCTGCATTGCTGAAATAATGTTGTGAAAGGGCCTGTTTAACAGGCCCTTTTTTAATCACCTAACGGAGCACTTCATGGCCCAATTACCATCAGCTGGTCAACGTTTCAGAGCAGCACTCGCTGAAGAATCGCCATTACAAATTATTGGCACTATTAATGCTAATCATGCATTATTAGCAAAACGTAGTGGCTATAAAGCGATCTACTTATCAGGTGGCGGGGTCGCTGCAGGTTCTTTAGGTTTACCTGACTTAGGCATCAATACACTTGATGATGTGCTGACCGACGTGCGCCGTATCACTGACGTATGCGACCTACCACTTTTAGTTGATATTGATACAGGCTTTGGCCCTTCTGCATTTAATATTGCACGCACCGTTAAAAGCCTCATTAAATTCGGTGCTGCGGCTTGCCACATTGAAGACCAAGTCGGCGCCAAACGCTGTGGCCATAGACCTGGCAAAGAAATTGTCACGACAGGCGAAATGGCAGACCGTGTCAAAGCGGCTGCCGATGCTCGAACCGATGAATCGTTCTACATTATTGCTCGAACTGACGCCATAGCAACACAAGGTGTTGATGCAGCAATTGAACGCGCAATCACTTGCGTGGCAGCTGGTGCTGACGCCATATTTGCTGAAGCCGCTTACGATTTAGCCACTTACGAGAAGTTTGTAAAAGCTGTCAATGTGCCGGTTTTAGCGAACATTACTGAATTCGGCGCCACGCCCCTTTTTACGGTCGAAGAACTCAAATCAGTTCATGTTGCCATGGTGCTCTACCCGCTCTCAGCATTTCGTGCCATGAACAAGGCGGCTGAAGCTGTTTATGAAGCCATTCGTAAAGACGGCACGCAAAAAAATGTCGTGAACTTGATGCAAACGCGTGAGGAGCTATACGAGCGTATTGGTTATCACGATTTTGAAAAGAAATTAGACACCTTATTTATGCAAGGCAAATAAATTAATCAATTTTACGACATATCAAATTACCGCCTAGGAGCACTATGAGTATGGCAACGACCGCATTAAAAAAATCAGCTAAGCAAACCGTTACTAAGAAAAGCGTCAAAACCCCTGTCATATCAGCACCCATCGCGGCAACCCCTGTGATGCCTGAAGCACCGAAGGTAAAAAAATCTGTTGCACTATCGGGTGTTATTGCGGGTAACACAGCGTTATGTACAGTAGGTCGTACTGGAAACGATTTGCACTATTGTGGCTATGACGTGCTTGATTTTGCTGACCACTGCGAGTTTGAAGAAATTGCACACTTGCTTATTCATGGCAAATTGCCGAACAAAAAAGAACTGGTCGCTTATAAAGAAAAATTACGTAGTATGCGTGGTTTGCCGGCCCAACTTCAGGCAGCACTTGAATGCCTGCCCGCTGCCAGCCACCCGATGGACGTGATGCGCACCGCAACGTCGGTTTTAGGTTGCATACTGCCTGAAAAAGACAACCATAATGCACCCGAAGCACGCGATATTGCTGACCGCCTGATTGCCAGTTTAGGATCGGCATTGCTTTACTGGTACCACTATAGCCATAACGGTCGCATCATTGATGTGCAAACTGATGATGACAGCATTGGCGGTCATTTTTTACATCTTTTGCATGGTCGCAAACCCGATGCAGAGTGGGTGCGTGCAATGCACACATCCCTTAATCTTTACGCAGAACACGAGTTCAACGCATCAACCTTTACTGGTCGTGTTATAGCCGGTACAGGTTCAGATATGTATTCTGCGATTACCGGTGCTATTGGTGCGTTACGCGGCCCCAAGCATGGTGGTGCCAACGAAGTGGCCTTTGAAGTTCAAAAACGCTACGAAACGCCCGATCAAGCCGAAGCTGATATTCGCGCACGCGTTGAAAACAAAGAGGTCGTGATCGGTTTCGGTCACCCTGTTTACACCGTGTCAGACCCACGCAATAAAGTCATTAAAGCGGTTGCACATCGTTTGTCTAAAAAAGCCGGTAGCACCAAAATGTTTGATATTGCCGACCGACTTGAAACAGTCATGTGGGACGTTAAAAAAATGTTTCCTAACCTTGATTGGTTTTCTGCTGTTTCATACCACATGATGGGTGTTCCAACTGCCATGTTTACGCCGCTGTTTGTGATTGCTCGAACCGCAGGTTGGGCTGCCCACGTTTTAGAGCAGCGTGTTGACAACAAAATTATTCGCCCAACTGCAAATTATGTTGGCCCTGAAAACTTGAAATTTGTACCGTTAAATCGTCGGCCTTAGTTGAACGGGGCTGTTATTTATAGGCATCGTAACAATAGAATTCATAACAATAGAATTCATAACGATTGATTTAATAACGACTAACTTTATTACAACTTAATTTATACCGATTTAAATAATTCACTCTTATCTGGAATACACCATGTCTGCTCACATTTCAAATGTACGCCCTGAACCCGATCAAGTTTTAGTTGATATCGTTGATTATGTTTTGAATTACGAAATCAAAAGCGATGTCGCTTATGAAACAGCTCGTAATTGCCTGATTGATACGCTCGGCTGCGGCCTTGAAGCGCTTGAGTACCCTGCTTGCAAAAAATTAATGGGCCCTATTGTGCCCGGTACGGTTGTACCTAACGGTGCCAAAGTACCCGGTACACAATTTCAACTTGACCCTATTCAAGCAGCGTTCAATATTGGCACAATGATTCGCTGGCTTGATTTCAACGACACATGGTTAGCCGCTGAATGGGGTCACCCTTCAGACAATTTAGGTGGCATTTTAGCTACCGCTGATTGGCTCTCACGCAATGCTATTGCAGCGGGTAAAGCGCCTTTAACGATGCGTGATGTATTAACAGGCATGATCAAAGCACACGAAATTCAAGGTTGTATTGCCCTTGAAAATTCGTTTAATAAAGTAGGCCTTGATCACGTCGTATTGGTCAAAGTGGCCTCAACAGCAGTTGTCGCGCAAATGTTAGGTCTGAATCGTGATGAAGTTTTAAATGCTGTTTCGTTAGCTTGGGTTGACGGTCAAAGCCTACGCACGTATCGCCACGCCCCTAATACAGGTAGCCGTAAGAGCTGGGCCGCGGGTGACGCAACCAGCCGTGCCGTACGTTTAGCGTTAATCGCTAAAACCGGTGAAATGGGCTACCCCTCTGTTTTATCAGCTAAAACCTGGGGCTTTTACGATGTATTGTTTAAAGGCCAACCGTTTAAGTTTCAGCGCCCATACGGCAGTTATGTCATGGAAAACGTTTTATTTAAAATTTCGTTTCCTGCAGAGTTTCATTCACAAACAGCAGTCGAATGCGCGATGGACATTCATCATAAATTAGCGGCAACCGGTAAGAAAGCAGAAGACATCAAGAAAATTACGATTCGCACGCACGAAGCCTGCATTCGTATTATTGACAAAAAAGGCCCGCTAAATAACCCAGCTGACCGCGACCACTGCATTCAGTACATGGTTGCCTTACCGATTTTGATGGGTCGCTTAACGGCATCTGACTACGAAGACAGCATTGCTTCAGACCCTCGAATTGACATTTTGCGTGACAAAATGGTTTGTGTTGAAGACACAAACTACACCAAAGACTATCACGACCCTGAAAAGCGTTCGATCGCAAACGCCTTAACAGTTGAGTTCAACGATGGCAGTAAATTTGAAGAAATCGTTTGTGAATACCCTATTGGTCACAAGCGTCGTCGCACTGACGGTATACCGTTGCTTGAGGCTAAATTCCGTACCAACTTAGCGCGTATGTTCCCCACGAAGCAACAAGATCGTATTCTGAAGGTTTCTCTTGATCAAAAAGCACTAGAGAAAATGCCTGTTCATGAGTACGTTGATATGTACGTGATTTGATATGACTGAAGCCATTGTTCATCGCCCCCAAGAAAGTCGTTTTGTCTGCGAGGTCGATGGGCATGCGTGCGTGCTTGATTACCACCTCAACGGTCAAACCATGACAATCACCCACACGGGTGTGCCAGAGGCCGTTGGCGGGCGCGGTTTAGCCTCTGCCTTAACACGTGTTGCACTTGATTGTGCCCGCGAAGAAGGTTGGTCAATTGTGCCCATGTGCTCTTATGCCGCTGTATATATTGAAAGGCATCCGCAATACCAAGACTTGGTATTGGGTGCCTAACGTTAGAGCATACATATTGCTTCATAACACTAAAAGATTTGATTTGTACTAATTGACGTCTCGTTAAACAACTTCACCAGGGGCTTGATTAAATGGCTTAGATTGAACGCACGCTAGCGTTAAACAAGCCTCAAGTTTCAAGTTTTTTTATTTTTTTGTAAAGGTTAACCATCATGTTGAAACAGTATCGTGAACACGTTGCCGAGCGGGCAAGTTTAGGTATTCCTCCCCTACCCCTCTCTGCTCAGCAAACATCTGAGTTGATTGAGTTACTCAAATCTCCACCCGCTGGTGAAGCAGACTTTTTAGTCGACTTAATTATTAACCGTGTACCCGCTGGTGTTGATGATGCCGCGAAAGTGAAAGCATCTTACTTGGCTGCTGTGGCTCACGGCACAGAGAAGTGTTCGCTGATCAGCCGTGAAAAGGCAACTGAATTACTCGGCACAATGCTGGGTGGCTTCAATATTTCAGCGCTCGTCGAATTAATTGACGACACCGTGGTCGGTGGCATTGCAGCCGAAAGTTTGAAGAAAACCTTGCTGATGTTTGACGCGTTTCACGACGTTCAAGAAAAAGCCAAGAAAGGCAGCGCTAACGCCAAGTCAGTCATGCAAAGTTGGGCTGATGCCGAATGGTTTACCAGCCGCCCTGAATTCCCCGAGTCAATCAAGCTCACCGTGTTTAAAGTCACAGGCGAAACCAATACCGATGACTTATCACCTGCACCCGATGCTTGGACGCGGCCTGACATACCCCTACATGCTTTGGCGATGTTGAAAAACCCACGCCCAGGTAACGAGCCTGATGATGCGGGCAAAATCGGGCCTGTCAAATTACTTGAAAGCCTGAAAGAAAAAGGCAACCTCATTGCTTATGTGGGCGATGTGGTCGGCACGGGCTCTTCACGTAAGTCAGCCACTAATTCAGTGTTGTGGTTTACCGGCGAAGACATTCCTTTTGTACCTAATAAGCGTTTTGGTGGTGTGTGTTTAGGTAGCAAAATTGCACCTATTTTTTACAACACCATGGAAGATGCTGGCGCCTTGCCAATTGAATTAGATGTGTCAGAAATGAATATGGGCGACATCATTGAACTGCGCCCCTACGAAGGTAAAGCGTTAAAAGACGGCAAGGTGATTGCTGAATTTAAGGTCAAATCAGACGTCTTATTTGACGAAGTGCGTGCGGGTGGTCGTATTCCGCTGATCATTGGTCGGGGTCTCACCACTAAAGCACGCCTCGCTTTAGGCCTAGCTGCTTCGACATTATTCCGTCTGCCACAAGACCCTATTGATAGCGGTAAAGGCTTTACGTTGGCTCAAAAAATGGTCGGTCGTGCCTGTGGGTTACCTGAAGGTCAAGGCGTTCGCCCTGGCACGTATTGCGAACCCCATATGACCTCAGTCGGTAGCCAAGACACCACCGGCCCGATGACACGTGACGAGTTAAAAGATTTGGCTTGTTTAGGCTTTTCTGCTGATTTGGTGATGCAATCGTTTTGCCATACTGCAGCCTACCCAAAACCTGTTGATGTCAAAACGCACCATACCCTTCCTGAGTTCATCAGCACCCGCGGTGGCATTTCGTTGCGCCCTGGTGATGGTGTGATTCACTCATGGCTCAACCGTATGCTGTTGCCCGATACCGTCGGTACCGGTGGCGACTCACACACCCGCTTCCCGATTGGCATTAGCTTTCCTGCCGGATCAGGTTTAGTGGCGTTTGCCGCCGCAACCGGTGTGATGCCGCTTGATATGCCAGAGTCAGTTTTGGTACGATTTAAAGGCAAAATGCAGCCCGGTGTGACCTTGCGTGATTTGGTCAATGCCATTCCGCTTTATGCGATTAAGGCTGGTTTATTGACCGTTGAAAAGCAAGGCAAGAAAAATATTTTCTCGGGTCGTATTTTAGAAATTGAAGGTTTGCCTAACCTCAAAGTTGAACAAGCATTTGAACTCTCTGATGCGTCAGCCGAGCGTTCAGCTGCAGGTTGCACGGTTCATTTAAACAAAGAACCCATCATTGAATACATTAACAGCAATATCGTGATGCTTAAATGGATGATTGCCAATGGTTACGAAGATGAGCGCAGCATGATGCGCCGTATTCACGCCATGGAAAAGTGGTTAGCAGACCCCAAGTTGCTCGCCCCCGACGCCGATGCCGAGTACAATACAGTCATTGAAATCAACATGAATGAAATCGTTGAACCTATTTTGGCCTGCCCCAACGACCCTGATGACGTGAAAACGTTATCAGAAGTGGCCGGTGTCAAAATTGACGAAGTGTTTATCGGTAGTTGTATGACCAACATTGGTCACTTCCGCGCAGCGTCTAAGTTACTTGAAGGCAAGCGTGACATACCCGTTAAGCTTTGGGTGGCGCCCCCAACCAAAATGGATGCTCAGCAGTTGACTGAAGAAGGTCATTACGGTGTCTTTGGCACAGCCGGTGCACGCACCGAAATGCCAGGTTGCTCATTGTGCATGGGTAACCAAGCACAAGTTCGCGAAGGTGCCACGGTCATGTCAACCAGTACCCGCAACTTTCCTAATCGCTTGGGTAAAAATGCCAACGTGTACTTGGGTTCAGCCGAGTTAGCCGCCATTTGTTCACGCCTCGGTAGAATTCCGACCCGGGCCGAATACATGACTGACATGGGCGTGATTGATCAAAACAGCGACAAAATTTACCAGTACTTAAGCTTTGACAAAATGGAAGACTACAAAGACGTGGCTGACACGATCAGTAGTTAAAACCTGACCGATCAGGTTTTAACTTTCTGAACCCCGCCTAATAAGCGGGGTTTTTTAATGTTTCTAAGATATTCTGGCCAGAAAGTATTAAGCTATTCATAGTGCTTAATTTTAGGGAGCCTCTAATCATGTCTACCAGTAAACACGCTGTTCACAATGCTTTTAATACCCTTAAGTCATTTAAAGCGGGTAAACACAAAGGGTATTTATATTCATTACCTGCGCTTGAAAAAACGCTTGGGGAAAAGATTAGTCGCTTACCTGTTTCAATTCGCATTGTGCTTGAAGCGGTGCTTCGCAACGTTGACGGCAAAAAGGTCACCGAAGCGCACGTTCGTGAACTGGCCAGTTGGCAACCCAACGCGAACCGCACCAACGAAATACCGTTTGTGGTGTCGCGTGTGGTGTTGCAAGACTTTACGGGTGTGCCATTGCTAGCCGACTTAGCTGCTATGCGCGCAGTGGCTAAACAAATGGGGCAAAACCCCAAAAAAATTGAACCCCTTGTGCCGGTTGACTTGGTGGTTGATCACTCGGTCATGATTGATTACTTTGGTACACAACAAGCGCTCGATTTAAATATGAAAGTCGAGTTTGAGCGTAATCGTGAACGGTATCAATTCCTTAAGTGGGGCATGCAAGCCTTTAATACCTTCAGCGTGGTACCGCCAGGCTTTGGTATCGTGCACCAGGTAAATTTAGAGTACTTGGCGCGTGGTGTTCACCATAACGCTAAAACGAATGTGTATTACCCCGACACGTTAGTCGGAACTGACAGTCACACCACCATGATCAATGGTATTGGTGTGGTCGGTTGGGGGGTTGGTGGCATTGAAGCTGAAGCGGGCATGCTTGGTCAACCCGTTTACCTTTTAACACCTGACGTTGTCGGTGTTGAGCTTAAAGGTCAATTAAGAGGTGGCGTAACAGCAACTGATTTAGTACTCACGTTAACCGAACTTCTACGAAACGCAAAAGTGGTGGGTAAATTTGTTGAGTTTTGTGGTCCTGGCACCAAGAGCTTATCGGTTACTGATCGGGCTACCATCGCCAACATGGCACCCGAGTATGGTGCCACGATGGGTTTCTTTCCGGTTGATCAACGTACCCTCGAATATTTTGAAGGTACGGGCCGTACCAAAGATGAAATTAAAGCGTTGGCAGCTTACTTTAAAGCGCAAGCCATGTTTGGTGTACCTGAGGCTACAGACATCGATTTTTCTGAATTGCTAACGCTAGATTTAGCAACCGTCGCACCCTCGTTGGCAGGCCCTAAACGGCCTCAAGATCGCATCGAAATCGGGCAAGTAAAAAATAATTTCGACAAATTATTTTCTGCCCCATCAGCACAAAATGGTTTTAATCAACCCGTTAGTAACCGTAAAAAATCTGTTCAAACTGAATCAGGTCAACCGTTAAACCACGGCGACATCGTGATTGCCGCCATTACGTCTTGCACCAACACATCAAACCCTAGCGTGATGTTGGCAGCAGGGCTGTTAGCTAAAAAAGCAGTTGAGGCCGGTTTAACGATTTCGTCACATGTCAAAACGTCGTTGGCACCTGGCTCACGCGTGGTCACAGAGTATTTAACGAAAACAGGGCTGCTTCCCTACCTGAATAAACTCGGTTTTAACGTGGTGGCTTATGGCTGTACCACTTGCATCGGTAACTCAGGTGACTTAGCACCCGACATCAATCAAGCCATCAACTCAGGCGACTTAATTTGTGCAGCCGTTTTGTCAGGCAATCGTAACTTTGAGGCACGCATTCACCCTAACGTCAAGGCTAACTATTTAGCATCACCCCCCTTAGTGCTGGCTTATGCCATTGCGGGCAACATGACCACAGACCTGATGACTGAACCTGTTGGGCAAGGCACCCATGGCGACGTGTGGTTGGGTGATATTTGGCCCACAACAGATGAAGTAAACGACTTACTTAAATTCGCGATGGACCCACACGTTTTTAGGGGCAACTATAGCAACGTTAAAAATAACCCCGGTGAACTTTGGGGCAAAATTAAAGGTGTCACGGGTGCAGTCTATGACTGGCCCGAATCAACCTACATTGCAGAGCCCCCTTTCTTTGACGAATTTGGTATGCAGCCTAGCCCCATGCCGCCTGTCAAGGAAGCCCGTATTTTAGGTATTTTTGGTGATTCGGTTACCACTGACCACATTTCCCCAGCGGGCAATATCGATGCAGAATCACCCGCGGGGCTTTGGCTGCTTGAACATGGCGTTCAAAAAGCCGACTTCAACAGTTACGGCTCACGGCGCGGTAACCACGAAATCATGATGCGTGGCACCTTTGCTAACGTTCGCATTAAGAATTTGATGATTCCGGCCAGCGCTGATGGCAGTCGCTTCGAAGGCGGAGAAACGCTTCTTCAACCCAACGGCCAACGCCTGTCAATTTACGATGCAGCCATGGCTTATCAAGCTCAAAATGTGCAGTCGGTCATTTTTGCTGGCGAAGAATACGGCACCGGTTCGTCACGTGACTGGGCAGCTAAAGGCACCCAGTTATTAGGCGTTAAAGCAGTTATTGCTCGAAGTTTTGAGCGCATTCATCGAAGCAACTTGGTCGGTATGGGTGTCTTACCCCTTCAGTTTAAAGGAGCTGACAGTGTGCTTACCCTCAAAATTGAAGGCCATGATCGTATTAGCATTGAAGGGCTTGAAGATGGTATTACACCTCAACAAGACGTGACCATGGTCATACATCGCGCAGGGCAAGCCGACCAACGCGTAGCCGTTTTATTACGCATAGACACCCCTATTGAGGTCACTTATTACACCCAAGGCGGTATTTTGCCGTTTGTCTTGCGTGATTTACTCGCTCACGACTAACGCTGAGCAGATCGAGTTACTTTGCCGTTATTAAAGCAATACCTTTAGCCTTTAAACCCCGACCTGCTTAGAATGTAAGGTCGGGGTTAAACTATGATTATTTGCTGCTCAATATGCTTAAACCACTCAAATCTGTTTCCCCTCGTTTAAGTCGAGAAGCTAAACGCTTAATTGACTGGTGCATTGCGCTTGATCAATCGGGTAGCCGCTTAGAAGATCAATTTTGGGAAGTCAAAATTGTTGAATCGCTCGAGAAAATTTTAAAATCAGGTAAAGAAAAGCCACTTGAAACGGCTTTAGAACACTTATCTGAAAACCACCACGGTGGGTTTGAAGCTTTGATTGAGTTAGCAGAAAACTTATCAAGTTCGTGTATTGTTGACGTGCAAGGCGAAAGTTGGCAGGTATTATTGGTTTCTGCACCCGTTGTGTGTTGGACACGATACCAAATACCTAGCCATGTGATGACCGCAGCACAAATTCAAGCTTTATCTCTCGCCATGCATGAACATGTGCTTGCAACCGAAACCAAGATCGCTATTTTGCCCCGCTTAATTAGCTTAGATCAAATGTCTCAGTCATTTTCTGAAACATTTAACTGGACGCAGCAACTCGCGCATATGGCCATTTCACAAGCGGGCACCTTACCCACTCTGCACGATGAACCTGAATATATCGGCATGTTAGCTGACTCACGTCACATTGTTATGGCCGTTGCCGTACCATTAACAGCCCCTATTTTTAGGTGGCAGGAAACCCCTGAAGACCGTCGCGAAATATGTGCACCAAAATGGTCAAAAGCCATTAACAATATTTTAGCGCCCTCGCTAGCAGGTTGTGAGTTTGAACCCGTATTGCCTGATGCTTACTATGTAAATTTACGCGAAGCCGACAAGCGTGTTCGCCCCTTAACAATTAAAGCCGCCATTAACTGGCTTAGCGGCGCCATGAAAAAAGCCCCGCAAGCATTTCGTGCCGTGATCGCTGGTTTTGGTGAACAACGCGTTGAAGAGTATCGTTTAAGTCTCACAGAAAAGGGACAAAACACGGTTTTGTATGGCATTGTTTGGCCCATGTTTATGTTTGAAGATTTACTCAGTGCAGAGTTTGACGATAACAAACTCGATACGGTTGAGAGAATGGTTGCGATTCTTCATGAAAATGGCGTAACCGATGTAAAACGCTTACCTGCCTTACTTCCACTTGAGTTTTGTGAAGACTGCGGTGCGCCGCAATTTGCCAACCCACTAGGTGAGTTGGTGCACGCAGAATTACCCGACGACATTGATGAAACCCCTGTTCGGTTTCATTAATATTAACAATGCAGGCCGATCTTTTTTGTCAATTTGTTGACCACTTCGGTGACATTGGCGTTACTTGGCGTTTAGCAAAACAATTAAGCAAAGAACACCACCTATCAATTCGCCTTTGGGTTGATGATTTAACCGTGTTTAAACGCATAGAACCCCGCATCAACACACAATCTGCCCAGCAAACAATTGATGATATTGATATTCGCTACTGGGTCATGAGTGGCCCCACAGCAGAGCCCTACCCCATCGTTATCACCAGTTTTTGTTGCCCCTTAAGCACGGCATGGGTTCAACGTATGGCGGCGCAGTCTAACCGATGCTGGGTTGAGCTTGAATACTTAAGCGCCGAGTCTTGGGTTGAATCTCACCATGGCTTGAGCTCACAACGCCCCGATGGGTTAGCCCCCACATTTTTTTACCCTGGTTTTACAGCACGCACAGCAGGTCTTATTCGTGAACGTCACCTGATTTCAGAACGAGATGCTTGGCAGGCTGACTTTGAACAACAAAGACATTTTTTGAAAAAAATTGGGATGCAACTTTCTGCTGACCAACCTCAGCCTTTTTTGATATCGTTGTTTGCTTACCCACATGCCCCCTTTCAAGCATTTTTTAATGCTTTGAAAAACCTTAACGGAATTAACGAATGTGCTGTATCTCATGCGTGCAAAGAATTGAATATAGTTGATGCATTTGATGCGTTGGCTGCGGTGGATGTGGCTGCGGTGGATGCGGTGGATGTGGCTGCGGTGGATGCGGCTGCGGTGGATGTGGTGAATTCAATTGACACATCAATTTCCATCAATAAATACAAACCCCAGCATTTTCACGTTTTAATTCCTGAAGGGGTGAGCTTGCCTGACAACTTGATCACCCCACCAAACGTAACATGGCAACGCATACCTTTTTTAACGCAACCTGACTATGATCGATTGCTCTGGTCGATGCATTTAAATATTGTTCGCGGTGAAGACTCATTTGTGCGGGCTCTCTGGGCGGGCAAACCAATGATTTGGCATATTTATCGTCAAGCGGAAAACACTCACCTCACAAAACTTGCAGCTTGGCTGGCACACACCACCCTTTCAAAGCCCGTTCAAGATGCCATAATGGCTTGGTCAGTGCCCAACGACGGGAATTCCCTTGAAACTGAACTAAACAGTGCGCTTCAAGCACCCCTTTGGGCTTCGTGGCAACAAAACGCCACCCTACACACAGAGAAACTAGCACTTTTGCCTGATTTAGCTTCAAATCTAGCTCTTTTTTGCCTAGGCAAGGCGAAAAATACCGAGTCAGGCTAGAATGACAGGCTTTACACCGTATAAGCTCCGGCTATTGAAGCACGGGGCACCCCCTAACGGAGCTTTTTAGTATGAAAAACGCACAAGAGTTACGCGTCGGTAACGTCATTATGGTGGGCAACGACCCCCTCGTTATTCAGCGCACTGAGTTCAACAAGTCTGGTCGTAACTCGGCTGTTGTGAAGCTCAAATTTAAAAATTTACTGACCGGTTCGGGCAGCGAGTCAGTTTACAAAGCTGACGAAAAATTTGCTTTAGTAGTGCTTGATCGAAAAGAATGCACCTACTCATATTTTGCTGACCCCATGTATGTATTTATGGACACAGAATATAACCAATACGAGATCGAAGCTGACAGCATGGGCGACGCCATGTTTTACCTTGAAGAAGGTATGGCTGTTGAAGTTGTCTTTTATGACGGGCGCGCCATTTCACTTGAGTTACCCAATATGTTGGTTCGTGAAATCATATACACAGAACCCGCTGTGCGTGGCGACACTTCAGGTAAAGTCATGAAACCTGCAAAGCTTGCTACCGGTCACCAACTGCCCGTACCCTTGTTTTGCGACATTGGCGACAAAATTGAAATTGACACCCGCACCGGTGAATACCGTAGCCGTGTCATGTAAACCGATTTGTTTATTGAAGTTTAGACGTGTCTAAAAAATCGGGAATGGCAACAACCATAATGCCATCTTCGGCTAATGCTTGTCGTTCATCGGGGGTTGTTACACCACGTATCGCCCTTTCAGGTGAATAGCCCTCGTGTATTGCACGGGCTTCTTCGGCGAAGCGAACGCCCACGTTTTCAGTGGCTAACACCATTTCACGCATGCGCATCATCATTTGAGCCTGAATTTTCATCATTTCAGGCGTGGTCATCGCTGACTGAAAGTCGGCTTTTGTGGCGAACTGGCGACTTGAATTTTCTTGTGCCGAATCTGGCAGGCGTGCGGGATAAGACGAGTGGCGAGGGGGTTGATGCGAGTCATGCTGAGTCGTGAGGTCAGCCCCTGTGTGAGGCACAACCGCTGGCCCAGAACCCATGGGGTGGGCCAAGTTTAAACGTGGTGCAGACAACATTTTTTGAATATGCGCGCTATGACACACCGGGCAGGTGAGTAACCCACGCGCCTGCTGGTTATCATAATCATCATGCGAGCCGAACCACCCTTCAAACAGATGGCCATGTTCACACTGCAGGTCAAATACTTTTAAGCTCATGCTTTGTTATGTGAGGGCAAATGATTAAACTTCAAGTCTGGGTACGGCGCTCAGTAGGCTGCGTGTGACCTCATGGGTGGGGTTCATCAGCACTGCCTCAGCACTGCCCATCTCAACTATTTTACCCTCATGCATAACCGCCACTCGATCAGCGAAGTATTCAACCACACTAAAGTTGTGTGTAATAAACAAATAGGCCAACCCGGTTTCACGCTGCACATCTGCCAACAGATCTAAAATTTGCGCTTGCACCGACACATCAAGTGCTGACGTTGGTTCATCAAGTATTAACATACGCGGCGAAACAGCCAATGCACGGGCAATAGCGATACGTTGGCGTTGCCCCCCAGAAAACTCATGTGGGTAACGCGCAGCAGCATCATGCGGCAAGCCGACCTGTTGCAATAAGCGCATAACTCGATCTTGGCGCTCATCAGCTGCATATTGAGGCAGTAGCGCAGCTACGCCTTCTTTTAAGATGTCTCCAACTCGCATGCGGGGGTCTAGCGAAGCAAAGGGGTCTTGAAAAACGATCTGTACATGTTGCCGTAAAGAGCGTAACGCGTGACCTGATGCGCTGAGTAAAGGCTGGCCCAATAAATTAACCTGACCCGATACCTGCGTGACGTCATCTATGAGTCGCATGATACTTTTAGCGATCGTGGTTTTACCACAACCCGAACCACCCAATAAAGCCAAGGTTTGGCCCGCATACAATTCAAAGTCAACCCCTGTTACCACTGGGTTGCCTACTTTTTTACGTTGGAATAAACCGCCCTGACCCCGATAAGTAATGTGCAAATCTTTCACCGACAACACGACTTGAGACGCATCAAAATTGGGCTGCTGTAAGTGCGGAATTAACTGCTGCTCAGATAAATTATCTTGTAATGAACTGACGGCGGGCGCAGCTGACAATCGACGGCCGCGTTTGGCGAAAGTGGGTATAGCATCAAACAACTCACGGGCATAAGGGTGTTTGGGCTGGTTAAAAAAATCATTTGCTGAAGCCAACTCAACAATTTCACCATGACGCATTAACGCCACGGTGTCAGCCACGCGCCGCACCACGGCTAAGTCATGGGTAATGAGCAAAACAGCCATACCCAATTGCTTTTGAATGTTAGCCAGCAGGTCAAGAATTTGGGCTTGTACCGTCACGTCAAGCGCCGTGGTGGGCTCATCAGCAATCAGTAAGGCCGGCTCAGCTGCCAACGCAATGGCAATCATGATGCGTTGCTTTTGCCCGCCAGAAAACTGAAACGGATAATCATCGACACGTTGTGCGGGGTCTGGAAGCCCCACACGATCTAACCAATTTATAGCTCGATCACGGGCAGCTTGGCCCCGTAAAGCCGTATGCGTCACAATCACTTCAAGCAATTGCTCGCTTATGCGCATGACCGGGTTAAGGCTGGTGCTAGGCTCTTGAAAAATCATGCCCATACGCCGACCTCTAATCGACTGCATAGCCTTTTCAGGCAACATGTTAATGTCACACCCTTCAAAATCAATTGAACCCGCCGCCACATGCAACGCATCGGGTAATAAACGCATTAACGCAAAAGCGGTCATGCTTTTACCCGAGCCCGACTCACCCACTAAAGCAAAGGTTTCGCCTCGCTGAATCGTAAGCGCTAACGATTTAACGGCATGATCCCATTGATCGCCGCGATCAATTACCACTTCTAACCCTTTAACCGTAATAACTGGCGCAACCATTACACGCCCCCTTTTAAGCGTTGCGCCCAAGCGGCTCGGCGCTTGGGAAAGTGAGTGAGGCCACCCCGTGGGTCAAATGCATCACGTACACCATCAGCAAACAGATTGGCCGGCAACACCAACGCCAGCATAAACATAAACGCGGCGAGTAAGGTCCACCACACCATTGGGTCGCGCGACATATCTAGACGTGAGGCGTCAATCATGGTGCCAAACGAATTCATACTTGGGTCAACACCAATACCTAAATACGACAGCACGGCTTCATATAAAACCAAACCTGAAAATTCAAGCACCAGCGTAATGAGAATAATGTGCATGACATTCGGTAAAACATGACGATACAAAATAGACCACGGTGGCAAACCAAATGCCCTTGCAGCCTGCACATATTCCAACTCTCGCAACTTCAAGACTTCGGCCCTTAAAAGTCGGCACAACCCTGCCCAGCCGGTCAAACCCAAGATTAAACATAATAAAAACAAACGAATATCAGCACGTTGGGCTGAAGTTGGAAACAAGTCAGGGTGTGTGTCGATATAAACCTGCATCATCAACACGCATGCTGCAATCAGCAAAACACCTGGCACAGACGTCAGTGTGGTGTAAATATATTGAATGACATCATCAACCCAGCCTTTAAAGTAGCCTGCAGTCAGACCAAAGATAATTGCAGGTGGCAACATCGCGACGGTGGTTAACGTGCCAATCACCCATGCGGTACGTATGCTTTTCAGTGCCTGCCACAACACATCGTTACCGGTTCGGTCGGTGCCTAAAACGTGATAACCCGACGCCAGACCTATTGTGATGCCAAGCACAACACTTATGATGCCAAAGGTAATGAGCATGGCGCGCCAGGGCACGCCCGACCCACTGATGTGCGGCACTTGAGATGATGGCGTTTGGTGAGACGAAGCGAGCGCATGGGCAGCGCGCAATGCTGACCCGTGTTGTTCAAGTTGAATGCTTTGCTTGAGACGCGTTGTTTGCCTTACACGTCTACATACTAAAACCGAACACAGCACAAAGACCGTTAACAACAAACCCGCCAACGCCCCCATGCTGGCTCGATAGGTCACGTCTGATAACCACTGCACTTGCGGGTTTTCTAAATGCTTACCGCCAAAACGTAAACGCGGAAAATCACGAATCGGTTCACCGCCTTCTTGCAGAATCGACTCTTTGGTGAACTGCTTCCAAGCCAGTGGGGCTGAATAGGTTTTTTCTGTTGAAACCAACGCAGTATCAGCTAACAACACGTCAAGCAAAGAAACAACCTTGGGCGCATAAACCACTTGCGCGCTGGGCAGCGCGCCCGGTGCGGGTGGCAGTCTGGGCTGAAAATGTACTGAGTCAAGTAAACCAATCACAATAAACAAACTCAACACCACCGCAGAACACATGGCAGGGGTATGTTTAGCCACGCGCGCCCAAGTAGCTCGTGATGTGGGTGTGCGGCTGACATGCCAAGCGTAAAGCACACACAATGCAACTAGGGCAAAGAGCGCAGCGTCTGTCCAAAGCAGTATAAATTTAGGCATGGTGATCACTCAAAGCGCACACGGGGGTCAGCCCATGTGTAAGATAAATCAGCCAAAATCAGCCCGACAATATAAAGCGCTGAACCCAAAAAAACCATGGCACGTACCACTGCAAAATCTTGCGCGTTTATCGCATCAATGGTGTAGCTACCCAAACCGGGTATACCGAAGAAAGACTCTGCGATTAAACTACCCATGAACAGCAAAGGCAGGGCTGAAACCGTACCCGTCAAAATGGGTAACATGGCGTTTCGCAGCACATGCCTAAACAACACAATGCGCTCAGCCAACCCTTTTGCGCGGGCGGTACGCACGTAATCTTTACCCATCTCTTCAAGAAATAAGCTACGGTAAAAACGTGCCTCAGGGCCCACTCTTGAAATCACGGCGACAAACACTGGCAAAGCCATAAACTTTATCAAATCGAGCCCCCCCGCAAAGCCTGAATACGGCACCCAGCGCAAGACTTTTGCGAATAGCCATTGACCCGCAATAATGTAGAACAGACCTGAAATAGATAGTAGCAACACGCACAACACCACCCCCCAGAAATCAAGCGGTGTAGTTCTAAAAAATACTAACACCAGGGCGAAGGCAACGCTGGCCATTAAGCCCAATATAAAACTGGGAATAGCCAAGGCCAAACTGGGGCCCATACGGTTTTTAATTTCCCAACCAATCTGCCGACCACCATCAGACTCACCAAAATCGAAACGCAATAAGGGAACAGAGCGCTGATAGAAGATCGTGTCAGTCACTTGACCTAAGCCCTGCGCCTGCTCATTAAAAAACAGAGGCTTGTTGTAACCCCGCTCAACTTTCCATTTATCAATCGCGTCAACACTGACGCGTTGGCCACCAATTGCCAAGCGAGCCATGTCGTCAGGTGTGTTGACTGCAAAAAATAAAACAAAGGTCAATAGATTGACCCCAATCAGTATCATGAAACCGTACAATAATCGACGCAAAACGTAACGGGCCATTTTATGTGTCTCGCGATTTTTTAGGTTGGGTTGAGCCCATAATAGGCAAGTCAACAGTTGAAGCATCACGAGCCGGTTCAACAGCACGCGTCGCAACCTGTGTCGACGCGGCATCACCCAGTGCCGTACGAACTTGCTGTTGCCTCAGCATTCGCCATGCGGGCCATACCAACAAGCTGATAAACGCAAGTAAGGCGATTACGGGCCACCAAATGGGCTGATTCCATTCAGTAATTTTTTGATGGCGTAAAGTTGCATCAATTGATAAAAACTGCAACGTGTTGCGCACCATTTGTGTCGGTTTAGCATTACCCACCCACTGTTGGTAAGCCCCTGCAGATTTGGGGAATATGCCGAACATCCAGGGGGCATCAATTTGTAGAATTTCAATCATGCGGGCAATGATGACACCCTTTTCTGGGCCATCGGGTAGGTCTCGCATGCTTAAAAATAATTTGTCGTATTCCGCGTTTTGATAGTTTGACGCGTTTTCACCGCCGTTTTGGGCTTTAGCTTGTTTGCCGTAAAGTAAAAATAAAAAGTTTTCAGCATCGGGGTAATCGGCCACCCAACCCCACATGAACATCTGGGCAACACCGCGTGACATTTTTTCTTGAAACCGATTGTAGTCAGTTGCTCGAATGTCGAGTTGCACGCCAATTTGGGCGAACTGTCGCCGCATCCATTCAAGCGTGGGGTTGGTACCCCCACCCGAGGCTGAATCAAAATATAGAACCAATGGTGCACCGGTTTGAGCGTGTCGGCCATTTGGGTAACCTGCCTCGGTTAGAAGCTGGCGCGCGACATCAAGCGATTTACGAACGGGTGCGTTGTCGACCACGTCATACACCACCCGATTAATACCTTGGGGCGCAGGTTGGTAGCCTAAAATACCAGGCGGCACGGGACCAAAGGCAACTTGTGCCTGATCGTTTTGAAAAATAGATACATAGGCTTCCCAATTAAAAGCAATACTCAAAGCTTGCCTAAGTTTTCGATTTTTAAGTTGCTGCTCTGGCGTGTCACCCTGCCCCACGACTGGGTCTAACCAGTTAAAACCTAAATACTGCATCTGAGCTTCAACAGTTGAGGGTAGTTGAATACCTCTTTGCGCATACAAAGCCGCTTTTTCTTTTGAGTCGCCGGCCGCTACGATCATGGCCACACCGTAATCACCCCGATCAACTTGTGGCATGTCGTAATAGCCCTGCATAAACTTTCCCTGCAAGGGAATTGTCTCTTTTTCAAGGTCAAAAACAATACGGTCAATAAAGGGGGTTGGCTTTCCACAGTCAGCGAGTAACCCTTTTGCTTTGTCTTCTGGTTCACCCTCGCAAGGGTAGGGTTCACCTCTAAAGTTTGGGTTCTTGGCTAAAACATGACGGCGATTTTGAATCGACTCGACCATCATGTAGGGGCCGGTCCCTGCAGGCCACGTGTTAATCGAAAGATTATGTTTAGCCATATCGGGCTGTGCATAAAAACGGTCAACTTCCCACGCAATGGGGGCGGTGAAAGTCATCGCTAACCAGTATTGAAATTGGGGGTAAGGGCCTTTAACACGAATGCGTAGGGTGTAGTCGTCAAGTGCCGTGACCCCTTCAAAACCACTTTCTCTTAAATCAAGCCAATCGTCTTTTAATGCGCCTGCATTGGGCTGGTTTGATGGTGGTTGGACCGATTGAGGCTGGGTTGATTGAGGCTGGGCTTGTTGCTTCACCCTGTCGCGCAAACGATCACCGTATTCAGAGAAATCAACCACATGTTGCGCTAATGTTGAATAAATGGGCGAGGCCACTTTAGGGCTGGCCAACCGACGAAATGCGTACACATAATCGTGCGCGGTTAATTCGCGTGTACCCGTTTGCGTAAAATCAGTAAGCGAATATTTGTCTTGTAAAAACTCAGCAGGTAATGGCCAGTATGTATAAGCGCCGTTGGCCTCACGCGCAAAAGCGGGGTGGGGGGCAAATAATACCCCCCGGCGTATGGGAATGTCATACACACTAAAAGCGATGTCTTCGGGTGCGGCAGTGGCCTCTAATATATGGCCCTGCGCAGAAAAATAAACCGGTGCAACCACCTGCGCTGCGGCTCGTGCAATCAGCTCGTAAGGGCGTTTAAGGTAATGATAGCCATACAACGGCTCATAAATATTGTAAGTAAAAGGCGTTTCATCAGTTGAATATGACCGTGCTGGGTCAAGGTACTTTGGCGACCGTTGGGTGAACGCTGTGAACAAGCTATTGGTTTGTTCAGCCCCTTCAGCGTGGGGGCTATTAATAGGGGTAGCGTTGACTGTCTCAGCCAAAAGCCAATGCATTGCCATGCCAAGCACAAGTGCAGCGGCAAAACGCAACATTGATTTGAACCCACGACCCCGCTGAAAACACACCATTAACATTGCCCTTGTTGCCAACACCTTGTTCGCCAAACCCATGGCGACACGGGGTTGGGCTCAACCCATAAACCCCGTTTAGCCGCACGGGCCTGCTGCTCTAACACCAACAACTCTTTATCGCGTAAATACTTGCCACCCGCTTGCTGATTTGCCCATGCCAGCCCCGCTTCAACCAGCAGCCGATTAGCCGTTGTTTGGTTCACCGGTACATCACAAATATGTCGATCATATCGGTCTTTTTCAAAACATAGTACCGTTATCGTTTGACCAGCAACAAGTTTGGCTAAATATTCGCGAGAAGGTTCACTATATGGCTGAGCTGGCCGATTTGAGCCACTTTTTTTCTCAGGCGCGTCGATGCTGGCGAGCCTTATTTTTTGGTTTTCTGTACCGCGAATAGTGAGTGTGTCACCATCTGACACACGAATGACTTTACCCGTAAGCGTATAAGAAGAATGGGGCTTAGTTTGGGCAGATACACGCTGCGTTACGCTTAAGATGACACACCCCATCACCACGAATACCATCGTCGCATTAACCAGCGGTCGCGCAAAACGAATGCCCAACTTTTGCTGAACGACCATGGCAATGAGCGCCTTATAGATCTTTAGAGCCTGCAAAGCAGGTTTAAGCATGAAGTGCCTCACTAAATGGGGTGGGTGCGTGATTTAATACCAATGACTGGTCAGCTCAAATAATACATAGTGTTTATACACAAATTTCAACAGATAGGTTTAAACCGCATGAAAATCGTTTTTTTAGACAGTGACACATTACCCTACCCCATCGAGCAACCCTCATGGGTCACCGAATGGGTACAAAGGCCTGCAACAGAACAAAGCACTGAAGCGGTTGTGCAAGCCCTACAAGATACTGAAATTTGTATTACTAACAAAATTAAAATAACCCCTGCAATTTTGGCGCAGTGCCCCAAATTAAAGTTTATTTGTGTTGCGGCCACGGGTTATGACTGCATTGACTTACGCGCCGCTCGTGAACACGGGGTGACCGTTTCAAACATACCGGGCTATTCGGCCCAAAGCGTGGCAGAACATGTCATTGCCTGCCTGTTTGCCTTAATTAGATCGTTGCCACTCTATACAAAACTCGGCCGCACAGCATGGCCTGAATCTAAACATTTTTGTGTGCACAGCCAGTCTATTTTAAATGTAGCAGGTGCCACATTAGGTATATTTGGAAATGGCGCCATCGGTCAAGCCGTTGCTATGCGGGCCAACGCCTCAGGTATGCAGGTATTGTTTGCTGAACATCGAAACCGACCTACTGTGCGCGAGGGCTATACACGGTTTGAAACCGTTATTGCACAAAGTGACGTCATTACCCTGCACTGCCCTTTGAATGAAACCACTCGTCACATGATCAGCCAAGCAGAAATTGCAAACATGAAGCCCGGCTCGTTCATTATTAATTCAGCACGTGGCCCGTTGATAAATGAAACAGCCCTACTTGACGGTTTACAAACGGGGCATTTAGGGGGCGCAGCGCTTGATGTTTTAACCGAAGAACCACCCGTTGCTGATAACCCGCTGCTTACCCTTGACCACCCCAATCTTTTAATTACCCCCCATATTGCATGGGCTGCTCAAGCTGGGCAAGCCAATTTGGCTCGGGGCGTGCATATTAATTTAGAAGCTTTTTATCAAGGTCAACCGGTTCATGTTGTCTGCTAATTTAGTACCTCAATCTCGCACCAAAACCCTTTTTTTAAATGCACTGCCTCAATTAAAGTTAATTGGGGTCGCCGCATTTTGGGGGGGTACGTTCATATCTGGCCGAGTATTGGCACAAGCCATGCCACATCTCACCATTTCAGCACTTCGTTTTGTGATTGCGTTTGCAATTTTAATGGTTGTTGCTTGGCGCATTGAAGGGGGGCTACCCAAACTAAACCGTAGCCAGTTCTTGGCCACTTTAGGGCTTGGGTTAACGGGTGTATTTGCTTACAACATCTTTTTTTTAGCTGCGCTTGAACGTATTCCTGCAGGCAAAACAGCCTTAATCGTTTCTTTAAGCCCGATTTTGACAGCACTGATTGTTGCTTTTATTTTGCATGAAAAACTCGGTCCAAAGCGCTGGTTGGGTATCATCATGGCTTTAGTGGGGGTCAGCATTGTTGTCACGCAAGGGCAACTTTTAAACGGTTGGCAAGCCATTAGTCAAACCTTTGAATTGGGCGAAGGGTTCATGCTTTTAGCGGTTTGTAGCTGGGTTGCATACACCATCACCAGCCGATTTGCCTTAAAGGGCTTAAGCGCAATTGCAGCCACAACCTATGCAACACTGTTTGGTGCATTGTTTCTATCGGTAGGGGCACTATTTGAAATACCGCAACTCACTCAATCAATGTTTAGCCTAACCAATATCGGGGCCATTCTCTATTTAGGTGTGTTTGGCACGGCAGTTGCCTTCATTTGGTATAGCGAAGGTGTAAAAACAATTGGCGCTGCCCGCACAGTTGTGTTTACTAACCTTGTACCGGTATTTGGGCTGATCTTTGGCGCATTAATTTTATCTGAACCAATTTTGCCATCGATGTTGTTGGGTGGCGCTATCGTGATTACTGGTGTATTTTTAACGAACCACACGCGCAAGGTCGTTATACAATAAAACATAATAATTTAATGGTTGAGACAATATGAAAACGACATATTTTGGGGCTCATAAAAGTATTCAATGTTGGGTAAAATTTTTGCTTGTTATGTTTATCGCTCTCGGCGCGATGTCAGTCAAAGCAATCGAAGTGGGCGACTCATTAATTATTGATCGAGTCACCACAGTTGATGGTCGCGTGATTACAGCACAAGATTTAAAAGGCAAGCATGTCATCATTGAAGTGTGGGCCACCTGGTGCCCCTTTTGTCATCGACAAAATCAACATTTAGTTAAGCTCGTTGACATGACTAAAAATATGCCACTGCAAATCATTGGCATTTCAATCGATAAAAAGCAAGAAGATGTAGTGGCCTATATTGATAAAAATAAAATCAATTTTCCTAATGCAATGATGACCCCTGAGTTATCAAAAGCCATTGGCAAGCGTCGCGGCATACCAGAGCTATATGTTATTGACCCTGCTGGTAAAATCGTACAAAAAGATTATGGCGAAATGATTGATTTAGACATATTTGATTTAGCGGCTTACGCGAAACGTTAAAGCGTTAAAACGTTAAAACGCCAACTTAATCACGCCACTTGAATCAGTTTAATCACCGATTCAGTGGCGTTAGCAAGGCCAAACCTATACCCAAACCCAATCACAATCACAATAAATATAAAAAAGGCGTACGACTGTGACCTACTGAAAACCAGGGTTACCGGCAGCACCCTTAATTACGGGTGTGTTCGGTGCTTTTGCTGGAATGGTTTTGACATCTCGTAAATAAGCTGACATGACGTCCCAAATGGCTTCGCCACCCGCCTCTTTAGCTTGTTCTGAAACAGGAGCCCAGCCTGCTACTTTATAAGTTTTGCTGGCTTCAATTTGCTTGCCGTTAAGCATCATGTTCGATATGCGGTTGCCTGCAGAAGCAGATGGGTCAATGGCATATTGCATGCCGCCCACACGAACCATGTCACCGCCCTGTTGATAGTAAGGGTCAGGGTTAAACAGGTTGTCAGCCACGTCTTCCAATACAACCTTAATCGTCTCACCGGTCATGGGGGTCACGGTTGTGTAAGGGTAAGTGATGGCAGTTTGATCGAGTAAGTGTTCCATCGTGATGGCTTGGCCTGGCAACAAAGAAGTGCCCCAACGAAAGCCAGGTGAAAAAGCAATTTCAGCATTTTTCATTTTCATTAAACCGTCAACAATCACTTGGTCGAAGGTACCGTTAAAGTTGCCACGGCGATACAAAGTACCTTCAGTAGTGGCTAACTTTTCTGCTAACTTAGCTTCGTATGGTGCACGTATTTTTGTAATGAGTGATGCCATGCCTGCATCCGCTTTTAACAAGTCAGAAAATATGGGTAAAAGTTTATAGCGAAAGTCTGACACCTTGCCATCTTTCACATCGAAATCAAGTACAGCTAAAAATTTACCATTTGAACCGGCATTGGTAACCAAGGTCACGCCACCGGCATTTTTAACCTTAACGGGGGCAGGTACACCATCATGCGTATGACCACCCAAAATAGCATCAATGCCCGTGACGCGTGTTGCCATTTTTAAATCAACGTCCATACCATTGTGTGACAACAGGACAACGACTTTAGCCCCTGCTGCGCGTGCAGCATCAACGGTCACTTGCATGTTTTCATCGTCAATGCCGAAAGTCCAGTTTGGAACCAAGTAGCGCGGGTTGGCAATGGGTGTGTAAGGAAAGGCTTGACCAATGACTGCCACTTTTACACCGTTCATTTCACGCATGGTGTAGGCTTCAAAGACCGGATCACCAAAATCAGCTGTTTTAATGTTTTGTGCAAGAAAGGTGACTTTACCTTTAAAGTCTTTCTCAACAATTTCTTTGACACGGTCTTCACCTAACGTCATTTCCCAGTGAGCCGTCATGATGTCAACACCTAACGCTAAACAGGCGTCAACCATGTCTTGGCCGTTTGTCCATAACGCGGTACCTGAACCTTGCCATGTGTCGCCACCATCAAGCAACAAAGCGCCGGGGCGTGAAGCACGAACTTGCTTAACCAATGTTGCCAAATGCGCAAAGCCACCAACCTTGCCATAGGTTTGTGCTGCCTTATCAAAATCTAGGTAAGTCATGGCGTGCGCTTCACGCGTATTAGGCGCAATGCCATAAAACTTAAGCAAATATTCACCCACCAAATGTGGGGGTTGACCTTTCATGGTGCCGAAGCCTAAATTGACACTTGGCTCACGAAAGTAAATGGGGTTTAGTTGCGCATGGCAGTCAGTGAAATGCATAAAATGCACATTTCCAAACTTAGGCACATCGTACATGGCATTAGCCGCCGTTTGGGCTTGCGCAAAACCTGGCTTGAGTACCATGCCTGCGGCAGAAGCGATGCTTAACAGTTGAACGAACTCACGACGATTCATGCTCATACTTAACACCTAAAATTTAATTTGAATTTGAATGTATAGAAAATAAACCCGCCATATATTAATAATGGCGGGTTTGTCAGGAACACCACTTAAAACAAAAACGAAATATGTTATTGATTAACGGGCGACTGAGGGTCTAACAATAGTGCCATGACGTCTTGAATTTGCTTTTCGCTTAATAAGTCGAAATGCGCGAAACGGGGCATGTTGCTGCAGGCGTTGTAAGCCTTAGAGTTATTCAGACGATTCCAGGTGTAGACCGTGATTTCTTCACTGTTACCGCGTAATTTGCCATAGCCTAGAAGTGATGGGCCAATGGTGCCATGTGACACTTCAGCTTTAGTGACTTGATGACAGTTGTAGCAACTACCGCCGTTCACTGTTTTTTCATTGTCAGACCACGTTGCACCGCGACCGCTTTGTGCTACTTTTTCACCTGCCTTCCATTCACCTAAATACTTGCCATCAGAGGGTGGTTTAATTTCTTTGAGCGCAATGGCTTGCAACTCAACCGCTCTTTTTTGACCGGCAGGGCTTTGTAAAAAGACTTTGTCTGAACATAAGATCTGAATATCATCAGGTTTGACACGGTCTTTATTAGCAATGCCTTTTGAGACGAAGCTATTGTTCAATGTTTCAGTGACCTGGGGGTCAGTTGTTTGAGCCTGCGAAACCGTTGCCACGGCGAATGAAACCAAACCCATCGCCACTAAACGGTTCATTAATTTAAATTGCGTTTTCATATGTAGAGTCTCCGATGAACAGGGCGATTAACGCTTTAAACCTGGGGTCATAATTTCACCACCATTTGCTTCATGTGCCATGTAAATAGACAAGGCAATGGTTGCATCTGAACCGTAAATTGGGTAAGGCATACGTTGCTGACGATAGCAATCATTTAAACGATGTTGCATGGTCCAGAACTGGCCGTTTGAAACGCGGTAAGCGGGCCAACTACCCCAACCGGCTTGCGCACCAGCTGGCTTTGTTAAGTTAGGCAAGTCTTGCATGCGAATACGCTGATTGTCGACCGAGTGACATGATGCGCATGAAAAGTCCATTGGGCCGCCCTGTTGATAAAACAGTTTTTCACCCAGAGCTAACATTTTCTTTTCTTGTGGCAAATTGGCAGGCACATTGACTTTCATACCTTTTGATTGCGTCACAACGTAAGCCACGACAGCGTCCATGACTTTTTTCTGCCCTTTACCCCATGGGGCATCAATCGTTTCTGATTGCGGAATGCCCTGCAATGTTTCCATACAGGTCATTAAACGAGACTCAAGATCTTGCACCCGATTGGTATCTTTAAAGTATCGCGGCAATTGAGCTGAAGCATCCTTTACAACGCCGTCACCCAAACCTAAGTTACATTTTTGTAAGGTAGCATTCTTCGGGCCCATGGGTTTTTTCCAAAGCTCCTCGCCCTCCATCTCGTAAAGCTCTGCGGGGTTGCCATCTGCCAGTGCGTCACGGTATGCCTTAAGTTGATCGCTAGCTGTTTGAGCCCATACCTGTGGGGCAACCATGCTACTTAAGGCGACTATAAACGTACCTAATATTGCGTATCGTTTCATTTTTTTGCTCCTCCGTGGGGCATACTTTTTTATAATTAAATTGAACGAAATTTAATTTTTAGTTGACCCGAATTATTATTCGTTAAAAACACTTTATTGCATTTAAATTTACTTTACTTCGACTGTGTCAGTTTGGGTTTCACCTTTGTTATCGACCCACGTAACAGCTAGGGTGTCGCCTTTTTTAGCACTACCCTTTAACTTAAAGTTTAAATAGGGGTCTTTCGAAACGGCGGGACCAAACTCGGCTGTAAACACAACCTTGTCGTTCACTTTTGCATCAAGTACCGTAATAAAGTGGCCTGGAATAACTTTACCCTCAGCGTCTTTACGCTGGCCGGTTTCCATCACGTGTCTCATTAAAACTTTGACATCAACCACGCCGTCTTGATCGGTTGCACGAATTCTCATTGGACTGGCCATAATTTTCTCACTATATCTTGTTGGCTTAACGCCTATTAACCCAAATGGGTAATCATAATTTTTAAATGGTTGGGTAACACATTAACCGCCACAACCACCTAATGTGACTTTGACTTCTTTTGAAGACATAAACCACTTACCGTCAGATTTAACCAAAGCAATGACATTCGATGTTTGACTCATTTTGACGCGAGTTGCCGCCCAAGCTTCAGCGCCAGCTGGCAAGATAAATATAGCTGCTAAGGCACTCGGGTTTTTCTCGACCAAAATAGCCATTTGCGTGGCGTTCAGTGAGCTTTCAACACCCACCGGAACCACCGCACCATTTTCAGCGATATCTGGTGCACGTAAGGTTACTTTGTCAGACACGGCAGGGGCTGAGCCACCTAACGCTTTGACCACATCATCAACTGACTTGGCTTCAAATGCAGCTTTTTCCCATTGAGCCGCTTCGGCCTGAGTCATGAGGCCAGCACTCGCCATTAAGCCAACAAGTGCCGTCATTTGCATAAGCGTGCGACGTTGCAGATTCATAATAAATTCCCCAATAAATTCAAAAAATTAGAACTTCAAACGATAGAAATAGAAAACATAAAAATTAAAAAACGTGGACTTGAACTTGAACTTGA